>Ga0070765_100002428_pt1 | contig 11667 bp, 10 predicted proteins | sample HubBroMetageWFT5_FD_71516 | JGI IMG/M metagenome (GOLD analysis project Ga0070765, IMG submission 71516) | Warmed and freeze-thawed soil microbial communities from the Hubbard Brook experimental Forest, New Hampshire - Hubbard Brook CCASE Soil... | ecosystem: Environmental > Terrestrial > Soil... | reverse complement strand
TCGCTTCCATTGGATCGGATACGGGCGGTTCGATTCGGCAGCCAGCAGCGTTTTGCGGTGTGGTGGGATTGATGCCGACCTACGGCCGCTGCTCGCGTTATGGCCTGATCGCGTTTGCGTCTTCGCTCGACCATCCGGGGCCATTCGGCAAGACGGTGAAAGACACCGCACTCATGCTGCAGGCCATGGCCGGTCGCGATCCGTTGGATTCAACGACCGCCGACGTTCCCGTGCCGAATTATTGCGAGCACGTGGGCGAGGAGATCGCAGGGATGAAGATCGGCGTCCCGCTGGAATACTTCGAGGACGGCCTCGATCCCGACGTGCGCGCGGGGGTGGAGTTCGGTATTCAGGAGTTGGCGAACGCCGGAGCCGAGATCGTTCCGCTCTCGCTGCCGCATACTACCTATGCGATTCCAACGTATTACGTCATCGCGACAGCCGAGGCGTCGTCGAATCTGGCACGATACGACGGCGTGCGCTACGGCCTGCGTTCGAGCGAGGGCAAGACGCTAAGCGAGATGTATCGGCGGACGCGTGACGCCGGATTCGGCGCAGAGGTGAAGCGCCGCATCATGCTGGGAACATATGTCTTGAGCGCGGGCTATTACGACGCTTACTACCTGAAGGCGCAGCGCGTTCGCAGCCTGCTGGCGCGCGATTTTGACGACGCCTTCGCCAAGGTGGATGTGATCGTTACACCAACGACACCGACTCCGGCATTCAAGTTGGGCGAGAAGGCGGATGATCCGCTGGCGATGTATCTTGCCGATATTTTCACCGTTACCGCCGACCTCGTAGGCATACCCGGAATCTCGATTCCATGCTGCAAGAGCAAAGAAGGTTTGCCGATCGGGATGCAGATCCTGGGCAAGCACTTCGATGAAGCGACGGTGCTGAGGGTGGCGCATGTGGCCGAGCATGCGTTGGCGGCACGGGCGGAGTGAACAGCTTTCCGGCGCACCGAAAAGCAGATCCTTCGTCGGACTGAAGTCCTCCTCGTGATGACAATAAGGGAAGGTAGGCATGACGCACTTGGGGTGCGTGCCTTCCATATCGATCAGATCTCTTCGTAATAGCGCTCGCCCGCACAGGCTCTGCACAGAATTTTTCCATCCCGCCGGACTTCGCGCTGGAAGTTGATGCCCTCGCCACACTCGGCGCACACGATTCTTTCGCCCTTGTAGCCCGGCAATTCCTCCGGCGGTAGCGTCACCTTCACCCACTGCTCGGTGAAGAGGTCTTCGTTCGACATCTCACGATAGGCGAGCATCTGCTGCTGGTTTTTGTTCTCGATCTCGGGATGAAGTTGCCTGGCGACGGCCTTTGAACTCTCCTTGGCGCAGACGCGAATCGCTGTGCCGGATTTGAGATCGACGAAGGTCGCCGCAACCTTACCCCAGTCGCGAAACTTGAGGGCGCGCTTGCCCAGGCGGCATCCGGTGACGACCCCGACGGCGTCAGTAGCGCAACGGTCGATCTCGACGAAGGTGATCAGCCGCTTGCGGTCCTTACCGTGAGGATCGTCGATGCCGAGTAATTCCAGGCCGCGCATCGCCAGGCGCACGCCCAACACCTGTCCGGCGCAAAGATGACCATGGGCCACTTCGGCATCGCGCAGCAGTTCGTCCATGCTCTTCAAACGGTGTACTCCGTCTACTGCTCGTCGGAATCGTTGTCGGTCGCCTGATCGGCGAAGCGGCCGCTTACGTTCACGGTGAACTTGTCAGCCATCTTGGGGAGGAACGTAACCCGCGCGGGCTGGCGCCCCCACTGGGGAGCGGCGCAATTGCTGTCGGGCGCGTCTCCCGTAGTGTTTTTTCCCAGCTCCTTGCGAAACAGCGGCTTTTTGTTGCCGATCTCAAATACCACAGCGTTCACTCGTTCGCCACCAGATGGGATGCCGCAGTAGGCAGCATAGTCGCGATACCAGCTCACCTGCGAGTAGAAAGGATCGAAGTCGGGGAGCTTGAGCAGCGTCGCTTTTCCCGAATGGCGGTCGACCAGCATCCAGTCGCCGCGCTCCCAAAGCCATTTGGGAGTCTTCGCGGAGTCGTCCGGGAGTGAGTCATTGATGCGATAGGCGCGCCGCACCACGAATTCGCGATCGGTTACCTCGTGTGTGTCGCCGGTGGTAAAATCCTTCACCTTGCCGTCGACGTACAAGGGACGCACGGTAATATCGATAGTCTTGTCTTCGGACGAACCGACAAACAGTTTGACCGGCATGGCTTTGCCGAGTGTGACCGTGTGCTGCTTGGACACGGCAGCGGCCGTCGTCACGGTTAGCAAGGCTGCGAGGAACGGGCAGAAGAAGCGCATAAGGATTGCTGTTCGAAGGCTAACTCCCGCGTGGGAGCGCCTGCAAGCTCTGGTTAGCGGCAGATAAACTTTTCTGCGCATATTCAGGTGCTGTTTACAACTGTCATACAATGAGTCTGCGTCTAAGTGGCTGATGATGGCTTCGACCTACAGCATTATTATTCCGGCTTATAACGAGAGCGAGCGCCTTGCGGTTTCTCTTCCCAAGGTTCTCGACTACGTGGGCAAACGGCAATTGCCCAGCGAAATTATTGTGGTAAACGACGGCTCATCCGATGACACTGCGGACGTGGTTCGCCGCTTCATGGCCATGCATCCGGATGTCCGCCTGGTCGAGAATCCCGGCAATCGCGGCAAGGGGTACAGCGTTCGGAATGGGATGCTGCACGCGCAAGGTGACGTGATGCTGTTCACCGACGCCGACCTGTCCTCGCCGATTTACGAAGCCGACAAGCTGTTTGCCGCCATCGAGCAGGGAGCCGATGTCGCCATCGGATCGCGCTGGCTGAATGCTGAGCTGCAGACCGAACGCCAACCCTGGCATCGCCAGTTGTATGGACGTCTATTCAATCTTGCGCTGCGCGTGGTACTGGGACTGAAGTACCGCGACACGCAATGTGGCTTCAAGGCGTTTACGCGTGACGCCGCTCACACCATATTCACTCGTCAGCGGGTGGAACGTTGGGGCTTCGATCCGGAGCTGCTGTTTCTGGCCAATAAATTCAAATTGCGCACGGTCGAGATTCCGGTCGAGTGGGCGCACGATCATCGCTCCAAAATCAGCCCGGTGCGCGACGGATTGAAGATGGGCATCGAGATGCTGGCGGTCCGCTGGAACGAGATGAGAGGGCTTTATAAAGCGCCTATCATGGCTCCACTGGAAGCGGTGGGCAAGCCTGCCTCCGCGACCGTAACGAAATAAATATATCGACCATAATGGTTGATTCTTTCCCCGAAAATTTGTAGCTTTCTTCCACCCTGTGCATCTTCTCCTAGGTCGGCTTGGGGTTTAACAGTTTGTACTTAACTACAGCGACTATAGCTTGATCTGCATCTAAGGGCTCTATGTTGGAATCGGCTACGAGTAATGCGGACGTTGTAAGCGGCTCGCCGGCCAGCGCCAGCCAGCATCGCGAAGGATCTCTGCTGCAGCGGTACGTGCAGATGCGGGACATGTCGCTACATCTGTGTTCTCCGCTCTCAGTGGAGGATCACGCGTTGCAGCCGATGCCCGATGCCAGTCCGGCGAAGTGGCACCTGGCACATACGACGTGGTTCTTTGAGACTTTCGTGTTGTCGCAGTACATGCAGGATTTCCGGCCGTATCATCCCGCCTTTCGCAGTTTGTTCAATTCCTACTACTACACCGTTGGCGACCGGCCTCTGCGAGCCTTGCGGCACATCCTGTCGCGACCGAGTCTGGATGAGGTTCACGCCTATCGCCTTTATGTCGACGAGGCGATGGTGCACCTGCTCACGTTGGAACTTGCGCCCGAGGCGATCAAGCTGATTGAGTTGGGCATCAATCACGAGCAGCAGCATCAGGAGTTGATCGTGACCGATGTGAAGAATGGCTTGTGGGCGAATCCACTGCGGCCGGCTTATCGCAACGTGCCTCGCCATGATTCGACGCGGAGGGCGACGGAAGCTCTTCCTCTGACCTGGCACAGCTTTCCTGAAGGCGTGTACTCGATCGGCTTCGAGGGCAGCGGGTTTGCATTCGATAACGAAGGTCCGCGACACAATGTTTATCTCGAGCCGTTTCGCCTGGCATCGCGGTTAGTCACGGTCGGTGAGTATCTCGAGTTCATGCGTGATGGCGGTTACACGAAGCCGACGCTCTGGCTCTCCGATGGTTGGGACACCGTGCACAATAACTCGTGGCAGGCGCCTTTGTATTGGGAACAGCGTGACGGCGAATGGTGGAATTACACCATGGACGGACTTGAGCCCTTGCGCCTGAATGCGCCGATTTGCCATGTCAGCTTTTATGAGGCGGATGCCTTTGCGCGCTGGGCCGGCGCGCGGTTGCCCAACGAGTTCGAGTGGGAGATTGCGGCGCGTTCCTGCCGCATCGAGGGCAACTTCGTCGAGTCGGATGCGCTGCATCCGCAGCCGGCTACAACGGAAGAGCCGCTGGCCCAAATGTTTGGCGATGTATGGGAGTGGACCTCGAGTCCGTACGTGGCTTATCCGGGTTTCAAGCCGGCTGCAGGCGCAGTCGGCGAATACAACGGCAAGTTCATGTGCAATCAGATGATCTTGCGAGGCGGCTCGTGCGCGACTTCGCAGTCGCATATGCGGGCCAGCTATCGAAACTTCTTCCCGCCCCATGTGCGCTGGCAGTTCATGGGACTTCGGTTAGGAAATGGCAACCAGTAAGCAACTTCAGTCCCTCGACTATCCGGCGATTGCCCTCGACGTGCGTCAGGGATTGACCGCCATGCCCAAAACTCTGCCGGCGAAGCTTTTCTACGATGAGATCGGCTCGCAACTGTTCGAGCAGATCACAGAGTTGCCGGAGTACTATTTGACGCGCACCGAGCGTTCGATCCTCGAGCGATATGCAGCGGACATTCTGCGGCAGGCTGGTGCGTCGTTGACGTTGGTTGAGTTGGGTGCAGGCACGGCGACGAAAACAAGTGTCCTGATCGAGGAGCTGCTCCAGCAGCAGAGCCGGACGCTGTTCTATCCCATCGACGTTTCTGCCTCCGCGCTGGACGAGGCTGTGCGGCACCTGGGTCATGAGTTTCCCTCGCTTCGTGTGAATCCTATCGTTGCCGACTACACTGGCGGTGTTCCGGCGCTGAATCGGATCAGTGGCCGCAAGCTGGTACTGTACATCGGATCGAGCATCGGTAATTTTGAGCCACCGCAGGCCATCCGGATGTTGCGCCGCATCCGGCAGACGCTGCGCTCGGGCGACGCTTTGTTGTTGGGCGCAGATTTTGCGAAGAGTCCCAGGATCCTGCTGCCTGCGTATGACGACGCGCAGGGCGTGACGGCTGCATTTAACAAGAACATCCTGGCACGTATTAACCGCGAGCTCGATGCCGACTTCGATGTCGATTCTTTCCGTCATATTGCGCTTTGGAACAAGCGCTGCTCGCGCATGGAGATCTACCTGGAAAGCCTGATCGAGCAGACGGCATTTATCCCCGCACTCGATCTCGATGTGAAGTTCAAGGCGGGCGAGCGCATTCACACCGAAAACAGCTACAAATACACCGATGCGATGATCGAAGCGATTCTGAACGAGAGCGGCTTCCAGCGGGAGCACACCTGGTGCGACCGCAAAAAGTGGTTCGGCGTGCATCTGGCGCGAGTCTGACGCATACTGGTCGTGGGATGCAGGGCACGACCTTATAGGTGCCGAAAGCTCAGCCTCGGCTGGTTTGGAAGGGGCGCACCTTCAGGCGCGGCGTCACCAGGCCTTCCATCCGCCCTGCCTCATCGATCTGTGAAGCGAATGAATATCTTGGCGCGTCGTGTTGTCCTCGTCCTGCTTTTTCTTACATGTTATTTTCAATCTGCGTGGCCCTGGGGCAATGAAGGGCACAGCGCAATCAACCGAGTCGCATGTGAAAAGCTGCCGCCTACGCTGCCGGCGTTCTTGCGGAATGCGTGCGATCAGCTTGCCTACATCGCTCCGGAGCCTGATCGCTGGAGAAAGCCCTCGGAGCTGGCGCTGAAGCGATTTCAAGAGCCTGATCACTTCATCAACCTCGAGGCGATCCAGGGGATGGAATTGCCTTCCGACCGCTACAGCTTCTATCGCGCGTTGAACACTCGCCGCGAAGAGACGCCGGGCCATCCGGACGATCTGTTGCCGGAGCGCGTCGGACTGCAACCGTACGCCACGGTCGAAGTGTACGAGAGGCTGGTCGTCGCCTTCCGCGAATATCGGCGCGCGCTGCTGGAGCATGATAATCCTGCCTATCCCGAGGCCGATGCGATTTTCTACGCGGGATGGCTCGGGCACTATGTGGGCGACGGCTCGAACCCGATGCACACTTCGGTTCATTACAACGGATGGATAGGGCCGAATCACAAGGGATACACGACCTCGAACACGGTCCACTGGAAGATGGAGGGAATCTTTGTCGCGGCAAATTTCAAGCAGCTACAATTTTCCGATCAGGTTTCTTCGCAGCCGGAAAGGCTGATGCATCCGTTTCCGGACTACATGAATTATCTGTACGATTCGCACAAGCTGGTTGAGACCGCGTATCAACTGGAGAAGGAAGGTGGCTTCGATGGCGAAGGCACTCCGGCGTCGCGCGAGTTCATCCAGCAGCGACTTGCCGCGGGCGCCACGATGCTGCGGAACATGTGGTACTCGGCGTGGCTGCAGAGCGGAGAAAACTTTGATACCAAGCCCGAGCCTAAGCCGGTTGCCGCTGACGGAGCGAACTCTCACTGAGCTTTCTTCGCCGAGCGGACATTCGCCGCAGGAGCCGTCGCCATTGAGCTCTGCCGTTGCTCGAACTCGGAAAACTCACCTTCCAGCTTCCACTGCAGCTGAGCCTTCTCGCTCGATTGCAACAGCTTGCCGCACGACACCAACTGCGGCTTTACGCCCGGCACGTCTTTCGCGCATTCGCTGACCATGAGGAAGTTCTTGCCATCGCGCCATAAGCTCGCACCCGGCAGGAACGAGTGCTCCAGGCTCGTGCGCGCCATCTTCTTGAGCTGGAGGTAGTCGAGCTTCTGGTCCTCCGCTCCGCGCAGATACTCGTGGGTCATGTCCGACCGCGCGACGCCCTCGTCATCAGTCGCCAGAGCAACGGGAACCCCCGCTCGAATGTACTGACTGAGCGGATGCTTCGGGCCGCTCACGCCCAGGATCACATCGTTGCTGGTGAGGCAGATCTCAACCATGATGTTGCCCGCAGCCATCTCGTGCAGAAGCTCTTCCGGATTTGTCTCGTTCATCACATCGACGCCGTGGCCAATACGCTCGGCATGTGCGATCTCGATTGAATCGCGGATGTGGAAGCGCAAGCCTTCCGGAGGTACCAGTCCCTGCACCAGCTCGCCCGCATGCAGCGTGATGTGTACTTTGGGATAGCGTTCGTGCAGATAACCGAGCATCCGCATGTGCACAGGAAAGTCGGTCATCGGCACATACCAGTCTTCCGGCATCACCAGGTCCAGCCCGAGCATGTGCGGATTGGGCGCCACAAGCGACGGGTCAGCGCCAGACATAAGGAAGCCCGCGACTATCTCGGCAAACACGTATTCCTTGGGTTTGCCACGCGCGACCTGATAGAGAAACCGCTGGTCGATCTGGCAGCCGGGGTCGGCCCGCGGTGTCCCACAATGCAGGATGTTGTCTCGTCCAGCCTCGTCGGCCCGAAGCTCAGCGCTCGCCGTGGCGAGGATCTTTGGCAGACCACCGGCAACCAGCTTCTGCTCCAGACGGCCGAAGTCTTCGTCCCAGCCTACGGATTTCGCGAGCGCATCGACTTCGCGGCCGCCGGGCGAATGCATCAACTCCTGATAGACCTCGTGCTGCGAAGCGGCACGCGCCGCGGTTTCGGCCAGCATCTTGTCGGTTGTGCCTTGCTCCGCCAGACCGTACTTGCCGAAGGCGTCGAAGAAGTGGTCGTGCCCCGACTGGCCGGAATATTGCCAATTGCGCATGGAGAAAGCGTCAATCATCTTGGCGTACAGACCGGGATCGGAGAAGCCATCGGCGACGGCCCGCAGCGGCGGCTCGCAGGGCCCCGGGCTCAGATTGACGGTCTTCGGATCGACGCAGTCTCCGGCCGCTGCCGCCCAGTTGATGAACGACTCTGCATAGATGCTGCCCGACAGGTGGTTGTGCAGGTCGCCGCCTTTGGGCATGTCGCGCAGAAAAACCAGAAGCAGGTTGGGATTGTTGCGGATGCTGTCGAAGTAGCGCGCGGTGCGCGCCTCAGCGGAAGTGGCCGCCGGCGTAGCGGCATTCGCCGCCGATGCTACCGCGATTACGAAACAAAATAGGAGCAAGAGAGCGCGATGGCTGCGAAGCTTCATCAATTTCCCTGGTTCGGCTGTCAGAGTTCAACAACGGGGATGATGATAGCAGCGCCGGGATTGGGGGCGTAATGGGAGGGTTAGTTGGGCTGCCGCGATATTTCAACAATTACGCCATCAGTCGGTTCCGAACGGCAGCGTCCTGGATGAGCACAGCGCGACTTTCACGGACGCGCCACCGCTGCCCTGGCCTACTGCCTCCATCTATCTCCACGCTCCTTCACGTAAGTTGCTAGAACGTAGGACCAAGGAATACCAAGAAGATCTACCACCACCCCGATGACCATGGCACGAGTGAGGTCTATGGAGCGGACGGCGGACCACATCGGGAGCGCAACTGCCACTAACCATAGCGTCTTGTAAAGCAGTTGCAGGAGAAGCAAAGGAACCATCTTCAGCGGATAGCGAAGTCCCAAACCCGACAAAAGTGACAATGCAGCCCAAAAGCTGAAGGCAACGCCCTTCACTGGGTCCCATGCTCCTGGGTGCCTAAAGAGCGCCGGCCATACGTCCAATCCCAGCAGCACGAAGTTAAGCAAGTAAACGAATCTCATTACGTACAGACGCAACGTTGATACGTCTTCAGGCATGGTGTACCCCCCTCTCCCCAGGCTTCTATATACCTTATTTCAGGAGGGCGGATAACTTTGGAGAACAGCGTTAGCATAAACGATCCGCCACTCCACTCTCACGTCAATCAATGTAACCACTATCCAGCGACGTTCCTCACTCCAACTGCGATTGGTCACAAGAGAGCCGGCCCGCCACTCGTCGCGCCGGTCGAATGAGCGGGGGGAACATGGCTCAGAATCAGGGAAAGCGTCGGCGAGCGAGTATCCGACGGAAAAGGGGTGGATTAGGCGGAATGGGAAATCACTGGTTGACGGCTATCGGGAACGCGAAAGTCGGCGTTATTATGTTTCGCCCTGAACAAAGACCATATACACTTTGTTGCAAAGAAGAGCTCCAGCAGGCACTGAATCATTCTGCCGTCGCCGTCTGTGCGCTCCCACCAACCCTCGTCTGTCTCTTCAAGACGGCATCAAAGGAGAGAAAGATGAAACCACGGATTTGCGTAATCGCTGCCACAATCACCATTCTGACCATGGGTGCTGTTCCGATGCCCGGTCAGAACAGTTGCCCACCGCTGACCCAAGGTTATTGGAAGAATCATCAAAGCGTCTGGAAAGATGGTTCGGGGATGACACTGGGCACGAACTTCTACACCAACGCACAGCTGGAATCCATTCTGCAAACTCCGGTACGCGGGGATGCCAGCGTGGCATTGGCTCACCAGTTGATTGCCGCGCTGTTGAATATCGCCAACGGAACCGATTCCACCCCCATTCAGGGAACACTCTCTGACGCCAACAACCTGATCGGCTCGGGGATCGTTCCGGAAGGCATCTCCCCGTCCTCGCCCACAGGGCAGCAAATGGAAAACGATGAGTCGATCCTGGACGATTACAACAATGGAGGCATAACCAACGCATGCCAGGGTGGCGGTGGGCCGCCTCAGTAAGTAGTGCCGCAAGTGAGGCCGGGATTCCCGTCCCGGCCTCGGCACTCTCTTATGGTTTTTCCATCCTTAAGATAAGGTGCTGAATTGTTCATCTCGGTCCCAGCGTCCGTTTCAACCAAATAGCGGCACTCGCTATAGTGCGTATTTCGCAGCTCAACTGTTCCCATCCTGCGGTTTAAGCTACTGCACTGCTACAACGAAAACTCGCAATCGATCCGCGATCCTCGCGACATTACCCGCTGCAACTGCGGTTGGTCACAGGAGGGCAGCATCACAACAACGATTCTGCCGTCCTCTCCGTCTATTAGCCGGAGTTGGGGTTTACCTACAGGAGTCGCCGACTTTCGAAGTTCAGAGGAGTGGAGATGGCATCACCCATCGTTCTATGGATGTCCGTGGCCGGCGTGGTCAGTCTGGCATTGGGCGTGATCGTTGCCCGACGGGACCTCGTCGCCGCTCGTGGATTTGACAAGCTGATCGCCCTGGCCTTTGTTTTCTATGCCGCTCCCCTCGCCGTGTTTGGCGCCGAGCACCTCACTGATGCCAACGACATTGTCCAGCTGATTCCCACCTGGATGTTCGCCCGTCTGTTCTGGGCCTACTTTGTGGGAGTAGCGCTGATTGCCGCCGGACTAGCGATTAGCGCGAAGAAGTATCTGCGTTTGACAGGCTCGCTGACGGCGCTGATGTTCTTTCTCTTCGTGTTGATGATGCACATCCCAGGGGTTGCAGAACATCCCCGAGACCGATTCTTTTGGGCAATTTTCTTTCGAGACTCCAGCTTTGGAGCCGGGGCGCTAGCGCTGGCCGCAGCGATGACGCCGGGTTCGTCTTCGGATCGCGGCCGCGGCAATCTCGCTGTCACGGTCGCCAGGGTCATCATCGGTATCGGGATGATCGCCTATGGCGTCGAGCACTTCCTGCATCCCGGATCTGCGCCGGGGGTGCCGCTGGAAAAGCTGACGCCGGCCTGGGTGCCGCTTCCGCATTTATGGGCCTACCTTACCGGCGCCATTGAAGTGATCGCGGGTGTCGCCATCCTCATCAACCGGTACACGCGCGACGCCGCAGCTTTGGCGGGGCTCTGGATCGTTCTGCTGACGCTCTTTCTGTACGTCCCACTTCTCGCCATGGCCCGAGGTACTGCGGGAATCGTCGAGGGAATGAACTACGTCTTCGACACCCTGTTATATGGTGGAGCGGTGTTGCTGCTGGCGATGGCCGTATCGCCCGAGTGGCGACAGGGGAGATTAATTACGGAGTGATCTTCCATACCACGCCATAGTCGTATTGGCCGCCGGCTTCGGTGGTGCCGTACAGATTTCCGCTGGCATCGAGGACCACATTGCCATAGGGGCAGCGTCCGTCCGCGCCGGTGAAGTCGTGGAGGTCGGTATAGATCCAGCCGTTCGGGGATGGGCTCAACTTAAACACCGCGCCATTTCCGAATGCCCCGTCATCGTAGGTGATGCCGTAGAGATTTCCGGCTGCATCGGTCGTCAGACTTCCATACACTCCTCCCGACGGTCCGCCTACAAAACTGAAAACCGCGCTTTCACTGCCTGTCGGAGTTATCGCAAACGCTATTCCGCCGCCGTTTGCGCCACCAGAAATCGTCGTGCCGTAGAGGTTGCCTGACGGGTCGAATATCAAGCCACCCACCGGCCAGTAGCCGTCGTTCTGACCCGCAAAGCCATAAACGACGCCCTCGATCCAGCCCGATCCGTTCGAGGACAATCGAAATACCGTGCCGTTTGCCGCTGGCCCGCCAAGTTTGGTCGTGCCGTACAGATTGCCTGCCC
>Ga0070765_100002427_pt1 | contig 11675 bp, 9 predicted proteins | sample HubBroMetageWFT5_FD_71516 | JGI IMG/M metagenome (GOLD analysis project Ga0070765, IMG submission 71516) | Warmed and freeze-thawed soil microbial communities from the Hubbard Brook experimental Forest, New Hampshire - Hubbard Brook CCASE Soil... | ecosystem: Environmental > Terrestrial > Soil... | reverse complement strand
GAACTGTTGGGAGAAGGAAATTATCAGGTCAAGCCCACGGAGCAGATTGTGTTTCACTCCGGCCGCCTGAATCTGGTGGACGCCGTCGTCCCGGCCAGTTGCGGCTGTCCGCCGCCAGAGATCCCCGTGATGCGGGCGTCTGCCGCGCCTCCGGCTTCTGATGCGAAGCAACCGTCATCCATGAACTTGGCGCGAGACGGATCCAAGCCGGTGTCGCCTGCTGCTTCGGGTAGGCCATCAGGTGTTACGTTGCCCGGCGAGGCGGCGGCGCTGCCACCGGAGACGGCTGCTTTGCCACCGTCAAAGCCGAACGACGTTCATGTGCAGGTGGAAGCTCCGTTTGTCTTTCGTGCGGCAGATATGCCCGCAAACAATCCTCCGGCCCCGAAGCCAGCTCCAATCCCCGCTGCGCAGTCTCTGCCGGTGCGCGACTTGCCGCGTCCGGCGACCTTCGAGACCGAGGTTCTGCCTCCAGCTCAAAGTCAGGCAAAACAAGGTCACCACGGAGCTTTCGCCAAAATCAAGGGTTTGTTCTCGGCGATCTTTGGCTAGGTGTACGGCAGGCTCGGTGTACGCAGGCTAGGTGTAGGGCGGATATCCTTTTTCTAGCCGCCTGCTTCTTACCGGAAGTCGGTCTGGATATTTTGCAGGAGCGCCCATGCCAGATTCCTCCGGGTCCCAAAGCGCGGCTTTTTCCACCCTGCTCGGCAATGGCGAATTCGATCAACATTGCTCTCGCCATTTCATGCTGGGTTTCTTAGTCCAGTCGATGGGGTTGGCAGCGCTGGTGGCGATCGCCACGTATATAGGGCGAAATCCGCGACCCGGCCGGGGACTTGGCGCGGCGATTGCGAACATCGCTCCGATTTCCTTCCAGCTTTCTTCGGACAAGCTTGCGCCCTCCCGCGGTGCATTGCCCAAGATGACGCTGGATGATCAATTGACGCCGCCGGAAGAGGGACGCGGCGCGAATCAATCAGTAGGGCGAGGCAAAGATGAAATCGCGACGCAGGCAACACAAGTCCCCACCTTTACAAAGAACGTAAAGGTGGGCCAGCCACCAAACGGCAATCAGATCGTTGGCTCCAGTGGTCGTGAAGCTTTGCTGGCAGGTTAGCGTCCCTCCGGTTACGGTTCCCAAGCAGCTCCAATTGAAGTTGCTACGTTGCTGCGTGATGGTTGCAAAAGCGGATGAAACCAAAAGAAGTATAGCGCAGAGCGTGGCCTTCATTATCTACTCCAAATTGTGAAACGACGCAGCGATTCTGTGTCACCTGCCAAGGGATGACAAGTAACTCAGGTAACGAAGAGTGTGGGTTAGAGCGCAGGGATGAGCGTTGCCGCAAAACGGGGGACGGACGATGCGAAGAAACGCAAGAGGACGCACGGGCGGGAGTGTGCTCGCAAGCCAGGCATGCGCGCTTTTATTTAAGAGTGAGCTCGAAGACCACGCCACAGCCTTGACCGTCTCCGTCTTTGCACCCGGCGTCGCCGTAGCGCCCGGCAACACCGTAGAGGTTCCCCGCCTTATCCATCACCACTCCCGCGGCCGGACCCGCTCCGTCTTTTCCTCCGGCGAAGTTGTACAGGACAGTCTCGTGACCACCGGCGTCTAGCCTATAAACAAGTCCGCAGCCACCCCCTTGGAAGCACTGATTCGCCCCGCCCAGTCCCGCCACCCCGTAGAGACTCCCGGCGGCGTCAATCACCAGCGGCCCCTCCCCTGGATACCACCCGTCCTTGCAGCCGTCGAGCGAGCAAAAGCTGTGAAGTACGCTCTCCGTCCAGGTTCCGTTCCCGTTCGGAGCCAGCTTGAAAACCGTTCCACAACCACCCTGGCACGTGTTGCTGCTACCGCCGTAGATGGTTGTGCCGTAGAGATTACCAGCGGCGTCGAAACGAAGAATCGAATCTGGGCTTGCTCCGTCGCCACCCTCAAACGTGTGCAGAACCGAGAAATTCCCCCCGGCATCTAATTCGAAAACCACGCCGTTCCCACTGCCGCAGGACGCCGAGCCGCCTCCAGTTGTCACGCCATAGAGGTTTCCACGCTTGTCCAGGATCAGCCCCACCGGATAGCAGCCGTCCGCCTCACCCGCAAAGGTATAGAGCACGTTCACTTTGCCAGCCGTGTCAATCTTGAATATGTTGCCCAGCGCGTCGAGGGTTGTGCCATATAGATTTCCGGCGGCGTCGCGAGCCAGGAGCGGTTCGGGAAACATACCGTCGCTGCCGTTGAACTCGTGGAGGACCTTCCCCTTCCCCATCGAGTCCAATTCAAAGACCGTGCCGCACCCGTATTGGTAGCACGTCGTGTCACCGCCCAAGACGGTGGTTCCATACAGATGTCCAGCGGAATCGCGGGTCATGCCCGCCACGGGATCGGCTCCGTTCCGGAGATTGAAGCTATGCGACCAGAGCAGTTTTCCGCCGGCATTCAACTTGAACGCCGTGCCGCAGCCCAGGAAAAAGGTGGCGCACAGTCCCTTACCAGTTCCGCCCCCGCTCGTCGTGCCATAGAGGTTCCCAGCGGGATCTCTCGCAAGCAGGCCATCGGGAAGCGCGCCGTCAGGCCCGTGAAACGTGTGGAGCACCTTGAACTTCTGCGCCTGTGCCTGAGTGGGAACAATTGCCGACGCCAGAGCGAACGTTAGGAAGACCGCAAAAATCACTCTTGCTGCTGAGCAGTTCTTGGATCGCATGGCTCGTTACCTCTATTCAAGCGGCGGGCCGGGGAGGAAGGAGAGCAGTTCAGGCCACATCCTGCGGGCAGAGTATAGCACGGGTTCCGGCTCCGCTCGACACGCTCAACGCGTCCCGCGATCAACTCGAGGAGGCACTATGACTGTCTGTCGGTGCGACGGAGGCCGGCTGCTTTGCGGCTCGCCCAAGGCAGGCGCTGGACGCTTCGAATCCACCGCCTACCCCACGCAACCAGCTCGTCCCACAACTACTTGAACGCAATCACTCCGAACAGTCCATCCAACCCATTGTTCGGTCCTGCCGTAAAGTAAAGCTGATTCTTCTTCCCGTTGTTCACAGTTCCACCACCGAACTCGATCCCCCAAAGCTGGTTGATGGTAATCGGCTTGCCCTTGGAGTTCTTGAGCGTGCCCACAAACGCGCCGGTCGTGAGATTGAAGCCATTGATCGTGCCCGTGTTGGTGTTGTTTGAGATCAACAGCGTGTTGCTCAGCGGACCGAAATTGCTCGGTGCCACGGCAAATCCCCAAGGCTGGTTCAGCGGTTTCCCCTTGGCAAATGTTTTCACAAATGTGCCGGATTCTGTAAAGATGTCAATGTATCCGCCCGGCCCGCCTGCCGCATTGGCATAGGAAACGTACACTTGGCCCTTGATGTCCTGAACCCCCAATACGGTAAAGCCCTTCGGAATCTTCGGATCCGTGATCTCTTTCACGAACTTGAAGCTCCCGTCATACATGTCCACCAGGTTTCTAACCGTGTCGGCGGCGTAAATGAAGTTCCCCGAAGTCTTGCTGGTGATGGCCAGGCCCGTATAGCTGGCTTTGTTAGCCGAGTTGTTCACCGCGATGAGCGTTGCGGAGGGATTGAAATTCGACCAGCCTTGAATCGTGCCATCCAAAGTTGCGAACAAAAAGAGCGATGTCCAAGTGTCAATCTTGAACTCAGTCGAGCCATTGTAAACAAGTCCCGTTGGCATGCCCGGCCCGCTGCCGCTGGCGGGAGGAACAATCACCTGCAGGCTTTGTGGCACGCCGGCGCCATTGTAAAGGGTGGACCATCCATCGTTTTCGTCGCTGATCCAGAACGGGTTGCCGGGAGCGTAAGCGAGTCCCCACGCATTCTGCAGCAAGCCGTCCATATGTTTGGCCTTGCCCGACTGATTCGAAGTCAGATTGGTTACCGTATATTGCGCCAGGGCTGAACTGGAAGCCAACCCCAGCGCCAACGCAAGCCACAAAGTCAGAGCAGTACCACGAACCAAAAGACGTTGCATTCTGATTTCTCCTTGAAGAATATGGTTAGAGGGCGGGGGAGGTCCCAATATCCGGTGCAGGCGAGAACGCTGACGCGTCCGTCCTGCTAGTGCACGATATTAGGGCCCATCCGGGCGGCGGTTGTCAATAGAATGTCACGGTTTTGTACAAATTTCCCTGGCGGGAAACCATGGGCCACCACCGAAAGCAGACCTCCACCCCGTAAGTGCCTGCGTCTAATCGCGTTTCTCGCATATAGCTGCTAGCTATTAACAAGATAATGTTCCACGTGGAACATAACGTCACTCGACCACCCCGCCTCGACACGATGTTACGATGCCAATCAGCCACGCTCATTTCACATGCCTGACTTCTGCGACGTCGCGCTCCCCGTCCCACTCGACACGTCCTTCACCTATCACGTTCCAGACGGGATGCAGCCGGTGGTCGGCGGGCGCGTGCTGGTTCCGTTTCGCCAGCAGCGCATGTCAGGCGTGGTCACCGCACTGCATGATCGCGCGCCCAAAGTGCAAGCGAAGGACGTGCTCAACGTCCTCGACGCCTCGCCTGTGCTCGATGAGCAGCTTGTACGGCTGGGGAAATGGATTGCCGACTACTATCTCGCGCCATTGGGCGAGGTGTTTCGTACCATGCTGCCCCTGGCTGCGGAATTCAAACGTACGATTGGTTATCGCATCACGAGCGATGGACAGATGGCGCTTCACCTTGCGGGAATGTCCGGCTCATCCGCTCGCTCACGCAAGACGCCCGAGGAACAGCTGGCGGAGTTTCGCGTGCTCGACTACCTCGCGGTGCGCGAGACGGTGCGGGAAGAGAGTTTGCGCAACGCGACCCGCGTTGCAAAATCGGTGCTGGCTGGCATGGTACGCAAGAAATGGATCGTGCGTGAAGATTTATCAGATGCACGCGACGCGACCCGCACCATGAAGGTCGCCCGGTTGAAGAGCGCGGAGGGAAAACTCAATTCCAATCAGCGAACGTTGGTTGAAACGCTTGCTGCCGCGGGCGGGAAGGTTGCCGTTGACACTCTGCAAGCGCTGGAGGTTCCCCGAACTACGCTCGCGACACTGGTGAAGCGGGGACTGGTGGAGATTGTTGAAGAGGCAGTTGAGTTCACGGTCTCGAGCATGAAGGCTCGTCCCTCGCCGTTGAACTTTCAGTTCAATTCTGCGCAGGAGGGTGCGCTCGGGAGGATCGAGGAGAGTGTACGGGCCGGCGAGTTCTCGGGCATGTTGCTGCACGGCGTGACCGGGTCGGGCAAGACGGCGGTTTATCTCGCGGCCATGCGCTCGGTTCTCGAGGCGGGGCGGTCGGCGATCCTGCTGGTTCCGGAGATTGGGCTTACGCCAGCGGTTGCGGCTGACCTGCATCATGTTTTTGGAGATGAAGTCGCCATCCTGCACTCGGCGCTTTCCGATCAGGAGCGGGCTGAGCAGTGGCATCGCATCAAGCGCGGAGACGCGCGTATGGTCGTGGGCACACGTTCGGCGGTGTTTGCTCCAGTGTCCAACCTGGCTTTGATGATCGTCGATGAAGAGCAGGATTCGAGTTACAAGCAGGAGGAAACGCCACGCTATCACGCGCGCGACGTGGCGGTGATGCGGGCGAAGATGGCTGGCGCTGTGGTGGTGCTGGGCTCGGCTACGCCTTCGCTGGAATCTTATTTCAACGCGAAGAAGAACAAGTATGCGCTGCTTGAATTGCCGGATCGTGTGGAACAGCGGCCGCTGCCCGAGGTCGAAATCGTGGATATGCGGTTGGAGTTTCAGGAGACGGGTAAGGAGCAAGTGATTTCACGGAAGTTGGCGGAGGAGGTCAAGCAGCGGCTGGATCGCAGGGAGCAGGTGATGGTGCTGCTCAACCGTCGCGGATATTCTCCGGTGGCGTTGTGCCGCTCCTGTGGGAACCGGATGGAATGCAGGAACTGCGCGATCGCGATGACGCATCATAAACGCTCGAACCGCATGGTGTGCCATTACTGCGGATTCATGGCGCCGGTGCCGAAGGTCTGCGGCGAGTGTGGCAGCGAGTACGTTTATTTTCTTGGGACGGGGTCGGAGAAGCTGGAAGAGTTGTTGCACGGATTGTTTCCGCAAGCACGGATCGGGCGCCTCGACAGGGATACGGTTCGCGGCAACGAAGATTTTGAGCGGGCGCTCAATGCGCTTAACGAAGGCGAGCTTGATCTGCTGGTGGGCACGCAGATGATCGCGAAGGGTCACGACATTCACGGGGTCACGCTGGTGGGCGTGGTCGGGGCGGATATGGCTTTGGGGTTTCCGGATTTTCGCGCGGCGGAGCGGACGTTTCAGTTACTGACTCAGGTGGCGGGACGCGCCGGGCGCGGGCAGACTCCGGGCAAAGTCGTGTTGCAGACATATTTTCCGGATCACTATGCGGTGCAGTATGCGGCTCAGCACGACTTCATTGGATTCTATGAAAAAGAGTTGCGCTTTCGCAGTTGGATGCACTATCCGCCGTACAGCGCGCTGGCGAATGTTCTGGTGCGCAGCGACAAGCTGGATGAGGCGCTGCGATGGTCGGGGATTTTGGGCAAGTGGTTTGAGAAGACGCGGCATGAAGGCATTCGCGTGCTGGGCCCGGCCGCGGCACCGATTGTGCGGTTGAAGCGGGACTACCGCTATCATTTTGTCTTAAAGTCGGCGAGCCGGGAGAAGCTCAATGCGACGCTAAGATCGATGCTCGTCTATGCAGTGGATCAGAAGATTCCGCGAACGCAGGTGATTGTGGATGTGGATGCGGTTTGGTTGATGTGAGAGAAGCTTCTAGCTTCTGGCTTCTAGCTGCTGGCCAAAACCACATTCCACGCAGTTCGATATTTGTTTTCCCCGCCAAGATGGGCCATCTATCATTTACCCTGAATTCGACGATATCCCGGCGAGTGACTTATGGGCCTTAAGAAAGGTGACGTACTCCAGACCGCGTTCGAAAAATACACCGTCCATGGGCAAAGGGGCGCTGGTGGCTGCGGCGAAGTGTACGAGGTCCGCGATTCTGAAGGGTCAGCCTACGCCGTAAAAATCCTCGATGCGTCGAAAGCGAGTGCCACGCGGCTGAAGCGGTTTAAGAATGAGATTCATTTCTGCACGAGAAATAAGTATCGGAACATCGTTCAAGTGCAAGGAAGTGGGGCCACCAAGGATGGCGCGACTTTCTACGTCATGCCTCTATATTCCGGTACGCTCCGCGACCTTATATCGAAAGGGATACAGCCCAAGGCTGTATTGCCATATTTCGGCCAAGTCTTGGATGGCGTGGAAGCCGCGCACTTGCTGGGCGTTTGGCATAGGGATGTCAAGCCGGAGAATATATTATTTTCCCCTGAGACCGATACGTTGGTAGTGGCCGATTTTGGAATCGCGCACTTCGAGGAGGAGGATCTGCTGACGGCTGTCGAAACAAAGAACGACGAAAGATTGGCAAATTTTCTTTACTCTGCGCCTGAACAGAGGGCCCGCGGGCAGGTTGTGGATGGTAAGGCAGATATTTACGCGCTCGGCCTGACTCTGAATGAGATGTTCACGAGGGCGGTGCCACAGGGTACAGAGTTCCGAAGGGTCTCCACGGTTGCTCCCGATTACGCGTATCTGGACGGATTGATTGACCTGATGCTCCGCCAAGATCCCGCCTCGCGACCTTCGGTTGGCGACGTAAAGCGCAGCCTGATCGCGCGAGGCAACGAGTTCCTTTCCGTACAGCGCCTGAATTCCCTTAAGTCAGAGGTCATCCCCGAGACGGAGGTGGACGATCCAGTCGTCAGGAATCCTATCGCGTTGGTTGACGCGGACTATCGTGAGGGGACCCTGATCTTCAAACTCAGCGCTGCGCCGCCGCCTAATTGGATTGTGGCGTTTCAAAATCCAAGAGGTTCGTTCTCCTACCTTCAAGGAGCCGGGCCAGGGTACTTCAGCTTCAGAGGCAACGAAGCCAGAGTTGGCCTCGGTCAGGAGACGTTGGCACAGCGACTGGTGGATTACACGAAGTCTTACATTGACCTCGCGAATCGCCGGTATGCCGAGGCGGTCATTGCAGATCATCGGCAGAGACTGCAGGCAGAGAGGGAAGCACTCCGCAAAATCGTGGCGGAAGAAGAGCGCCGTCAAAGAATACTTGCTGGGATTAAGGTGTGACCGCTGTCCCCAGAAACAGGTTGTTCCCTCTCCGCCCTGCTCTTGCTCTACTGCGCGCCACCGATGCGGGGCCTGAGTCTTTTTTCTGGCTTTACCCAGGACTTCCGTCCTGGGCTAGCGTCGGTCGCCCCTGCCGGGGTTGTGTCTTGCTCGCGGAGAAACGGAGCGGCCCCTCCGGATTGCTGATCCCGTCAGTTCGCGGGCGAGGGCGCCCGCGCCACACGGGCAGCGGTCAACATTCGCGGACAGGAGCGTCCGCGCTACACGGGCTTTTAGCTGCGTGGCGGACACGTAGGTTTGCCGATGCGCGCGAGATCCTTCACCCGGCTGACGCCGGGTTCAGGATGACGTCCATGTGGAGTGGGGATTCGGTTGCACGGTTCGCCTCACTATGATTGAAGTCAGATGTTTACTTGGTCGGTAGTGTGGCGCCCGTGCGGGGCCTGAATCTTTTTTTGGCTTTACCCAGGACTTCCGTCCTGGGCTATTGTCGGTCGCCCCTACCGGGGCTGTGTCTTGCTCCGCTGACAACGGCAGGACTCTCGGGCTGTGGTGGTCCCATTTCGCGGGTAACGGCGCTCACGCAACCCAGGTGACGGTCAATATTCGCGGACAGGAGTGTCCGCGCCACACGGGCTTTAGCTGGGTGGCGGACATATGGCCTTGCCGTCGCGCGCGAGATCCTTCACCCGGCTGAAGCCGGGTTCAGGATGACGTCTGTATGTAGTAGGGATCGCGTGGCACGGTGGGGACCTTACTTCGCGGGCAAGTCAACATCCGCGGATAGGAGTGTCCGCGCCACACGGGTTTGCTGCCGCGACTTGGGTCGTTACGAGAGGCGTGTGATGCCGGGGAAGCCGTCGAAGCCGGCGTCGAAGGTGAGGATTTGTTCGATTCCGTGTCGTTCCATTACCGCCAGGTGGACGGCGTCGCGAGCGGACATTTGCGGGTGGCCTAGAACAATTTCTCTTGCGCGCTCGACGATGTGTTGATCGATGGGCAGGACCTGGTCAACGATGCCGAGCAGAGCGTCGAAGGCTGGCTGGATGGCGTCACGGCGGTTGATGGCGACGTAGCGGTGCAGGATCTCTTGCAGCACTTCGGCGTCGGTCACCAAGCGCTGGCGGTCGCTGACCAGTTTTTCGAGCAGTCGTTGCGAGTCGCTTTTGTGGGGATGGGACGCGCCGACGAGGTACATCGGGATATTCGAGTCGATCAGAATCACGGGTTTACGCCGGTTCCGTATCCCTTCTCGATCTCGGCCAGCATATTGTCGATGTTCCCTGTGGGATAGTTGCGTTGTGCTGCGGCGCGGATTACATCGAGTTTCTTGCCGGTGCTTCCCAGAGGCTCGCGGCGACGGGCCAGGTCCAAGGCTTGGCGGACCCACTCCGCTAGGGACATATGGCGGGAGCGTGCCATTTTTTGAATTTCGCGATATTCCGGGTCCTGTAAGATCACCTGTAACCTCTTAGGCATCAGATGAGTTTAAATGACTCATCATGATGAGTCAAGCGTAAGATGACGAGATGAGCTTGCCACTCCGCGCGAGATCCTTCACCCGGCTGAAGCCGGGTTCAGGATGACGTCCATGTGTTGTGTCGATTTCGTGGCACGAGCTGGGAAATCCGCAAGTTCGGAGTCGAAGGCTGCGGATAGGATATCCGCGTTACTTGGGTGATGGAGCTTTGTTTTGCAGGAATTCGCGGACTACTTGTTTTACGTCTTGGTGCTGGCCGTCGACGGCGTAGTTTAGTTGGCGCATTTCGGCGTCGGAGATTTTTCCGGCTAGTTCATCCAAGGCTGGCTTTAGTTCGGGATGGTGGGCCAGGGTTTCCTGGCGGATGATGGGCACGGCTTCGTAGGGAGGGAAATAATGTTTGTCGTCTTCGAGGACGAACAGGTCTAGCGCGAGGATCAGGCCGTCGGTGGTGTTGCCGGCGATCAGGTCTACCTGCTTGTCTTTTAGGGCGCGAGTTAGCAGGCCCAGGTCCATGATTCGGGGGTTGTCGGCGAAACGCAGGTTGTACGTGGCGGCCAGGCCTTTATAGCCGTCGGGACGCTCCATGAATTCGTAGCCGAATCCGGCGTGCCAGTTGGGCGTATATGGCGCGGCTTGGCTGATGGTCTTCAGGCCAAGGCGGCGGGCATCTTCGCCGCGGATTTCTATCGCGAAAGTGTCGTTGAATCCGAATGGCGCGCCGACTTCCAGATTGAATTGTTTCTCATACTTTGTTTTGACTACGTCGTAGATTTCTTTGCGATCGGCACTCGGTTTTTCTTTCAGGACCGCGGTCAGGGCGGTGCCAGTGTATTCGGGATAAATATCGATGCGGCCAGCGAGGATGGCTTGCTGGCAGATGAAAGTTCCGGCCAGATAAAAGCGGCGCTCGACCGGCAGGTGGGTTTTGTTTTCGATCTGCTGGGCGATGAGTTCTCCGAGGATCAGTTGTTCGGTGAAGTTTTTGGAGCCGACGACGATCCGGTTTTCGCGGGAGGGGCCGCAGGCGATCAGCAAGACGATCAGGAGGAACGAGAGTCCCAAGATCGTTTGGCTGGAGTCGCGCGGGTTGCCATTTGGGTGGGCCATGTTTACAGGGATCAGTTCACGGTTCGCGGTTCCCGGTTCTCAGTTTGGGCTTAGACGTTTTTCCAGCCAACCCAGGCTCAGGTCGGCTAGCAGGGCCATGGCGGCGGCTGGGATGGCTCCTGCGAGAATGACGTCGTTGTTCACCATGGCGAGGCCGCGAAAAATATATTCTCCCAGGCCGCCGGCGCCGATGGCGGCGGCGATGGTGGCCAATCCGACTGAGATCACCGTGGCAACCCGAACGCCGGCGATGATTACTCCCAGAGCGAGTGGGAGCTCCACTTGAAATAGAAGTTGGCGATCGGTCAGGCCCATGCCTCGTCCAGCCTCGACTACTGCTGGGTCCACGTTCTGAATGCCGACGTAGGTGTTTCGAATCAGCGGCAGCAGGGCGTACAGGGCGAGCGCGAGAATGGCGAGGCGATCGGCTCGGGCTCCGATCCAGGGCGCGGGCAGCAGGAATCCGAACAGGGCGAGGCTGGGGATGGTTTGAATGATGTTGGCTCCGCCGAGCACGGGTTTGTTCAGCGCGGGCCAGCGGGTGATCGCGATGCCGAGAGGAATTCCGATCAGCACAGCCAGAAGAGTGGAGATTCCGACCAGCCACAAGTGCTCGAGTGTGAGTTCGAGAACTTCCGTGTGGTTCTGCAGCATGAATTGGTAGAGGTTCATGGTTCCTCGTTAGAGCAAGCTGCCGAGCTTCGCTCGGTGACGGGCGGGGACGCCCGTTCTCCATTTCAATCACAAGCCGGCGCCGAAGGCGTCTTTGTAGGCGCACGGCAGCGGTTCTTTGGAAGCTAGAAACTGGTCGGGCGTTTGCAGGGTGATTACGCGGCCGGCTTCCATCAGCGCGATGCGGGTGCCGAGTAATAAGGCCTCGCGCAAGTCGTGAGTGACGAAGACGACGGTTTTGCGGAGGCGTTTCTGCAGTTGGAGAAATTCGCGTTGCAGTTC
>Ga0070765_100002425_pt1 | contig 11676 bp, 12 predicted proteins | sample HubBroMetageWFT5_FD_71516 | JGI IMG/M metagenome (GOLD analysis project Ga0070765, IMG submission 71516) | Warmed and freeze-thawed soil microbial communities from the Hubbard Brook experimental Forest, New Hampshire - Hubbard Brook CCASE Soil... | ecosystem: Environmental > Terrestrial > Soil... | reverse complement strand
ATATCGTGGCGGCCGGCATGGTGAAACATGCGCGCCTCCTGCTCTCGATCGCCCCCATTTCGAACGCCGACCCGGATCATTTGCCGCCCCGCATCACGATGCAACCCGCAACGCCGCAAGGCTGAGATGCAAAATGTCGGACCATCGCAACAGCAATGGAACAGTTCCCTTGCCTGACGGCCACTTGGCGGCAAGCCTGTCCGTAGTTGGAGCCAGCGCACTGGCTCCGACCGATTGACTCACAACGGTGTCATGCTTCGCGAAAGCGAAAGCGGAGCATCCAGTAACCGCTGCCCATGAATGGAAATCGCCTGTGCCCAATCGGAGTCCGGTGGATACCGGGTCGCTCGGTCGAGCCGGGCGACGGCACTGATGGGAATCGAATGTCAGAGACCGAACATTGAATGTCAGAGGCAGAACACAGCGCATGATCCCGAAAAGTTGCAGACTTTTCCGACAAGATCATGCGACGAAACAAGTCATCAGAGCGAAATGGCGATTCAACCTAATCCCATTTCGCGCTAGAAATGCGATTGAAAAGCAGTCGGCCCAAACGGATTGAAAGCCGGACTGGAGTTTGGCGCCGGCGCCGCTTGGCGCGCCCGACGGGCGGCGGCCAAGCGCTTGCGGGCGTGGGCCGCGATCCTGTGGCGCCGCTTGGGAGCGTCTGAATTGGCGGACTGACTTCCGTCGCTGGATTTCGCGAGGTCGGCATCGAGCGCGCCTTGACGGGAGGCGAGCCCGGCCTGCGGCAGCGCATTTGCCGTGGGCTTTGCCTGATCGGCATCCAAGATCAACGCGGCGGCGGCCGCGGTCGGACGCGCGGCTGGCGCGGTTGGTGCCGCCACGATCGTGGCGACGAGTTCTCCCTTGGCGCTCGACGCCGGGGGCGTCGCGGCGATGGAATCGAGCCCGCCGGACGGCGGCGCAGCGGAAGGCAAAGCATTGGCGTTTGCCATCGGCTCGGCAGCTCCGTCGGATTTTTCGTCCTCGGCGCGCTCGATCATGGCCGGCTCATCGGGGTCCGGCGCAGCCTGCGGTACGGAGATCGCCACGAGCGCTGCGAGCTCATGCTGCCGAGCTTCATCGCCACGACGCAGCGCGGTCGAGAGCTGCGCAGATTCGTCCGCGATCACGCGCTGCATCAGCGGCCGGCCGATTTCGGGCATTGCGCCGATGCGCGTGTAGGTCTGCGGCGTGACGACGCCCGCTCCGGTCACGGCGAATAGGAGCACGAAAATCAGGACCCCGCCGATCACGATCTTGAAATTGGGCAGCATCTGCGTTGCCGTTCCGGGGAATGCGCGCATCGCCCGAATCAGCAGATCCATAACAGAGTCGCAGCGCTTCGTGAATCGTGAAGCCGCGCTGTGGTCGAGCCTTGACCGCACATTGGCGGAGGGTCGGGTTTCGGGAGCGGGACACCCGCCCGCAATGCAGCCAACAGCGCGGCCGTCGATTGGTATCCAAGCCGCGGTGAAATGGTCTAAGAACACGAGCCGGGGGCCCGTAGCTCAATGGTCAGAGCCAGCGGCTCATAACCGCTTGGTTGCAGGTTCGAGTCCTGCCGGGCCCACCACGCCGTCGCGCAATGAGCTTGGCCGAGTTTCAGATCCTCCGGTGGACAAACCGGCGCCCGTCATCGGCGCGTTAACAATCGCCACTACGAGAGCGCCGTTTGAACATCGCGGAACAGTGCCATGACGCAATCACTCGCTGAAAGGCGGAGCAACGCTCGTATTCGGCGTTCGCCCGAGGACGGTTACACGCTCATCGAACTGCTGATCGTTTTGACGATCATCAGCCTGATCGTCGGCGTCGTGGGACCGCATGTCCGCAGCTATCTCGGCGTGTGACGAGAGCGAAAGGGGATTAAAGTCGGAATCGCCATTTCGCTCTAATCGCTTGTTTCGTCGCATGATCTTGTCTGAAACCTCTGCAACTTTTCGGGATCATGCTCCAGGGTCCGTGATCGGTCATGCCGGACTGTACTGGTGCGATCGGAAGCCATCTGGGCAGGGGTGCATTCGAGCTTTGCTCGATGCCGAGGGCTCGCTTGGTCGATGGTAACCGAGCCCTACGATCGCCGCGATATGGCGGTAGCGAGTTCTGTGCCGACGCATTATGGTCGGGACGGTATGCCGCCGTTTCGCCTTGATCGGGATGGTGAATCTGTTCGCAGCCCGGGGCTTTCGCGGCGAAAGGCAAGGCATGAGTTTCGTGTCGTTCGGCATCCGGGTGGCAAGGGCGGCCGGGCGCAAGCGCGACGGGCAGGCGGCCGGTTTCACGCTGTTGGAGGCGCTTGTCGCTTTGACATTGGTGTTGGCCTTTGCCGCCGTGCTGGGGCCGTTCTTGTTTCACGCTCGCCGCATCACGATCAATGCCGATGGACGGGTGGCGGCGCAGATCCTTCTCCGCGCGCTCCTTGAGGATCCGCTCGACCCGGCCGCTATTGCGACGTTGTCGCGCGAGGGCGAGACCGCCGGACTACGGTGGCACATCGCGGCGGAACCGAGCGCCATCCGGGCCTCGTTGCCGCGCCGGTCTGCACCCCCACGCACAACGGCGGCGGGTTCGCCACCCCAACGGGTGCGTTGGGCGGCATACCGGGTGGTCGCCAGCGTTTCCTGGACGCCCGGAGAGTCGATCAGCGCCGAAACCGTGCGGCTCGGAACGGTGATGCCATGAGGTCGGATAGCGCGAACCGCCGCGAACAGGGCTTTACCCTGGTCGAAGTCCTTGCGGCGTTCACGATTGCCTCGGTGATCATCATGGCGACCGCGGCCCTCATGCGTACCGTCGTTCTGTCGTTCGATCGCGGAACAAGCCGCGTGAACGGCGCCGAACGCCTCCTCCTCGCCGCGGACCGTCTGGCCTCCGACATCGGCTCCGCCCGCTTCGTCAAGCAGATGACGGCGGCCGGCCCGGCGGCGGCCTTCCTCGGCGCACCGACGAAGATCACGTTCGTCGGCGCCGGCGGCGTCGATCCCGGGCTGCGCAGAAACGATGGCGGGACGCCGTCACAGGAGGTCGTGAGCGTTACCATCGAGCATATCGGCGACACCACCGAGGTCGTCAGACGGCGCGGCGCTTGGAGAGGGTCTCGCTCGGGCCTCGAGGACGTGGTGCTGCGTGACCAAGTCGTGCTCGTCGAAGGATTGTTCGATGCGAGCTTTGCATTCGCGCGGATGAATCCCGACGGTGCGCTCGCCTGGAGCGACAACTGGACGGACGCCCAAAGCCTGCCGCGATTGGTCAAGCTCAACCTGCGCGAACGCGCATCGGGCATCGACCTGTTCGGCGGCGCCGAGTTCGTCATTCACGCCGATGCGCCGGCCGCTTGCGCACGTTCCGGTGCCGGCGTCGAGTGCGCCGTAAAAGGGGCGCCGGCCCAACCGGGGGCGGGGCCCGCAACAGCCGCGAAGCCGGGCCAGAAGCAAAACCAGGAGGAAGAAGGGCCGCTCGATGAGGAAGACGCAGACGAGCAACCCGAAGGGCCGCAGCCATGACGCGAGACAAGCGCCGCGGCGTGATCTTGGTGACCGTCCTGTGGTCGATAGTGCTCCTTTCAACCCTCGCCATGGCGGCCTCGGTGACGTTTCGCGGATTCGCCGGAATCGTCACCGTCGACCGCGACCGCCTCAAGGCCGAAGGACTGCTGGCGGCGGGGCTCGAAGTGGCCGCGGGCCTTGCCTCGAGCGCAGACAAGATCCCGCTCTACGACGTGGAGTCGACCGTGACACTGTCATCCGGCGCGGTCAGGCTCCGTCTCGATGACGAAGGCGGACGCATCGATCTTGGCAAGGCGCCCGTCGAGGTTCTGGCGGCCTTGTTCGACTCGATTAAGGTCCCGAATCCGGACGCCGTCGCGCAAAGGATCGTGGAGTGGCGCACGCTCGACCCCGCCGCGGCGCCGGCTGCTGCACCGGCCGCCGCGAATGCCGCGAATGCGCGTAATATCGCGAACGCCCCGCCAACCGCCGCCGATCCCGCAAAGGCGGCTGCCCCGGCTCCGGAGTCGGCCATCACCAGCGTGGCCGACCTGCGCCTGCTCCCCGAGATGCGCCCAGAGTGGGTCGTTGCCATCGCCCCGCTCGCCACCGTATTCGGCAATGAGACCGTCAACCCGCTGACTGCGCCCGCCGCGGTCCTCGCGGCGCTTCCGGGTATCGATCGCCGGCGCATCGCGGCATTTCTCGAGGCGCGCCGCCGACCGATGGATCCGCAGCAACTTGTCGGGTTGCTGGGCGAGACGCAGAAATATCTGAGCGTCAAGCCGCCGCAGGCGGTATCCGTCCATCTCGCCGCGGCGCTCACCGACGGCTATGCCGCCGAGGCGAATGTGGTGATCGTGTGCCTGAAAGGCGATCGTCAGCTCTATCGGGTTCTCGCCTGGACTCCCGTGCCGCCGCGGCCATGATCTGGCGGCCTGGATGGACCTTATGCGCATCGACGCACTGTGGAAGAGATGGATCGAAATCCTCGCCGCCCTCGCGGTCGCGGCGCAAGAGAAATGGCGCGCGCGCCGCGCCGCTCTCTATTTCGCCTTCGAGAAGGGGCAATTGGTGGTCCGCCAGAGCGGCGGCGACACGGTCGGCCCGCACTTGGAACCTTCGGCGGCCGATCTCAAACAGGCGGCGAGCGGCGGCTTCGTCACGCTTGAAATTCCCGCCGACGAGATCGTGGTGCAGCGCATCAATGTCCCGGCGCGGGCGCGGGAATTCCTTCCCGGCATCGTGCGCAACCAGATCGAGTGCCTGTCGCCGTGGTCGGCCGATCAGGCGGTCTATGGTTTCGATGCCGAAGCGAGCCCCGACGATCCGACGGTTCTGGAAGCCCGCGTGCTGATCACGTCGCAGGCCAATGTCGAAGCCGCGCGCGGTGCACTCGCTGCCATCGGCGTGTCGGCCGACCGGATCGTCGCGCGCGCGCAAGGTGCTGCGAGCGCGCCGCCCGTCACCATGTGGTCGCGTTACGACACCGGGTTGGGGCGGGGGCTCGAACAGTCCAGCAGGACGGTCGGCAGCGCCGTGCTGGCGGCGATCGGCGTGAGCCTCGCACTCACCGCATGGTGGCTCTTTTCGGCAAGCTCCATCCGCGCGGAGAGCGAGGACGTGGCGGCCCGTTCCACGACATTGCAACGCGAGCTTGCGCCGCGCACTTCAGCGCTGAGCGCTTCGCTTGATCCGGCGGAACGCGCCTGGGCCCTGAAGGAGACGTCGCCTGCCGGCGTCGTCGTCCTCGAAATGCTGTCGCGGGCGCTCCCCGATACCGCCTATATCACCGAGCTGTCGCTGCAAAAGGCGACGATGCGGATCACCGGCCTTGCCGAGGATGCGCCGGCCCTGATCGCGCCGCTCGAAAGCAATGGGCAGTTTGCCGAGGTGCATTTCTTCGCGCCGACCACGCGCGGTCCGGACGGCCGGCTGTTCTCGTTTCATATCGAAGCGCGGGTCGAACCGCATATCGATGTCCCGGAGCGCTGACGTGGCTATGTTCGATCGCGAACAGAAGATTGCGATCAGCGCGCTGATTGCGCTCATGGTGCTGTGCCTGTCCTCTCTCGTCGTGTCGTTTCAGGCGCGGTCCGATGCGATTCAGGAGCTCTCGGAGCGACAGGAGGCGCTGTCGCGCCTCCAGGCGCGTGCGCGCCCGCGCACGGCGCAGCGCGTCCCAACCAAGCCGACGGCGGCTCCCGTTGAGGCGTTTCTGGACGCCGCTACCACCGGCCTCGCCGGTGCCGACTTGCAGGCCTATGTGGCGCGACTTGCCGACCAGCACGCGGTGCTTGTCTCGTTCGGGACGCAACCCTCGGCGGGCGAAGACGGCGCCGATGCGGTCAGGATCGAGGCGAGCATGGACATTACCTTGCGCGAGCTACAGGTTTTGCTCTATCAACTGGAAAGTGGCAGTCCCTATGTCTTCGTCGAGTCCATGACGATACGCGCGACCGATCCGGCGGCTGGGGTCGGCGCAGAGGACGAACCGCTGCGGGTGACGCTTGGGCTGCGCGCGCTGTGGCGGAGGAAGGCGGCATGATGCAGCTTCAGCGCCGATGCATTAACGCGTTGCTCCTTGGGTTGTTGGCCGTCGCTGCGGGTGCGGCGTGCGCGACCGCAGCCCGCGCCGCGTCCGAAAATCCGCTCGCCGCCCAGCCGCTCGAGCTCCTGTCGGACACCCGCGAGCGCCCGCTCTTCGCGCCGACCCGGCGCCCGCCGCCGCCCCCGCCGCCGCCTGTTGTCCAGCGCGTCGAGCCGCCGGCGCCAGTTCCTCCGCCCAATGTCATCTTGCTGGGCGTCGTGACCGACGAAAACGGGGCCCGGGCGGTGGTCCGCTCGGCCAGTCCCGATAAGATCGTTCGCGCACGCCTCGGCGAAGAGATCGACGGATGGCAGGTGACCCAGATCGAGCCGCGCCGCGTGGTTCTGTCCCACGACGCTCGTTCCGTGAGCTTTGCGCTGTTCGGCCGCCTCAAAGATAGCGTCGTCCGGGACGCCGCCCCGGCCGCCGCCGAAGTTGAGCTGCGAAATATGGCACAAGAACATTTTGACCGCAGGACCGGTCGGTACTAGGCTTTGACCCCGGTGCATGGCTCGAGCCCCTCTGTCGCTCGATTGGGGCTAGGGCTGAGGGGGAGTTGCGCGTTTGCGATGGGTCCTGTGGGGGCATGTGTGGCGTATTTTTGTGCGGGCTTGCATCGCGGCGGTGATTTGTGTGCTCGGGGTTGGCTGCTCGACGAAAGACGGTTTCATTCTTCCTTCCCAAGACGTGATCGACCCTGTTCGCGACGCTGATTTGAGGGCGCGCAATCCCGGTCCCGATCGCCAGTCGGTTGGCGGCCGATCGAGCCGGCCGATCCTTGTGCCCGGCTCCGACACGCAGCCTGGGTCGCCGCTGTTGCGCGACGCCACCGATGGTCAGGCGCCCCAAGGCTCCGGCGCGGTCGCGACCCCTGCCGGGGTCGAATTCAATTTCGAGGGCGCCGATATTCCGACGGTGGCGAAGTCGCTGTTGGGCGACGTGCTCGGGCTTGCTTTTGTGGTCGATCAGCGCGTGCAGGGCACCGTGACCTTGGCCTCGGCCGGACCGGTTGCGCGCAAGGACGTGCTGCCGATCGCCGAGAGCGTGTTTCGCATGTCGAATGCCGCGGTGGTGCGGGACGGCAGTCTTTACAAGATCGTGCCGTTGCCTGAGGCGGCGGGTGCCGGCGGGGTGCGCAGCGGCGCCGGCCAGCCGGGCTATGGCGTCACCGTGGTGCCGCTGCGCTACACCTCGGCGGCCTCGCTTGCCAAGGCGGCGGAGAATTTCATGTCGCGGCCTGGCGCGATCAGGGTCGATACGGCGCGCAACCTGCTGCTGGTCCAGGGCACCACCGGCGAGCGGCAAGCGGCGCTCGACATGATTTCGACCTTTGACGTGGAATGGCTGCGCAATCAGTCGGTCGGGGTGTTTCCTTTGAAAGCGACGACGCCCGAGACCATGATCCAGGAGCTCGACCGCATCTTTCAGACCGGCGATGGCGGCGCCGGCCAGGGCGCCATCCAGCTGCAGCCGATCTCGCGCATGAATGCCGTGATGGTGGTCACCAAGAGCCAGCAGATGCTCGAACGGGTGACGCTGTGGGTGCGCCGGCTCGATCGCTCGGATGCCGGCGGCAATGCGCTGCGCAGCTACCGGCTGCGCTACGGCAATGCCAAGCAGGTGGCAAAGATTCTCAACGATATTTTCGTCGGGCGCGGAGGGGCGGGTGGCGCCGCCGAGACGCCGGCGAGCCAGCTCGCGCCGGGCGTTGCGTCGGCGCAGTCGCGGCTTGATTCATTGGGGGCCGGCAGCCTGCAGCGCAGTACCGGCGGCGTCGGCGGGGCATCTAATTCGACCACGTCGGGCGCCGACCAGGGTGGCGCCGGCGGCCGTGGCGGTCCGATGGGGCAGGCGTTTGAGAATTTTGGCGGCCGGCAGCAGCAGCGTCCGGAAGACGACGCCAATCTGTCGGGGCTCACGGGCGGCAGCATCGGGCGCGGGGTGTTCCAGAACGTGCGCATCAGCGCCGACGAGACCAATAATTCGATCGTGATCTATTCCAACCAGGAGGACTACCGCATCATCGAGCAGGCCTTGCACGACCTCGACCGGCCGCAATTGCAGGTCTCGATCGATGCCACGGTCGCCGAAGTGACGCTGACCGACGATCTGCAATATGGCGTGCAGCACTTCTTCACGAGCTCCGACGCCCACATGGCCTCCGACAAGGGCTCGGTCGGGCTGTTTCCGGCCCCGTCCTCGTCCTCCTCGTCGTCGTCCTCGTCCTCGGTCGCCCAGGCGGCCCAAAGCGCGTTCCTGCAGCGCGTGCTGCCGGGCTTCAATTTGCTGCTCGGCCCCGAGGCGCAGCCGCGCGTGATCCTGAGCGCGCTCTCCACCATCACCGATGTCAAGGTGCTGTCCTCGCCCTCCCTCGTCGTGGTCGACAATCAGCCGGCGCTGCTCGAGGTCGGCAACCAGATCCCCGTCACCACCTCATCGGCGACGCTGCTCACCAACCCCAACACACCGGTGGTCAACACCATCGACATGCGCTCGACCGGCGTCATCCTGAAAATCCTGCCGCGCATCCACGCCAATGGCGTGGTCCTGCTCGAGATCGAGCAGGAGATCTCCAATGTCGTCAATCCCAACCAGCAGACCTTGACGCCGACCATTGCGCAGCGGCGCATTCACTCGACGGTTTCGGTGACGAGCGGCCAGACCGTGCTGCTCGGCGGTCTCATCAGCGAGGAGCAGGACAACAACAAGGCCGGCATACCGGGCCTCAACCAGATCAAATATCTGGGCGACATATTCGGCAACACCAGCAAGAACCGCACGCGCTCGGAAATCATCGTGTTCATCAGGCCGAAGGTGATCCGCAACGCGCTCGACGCCCAGGGCGTCGCCGAGGAGTTCCGCGAGCGCCTCGAAACCATCCGCGCACCCGCCCCCGTCATCGACGGCCGCGACGTCCCGGTCTCGCCCGGCCGGGCAGGCCGGAGGTGATTGACCACGCTTCTCGCAAGGCCCGCCATCTGGCTGAAGGCAAGCCGCGGGCTCGCCGGCCAGCGACGGCCCGTTCGCGGTACGCAAAAGGAGTGCTATCCTGCCGCCATGAATATTGCCGCCGTCAAGCGCATGACCGTGCCTGAATTCCTCGCTTGGGCCGAAACCCAGGAGAAGGTGCACTATGAGCTGATCCGCGGCGAGATTGTCGCGACGGCGCCTGAGCGCGCGGAGCATGTCAGGGCCAAGCAAAGGGCCTTTCTCGCGCTTGAGGCTGCGATTCGACGGGCCGGGGTCCCCTGTGAGGCTTTCATCGATGGACTTGCCGTGGTGGTCGACGATGAGACGAGCTACAAACCGGACGCCCTCGTCAACCGCGGGGATCCGGTCGCCGATGGAGTGTTGATCGCGCCTAATCCCGTGATTGTCGTCGAAGTGCTTTCCCCCACGACGCGCAACGTCGACAGGACCATCAAAGTTGCTGATTACTTCCGCGTCCCCGGTTTGGGCCATTACCTCATCATCGACCTCGGGCGACGGCACGTGCTCCATTACCGGCGCCAATCCGACGGCGTCGTTACGGTCGTCATCGTCAAGGATGTTGATCTCGACCTCGACCCGCCGGGGATCGCGCTCCCGGCGGCGAGCCTGTTCGCATGACATGCGCTTGCCGATCCTGGGCACACAGGAACTCATTTCATGAGAGCGCTCATGGTGTTCGCGCTGATGTCCTTGATCGCCGCAGCGATGCTCTCCAATCCGGCGCAGGCGCAAACGTCCGCGGATAGCTTCAAGCCCGTCGGTGCCGGCAAGCAGGTCATCAAGCACAAGAAGATGAGGAAGGTGCAGTCCCCGGCGCCGGCGGCACCGACGGCGGCTGCGCCAAGGCCCATCCTTGAGGAGCGGCCGGGACCGAAAATGGGGATGTAATATCAACCTGCAATTCACTGATCGTCACTGCGAGCGCAGCGAAGCAATCCGGAGTCGGCGCCGTGGATGCTGGATCGCTTCGTCGGCTGCGCCTCCTCGCGATGACGAGCCGGCTTGTCTCAGGCTCGCCAGCTCAACTTGTAGATCGGTGCGCCGGAACGCGGATTGGCGTCCTCGCCGGTCACCACGAAGCCATGCTTCTTGTAGAAACGGATGGCGCGCTCATTGTCGCAATTGACGTGGAGGTCGATCCCGGCCGGAGCAACGTCTTTGGCGGCGTCAAGGAGCGCGGCGGCCGCATGCGACCCCCAACGCTCGGGCGCGACGACAAGCTGATCGAGATAGCCGCTCTTCGCTTCGATCGTGACGAAGCCGATCAACTCCCCCGCCGCCCCCGCCGCCGCGTTGCTCTGCTCGGCCACCATGATAATGCAACCGGGCACGAGTTCGCTGCGCCAGCGCTCGCGCCACCATGAAAGCCGTGCGGTAAAGTCGATATGCGGATAGGCCATCTGCCACGTCCGCCGCCACAGCTCGATCGCCGCTTCCTCGTCGGCTGTGGTGTAGCCGCGCAAGGCGAGAGCATGATCCCGAAAAGTTGCAGACTGTTCGGACAAGGTCATGCTCCGAGTAGAGCATGATCCCGAAAAGTTGCAGACTTTTCGGACAAGATCATGCTCCAAGATCAACGAGATGAGAGCACGATGCGATTCTACTTAATCGCATCGTGCTCGAGATCGCGCGGCCTCACCGTTCCGTCAGCTTCAATTCGAGCCGGCGGTTGCGGCGGTAGGCGTCCTCGGTGCGGTCGGGATCGAGCGGCTGGAATTCGCCGAAACCGGCCGCGACGAGGCGCTGCGGCGACACGCCCTTGGTCATGAGATATTGCACGACCGAGATCGCGCGCGCCGCCGACAGCGCCCAATTCGAGGAGAACTGCGCGGTGGCGATCGGCCGCACGTCGGTGTGGCCGTCAACCCGCAGCACCCAGGCGATGTCGGAGGGAATTTGCTTGTCGAGGTCGAGCAAGGCGCCGGCAAGCTTGTCGAGCTCGGCTCGTCCCTCAGGATTGAGCACCGCGGAGCCCGAATCGAAGAACACCTCGGACTGGAACACGAAGCGGTCGCCGACGATCCTGATGTCCGGGCGGTTGCCGAGAATCTCACGGAGCTTGCCGAAGAAGTCCGAGCGGTAGCGCGAGAGCTCCTGGACCCGCTGGGCCAACGCGACGTTGAGCCGCTGGCCGAGATCGGCAATGCGCGACTGGGAGTCCTGATCCTTCTTCTCCGAAGCGTTGAGCGCTTGCTCGAGCGCGGCGAGCTGGCCGCGCAGCGCGGCGATCTGCTGGTTGAGGACCTCGACCTGCGCCAGCGCCCGCGCGCTGATGCTCTTCTCGCTGTCGAGGGCACCGGAGAGCGTGGCGACCCTGCTCTGCGATTCGGCGAGCAGGCTTTGCGTCGAGTTCGCCCCGGCGCCGGCGTCTGCAGCAGTCGCCTTGAGACGATCGCGCTCGAGCTCGGCGCCGGCGAGGCTCGCGCGCAGCCGCGCGATCTCGTCCTCCATGTCGACCTTGCCGGTTTTCTCGAGCGACAGAAGTTCCGTGAGCTGGGAAATCTGGGCGTTGAGCCGGACCAGCGCGGTATCCTTGCCGGCCACCTCCTGCGACAGGAAGAACTGCACCACGACGAACACGGTGAGCAGGAAGATGATGCCGAG
>Ga0070765_100002423_pt1 | contig 11683 bp, 9 predicted proteins | sample HubBroMetageWFT5_FD_71516 | JGI IMG/M metagenome (GOLD analysis project Ga0070765, IMG submission 71516) | Warmed and freeze-thawed soil microbial communities from the Hubbard Brook experimental Forest, New Hampshire - Hubbard Brook CCASE Soil... | ecosystem: Environmental > Terrestrial > Soil... | reverse complement strand
TTCCTGCAAAGCTGGCGCGCCACCCTGATTCCGATGCTGGCAGTCCCGGTGGCCTTAGTCGGAACGTTCATCTTTTTTCCGCTGTTCGGTTTTTCGATCAACACACTTTCTTTGTTGGGGCTGGTGCTAGCCATTGGATTGGTGGTGGACGACGCAATCGTGGTGGTGGAGGGCGTCGGGCGGCACATCGAGGAAGGACTCTCTCCCAAAGAAGCGGCCCTTAAGGCGATGGACGAATTGACTCCTCCGCTAGTCGGAGTTGCGTTGGTGCTCTCTGCCGTGTTCGTTCCAACAGCGTTTATTCCCGGCATCACCGGCCGCCTTTATCAGCAATTTGCGGTCACCATCGCCGTTTCCGTCCTCCTTTCCGCTTTCAACGCGCTCACCCTGAGTCCGGCCCTGTCGGCTCTTTTGCTTCGGCCCAAGAAAGAGAGCAAGGGACCGCTGGCAAGGTTCTTTGCCTGGTTCAACAGAACCTTCGAGAGCGCGACAGACGGTTACGTACGATGGTCCGGCGTGCTGATTCGCAAGCCTGTAATCGCACTCGTGCTACTGGCAGTGTTTTCAGGGGCGGCGGCGTTTTTTGGTTTACGCGTGCCAGCCAGCTTCCTGCCCGATGAAGACCAAGGGTATCTTTTTGTCAACCTGCAACTCCCCAACGCGGCCTCGCTGCAACGTACAGACGAAGCTGCGCGACAGGTCGAGAAAATCTTGGCAGATACTCCCGGCGTGAAGTACACGTCGAGCGTCGTCGGCTTCAGCCTGCTTAGCTTTGTGCGAACCAGCTACAACGCGTTTTTCTTCGTCACGCTGGATGACTGGGACGCGCGGAAATCGAGGGCAAAACAATTTCAGGAGATTAAAACGCGGCTGAACCAGAAATTGAGCCAGATGCCGGAAGCAATCGCGTTTGATTTTTCACCACCGGCAATTCCGGGAGTGGGAACCTCTGGAGGATTTACGTTTGTTCTCGAGGACCGGGCCGGGAAGGAGGTGGAGTTTCTCACCCAGAATCTGAACACGTTCATGGCCGCTGTGCGTAAGCGTCCGGAGATCGGTTTGCTGGGCACCACCTATCTGGCCAGCGTGCCGCAACAGTTCGTGACCGTGGATCGAGACAAGGTGATCAAGCAGGGTGTGAGCATCAGCGACGTCTATAAGACCCTTCAATCATTTATGGGCGGATTTTTTATCAATTATTTCAACCGCTTCGGCCGGCAATGGCAAGTGTACATCGAGGCAGAAGGCGAATACCGAACACGGGCCGAAAACGTGGGTCAGTTTTACGTCCGAAACAACAGGGGAGAAGACGTACCGCTTTCCGCGCTGACAAAATTCGAGCCCCAAACCGGGCCAGAATTCACCATGCGATTCAACGAATATCGCGGCGCTCAGATCTTCGGGAGCGCGGCACCCGGCTACAGTTCCGCACAGGCCATGAAAGCGCTGGAAGAAGTATTCGCTCAGACCATGCCTCGGGACATGGGCTACGACTACAAGGACATGTCGTTTCAGGAAAAACTGGCGCAGCAAGGAGTTTCTCCTAGTGTTGTTTTTGCGTTTTCCTTGTTGTTCGTCTTTCTGATTTTGGCAGCTCTTTATGAAAGCTGGTCACTGCCATTCAGCGTGCTACTCAGCACGCCGGTAGCGGTGTTCGGCGCTTTTGCAACGCTCTGGTTAAGGCGCACAATCGCTGGATGGTTTTATCCGCCATACATGGTGCAAATCGAAAACGATGTGTATTCACAGATCGGGCTGGTAATGTTGATCGGCCTAGCGGCGAAAAATGCGATTTTGATCGTGGAGTTTGCCAAAGACGAATACGAGCAAGGCAAGCCTCTCGTCGACGCCGCGCTGGCAGGCGCGAGAATCCGGCTCCGACCGATCTTGATGACGTCGTTCGCGTTTATCTTGGGTAGCGTACCTCTATGGATAGCCACGGGAGCCGGGTCTGTGGCTCGCCAGATCATCGGAACGACGGTCATCGGCGGAATGCTGGCCGCCAGCGCCATCGCCATATTTCTGGTGCCGGCTATTTTTTATTTGGTCGAGAAATGGTCTGGCGCTGGTAAGGAGCCGGCTCGCGGTGGAGTTCAACCGACGCCCGCGCCAGCGGGGGGAGACTGATATGTCCTCCCAATCAAATTCCTCAACAGCCGCTTCCGCGCGAATCATGACAAAGCTGCAACCAGTAATTTCGCTGTGCTTGATGTCAGTTTTGGTTTCGGGGCTGGTGGGCGGATGTATGGTCGGCCCCAATTACCATAAGCCCGATGTCCAAATTCCTACCACGTATCGCGATACAAACGACAATACTCCGGTTCAACCTCAAGCCGCTTCCTTCGCAGATTTGCCCTGGTGGCAAGTCTTCCAGGATCCACAACTCCAGGAACTGATCCTCATAGCGCTGAAACAAAATTACGACTTGCTGCTCGCGACAGAGCGTATCAACGCCGCGCGCGCTCAGGTCGCCATTACGCGCTCGAGTCTATTTCCTCAGGTACAAGGGAGCGGCAATTTCGTAGGTGGCAAGGAGCAATTTTTTCCGGAGAAAGCAAATTTATTGGAGCTGGCGGCTGACGCAACGTTCCAAGTCGATTTATGGGGCCAGTTGAGACGCGCCACGCAAGCGGCCCGTGCCAGACTGCTTGCGACAGAAGAAGCTCAACGCACCGTTACGCTGACACTCGTGAGCGACGTGGCAAGCGCATACTTCCTACTCCTTCAACTGGATCTTGAACTCCAAGTCACCAGAGATACTGTTGTGACGCAGGAAGATTCTGTGAAACTCACTTCGCTGCGACTGGATCACGGTGTGGCTACGAAGCTCGACGTACTTCAAGCACAGCAAGTGCTGGATACTGCCAACGCGCAGATTCCGGACCTGGAAAGACAAATTGGACAGGCGGAAGATGCTATACACATTCTGCTTGGCGATTACCCGGGACCGGTGAAGCGCGGGCTCAAATTGCCGGAAGAATTTATTCCTCCGGAGGTGCCGGCAGGCCTGCCTTCCTCGCTGCTCGCCCGGCGTCCCGATATTCGTCAGGCTGAACAGAACCTGATCGCTGCGAACGCTGAAATTGGCGTCGCCAAGGCAGCATTCTTTCCGCAAATTTCACTCACCGGGGGGGGCGGCGGCGCGTTTGGACGCAGCAGCGCTTTTTCGAGTTTGATGGGATCGCAGACCGCAATCTGGGCTTACGGCGCGAGTGTGACGCAACCAATTTTTACCGGCGGCGCCCTTCGCGGGAATCTTCACCTCACCGAATCGCAACATCAACAGGCTCTGCTCTCCTACAAACAGGCCATTCAACAGGCCTTCGGAGATGTGTCGGATGCGTTGATCGGATACCAAAAACTCCATGAAGTCCGTGTGCAACAGCAGCAACTGGTGGCGGATCTGGCGGAGTCCGTTCGGCTTTCCGTCATGCGCTATCGCGGAGGTACCACCAACTATCTGGAAGTGTTGGACGGCCAGCGGTCGCTCTATTCCGCGGAGCTTACGCTAGCGCAGGCGCGAGGGAGCGAGTACCAAAGTCTGGTGCAACTTTATCGAAGTCTTGGCGGAGGTTGGAAGCAGTAGCTGATGGACTAATCCGACGCTGCGGAAGCATTTCTCGGCTGAGATGGCGACATTTCTTGGGCCGGTGTTCGTCGGGCAAGTAGAAAGTCAAGGAACTGTTGGGTGCCGTCTCCGGATTTCGTCGATAACGTCATCACCGTCATACCGGGACACACCGCTTGAATATTACGATTCGCGGTAACGGCGTCGAATTCCGCGGCTTCGGCCAAGTCTGCTTTCGTGATTACGGCAACGTCTGCACTATTAAAAATCGTAGGGTACTTCAGGGGCTTATCTTCACCTTCCGTTACCGAGAGTAGAACGAGGCGGAGATCCTCGCCCAGATCGTAAGAAGAAGGGCATACCAGATTGCCGACATTTTCGATGAACAGAAAATCCAGCTCGTCAAGTCTCCAATCTTCCAGCGAGCGCTCAACCATGGCGGCCTCTAGGTGGCACACGGTTCCAGTGATGATCTGTTTCACCAGAGCCTGGCTGCGAGCGAGGCGCGCGGCGTCATTTTCCGTAGCAAGATCTCCAACCAGCGCCGCTACGCGAAATCGCTGGCCAAGCAAGGTGAGCGTTTTCTCCAAAAGAGCAGTTTTCCCCGCACCGGGGCTAGAGACGAGACTCACGACAAAAACTCCCGCCTGGCGAAATCGCTCGCGAAGCGCTCGGGCGACGATGTCGTTCTGCTTGAATACGTTTTCTCTCACTTCAATGATACGAGTCTTTGAGTTCACTCCTCCACCTCTAGGCCGACCACCAGCAGCTCTTTACCTTGTATGATTTCACCGGTCGGAGTGCCGCACTCGGAGCAGCAAAATGATTGCGTAGTATGGACCGGGCGCTGCGCGTCACATTTTCGGCAAAAAACTAAAACCGGAACTTCTTCGACCTGCAGCCGGGAGCCTTGCAATGGTGTGTCCTCACAAGCCATTTCGTAGGACGAAAGCAGCGCGTCCTTCACAACTCCCGACAGAAGACCCAGGCGGAGATGCACAGCCTTGATTTGGACACCGCCTCTGCGGTCAGACTCTTCCTGCGCCAGCTCCACAATGCTCATGGCGATGGAAAGTTCATGCATGATTACTTTATGAAGCAATCTCCAACTTTGAAGGCAACCGATCGAATTGGCCGAACGATGCAAGAGCTGCCTGACCTAAACTGATTCCTCCGTCATTTGCTGGAACCGCGTGGTTGGTCCAGATTTGGAAACCCACGGGATCGAACAGCGACTTTAAATCCTCGAGCAGCAATTCATTCTGAAAAACGCCGCCGGAGAGGACGATCGTATCCAAATTGTTTGCAGCGCAGAGTTCTGAGAGCGCATTAAAAACACCTTGTGCAATTCCTCGATGAAAAGCCCGCGCGCATTCGTTCACTGCGCGGCCCAGAAAGCGATCACGCGCTAAATTTAGCAGCAACGGGCGGAAGTCGAGCTCTCCATTGACGAAAGGAAAAGGGTAAGGTTGACGAGCTTGAGCGCTGCGAGCGAGTTGCTCAAGCCACATTGCAGCTTGTCCCTCGAAAGTGATTTCACGAGTGAATCCGAGCAATGCTGCGGCCGCGTCAAAAAGGCGACCAACGGAACTCGTGGTGAAGGTCCGAACTTTGCTGCGGACTAAGTTTGCGGCGATTCGATAGCGTTCTGGAAAATCGAATGGAGCTGCTGCTAAATCAGGCAAATCATTAATTTGAGAGAGGAAACCTGCGACTGCTTGGACAGGATGATGTGCGGACGCGTCTCCGCCAGCGAGGAGCGCGGGGCGGAGATGAGCCATTCGTGCGAAGCCTTCGCAAATGCTGCCAGTAAAAATTTCGCCGCCCCAAATGCTGCCATCGTCTCCGTAACCAGTGCCGTCAAAGCTCACGCCAAGAACCCGTTTGTTCCATTCGCCGCGCTCAGCAAGTACAGAAGCTATGTGTGCCCGGTGATGTTGCACACTTCGCTTCTCAGGCGACGAAAGACCTGCCGCATATGCGGTGGAGGCGTATTGAGGGTGGCAATCGTGCACTACCAGCAATTCCTCCCTGCGAACTTCGTACATTGAAACTAGAGCGTCGATGGTTTTTTGAAACGCCTGTAGCGACTGGAAGTGCTCCAGGTCTCCAATATGCTGGCTCACGAAGGCTTGCCCATCGACCACGAGCGTAATGGCATTTTTCAGGTCTGCGCCTAGGGCAAGTATCGGCCGCTTGGAAGGAAAAACAGTTACAGCCCTGGGGGCGTAGCCCCGAGCTCTACGAAGCACAGCGGGACCGAAGACTCCGGCGCGGGCTATTGAATCATCCACGCGCCGGGCTATTGGACGTTCGCCGATCAGGAATGCATCGGCAATATTTGAAAGCCTATCGATGGCCTCGGCGTCTTCATAGGCAATGGGCTCGCTCGAACGATTCGCGCTTGTCATCACCAGGACATCCGGAGCCCCGGAAGCGAAAAGCAAATGATGAAGCGGCGTGTAGGGCAGCATGACGCCGAGTTCGTGATTGTCAGGAGCCACGCCGGGAAATTTCGCTTTTGCAGGCGCAATGACGATAGGGCGCGCAGTCGATGTTAAAATCGCTTCTGCATCAGCCGAGATTTGGATAAGTTCTCGGGCGACTTGCAAATCTTTAGCCATCAAGGCAAACGGTTTCTCTTTGCGATACTTCCTATTTCGCAGCGATTGCACAGCATCGGCGTTTCGAGCATCGCAAGCGAGGTGATAGCCACCCAAGCCTTTGACCGCGAGAATTTTGCCGGCTTGGAGCATCTCAACAGCGCTGCGAATGCTCGGCTCATTGCCGCGAATCTCTTCTCTGCCCGCTTGTAGGTAATATTCGGGGCCGCACTCCGCGCAGGCAACAGGTTGGGCATGAAAACGCCGGTTGCTGGGATCTTCATATTCGCTCGCGCAATATTTATCGAACAGCCAAAATTGCATGGTCGTGTTCACACGGTCATACGGCAAACCTAGGATTACGGTGTATCGCGGCCCGCAGTTGGTGCAATTAATGTAAGGATAGAAATAACGCCTATCGGCAGGGTCAAATAGTTCACGAAGGCAATCTTCGCACACCGGCAGGTCAGGCGAGATTCGAACCGAAGGCTGCTGCTTTCTTTCGCTCTCTCGAATTGTAAATTCGTAGCATCCGACGGGCTTCGTCGCGTGGATTTCAATCTCTGTGATGTCGGCGGCTGGAGGCGATTCAGTCTTTAGGGCCTGAATAAATCTTTGGAGTCCTCGGTCCGCGCCTTCCAGAAAAATTTCTAAGCCTTCTTCTCCATTCAGCACCCATCCTGCCAAAGTGTTCGCGCGAGCCAATCGAAATACGAAGGGACGAAATCCCACACCCTGCACCACGCCGCGAACTTTGATTGAACAAGCGCTTGGCATTCCAGATTAATCCAGGCTGACGATGCAACCGCGTCCTTGCCAGCCGATCTGAATCACTTTGTTGCCATCCACGAGAACGGGAACCGTACGCTGTCCATCCACGAGAGCCCGCATTCGATCGCGAGCCGCGGGATCGGCTTCCACGTCGTATTCGACGAATTCAGTTCCCTTCCATTCGAGCCACTCGCGCATTTCCTGCGTGTACTGGCAGCTCTTGGTTCCGTAAAGTTCAAAAATCGCCACAGCCTAATACCTCCAAACTTTCGCGTATGACGTGATAAATCGAGGCTTGAACTTCCTGAATGCGCGGAATGTAATCGCAATGAACGACCAGCGGATGATCGGACAGTCCGCGCCGTTTAATTTCTCCGCCGTCGTAGCCAAGTAAAGCCACCGTCAACAGATTGCGTTTTCTGGCCTCTTCGAGGGGCATGATTAGGTTTCTGGATCCGCCGCTGGTAGAAATTGCGATTGCGACATCGTTTGGTTGGGCTTGCGCGATCATTTGGCGAAGAAAAATCACTTCCGTGCCGACATCATTCGCTATTGCCGTGATGTTTGCCGGCTCAAGCGCGAGCGAAACCGCAGGAATCGGTTTCCATCCCCATGGCGGCGCAACGCAGTCGATAACCCAATCGTTCGCATCGGTCGCCGATCCACCGTTGCCAAAAATAATCAGCTTGCCGCCGCGCCGAACACGTTCTGCAATCGCGGATGTCGCATTGCGGATCTGTTCTGCTTCCTCAGCTGCGACTTGCGCGCGCAACTTCGAGTCATCCCCAACTTTCATCTGGATGGAGTTGGCGACTTCGGCGATCACGTCCCCGGAAGGTTGTTTCTCGCGGCCGAGAAAGGGGTAGAGAAATTCGGCTTGGCCTGCATCGTGCCCTAATTCACGGCGCTCGAAGAAGACATGCACCGTTTCCCATAACGTGTGATAGAGAACCTCGACCAATTCCTGTTGAATGAAGGGATCGGCATTTGCAGGCGGAATCGTATATGAACCTTGGAGTCCTGGAAAAGCAAAGGTCATTGCTTTCCTTCCCGCTGCAACATCCAGCGCAGCCCAAACCTCCGGGTCGCCTTCGGGTGGACCAAATCCCATTACGATATCTTCGGGACGAACAATCGCCTCAAGCCACGGCCGGAACAAGATGGAAAGATCTAGAGCGGGGAGTGCCCGTTTTCCTACGATAACGGGATGAACAAATTCAACCGAGACATGTTGCGCGTCGGTGCCGTAAGGGCCTTGGCCAAAAGCAAGCAAGCGTCCGCCGCGAAGGAAGCGTTCAGACATTTCGCGGCACGCCTCAGCAAGGCGATTCGCTTCGCGGGCAAAAAAAGATTCTAATATTTGGTTACGTGCCAGGAGGCGCTGTTCGATTTGCGAGGCGAGTTGGCAATCCGTGGCCATTTTCTTCTGACTTCACACCTAACAAATGCGCGGCAGTGGATCGCCGACCAGCATATCGACGATCCGGCTGCCGCCGTATAAGGTCATCACCAGTACTGAACCTGCAGGTTGTTCGCGAATTTCTCCGATCATGCGGGCTTCTTCGCCGCCGGCTGTTGTTTGCAGCGCCTTTAGCGCAGCCTCCGCAAATTCCGAAGCGACCACCGCAAGAAACTGTCCCTCGTTCGCGATATGAAGCGGGTCGAGTCCTAAGAGTTCACAAGCCCCGCGCACAGCATCGTGCACCGGAACAGTGTCTTCAAAAAGAACGATTCCCAAGCCGCAATCCCTTGCGAGCTCGTTGAGAGATGTAGCTGCGCCTCCGCGCGTGGGATCGCGCATCCAGCGAACGCCTGGCCCTGCAGCTTTCACTAAAGCCTCAACTAAAGGAAACACGGATCGCGTGTCGGACCGGAGATCGCCTTCCATCTCGAGCTCACCGCGAGCCAGCAGAATCGTGATTCCGTGATCGCCGATTGGCCCGGAGAGCACAATTTTATCGCCGGGCCGCACCGACTGCGGATTCACCTCGACGCCGGGCAACAGAGTGCCGAGCCCCGTGGTGCTGATATACATGCCGTCTGCTTTGCCGTGCTCGACGACCTTGGTGTCTCCGCCGGCTATTCTCACTCCTGCTTTTTGAGCAGCATTGGCGATCGTCTGGATTTCAGCTTGGAGCACGTCGGTGCGCAATCCGGCTTCGAGGATCAACCCGACAACGATTGCTTCCGGTCGTGCGCCAGAAACCGACAAATCATTCATGGTCCCATTTACTGCCAGTTCGCCGATTGAACCGCCAGGGAACACTAGGGGCTTCACAACAAAACTATCTGTGGTTACGGCCAGCTGTGCGCCGTTAATACTTAAATGCGCGGCATCGCCCAGCGGATCCGTCGATGCGCCGAAAAAAAAAGGAGTGAAAAGACCTTCGACGAGACGCCGGCTGGCTTTTCCGCCCGCGCCGTGCGCCATTTCGATTTGAGGTTCGCGAAAGCGAATCTTTGGAGCTGCGACGCCGAGCTTGGCTCCGCTGCTCACGCTGCCGAGCCGATGCTCGTCACTAGAGCGGCCTTCCGATGTTCGTAATTGTAGTAAGCGGCGCATGATCCTTCCGACGACACCATCAGCGCTCCCACTGGGTTTTCCGGCGTGCATTCCCTCGCAAATAATTTACATTGCGCGGGTTTTAAAACACCTTTCAACACCTCGCCACACTGCGCGGCCTTTGGATCGGTGACGCGAATTCCCGGAATGTGGAAGCGTTGCTCCGAGTCCCATTCACAATATTCATCCCGAATGCGAAGCGCCGATTGAGAGATGAAGCCCAGACCGCGCCATTCAAAATAGGGGCGAAGCTGGAATGTTTCGGCCATAGCGCGCAACGCAGCGCGATTCCCTTCCCATGGAACTACGCGCTTGTATTGATTTTCAACTTTCGCTTCGCCTTTTTGAAGCTGGGTCAGAAGCATCACAATTGATTGGAGAAGATCGACAGGTTCGAAGCCGCACACAACGATTGGTTTGCGTTCATTTTTCGCAATCCACTCGTAAGGTCGGCAGCCAATTACGGTGGAAACGTGGCCTGGCCCGATGAAGCCGTCCAGCCGCATATCAGGAGAGTCAAGGATTGCGCGGATGGCGGGAATGATCGTGACGTGATTGCAAAAGACCGAAAAATTGTGCAGGCCTTCGGATTTTGCACGCAGCAAGGTCAAGGCTGTAGAAGGAGCGGTGGTTTCAAATCCGATCGCAAAGAACAGCACATGCTTCTGCGGATTCATTTTCGCGAGCTTAATTGCATCCGAAGGGGAATAAACGATGCGGACGTCCATGCCTCGAGCTTTGTGTTCTAGAGGACTGCCGTTTGTTCCGGGTACTCTCATCATGTCGCCGAAGGCGGCGAAAATCACATCGGAATCAGCCGCAATCGACAAGGCATCGTCGATGCGTCCCATAGGAAGAACGCAAACTGGACAACCGGGCCCGTGGATCAATTCGATATTCGGCGGCAAGACGTCTTTCAATCCAAAACGATAGATGGCGTGCGTGTGCCCGCCGCAGACTTCCATAAGCCGGTAATGCTTGTTGGGATCGGCTAGGCGCTTAATTTCTTCGGCAGCCCTGGTGATCAGTTGTGGATCGCGAAATTCGTCTACGTATTTCATTTGCGCTCCCCGAATGTTTATGACGCCTGTTTATCCTCAAGATCTTCTAACCCATATCCCCGAACTTCTTGCACTGCGGCCTCGCACTCGCCAAGCATTTCAAGCGTTCGCATTTGGTCCATCGCATCCACTTCGCTGATTTTGCTCATGGCGAATCCGACGTGAATCAAAACCCAATCGCCGGACACGGGCATGTCGTCCTGCAGGAGACCGAGATCAACTTTGCGGCGCATTCCTACAACGTCAACAAGGGCGCTATTTGGATTGTCGGATGCGATCTCGATGATTTTTCCTGGTATCGCTAGACACATATGGCATCCTCCCGGCGTGTATCCAATTCCGTTGTCAGCGCTCATTGCATAAATCCTTATTACCGCACGCTGCTTGGTCTGAAATATCTTTACTGCAGCTCTTCACCATTCTGAATTCTCGATACTAAAGACTCAATCACCCTCGCTGCCTCTTCCACCATAGCCGCGACTGGCTGGCTGAGACCCATTTGACCTTCTTCCGGGCCTAGAGTTAGCGGTTCGCAACCAACCAGCAAAATGCGGCTTAAGCTTTTGCCATCCATTGATTTCGCCATGCGAATCACGTTCATCGGATTCATGCTATGCGCATCGACTGAGATTTGACTCGGCTCTTGAGAATCGAGCGAATTCAGATCGGGCTCGATCACATAAAGGTTTCCCGGCTCACCACCGCGCGGACATGCATCGACAAGAATCGTGACATCGGAACCATCGAGCAACGCATACGCCAAGTCCAAGCCCCGTATGCCAAAATCTATAGCCTTAACACCGTCAGATAATTTCCGGCTTGCCAGGCATCGCACGACTTCCACACCGAAAGCATCGTCGCCCAGAAAAACATTTCCAACACCTGCGATTAAAATGCTGGGAGTTTTCGCTTTCGTGATCTGTTCCGCTTCATCTATCGGAAGCGGCTCGACTTCTTGGGGATCGAAGAAGAAGCGATGTCCCGGCTGGCGCATGAGTCCGATGTCCCGGCCCGGGTCATCATCGGCGACCACGCAGACATGAAATTTACCTTCGTAGTCCTGCTCGATGGATTCGACCATGGCAGTCTTTCCAGCGAGCGCGAGGTCCATCACGTC
>Ga0070765_100002422_pt1 | contig 11683 bp, 10 predicted proteins | sample HubBroMetageWFT5_FD_71516 | JGI IMG/M metagenome (GOLD analysis project Ga0070765, IMG submission 71516) | Warmed and freeze-thawed soil microbial communities from the Hubbard Brook experimental Forest, New Hampshire - Hubbard Brook CCASE Soil... | ecosystem: Environmental > Terrestrial > Soil... | reverse complement strand
CCCAGCAGAACTTTCGCCGTGCGGGCGGCTTCGACCATTTGCCGGCATTCATCGGCGTTCATGGCCATCGGCTTCTCGCACAGTATGGGCTTGCCGCATGCGGCGGCGACCAGCACATCCTGCAAATGGCAGGCGTTGGGTGTAGCCACGAACACGGCATCAACCTGCGGGGAGCGGCAGAGTTTTTCGGCGGAATCGAAAGCCAGAGGAATATCGTACTGTCGAGCCGATGCCTGCGCTTTTCTGGGGTCGCGACGGGACAGCGCTGTAACCCGGCAGTTCTTGGCGAGAGCGAATCCCGGCATCAGCCGTTTCACCGCGTGCAGCCCGAAACCGATGATTCCGAAATTGATCATTAATCCGCGAAACCTTCCCGGTCGAGGCGTCCGGGGCTAAGTGGCTATTTCGAGACCGACATCGAGGAAGGTGAAACCACCGTGGATGCCGACTGCGAAATCGCGCTCAAAGCTCCGGTGCTGGTGTTGATCGAAAATGCAGAAATGGTTTTTGCGCTTTGACTGCCCACGTACAGAAATAGATTATTAGGATCAAGCACCTCGAACAAAGGAGCAGTGACGCCGGCGAATGGCGAATCTGTAATCTGCGTCAGCACCCCGGTGGTGGGTGTAACCGAGAACACGGAAATGTTGCTCGATCCCAGGTTGGCAACGTAGAGATATGGACCCAAAACTACGACCGACGACGGCGTGGTTCCAGTAGGAAATGAACCTAGCAATGTCAGAGCGCCGGTGTTGGAATTGATGGAGAGCACGGAGACCGTGTTGTCGATCGAGTTTGGGACGTAGACAAAACTTTCCGACGGATCGACCGTAATCGCGAGTGGGCCATTGCCAACCTGGACGGGCAGGCCGGCTACCGGTTGCAAAACTCCCGAGTTGATGGTGTACGCGAAAACTGAAGCCAAATTCGGATTGGCTACGTAGAGGAATTTTGCTGAAGGACTTATCGTCATGGCAACCGAATTGGCGAAGTTGGCGAAAGGAGATCCAGCGACCGCGGTAAGAGCTCCACTTCCGGAATTGATGGAATAAACCGAGATGTTGCCGGAGATTCGATTCAGCACGAAAAGGTAATTGCCCCCTTTGTCTGTGGCGAGGGCAACCGGGGTCAATCCGGTCGGGGTTCGGGGCAGCACTTCCTGCAGCGAGCCGATGGCGCTATCGATGGTGAACAGCGAGATATCGTTCTCGCTTTGATTGGCAACGTAAACAAATCGGCCGGCAGGATGGACCACAACTGCCGTTGGAGAGTTCCCCGCGGGAAACGGCGACCCCACGATGGTCGTGAATTGCACGGAATTGCTGCTGTTGCTGCTGGTATTGGTAGTGGTCTTGAGGCGCAAGGCTGCCACCGCATTCGAGTCGGGCAGACTCACATAGGCGGTGTGCGTGGAACCAGAACCGCATCCCGCCAGCAGTGCTAACCCCATTGCAATTAAAGCCAAGGACGTTCGCTTGCTCGGCATCATCGAGCCCCTTCGCGATGATGGTGGTGTCGACGGGTCGAAGTTTTTCATGGATCTAAGAAACATGGGTTCGCAGATTTTCAGTTAGATGTAACTCTCCACAACCGTAGAAACCTTGCCAGCTACGTCTCTACCATCAAAGTTTGGGACGCCGGCCAATATGGCCGAAGTGGAAAACCAAACCAGTCGAGGCCCGTATGTCGTTTTGCGATGTACCAAACGTATCGGTGCGAAGGAAGTCCGCCTGCACACGAAAGGTGAACCGCGGACTCAGGTCGCGGTCATAACCTCCTCCCGCCACGATGGCCCGTCCCACACTTTCAAAATGATTCCTGATCGAGGTCGAGATATCGACCCGGTCTTGCGCTTTGCCGAACAGACCATGAACGAAGAACTTTGACTTGTCCCGGCGCATGGCATACTGCGGACCAGCCAAAAAATTGTACACGGTCATCTGCGATCCGTATTGACCGCCAACGTCAGCCGTCACACCCCAGGAAGGCTTGATGTTGAACGTGCCCTCGGCATCAAATCCATTCAGGCTGGAGCGATTCGCGAAACCGAAGGTGGTCGACTCCACGTTTCGATAGGCGTATCCGCCAAACACTTCCCAACGCGGAGCCACCTGTCCGCGCGAAAGGGAAGAGGCCATCATGACGAGTGACGAAACAAAGAAGATGAAGACCGCCGTTCTTTTACCGGGGACGCCCACAGGTTCGATGGCCATTAGTATGAAGGTACCAACTTTTCTCCAGAATTGTGCTGAAGTCGAGGGTAATGTAGCGCTACTTTACCTGCTCACCTTTTATCGTTCGATTTAATTGTCTGTAATCAAACACGATTCTAACCGAAGTTGCGAATCGAGGAAGGCCGGTCCGTGTAATTCTTTGTAAACCCGAGCAGTTGTGCCGTTCCGGCGGGACATAATCATGGGCCAAGCGAAGGGGACTTAGGGCAAGAGTGCAAAGACAGGCCTGATTCGTTTACCCTGTTTACATCAACCGAGGTCGTGGGGTCCCTCGGAATGCTTGAACCTACTTTTTCCATCTAACAAGTATTGAAGGATGGTGCTCCATGAGAACGCGGAGGTGCATCAGTGCAACCTGGCAACGAGTTCTGCCGCTGCTTGGCTGTGTGGTGCTGAGTGCTTGCCATGCGCGCCAAGCCAACCCCGTGCCCACTATTGAGTTCACCAAGATACCGCCAGCGGCACAGGGCGGCCGCGAAAGAGTGGATACCATCGCAGGCCGTGTTGCAGGCGCGCATGCCGGACAACAGATTGTCGTCTATGCGAGGAGCGGACCCTGGTGGGTTCAGCCGTGGCCTGACAAACCGCTCATTCCAATTCAGTCGGACTCGACCTGGGGCACTTCCACCCACTTGGGATTTGAGTACGCCGCGCTATTGGTCGAACCGGGTTACCATCCGCCCGCTACCATGGATGTCGCCCCCACCCAGGGTGGTGCCATCGTCGCCGTGTCGATTGTAAAAGGCGTTGGCGAAACCCAGTTGGCGCCCACCAAGCCGCTTCAATTTAGCGGATACGATTGGCAAGTCCGTACGATCGCAGGCGATCGCGGAGGGCTGAACAATCTTTACGACGGTGATAATGCGTGGACGGATGCTAGCGGTGCTATGCATCTGCGCATGAAGAAGAGGGAAGGCAGGTGGTCGTGCGCGGAAGTGGAGCTCACCCGAAGTTTGGGATACGGAACCTACATCGTTGTGGTCAGGGACACCTCTCATTTGGAGCCCGCCGCAGTCTTAAGCATGAACACGTTTGACGATTGGGGAGGAGATCAGCACTACCGCGAATTGGACGTTGAGATCAGCCGGTGGGGCAACCCAGCCAGTAAGAATAATGCGCAATATGGCATTCAGCCCTTCTACGTTCCCGGCAATGTCGCTCCGTTTGTCATCCCTTCCGGCACCCTGACTCATTCGATGCATTGGGAATCGGGACGCGCGAGTTTCAAAACTGTCCGGGGATCCTCCATCCAAGCCGGAGCACCCCTGGTTGCTGAACACGTTTTCACTTCAGGAGTGCCTTCACCGGGCCAGGAAAAATTCCAATTCCTGTTCTACGTGGTCGCGAGCGACAAAAGTCCCTTACAAAACGAAACTGAGGTGGTGGTTGAGAAATTCGAGTTCCTCCCGTAGGGGATGTAGCGGAAAGCACGCGCTATTAAAACGGCTCCTGGCTGGAGTCGCGGTGGTGTGTTTCACCCTTCCGGCACATGCACTCGATCCCAACCGAACCATCTCGCAATACATTCGTGATCGCTGGAGGAGCGAACGGGGATTCCCAGGCGGGTCGGTTTCGGCCATCGCTCAAACCACCGACGGCTATCTCTGGATTGGGACAGACAAAGGCTTGATTCGTTTTGATGGATTGAACTTCCGTCTTTTTCAGCAGGCGATTCCCAGTTCACTCCCAATCGGTTCGGTTCAGCAGTTAATAGCAGACAGCGAAGGCAATCTGTGGATCCTTTTGCAAAGTACCAGGATCTTGCGCTACCGCGACGGAAAATTTGAACCCGGCCGTGAGGAGGCAGAGTTCGGAATTACCTCCGTCCTGCGGCGGAGAGACGATGTGATCATCCTTTCATCGCTTGCCCTGGGCACTCTCACGTATCGCGCTGGCAAATATGAAATGCTCAGCCCTCCGTCAGGGGAAGAAAATCCCTCTGCGGCTACAAGCGAGCAGGGCGCCGACAATCTTTCCAGTCGTCTCAGTTGGGCGACGGGCGTGGCAACGCACCGCTTCGCCGAACCCAACTCTGCGGTCCTGTCGATGGCTGAAACCAGCGATGGCAAGGTGTGGCTGGGGACGCGGGACAAAGGTCTTTTCTATTTGACTCAAGGGCAGGTGCGGGTGGCAGCGAAGGGTCTGCCCAACAGTAAGATCAATTGCTTACTCCCCTCGGAAAACCAGGGTTTGTGGATTGGCACCGACAGAGGCATGATGCGATGGAACGGGGCTGAGCTCACTTCCGTAAGAGTTCCTTCCTCGCTCCACCATACCCAAATTGTTTCCATGATCCGTGATCGTGATTCGAACGTGTGGGTAGGTACGCCCGACGGTCTGATTCGGGTTAACGGTGAGGAAGTCTCGCTCGACAGAGACGCCTCTCGAGCAAATGAAACGGTGACGGCGCTCTTCGAGGATCGCGAAGGAAATGTATGGATCGGGCGTCCGCAAGGCATTGAACGTCTGCGGGACAGCGCGTTCGTTACTTATTCCGCCACTGTTTTGCGGTCTGAAAGCAATGGACCGGTTTACGTTGACCCAGAGGGACGCACCTGGTTCGCTCCTTTGGAGGGTGGTCTCCGCTGGTTGAAAGGCAGGCAAAGCGGAAGCATCACTGACGCTGGCTTAGCCCACGATGTGGTCTACTCGATCTCAGGCCGCGAAGGCGAATTGTGGGTCGGCAGACAACGCGAGGGGCTGACGATTCTGCGCTACCAGGGCAGCTCCATAAGCTCGAGGACGTACACTCGGGCGGACGGACTCGCTCAAAATAGCGTTTACGCCGTTCATCAAAGTCGCGATGGCACCGTGTGGGCGGGAACCCTGAGCGACGGGTTGAGTGAGTTCAAAGATGGCCGCTTCACAACGTACACCACTGCAAACGGTCTTTCGTCCAACGCCGTGACCTCGATCGCGGAAAGTCCTGACGGAACTATGTGGTTTGCCACACCGAATGGCCTGAATGAACTTTCGAAGGGCCAGTGGCGCGCTTTCACAGCGCGCGCCGGCTTGCCATCAGCGGATTTGAACTGCCTGCTGTCAGATTCCACCGGGGTACTCTGGATCGGCAGCGCCGCCGGCATCGCCTTCCTGACTTCCGATCACCTCCAGATCCCGCGCTCAGCCCCAGAAGCATTACAGGAGCCGATCTTCGGAATCGCAGAAGACAAAAGTGGATGGCTCTGGATCGCAACTTCCAGCCACGTGCTGCGCGTGAACCGCAACCGACTGCTGGCAGGGAAGTTCAGCGACGGCGATGTGCGCGAGTTCGGGCTTGGCGATGGTCTGCTCGGTACCGAAGGGGTAAAGCGGAATCGATCTGTTTTTTCCGACCAGCAAGGACGAATTTGGTTTTCCATGAATCGCGGACTTTCTGTCGTGGACCCAAGCCGCGCCACAGGCGACTCTGCGCCAGCGCTGGTTCATATCGAGACCGTCTCGGTGGATGGCAGTGCGATCGATCCGCGAGCTTCCATGCGTATTTCCTCTGCCCGCCAGCGCATCACATTCAGCTATACAGGATTAAGTCTCTCCAATTCCGAGCGTGTACGATATCGATATCGCCTCGACGGCTTCGATCGCGATTGGAGCGAGCCGGTGACGACCAGAACCGCCATCTACACCAATCTCCATCACGGCCATTATCACTTCCGTGTGATCGCCTGCAACAGCGACGGCCTCTGGAATGGCTCGGAAGCCACCTTCCCCTTCGAAGTTCAGCCCATGTGGTGGCAGACTTGGTGGTTTCGTCTCTCGGCTCTATTCATCAGCGGATTTGCAATATTGACCGTTTATCGCTCCCGGCTGCATCGCTTGGCCCAGCAATACAACATGCGCCTGGAGGAGCGAGTGAACGAACGCACGCGCATCGCCCAGGATTTGCACGACACCCTATTGCAGGGAGTGCTCAGCGCATCCATGCAACTTCACGTTGCGGTCGACCAACTGCCTGAAGACTCGCCCGCGCAGCCCGGGCTGAACCGCGTTCTCCAATTGATGGCGCAGGTGGTGGATGAAGGCCGGAATACGCTTCGAGGTCTCCGATCGTCCAACGGACTCGCCCCGGATTTGGAGCACGCACTTTCGAGAATCCCGCAGGAACTCGGTGTCAAGGAACAAATCGATTTCCGCGTCATCTCGGAAGGCCCAGCCTTGCCTTTGCAACCGGCCATTCGCAATGACGTCTTCAGTATCGGCCGCGAAGCCCTGGTCAATGCATTTCGCCACTCCCGCGCGAGCAAAGTCGAAGTCGAACTGGAATATGCCGCCAGCCAGTTGCGGGTTCTCATTCGCGACAACGGTTGCGGCATCGATCCCGAAGTGCTTCATGCGGGACGCGACGGCCACTGGGGTCTTTCGGGCATGCGCGAGCGGTCAGAACGAATCGGAGCGAAACTCAAAGTGTCAAGCAGTGCTGCCGGTGGTACTGAAGTTGACCTGCGTATTCCCAGCCGTATTGCTTTCGAATCCCGTGGTCCGACTCGCGCGTCTAAGTGGTTGACCAAGATCTATCCGCGAAATCAACGAACGTCCAAACCGGAAAATGAAAAGCGGGCAAGCTAAATGACCGAAGCCAACAAAATCCGCGTCTTCAGCGTTGACGATCATCCTCTGATGCACGAAGGTCTTGCCATGGTGATCAAGAATCAACCCGATATGGTGCTAGTGGCGGAGGCATCCAACGGTCGGGACGCCATACAGCGCTTCCGGCAGCACAAGCCGGACGTGACCCTCATGGACCTTCGACTCCCCGACGTAAGCGGCATCGACGCCATGATTGCTATCCGGACAGAGTTCCCTGAAGCCCGCATCATCATTCTGACAACCTTTGCCGGCGATGTCGAAATTCAGCGTGCTCTCGAAGTCGGAGCTCGCGCCTACATCCTGAAGAGCATGCCTCCCAAGGAGTTGGTCGAGGTGATTCGCCAGGTTCATGCCGGAAAAAGGCGTATTCCGCCCGAAATTGCAGCCAATTTAGCCGAACATTACAGCGACGAAGCCCTCACCGTTCGCGAGGTTGAAGTCCTGCGTCACATCGCGGGCGGAAATCGTAACCGCGACATCGCCGATAAACTCTTCATCACCGAAGAGACAGTGAAGGTCCACATCAAGCACATCATGGAAAAACTTGGCGCCAGCGATCGCACTCAGGCCGTAGCCATCGGAGTGCGCCGTGGCATCATTGAACTGTAAGATCCATTCTCTAACCGAATTCGGCGGTACCTCTAAAGTAGTACAAAAAGATTCCGAGTACTAGGGATTCATTCGTCGCGGGAAGTCCCTACCCTAAACCAATGTCCATCAAGGAGGCGCGGTTGCAGCGGGCTTTTTCCACGTTCCCGGACGGGTTGCCCGGAGCAGGCCTTTTACTGCTTCGAGCCGCGTTAGGAGTTGTTCTTCTTGTTCAAGCCGCGACCTGCCTTGTCGATTGGCACGTCCTCGGATTCCTAACTTTGTCTGTCGGATTGCTAACAGTAGCGACCGGCACTTTGCTCTTGATTGGCTATCTAACTCCGGTCGTTGGTATCCTCGCCGGGTTCTTCTGTGTGGGCTGCGCCTTTTCCTGGCCTCCGAACCTGGAATTGTTTGCAGCCAAGCTGACCGCCGCCTTGGCAACGGTGATTGCCGTCGCTCTCGTCTGCCTTGGCCCAGGAGCGTTTTCATTGGACGCCCGCTTATTCGGGCGCCGCGAGATCATCATTCCTTCGCCTTCACAAGAATCTTAAGAGCTCATGGAGAACCGGCGTCTCGCCCTTTTCAGACTTGCCGTGAATCGCCGCTACCACAAACGTGTTATTCCTCCACCAGCCTTCCGAGGTAGCAAAAAAGCCCTGCATCGCGGGATGCGTTCTCTGCCACGAAGGCGCAAATTATTCAACAGATACCCGACCGAGTGGGAAGCGTACAAGACCCAAAGATTGCATTGTGGGAACAGGGGACAGCCATGTCTAGAAAACCAGAAACCGCAAACTCCCGAGCCGATTACGCAACCCCTGCTGATTTCTGCAAGCTGCTTGAAAGCGATATGAAGTCTCTATACCGGCTCGCATTTTTGCTGACCACCAATCACCACGACGCCGAACAATGCTTTGTCGCGACCATCGATGCATCCTCCAAACAACAAACCGTGTTCAAACCACGGGCGCTGCTCTGGCTCAAGCGCAGCGTGATCAAGAACGCAATTCAAATCGTATTGCCGGCGGCGGCCACGGGAAAACGCGAATCGTCAAGCGCCGGGCAACCCGGAACGCCCGGAGATAGCGACCTCGACGCTGTGACCCAACTAGCCCCGCTGGAGCGCTTCATTTTTGTCATGTCAGTTTTGGAGCGCTACTCCGATTGGGAGTGCTCTCTTCTGCTCGGTTACCACTTGAAGGAAGTAGCGAAGCTTCGCACACGAGCGTTGCGCGAACTCCCAGGGAGGGAGACGCTCCTTCCTCAGTCTGAGGCAATGTTTGCAGATAGTCTGCAGATCACAGCCTGAACTCTCTTGACGATCCCGGTCGAACCGCCGGATTTGTTCGTGCACTTTGTAGTCGAAACGAAATCAGTATTCAAGGAGAGAACTTATGCCAACGATTACCACCAAAGACGGTACGCAGATTTACTACAAAGACTGGGGATCGGGACAGCCGATAGTCTTCAGTCACGGGTGGCCACTTACCGCGGACGACTGGGACGGACAGATGCTGTATTTCGGCGAGCGAGGCTACCGCGTAATCGCGCACGACCGGCGCGGCCACGGCCGTTCCACCCAGACCTGGGATGGCAACGAGATGAACACCTACGCCGACGATCTCGCGGCTCTTACGGAAAAGCTTGACTTGGAGAACGCAATCCACGTAGGCCACTCCACCGGGGGTGGCGAAGTCGCCCGTTACATCGGGCGGCACGGCACGAAACGTGTCGGAATGGCCGTGCTCATCAGTTCGGTGCCGCCGTTGATGCTGAAGACGGATAAGAATCCTGCGGGCGCGCCGATCGAGGTGTTCGACGACCTGCGAGCCCAATATGTGAAAAATCGGGCGCAGTTTTACAAGGACATTACCCTTCCGTTCTACGGTTACAACCGTCCGGGCGCCAAGATATCGGAAGGCATTCGGGAGCATTGGTGGTTCCAGGGCATGATGGGCGGGATGAAGGCGGGCTACGATTGCATCAAGGCTTTCTCTGAGACGGATTTCACGGAGGATCTTAAAAAGTTCGATGTTCCCACTCTCATCCTTCACGGCGATGACGATCAGATCGTGCCCATCGCTGCGGCCGCTCCGTTGTCCGCGAAGCTCGTGAAGGGCGCGAAGCTAAAAATATATCCAGGTTTCCCGCACGGGATGCCCACAACCAACGCCGACCAGATCAACGCCGACCTGCTGGCATTCCTCGAACAAAGCAAGAAAGCCGTAGCAGCCTAAAACTCCTCCGGCCATCACACTTGCGTGAAGGCCGGATTTCCTCACCAGTCTACGACAGACAAACACATTAGAATTACGCAGCGGGATCTCATCAGGAGGCTTTATGAGAGTTCTCATCGCCGTCGTGCTTTTTGCCGCAGCTTCGTCAACCTCTTCGTCGCTTCCAGAGATGTGCCTGACTCCCGCGGAAGTTAGAGCTACCGCTTTCAACGGCACGCAGGTAGGAAGTTCCGGGGTTGCCGGAGTTCACTCGAAGGTACTTTTCGGCGACCCCGCGAAGTCCGGTTTTTATTCGATTCTTTTGTTCATACCAGCGCACACGACGATCCAGGCGCACTCGCATCGTGATGACCGCATGGCGACGGTGGTGTCGGGCAATTGGCAGTTTGGCTACGGAGATCGCTTCGACGAAAAATCACTGAAGAACCTGCCACCCGGCAGCGTGTACTCCGAACCGGGCCGGGCGAATCACTTTGCCCGCACTGGCGACGACGACGTAGCCGTCCATATTTCTGGTTATGGACCGAGCAACACGCTATACGTCGATCCGGCGAATGATCCCTCGGCGCAAAGGAAAAAGTAGTTCTCCACATTGGATCGGCGGCGAAAAGACCCTCCACGCTGTGTAGGAAAGTTTCGGACTTATTCGCCCGCCTTCGCTGCCAACGTTTCCACCACCGCGATGTTCTGCAGCAGATCCTGCGGAAAGCCGTGCCGCTCCTGTAAGTAGGCCGCGCTGTTATAGGAAATCCATACTTTTCCCTGGGCATCCTCGCGAACCAGAATCTTAAGCGGAAGATCGATGGCAGTACTGGGAGCGGCCAACATCAAGGGCGTGCCAGCCTTGGGACTCCCGAAGATCAGCAGCTTGGTGGGAGGCATTTTCATTCCCAGCTTCTCCGCTTCTCCGCTATGGTCGACTAAAGCGAACAGGGTGACTCCCTTGGCTGCCAGAATTCCTTTGAGTTTTTCTGTCGTCTCGTCCACCGAGTGATTGCTGGCCTTTTCGATGATCCCGTTGCCGCCGGTGAGCGTCATAGATGTCTCCTCATTGTTGTTAAGCTGCGAACTCGTGGAACTTCGCACGGAAACCAGGTAGATCGCCATTGCCAGCCCGACTAAGGCGAGAAAGAAAGCGATGGCAACCGCTTGTGCAGCCGGACGAGAGTATTCGGTCTCACCGCGATCCAACTGTCGCACTAATCGGAGATGATGCCACCCGGTCAAAATATTCACGATCACTCCTGCTGCAATTAGTGCGGTGCCGAACCACAACGAAAATCCGTAAGGCTGCGATGCAGATGCACGCTGCATCACTTGCAGTTGGTGCAAGAAAAGCCCGAAGCGCGCTACGACAAACCCGAATCCCATCAAGGCCAGGCCGGTGCGAACCCAGGCCAGAAGAGTTCGCTCAGCAGCCAGGTAATCACTGAGACTGGCTCCGGGCTTTTTGGTTGGAGCGTCCATTTTCGTGGTCTGCGCGTTGGGGCGCGACTGCCGCCGCACCCCTATATAGCAATCTCGGCGCCATCGGGGAATAAGGTAGATCTCGCGGATGGCCGCCGGCCGCCGCGAGCTTAACGAGACGGGCGCAAGCTGCGTCCTTTGGGACCACCGCTAAGGTCTGGAACGTCTTCGCCGAGGGCGGTGGCTAAATCGATTTGGTGGTCCTGCTCCTGCACCAGGATTTGGCGAATCTGTTCCGCCAACGCGTACTCTCCCAGCGCTTCGCATTGTCGGATGCGATCGCGATAGTTGCGAATGGTGTCGTTCTCATTGTCGAGGTCGTAACGCAGCATCTCTTTCGGCTCCTTCGATGTGCGTACCGGCTTGGGAGTGACCACGGGCATTTTGCCGAGATAGTCGATCTGCCGCGAGAGGATCAGGGCATGATCGAGTTCCTGCTTGGCGTGGATTTCGAGCTGAGCGGCGATGTCCATATATTGGGCGCCGCTCAGCACCTGAGAATAAACCACATAGGCGATGATCGCCTGATACTCGCGGGACAGGTCCTCGTTCAACAGTTCCGCGAGG
>Ga0070765_100002421_pt1 | contig 11689 bp, 9 predicted proteins | sample HubBroMetageWFT5_FD_71516 | JGI IMG/M metagenome (GOLD analysis project Ga0070765, IMG submission 71516) | Warmed and freeze-thawed soil microbial communities from the Hubbard Brook experimental Forest, New Hampshire - Hubbard Brook CCASE Soil... | ecosystem: Environmental > Terrestrial > Soil... | reverse complement strand
CACGTGTACTTCATCTGGGATCCGGTCGTTCATCGCCGTATTGCCGGTAAACCGCTAAAGCCGACGGGCAAGCCCTTCAGCTTATCGGCACGAAAGAGCATCCAGCGCGGTTATCAGGAGCATCAGCAGTTGCTGGCAGAATTCGAGAGTCTGTTGCGCGGGTTAGAAACGACGCTCGCAGCGGCAGAACTCGGCGCGCGCCGACTGACCGACCAGGATTTGTTTCTTGAGGCAAAACGAGCTCTCAATCCCTTAGCTCCGGATCATCGGCCGTACAGGCGCGGTGAGGAGCAACTGGAATACACGAGCGCCCGCGAGCAGATCGTTGGCACAAGTATCGCGGATGAGACGGACGCATATCTGAATGTTGGCGGAATCCTCTATTCCTTTGTAAGTCTGAAAGAACTCCCGGATGCCACTTTCCCCGGAATCCTGAGAGAACTGGTCTGTCTTGATTTCCCGCTCATTGTCAATGCGCAGATCACTATTCCTGACCAGGCGAAAGTGCTCAAAGGCTACAAGAGCCGCTTGCGCAAGATGCAGGCTGTGCAGCGGGACTCGAACGGTGGATTTCGGATCAACGTGGAAGCGCAGGTTGCCGAGTCTCAACTTGTCAGGGTGCAGCAGGACATCATTTCGAGTTCGGTTAAGACCGCCAAGCTGAGCCTGGTCATCGGAACGCGCACTTCACGCCCGGCGATAACGACTGCGGAACTGGAGCAATCCGAGCGAACCATTGACAACCGGCGCCAACAGATTCTCTACGCGATTTCCCGCATGAACGGCGCCAAGGCTGTGGCTGAGTCGCTGGCTAAGAAGCGCTTGTTTTTTAGTTCACTTCCGGCGATGGCGGAGCCCGACAAGCGAGACCAAGACTTGCTGACCTCGAATGCGGCGGATCTGGTGCCAGTAGAGACACCTTGGCGAGGAACACTCCGTTCACCACTGTTCCTGCTTGAAACTCCCTACCGCCAGCTCATTCCTTTCTCGCCCTTCGATCCCGGCCTGAGCGACGCCAATCTGTTGGTGATGGCCAAAACTGGGGGTGGAAAGACCGTCATGGTGCAGCAGTTCCTTCTGATGGCCGCCCGGAGTAACCCACTGATTTCGATTCTTGAGCGTGGTGATTCATACCGCCCGCTCGTTGAGTTGATGGGGGGACGGATGATTACAATGTCGCTCGATAGCGACCAAACGATCAATCCCTGGGATTTAGCGGAAGGAGAAAGAGAGCCGAGCAAGGATCAGGTCGTGTTTCTGAAAAATCTGACGCGCCACATGCTTGGTGAGGGCGGGGCCGAAGACACGCAACTTCTTGACAACCTTATCACCGAGGCCGTTCTTCGGACTTATAAGAGGGCGGCAATCCGGCCTTCGACTCCCATTCCAACATTCTCCGACCTTCGCGACGAACTCTCACAGTGGCGTGACGAAGAAAAGAACCAGCGCGTCATGGACGAGGCTCATCTGGCAGCGATCAAGCTGCGCAGCTGGACCGGCGAGAAGGGAGTGTATTCGAAGCTGTTCGACCGTCCCACAACGATCTCACTCGCCAATCCCTGGTTGTTCTTCAACGTGGAGCAATTGAGCGATGACCGGCGGCTGGAAACGGCGATGAGCCTTCTCATTGCTCACGCCACTGCGCAGCGGGCGGCAGGCAAGGCCGGCAGACGGAGCATTACGGTTCTGGATGAGTGCTGGTTCCTGCTGGATTCTCCGGTGCTGGCGCCCGAGGTGGTGCAACTGTTTCGTACGGCGCGCAAACGTAACGCTAGCGTCTGGGGCATGAGCCAAACGGCGGAAGATTTTGTGGGGACGGAATTTAAACCCAGGCCGCACGGGGTGGGCATCGTGAAGAACTCGACCACCAAGATCATCGGCCAGCAACCGGGAGACATGACCGCCCTACGGGAGCACCTGCACCTGAACGATACCGCTTTGAACCAGATCAAGCATTTCAGCGCTCCCATCAAGGGTAAGAGCGCCGACGCGCTCATCGTGATCGGGGAGAAAGCCGACACCACCCACACGATCCGCATGTCACCGACGACGGTTGACTACTGGATCATGACGACCTATGCGCGCGAACGTGTGTATCGGTCCTGGTGGCTGGAGCAGCGGAAAGCCGCACCTTTGATTGAAGCCTATCGCGAGCTGGCCGAAAGGTTTCCGGCAGGGCTGGCCGATGTTGATCCACTTCCAGAAGAAGTCTCAGGAGAAGTCGCAAGAGGTACACGCATATGAAACTGAAAACTTTGGAGCTCCTTCGCAACCTTCCACACAGATTGAGCCGCAGCAGGCGATGGCTGTTCGTGACGGTGATCGCCTTGAGTCTGAGTCCCTTGAACACGCGAGCTGACGGAATAGGCGATATTCTGTCCCTCTTTCATACCATCACAAGCACCCTCCAAGGCCCGATTGGGGGAGCCTTGGGCGAAATGCGGAAGCTGAGTGCGGAGGCGAACAATTTTCGCCAGGAGATCATCTGGCCTTTGGCCGTGATCAACCAGGCGAGAGGATTTATCAGTGCAACCCGCGCGCGCTACACCGGCCTAATGTCCCAGATTGAAGGCATCAAGAACAACAGCGCGACTCTTGCTCTTCCCATGCAGTTGGAGTCGATGTTCCGAGGCGCCCAGTCGGGGTCCATCGGCCAAATTCCCTCGCTCTACACACAGGTCTATCAGCCGGTTGCGCTGTCTGGAATTGCCCAGCCGGTGCAGCGCAACCTCATGGACATTGACGATGCGATGTCCATGAATTCCCTGAAGACCGCCATGGTCTCCGACCAAACCACCCAAGGGATGCTAACTCTCGCCGATTCTCTCGAACAGCACGCGATGACCGCGGCTCCCGGATCGGCATCCATGGTCACCGCCCAGGCCCGCGTCGCTGATCTTGAAACCCAGGCGCAGTTCGCGAAAATGCTCGCTGCTCAACTGCGTCAGGAAGCAACGAAGCTGGCGCACCAGAATGCTCTGCTTAAGCAGAGATCCGTGGCAACACAAAGTCTCCACAACCAGATCCAGCAAGTCCTAGCTCATCCCTAAGGAGTCGCAAAATGAAATTGCCCACGCTCTCTCGTATTTGGAAAGTCCTCCGGAACGCAGTGGTCGCGGTATGTGGTCTGGTTATAGTAATTGCACTGCTGCCCAGTAAGGCCCGCAGCCAGCTTGGACTCGATCCGTGCTGTGCCATCATGTCCGCCGGCCTCAACTCGATCTCCGGCCTGCTGCGCAATGTCGTAGCTCAGCCGCTCGGTTCCATCCAGCAGAACCAACAGCAATCCGCAAACTTCGAGCAGCAGGTGGTGTTTCCCACGGCTGCGATTAATCAAGCCAGAAACATGGCTTTTCAATTCCAGAGCCAATTCGTCCAGACGCGCCAACTATTCCAGCTGCCGATATCGAGCGCAACACTGCCCACGCCGCAACTGCTCGAACAGAGTCTGCTCTCAGGCAATCCGAGCGCGATGCCGCAAATCACAAGCAACTATTCCGCTCTGTATGGGACCGTCATGCCGCCGGCGAATGCGCCCCAGCCGGTCCGGAACATGGTCGATATGACCGACGCGGAAGCACAAGCTGCCATGAAGAAGGCGGTTGAAATCGACGCCCTGGCCAACCTTGAGCTTCAGGCGGCGGAACAGATCAACCAGCAATTGCAAACCGCCGCGCCCGGCAGTTCCACCATTTTGGAAGCTGAGACCGCAGCGTGGCTCGTGAGGGCCAACGCATACACGCAATCCGCCATGGCCGAGCTAGTGCGCGTGCGCTCGATTGAGTTAGCCAACTCGAGCGGTCAGCTCAAGTTCAGCGCTTCTCATGCAGCGACGCTTCAGACTACGGGCAACCAGGTCTTGCAGCAGGGAGTCCAGTAGCCGTGTTTTATTTCCAGCAACTCCTGAACACGGCGCTGGCCGGGATCGATGGCACCGCCATCATCTCGACGGTCACGAACTTTGCCTTCGCGATCCTGCTGATTGGTTTCCTGATCGGCCTCTATCAGGCCGCGTTTCGTGGCGGCGATTTGCAGGCACTGTCGGGAACTGCCATCAAGTATCTGGTAGTTGCGATGATCGTGTCTAACTGGGCGACCGTGTTTCGCGGCGTCAACGGCTCCTTCAACACGGTGGCGAACTTCATCGGCAGCAGTTCCGGCGCGGGAGACATGTTTCAAAGCTGGATGGGACAACTCCAACAACAGTTCACGAACAACCCTTCGTTGACCCTTACGGACATCATCACGGGCGATGCAGCCGCCACGATCACGGTGGTCCTGCTCGTGGTTGCTTATCTTCTCTATGCCCTCGCGATGATTGTGTTCTGCTTCTTCTACACCCTGTTTGGCGCAGTGCTCTACGTGGTTGGCCCTCTCGTGCTCGCGCTCATTCCTATCCCGGGGGTCGGCCAGGTGGGGAAGTCGTACGCCGTCAATGTGATGATCTGGAATGCGTGGGGCATTCTCTACGCTGTGTTCGGCGCGCTCATCACCGCCATCCAGGTCAACCAGGTCAACAACATCCTGGGCAATGGATTTCTTGGGTTTTTGAAGGGGGCCGGCGACTCGGTCATGCTCGGGCTGGTCAGCATCTTTTATGCCCTGGCCATCGCGCTGATTCCCTTCATCGCCAAACGGATCATCTCGGGCGATGTCGGGTCAACAGCTTTTGCGCTGGTGAGAGCAGGCGGGGTTGCGGCCGGCGCCGCCCTTGCTGGAGTCAGCGGCTTTGCGGCGGGAGCGAGTCCGGCTTCGGCGGGCGCTATGGCGTCGGGTGGTGTGGGCGCTTCATCCACGTCTACTGTCCTGGCGTCGTCCACAGCGCCCCCTACTCCCTCGATGCCCGATTTTATTCGCTCGGGAGTTGCGAGCGCGATGAACAGCAAATGCAGCCCAGCGGTGCCTGCATCTAATGCCAGCAGCAACGAAAGTCCTGACAAGCGAGATCTTGCCGCTGCCATGTCGGGCAACAGTGGCCGACATGGGTCCAGTTATCGACCCCATTCGGTCACCCAAGTCGTCAGTTTTAACGTGGGGAGGGCGCTCGGAAGAGCCGCGGGAAGGAACAATGCTGAGAACAATTAGGTCTGGCAGAGGAGGTTTCTATGTGGAGGCAGCCGCCGATCTGGGCGCCGCAAGGGACGAAGTTCCGACCGTACAGCATCACGGCCCTGATCTTCTTTTATATCGGAAGGTTTTTCGGCCGTTTGTTTGGCCGGCGTCATTGATTGTCGTTGAACACCAAGAAGGCACGCGAACATGTGGTTGAAAAAGAAAAACCCGTCTAAAGAAGCCGATGCACCGGAGAAGCTCCGCTACAGCCGCTATTACGAGCATGATGGGATCTTACGGGCCTACGCCAACCGCGCAATGGTGCTGGCATTCTTGTGCATTTCGACAACGTTGCTGGCGCTTGCCTTCGCCGCATATGTCCGCTTACAGCCTCCCACGGTGATTCGTGTGGATGAGAACGGCCTGGCGACAATCTTGGGCATAAACAAACCGGCTATTTCCGTGATGCAAGGCCCGGGATCGGAGCCGACCGAGTTTGAAAAGCGGGCATTCGTGCGCCTGTTCCTGGAACGCTATCTAAACTTCTCGCCGACCAATGTGAGCCGCAACTGGGCTGACAGTTTGAACATGATGACTGCCAACCTGCGGCGCACTGCCTATGCAGGTATGCAGAAGGATGACTTCATTGGAAGGATCGAAGACGATCAGACGACATCGGACTTTCAGATGCGCTCGCTTGAAGCCTTCAAGGAAGATCCGCTCACCTATACGGCATTCGGGGTCAAAGAAGTCCATCACATTCACGAACACAACGAAACCATCGACAAGGTGGTCAGCGAGTTCCACGTAAGGCTGCTGGTCGAGAGGCGGTCAGAGCAGAACCCCGGCGGCCTGCTGGTTGGAGAGTATTGGGAGCGCGCGATCGAAGGCGAAAAACGCGATTGGGTGCTGCAGCAAGCCGGTCTGAATGGCCCGCAATGAGGCGGACGGAAGGAGTTGGAAACATGGAAACCAAAACACCAGACAGCTCTGCGGCGTCAGCGACCACAAGCGTCGGTGGTACAAATACACGCCGCAGACACCGTAATGACAATGGCCCGAATCTTCGTTACTTTCTCCCCAAATCGGGGTCTTCTCCGGCCAAGCCGGAGTTGGGCCAGGAGATGGCCAGCGAGGGTGAAGCGTTAATCGAGGCGTTCAAGAACGGCCAGCCGTTCTATACGTTGACGGCATGGAAAGCCGTTCCGGAGGTAAATGGTGGCGGTAGTCCTGTAATTGTGAAACAGGCCGTCGTCCAGAGGCCGACGCAAGGTTAGTTTGAAAGGATCAGCACGAAGAGTTCTCAGATGACCAAACGATGACGTTGGTCCTTTGAGCGCCCTGCGGCTTTATGCGGGGAAACGTGCTGACCGGGGCTTTTTCACTTGAAGGCCTGGCCAAGCGAACCCGAAGTGGGGGTCAGGCAAGAGCGAGAACGCTTGCGGTCACGCAAACTCCTTAACTCTTTCCGGCCTCCCGGAACAAACAGTTAAGGAGAATAAAAAATGACGAAGAATACCAAGACGAACAAGTACAGAATTCCGGCAGATCAGCTCCAGAACCTTGAAATCGACCGCAACGGACGGGTAACTCCGCGGTTGCACGATCTTGATCCACTCCAGAACACGCTGCTCAGCGTGCTCTATCCCGGAATCAAGGTAGCGAGCGTGAACGTACCGGCTGAGCCTCTCGACGATTACGAAGAATCACAGGTTGAGAACGCCCTTGCCCGGCTCGTTTGGAACGGGATTCACTACAAATTGGTCGGGGCAAGCGGCTCGGCGAAGAAGGGCAAGTTCTACTTTGTCGACCAGCAGCACAGCCGGGTCATCGCCGAGCGGTTTCAGCATTGGCCGCAGGCGGCGATTGTATATTTCGGCGTCCTCGTCTCGCCCTGCAAGGTGATGATGGAGGAACCCGAGGCACGTGTGCTCGTCGTTCCCGATCGGAAGCTGGGAACCAATGACTGCCGTGGCTGGATCAGGCGATCGGTGTTCCAGCGTCTCAAAAAAAAGCACGACCGCGAAATCCTCTCGGTCCAGATGGAACGCCTTCGCCGCGAGCGCCATGGAAAACTCGGCGACGAAAACCTGGACCAGCATCAACAATCAGCGCTTTTTGAGGACGCGAAACGGGAAGTTGCCCGGAAACGTCTTGCGGAAGGGCGCTTCTATCAGTTCCGCATGGCCTTCGCCGATACCCAGGCGAAAGGCGCATTCAAAATCATGGAGGATGATGTTGCCGACACGCTGGAAGCGGATTTTATTCTGCCGGACAGCGCGGTCAAACCAGGGCTGAAGATACCGGCGGTAGTGTATTCGATCTTCGGACCGGGCAGAAGATTTCGCGGTGATGTCGTGGTAGGCATTCGCGAGGTCTCCCGCCAGCTCGAGTTTGAGTCCAGCTACACGCTCGTGGAACATGCACCTGAAGACTCAATTCAGTTGGAGATATTGCCACAGGCCATGAAGCAGGTGGCCAAGCTGAGTGAGGCGGTAGGCGAGGGCCGCTACGAGGATCTTCTCGAAGTCCTCGGGCACCATCCGGATAGGTCCTTGCCGGATGGACTTGAGCAGGACACCAGCGAAGAATTTCGGGTCGTTGAAGGACTGCTCCTGGCCGACGCGAGTGGCCAAATCGTCCGTCATCCTTACGTCAACAATCAACTCAACAAACTGCTTGCGCGCTGGGCGTTCAAGGCTGCGACCGGCGGAGGCTTCCGTCTTCCTGCATTTGCCTTGATGGACGACGGTTATCTCTTCCTTAAGGATGGCGAAGTGTTTTGCGGGTCCGACTGGATTGCCGAGCACAAAGCTATCGTCGCACTGACTTCGAAACGGGGCCTGTGTGTCCGCTACCCCATACGCATGGTTGATGATCTTCTCCCCTTTGTAAACCTCTCCGACGAGGAGATCATCGCGCAGCTCGATAAGCATCTTTGCCGCCAGGAGTGCACTCTGATCGAGACAGAGCTTCGTGACTTGGTCACGCAGCAACTGCGATTCGAGGGCACGTATGTTCTCCATTCTGAAACGGCAAAGAAGAACGGCGGTGACTTTGATTTCGACTGGATTTGTGTGGTCGAAGAAGACCGGTTCCCGCGGTTTGTAAAGGATCGGTTTTCCAGAGGCCTCGGACAGCAACAGGGGAAAAACAAGGCCAACAAGGCCCGCGACCCCTGGTTCAATCTGGAGCACGTGGCCATGAAGGCCAGAGGGAATCACATCGGCTCGATCACCGATCTGATGACCTCCTGCCGGGCAGTAGGCCAGGAAGAACTTGCTGCGCAATTGGCCAAGGAACTTCAGCACGCTCTCGACAGCCTCAAGTGGCAAGTCCAGCCCGATCTCAAATTGGTCGCCGAAATACGCCAGCAGATACGTCAGGCGCCTTGGCTCCGTTACAAGAACGAACGCCGGTGCTCTGATTTACCACTCCATCTGGAGGTGGAGAAGACCGACCGCGTCGGCCACCTCTACAACTATGTTCGCAAGCAGATCGAGGATTTGCTGATCAACAAGGCTCCGATTGAGGCATTCAAGGCGCTCGTGGTGGGCGAACAGATCTCGCGCGAGATGCTGGAAGACTGCCGTTTCATCAATCGGGTCTATGCCGCGATGGTCGGCAAGATCTCCGAGAGGCGAGAGCAACTCAAGCAACAACTGGAGAAGGCAAAGGCCGAGTGGGACACGGTACGTCAGAGTTCCGACAAGGGGCTGCGCCGACAGAAACTGTTCGCCATGAACCAGGCACGCGGCACAAGCCGTTGTGACGAGGAACGTGGCAAATATGAGATGAAGGCCGTCTTGGCCTACATTCGCATCTGGGCGCAGAACAAGGCAGAGAACCGCATGGGCTGGCTGCAGGCGCTGAACCGCGTGGTGTGCAACGGTGAGCGCTCAAGCGGCTCGATTCTCTTTCTTGCCTTTCCTCAGGAGCTGATCCTGAAGCTTGCGGAGCGCACGGGAGGAAAGGCGGTCCGCGTGCATGTCCCCAGGCTTTACGAGGGACTCGTTCGTACCGACTCTTCCGGCCGAACCTTCCTGGTTGATCCACTCAAGGGAGGGGGACAGAAACACACATTCTTGTTCAAGTACAGGGATGGAAAGGTCCTCCTTGATGACGACAAACCCGAGCAGCCCCAAGCACAACCTTCAAGCGAAGCTTGCGCTGAAACAGACATCGCAGCCGAACGCGCAATACCCGCCGCAGTTGTCGATGAAGCTGTGGAGTTTCTTCCCAGCACTTTCAGCGATGAGGACGCGAGTGATGTGCCCTGGGTTATGTGAGGCAGCAACCGCTTTGAGCGGAATCCTTTCGGATTCCGCTCAGGGCCTGAGAAGGAATTATGAAGAGACCTGTTTCGCTCATCCTTATGTATAGCCTCTGTGCCATCGCTGCATTGTCTCAACAGTCGGGCGCTCCCAGTTCAAATGCTGTTGTCCACGTTGCGACCGTCCTGAACCACCTGACGGTTCTGGAATTTCACGAGCCGGTCACGATGGCTGCGGCTGGCAGTTCGGATTTTCAGATTGAGCGAGAGGCGAACAAAGTCTTCGTCAAGCCAATCAAATCGGGAGCCGCAACGGATCTGTTTGTGTGGACGGCCTCCCGGCGCTTTGCTTACGAGCTCGAAATCACCCAAGAAGTAAAGAACATGAATTTTGCTGTTGATAATGCTCCGCCGGCTCCCGCCCCGCCTCCAAAACCCGCCGTGGAACCCGAGACAGATCAGTCTGCTGATGTGGTGCTGATCCGCGCGCTCCTGGGGGCCGAGGAGATCAAACACACTCGCGCACGTGCGACGAGAAACCAAGTGAGCGTGCGCGTGGAGCAGGTGTTTCGCACGCCGAGCGCTGTCTATATCCATTACACGATAGAGAACAACAGCAATCTGTTCTATCGCGTAAATACTCCAGGCGCGTACGAACTAAAGATACACGACTCGCCCATTTCGTTGGCGAGCCTGGCCCGCACCCAGCTTGACCGAGCCATGCTCGAAGAGCTAGGCAGCACGAAGGAACTCGCCCTGCCTGTCGCTCTTGCCGAAGCTGAGGCCGACGATCTTCACCCGGGAGAGACTACCCAGGGAGTAGTTTCCATTCGGCAGGATCTGAAATCACCGGCAGTTGTGCAGTTGGTGTTTCGCGATGGAGTAAAAGCGACCGTTGTTCTCTGAGATGAAAGCGAATACACAACTTGGCGAGATGCGTGATCGGCTCATTGACTTCCATTGCTGTAACCGGAAAGCGCGTACTGGCGACGTGCTGCCGACGTGGGTGGAGGATCCCCTGAAGCCGCGAGATGAGCACGGCCGTCTCCGTGTGAATCCGATTCTACTGCTTCTGGCAACCGTGTTTGCGCTGGTCTTCGGGATATTCCTGGTTTTCAGCACGGTTCAGTCATGACCGCAGAAAACGAATATCGGCTCGGGCGGCGCGCCTTCCATCGTAACCAGGAAGAGAGCATTGCCGTTGCCCTGGCCATCGTTGCAGTCATCTTGCTTGCAGGCGGCTCTTACATCCTTGTAAACCGTTTTCACGTGCGCTCGGTGCAACTGCTGGAAGGTTGCCTCTATGCGTTCTTTGCTTTGGTTACTGGCATCGCCCTTGCCTGGTATCTGCTTACCCTGCGGCGCCGGCGGGAGGCAAACTGGCCTCACCCTCCTTTATTTATAAGCCAAGCCAAAGACCGCGAGGCCGTCGAGGCCGCGTACGCACAAAACGCAATCGTGCTGGGCTACGACGTCCATGGCAAACCCTGGTTCTGGCCGGATGCGACGCGGGTAATGCAGTCGGTGGTGCTCGGCGCAACTGGTTCCGGGAAGACCACGCTTCTCAAGAACATCATTACCCAGGACCTGTTCCGAGTGCTGGGACCCGCCAAAGACCAGCACCGCATTCCCATGTTGATCTTTGATGGCAAGGGAGACCAGGAGTTTCTCTCCGATCTTCTGCCGGCCATCGAAGCCTCGGGCCGGATGCACCAGTTGAAAGTGCTCAGCCCATCGCGGCCAGACATCTCCGTGCGCTACAACCCCTTCTTCAGTGACGCTGGACTGTACGAAGAGCACTCAAATCTCGTGTTCGAATCGTTCGATCAGGAGGAAGATTTCTTCCGCGGCCATCAGGGCAACTATCTTACCGACATCTCGCGGGTTCTGACCTACTCCGGCAAGCGTTACAACTTCTACGACGTGATGGTGATGGCGCTTGACCCGGTGGTCCAGCGGGAACAGATTGCTATTGCCCGCGCTAGAGTTCAGACGCTTGAGGGCATCAGCAATCAGCGCCGCCTGAACTTCGACATGTCAGCGAAGATGTTGCTGCAGTCCCTGCAAGACCGCGAGCGAATCACCAAGATCCAGGGCCTATTGAACCAGTTGATGACTTTTCTCCAGGACGAACTCTCCATCATCACTGGCGCCTACGATGAGATGCTGTCGCTCGACGAAGTCATTGACCAGGAACTGATTCTGTTCGTTTCGCTGAATACCAACAAGAACTCGAAAGCGGTCACGGCCCTTGGCCGGATGCTGCTGCAGAACATGCAATTGATGATTGGCAAGCGTTACGAGAACGAGCAGGAGCGCCGACGCCAGAACCGGCCGATGGTCAGCGTCATCCTCGACGAGTTT
>Ga0070765_100002420_pt1 | contig 11695 bp, 14 predicted proteins | sample HubBroMetageWFT5_FD_71516 | JGI IMG/M metagenome (GOLD analysis project Ga0070765, IMG submission 71516) | Warmed and freeze-thawed soil microbial communities from the Hubbard Brook experimental Forest, New Hampshire - Hubbard Brook CCASE Soil... | ecosystem: Environmental > Terrestrial > Soil... | reverse complement strand
TCTCGGTCCGGTTACCCGGCTCTGAGGTAGCGTACCCATACTCGAGCACCGTGTCCGGCGAGAGATGAACGTCGGCGGTTCCAAAAGGACGGAACGTGGTTACCCGTCCCATGAACTGGATGGTCTGCAGTTCGCTGCCGAACTTGAACTCGACCATGTCGCCCAATGCAAGATTGTCAGAAGTGGTCAGGGCCACCGCCTGCATACTGCGCAGCGCCAAGTCCGGCGACGGCAAATTCCACATGCTCACCGCAAACGAAGGTTCGGATCCGTCCGCCATCTTGTGGCGCAGCGAGGCACTCACAACCGAAGAGGGCGAACTGTTGCCGTATCCCACATTGCCGCGCAAACCTATCGTGTCCGAGGCAAAAATATTCTTCTCCATGGAGAAGCCCGTACTCACGTCGGATGCGCTGCCAAAGCCTTCCGAGGGCGACCCGGCCAGGAACGATAGCGTTCCCTTCAAATCCCGATCCCCTCTTGCAGACTCGGCCGCTGTGACCGCGGCAGGATCGTCGACCAGCCGCAGAATGGGCCGGTTGGAAACCGAGCGCAGCACCCACTTCCAGTCATCGTCTTGAACCTGGCTGCGCGCGGGTGCGATCTGAATAGCTTCGAAGATAGTGCTTAAGGTGACGTTCACCACCGCGTTGCCGCCGGCACGCAGCCCAACATGCTCCCGCAAGGCAGGCAAGAAAGCAGGAGCGGAAACTTTGAGATTGTAAATACCCGGCAACAGCCCGGCGGCAGAGTAGAAGCCGTTCTCGTCGGTGAAGACTTTGAGGCTGCGCGCCGCCGCGCCCAACACTTCCACCACCGCGCCCATTTGCGGGATGCCGCTGGCGCCGCGCACGTATCCGGAAATCGTACCCGGCGTGTCGGCGCTCCACAGCGGAAGCGCCAAGCCCAGCAACAGCACCGAGAACCCAAGCTTGCGGAGCATCAACAACCCACCACCTCGAGGGAAACCAGGCGTTCCGGCTTACTCTACAGCGAAAGTCACCGTAGGATCCACCGTCTGCTTGGAGATGTTGTCGTTCACCCTGATCTGAATGCGATACACACCCGGATCAAGGTTGGCGGCCGAGAGCGTCTTTTGCAGGGTCACTTGGTCGCCGATATTGCCCATCTGGTCCGTGGACTCGACCGTATGAATCACGGCCTTGTTGGTCGTTGTATTCACCACATCGTACTCAACCGTGGCCGAAGCCTTGTGCGTCTTATCGTTAATGCCAAGATTGTAAACTTGCATCCAGAAGTTCATCTTCTGATTGCGTTTGAAGCTCATCGGCTTACCGTCGGCGGGCGGAACCCGCGGACGAACCTTGGTCGCCCCAATCACAAACATTCCCGTGCCCACGTTCTTGGCCGCGACTGGCTCCATGAGATCGGCCACGATCAGTGAAGAAGCTTCCAGGCGGTCATCCGCGAAATCTGGGACCTGCACACCTTTACTCCAGGTTCCCACGCGGTCGCCGTTCACATCTTTTACCACGATATCCACGCGATAGCGGCCGGGACGCAAAGGAACCGCCTTCCAATAAACTTGCGAATTTTCCGCCGCCTTGGCCAGCAATTCGGCGGGAATATCCGCCTGCACCGTGTCTTCAAAAGTCTGCGCGATGTGCCCCGTCAGAGTCGTTACCCGCCCAAAGATGTTGACCACACCGCGCTGCACTCCGTCTTTGTTTACGAAGGTGATGTCGCGGTTCTTCATTTGCACGGTGAAAGGAACCAGCACCGTATCCGCGGTCACTTTCACGAAATCCGCGCGCACATCAAACGGCATCAGGTTCATACTGATCTTGTGGCTGACCACTTCCTCTAGATCCTTGAACTTCACTGGCGGCGGAGCCTGCAGTTTGGCGAACTGCTCCAGTCGGTCAAACTCTTTGCTGGCCTGCGTCGCGCTCTCCGGTCCCGGCCCTAGACTCTCCAGCCCGCCATTAAAGCGCTGCGCCTTGCTGGCCATCCCCAACTGCTCGTAAAGCGTGGATCCGCCATTGGGCGTGTGCAGCAACGCATCTTTCTCCGACCGGTCCAAAGTCATGTGAAAGTCGCCGCACATGCAGGTGTCCACAAACTCAATGATGACTTCCTGCCCGATGCCTTCGAGGTAGCGATAGCGCCAGTCTTCAAAAGGAAACGTCGAGGTTTCCCCCCCGCCTTCTTCGATAGGCCGCTCGTAGGTCCCGCCACTAGGATGCGCATCGATCTCGTCCGCCGCCCCGTACATGATATAGATGCGGCCGCGGTCGGTCTTCCAGCCGGGGATGCCGGCGGCGAAGTGTTCGTTGGCGTATTCGATGCGGCGGTAGTGCTCTTCTTTGAATTCGTTTTCTTCGGTGTCAGGGGTGGGATCGCGGCGCTGCCAGAAGGCTTCGATGAACTGGTCGCGCTCTTCATCGTTGGAGAGTTGTTTGAACGCCTTACGCTCTTCGTCCGAGATAATGTAGACGACGTCTTCGTCCAGCCACTTCTTGTAAGTCTTGCTGAGTTCCTGTTTCAGGGCTTTGGCATTTTCCTTCTTTTGCTTGTCAGTGAGCGGGCGCTTCAGAGGATCGGTTGCCGGAGCAGCCTGATTGGGAGTTGATGCGGGAGCGGCCGGGCTCGTCTGATCGCTGGGCTTGGCATCCTGCTGGGCGACGGCGCACAGGCTCAGCCCAAAAAGGGACACCAATAATGACGATGAAAGAAAGCAGCGACGCAAACTTACCTGGAACATAGAAGGGGTACTCCTCGCACACGACCTCGTGAATATCATTCTATGTCTTTGGATACGCGAAGGCAAGACAAGCCTGTCCCGCTCCAAGCTAATGGTAGGATGCAGGCAAGCCTCACAAAGGTGCCCGCTTTCGGTGGTACCCTGAAGCGATGTTCTAACTGGAAACCGCGGTGGTTAACGGATGAAGCCCGCGCGACCGGAAAAACCTGCTCGGGGTTGGTTTTCGAATACAATAGGCCGCCTAATCACTTGCCGCTAAGAAGCTGGGATTAAAGGAGCAACTGGTGATTCCTGCCGTCACGAAACGCAGGGTCTTTACGCGGCTCTCTATCTCCGTTGGCAACGCTTTGCAGATTGCCGGGATTCTAGGTGCGGGCTTAGGGTTGAAGGCGACGCGGTCAGCGCACTCGGCCGCGATTGCTGTCGTTGAGACGCTTCTCGCATGGGTTCTTCTCTACTTCTGCTCGCACGCGATTGCACACTGGCTGGTAGGGCGAGCCTTGGGTATTCGTTTCCTCTTTTATACCGCTGGGGGAACCGGGAATCCCGCAGGCTGGCCGCCAGGGCTGCGGTGGATTTTTGAACATCTTCCCTTCCTTGGCGTGCAAACCGAGAAGCTTTCGATGCAGGCAGCCAGCCCCGCTGCCCGCGCGCTGATGTGGTCTGCAGGCGTAACCTCCTCAGCCATCCTTCCGACCTTAGGTGCATTCTGGGCCTGGCATAACGGAGTTCCCTGGGGCGGAGGGTTTTTCTTGTTTGCTCTGTTCTGGGGCTTGGGAACGTTGGCCAGCAATTGGACTAGCGCGACCGGCGACTACTCTAAGGCGCGCCGGGCTCTTTCGCGTTCCTAAAATGGGCATGCTTCGCCTCCAAACCGGGCTGTGGAAAATCTTGTCAATAGGCAAAATTTACACGAACGGGCTTAACTCCTTGCAATCAAGGCGAATATATTTTAGAAAAGTTGGCGGGTTTACCTATTTCAAGTTGATATAATAGAAGCAGACAATCAAAGAAAGGGACGCGGCCTCTCCAGGCCGCGTTTTTTATTGGGCCTAATGAAATCACCCATGAAATCGAAAAATCATTTAAAGAATTGCAAACGGCGCGGGGAGTGGTCCGAGCTTCAATTTATGGCCCGAGCCGCCAAGAACGGTCTGCGGCTGGCCAAGCCCTGGGGAGATTCCTCGCGCTACGATGTGGTCGTCGAGACCGGCGGGCATTTCTTGCGCGTGCAGGTGAAATCCACCGCCAACCGGCAGCCTAACGGGGGCTATGTCTGCGGCGTCCATCCGTGCCCCGGGAGCGAACTCTACAAGCGAGGGGATTTTGATTTCCTGGCCGCCTACGTCATTCCGGAAGATGTGTGGTTCATCATTCCGGCGGGAGTCATCGTGTGCCGAAAAAAGACCTCGGTTACGCTTTACGCTAACAACCTTGCCAGCGACTGGACGGTCTACAGAGAGGCTTGGGACCTCCTTCGCAACTACCGCTGCTGCGCGACTCCGTAGTGCCTACCTATCGGGCGCGGAATTCTTCGAGCGCCCAGTCGGTGATTTTCTGGCGGCGCTTGGTATCGTCTTCGGCGTACATGTTGGCGTTTTCGCCAAGCCGAGCATGTCCAACAGTGCGCTATGTTTCGCCTTGTATTCGCTGTTTGGATTCGGTAATCTCAGGGTTGAAACGAGAAAGGATGTTTATGCATGAACCTTGGGGTAAAGTTTGGTAGGATTCACGCCAATGCAAACTACGCTTTTCGGTGCTCCCGCTGCGACCAACGGTTTTAGAGACTCCTCTTTCGCAAAGAACAAGAATCTCCCGCTGCATCGGTGGGTGCCGTGGGTCAGGCTTGGCTCGTAGGAATAATTGGAGAAGCTCACCATCACGGAACCGAGACCGAGGCGGAAGATGTCTCTCAGTGTTGAGTCTTCGATGGAGCTAACGAAATCGAGTGCATAGAGGACCTTCCGCTCCACCTTCGGACTGAAGAGCTGCGTCCTGCCTGAGAATCCCGACGGAGCTGTCGAACGTGGTCGCGTTTGAGTCCTCCGCTCTCTGCCTTTTCCATAAATCGCTCGAAAGCAGCAATCTGCTGAGCCAGATCGTGTACAGAAATCTTCATGGCATTGAGCTTGATACGAGTGGCGAGCGCGGCATACGGGTTGATTTCAAACCCGACTACGTTTGAACCGCTGAGGTACGATTCCACCAGTGTTGTGCCGACACCCGCGAACGGGTCCAACACCCAGGCATTTGATGTACCCCGTGGCAAATAGGTCCGGAGCGCATCGTCCACGAAATCCGCCGAGAATCCGGCGACAAGGCGCTCGGCAGTCGAAAAACCTGACATCGTCGATGCAAACGTTGGGTTAAGCGTATCCGCGAAGCTACACCTCATCCTTGAGGACATTGGCCGGGTCCAAGGGCACCATGAAGACCCTCGGCCACAAACCCAAAGTAAAGGCGTTCTCGGAAAGCATCTTCACAGCGCCAGAAGTGTATCGGTACTCTGCTCATGCGGCAGACCGGAGATATCAAGATAGGTCATTTTTGACTTGATGAGAGAATACGGATGTTCCTTGTCACCCGGATACATGCGCTCCCAAAGCTCCCCGGAGTCGGCAGCGTCCTCAATGCGGCCAAACGCCTTGCGCGGATCTTGCGTGGGTACGTCGAAGTAGGAAAGATTAATCCCATCCTCGTCGAGTGGATCTTCAAATACGAAGTAGACTCGGATCATTGCAGACTCCTTTTCTGAGTGGTTCTGACAGCTGTCTTAGCCGTACCGCCAGTTCGCTTTCCCGGACAGCACACGCCCGAGCCGTGCTGCGGCAGCAACCATTACCAAGCCTAGCAGACTCCTCCTAACGGAGTCGTGCGCGAGCGGCTGCCGGACCGAAAAGCGTTTCCCGTTGATCGTAACGCCAATCAGCCACTCACCGGTCCACCTGAAATCAGCCACCGTGGCATGCTCGAATTGAGCATGGCAATTTGGGCAGACAACGAGCAGGTTATTCGGGTGGTGACCGACCTTTGGATCAAGATGGTGAATTTCAAAGTACGGCTCACCGTTGCGCTTCTCAAAGGTAAAGGAACAGAGCTGACACTTCCCCTCATGCAATTCTCGAAGCAAGACCCTGATTCCGGAAGGCACACCCTCATGGCGCTCGACCGCCCCCAGGAACACGCGTGGGCGAGGTTGGCGTGTCGATGCTTGCGCCATGCGAACCAACTCTTCTTCGGCCAACTCTCGCGGCCGCCTTCTCGTTAGTCGCGATAGCTCGGTCAATTCGTGCTCTGCTTCTGAATCGGTTGCCGCAGATTGAAGTCTTAGACGGACTTTTTGCTCCTGGCGCTCGCGCACGAAGCGGTCCAAAGCGATTCGGTATACACGTCCATCCAAGTCCTCGACGGTAACCGAAATCAGGTCTCCCTCGCGAATGTCCCTCTTGGAAAACCAATTCTTGAGGCCGAATATCCGATTCTCTTTAACCACAGGATCGTAGGGGTGAAACGTCAGCGTCCTTGCCTTGTCCTCGTCATCGAAAATGACTTGGATTTGCCCCCGCTCTTCAGGAAACCAGCCTTTGAATTTCTGCGGTATTGCGAGCAGGCCTTTGTCTAGGCGGCTGGCAGACGCCCGGATCGTAAACCGTTGTTTCTCGGCATTCACAGTATTGAGAGCTGCACCGACGTTTATGGCAGTGTACAAGCCGCAGATGCTGTGTTCAACCGCTGGACAGGCTCAACCTCGGCGAGAGCGTGGCCCTCGCGCTACTTAAGCAACCGGTAGGACCATTGCCCCCGGCAGACAAGTTCGTGGGCGCGGGTATTTACGTCATCTACTATGCTGGTGACTTCAATGTGTACGAACCGATCGCTAACAAGAATCGCGACGGAAAGTTTGACCGGCCGATTTATGTGGGCAAAGCTGTCCCGAAGGGCGCGAGAAAGGGAGGGTTCGGCTTGGGCGCCACGAAAGAGCCTGCTCTCCTGGCGCGCCTAAGGGAGCACGAAAGATCAATCCGAGCTACTGAGGACCTCAACGTCAATGACTTCTTTTGCCGCTATCTAGTCACGGAAGATATTTGGATACCCTTGGGGGAGTCACTCCTGATCGCTCGATTTCAGCCGCTCTGGAACGTTTTTCTTGCCGGATTCGGAATCCATGCTCCCGGCAAAGGCAGAAAAAAACAAGTTTGCTCGAACTGGGACACGGTACATCCGGGTCGCCGGTTCGCTGCCAAGCTTCCTCCCAATCCAAAGACTGCCTCAGAGCTCATGAAATTGGTTTCCGATCTCTTCGAAGGAAAAGCAGTTCCCACAATTTCCCCGGAAGAGGCCGTCACAGAAGAAGGGGAAGAGTAGCTCGGGAGCGGCAAAGGCCATAGAAGTCGTCGAAGCGGCGAACGAATGCCGGGTTTCGGCGGTATTCCTCGTCAATGATTTTCTTGACGGCGGCGGCCAGCTCTGGAATGCGCTCGGAAAATCTGCAACCGCGTGTTCCCATTCCTGAATAGGGGAAGCCTTGTACTCCCAAAATTTTGGACGATGTGGACGAGAGGTCGGGGTGATGTTCTCGTCGAGCATGCGACGCTCCGCCCTGATAGAGGATGGCGCGATTCGGCAGACTGGAAAATGATGTTCTCGCTCTCAGTGACGTTTAGCGGTCCAAAACCGTGCCTTTGAAAGTAAGGCGAGTTGTAGTAAAGTAAGGAAAAGGCAATTTATGCAAAAGCGAGCACGAATTACGAGTAAGGGACAGATTACGGTGCCGCGTGAGATTCGGCGCATTCTGGGGGTCCGCCCAGGCGATGGGTTGCTGTTTGAGAGTGACGAGTCTGGAACCAGGGTCCGCCCGGCCCGCGGCAAGAGTCCGTTTGCCAAGTATCGGGGCATCGGGAATCCTGGAATTCCGTCTGGCAGGAAGGCGATTGTGCAAAAGATTCGTGAATTGCGTGGCCGATGACGACGGTCGTGGACACGAATGTCATCGTTGCCCTTTGGGATCGTGACGATAAACTCAATGCAACCGCCCAGACGGCGCTGGACGCGGCACTCGATCGCGGAACCCTGGTCGTTCCCGCTCCTGTATTTGCTGAGTTGATGGCGCTCCCCGGCCGAACCGAGTCTTTTCTTGATGCGTTCTTCCAGGATACCGATGTGGGAGTGGACTGGGCTCTCGGGGAAAGTGTTTGGAGGGTTGCGGGGCGCGCTTTTCAGAGCTATGCGGGACGGCGACGTAAACAGGGAGGGCCGGGACCGCGTCGCATCCTGGCCGATTTTCTGATTGGGGCGTACGCTGCGTCCCACGGTTTCCCGCTGCTCACGCTTGATGAAGGCTTGTATCGGGCCGGTTTCCCAGATCTCAAAATAGTCAGAGTGTGACAGACGCCTTGCGCGACCCCGGCAAAAAGCAGGTCCCTTTGACTGCGCTCGGGGTGACAATTTATCGGGAGGCGACTCGAAGGGTCTATGCGGCTTGGCCGGGGTTGGATGCGGCTCGGTCTACCAGTTCAGTTCTAGTCCAGGTGTAGCGGATGCGATGGATTACGGTGATTGTGGAGAGGACGGCGATGATCCAGAGGACTGGGGCCATGCGGTTGAACAATGCTCCGATGATGACCAGGACGAGGCGTTCGGGGCGCTCCATGAAACCTACGCGGCAGGAGCCGATCAGGGATTCGGCGCGGGCGCGAGTGTAGCTGACCATGATGGCGCTGATCATTACGATGGCGGTTAGCACGACGTAGAAAAAGCGGTCGCCGCGGGCGTAAAAGACCAGAAGTCCCAGGAATTGGGAGGCGTCGCTGTAGCGGTCGACTACGGAGTCGAAGAAGCCGCCGAAGCGGGTTACGCGGTTGCTGGCTCGGGCTACGGCGCCGTCGACCAGGTCGAAGAAGCCGGAGCCTATGATGACCAGGCCGGCGTAGCGGAAGAGGCGAGCCTGGTTGTCGCCGTTGGCGTATCCGAAGAGGAAGGCGGCGATGATGTTGACGACCAGACCCAGGAAGGTAAGGACGTTGGGGTCGACGCGAGCTAATGCCAGCCGGCGCACGATGGCGTCGAGGAGGACGCCGCAGGCTCGACCGAAGGTGCTGGTCCAGGTTTTAGGGCCAGACCGATTGCTTCCCGTTCTGCTGGGCGTGGTCGCGGTCGAGCTCATTTTAATTTCGTCCGATCATATTGGTCTTCGTCCGACTTGTTCGCCCCGTTATCCGGCTGCGGCTTCGTCGTGAATGGTGCTGAGTTTCAGGATTTCCATTTCGCGCTTGCCGTTGGGCGTAACAATGATGGCGGTATCTCCTACCTTCTTATTAAGGAGGGCGCGGCCAATGGGTGAGCTGGTAGAAATCTTTCCCGAGGGGAAGTCAGATTCCTCGCTGGTCACCAGCTTGTATTCCATTTCTTCGTTCTTGTCGTTGTCGTAGACACGGACGGTCGATCCCAGGCCGACTTTGTCGCGGGGGATGTTGTCCATGTTGATGAGCGAGAGGTCGGCGATGCGTTTGCCGAGCTGGCGCAGGCGGGCCTTGACGAATTCCTGGCGCTGCTTGGCCATGTGGTATTCGGCGTTTTCGCTGAGGTCGCCGAGTGCGGCGGCTTTCTTGATCTCTTTGGGGAGATCGTGAACCAGTTCGTGTTCGAGCTGATTCATTTCATCTTGCAACTTCCTTTTAATTTGCTCGGTCATCGCTTCACCGGATTATAAACCCAGCGGCAACGGGCAACGCGTCGCGCGGCGGACTTTTTGCTGGAACGAAGATCTGTTTTGGAAAACGGGCTTACGCCTGAAATTCTGAGGCTTCGGGGAATCGCAGATTTGACTTGGACAAGGCTTTCGTCAGCAACTCCTCGATGTGCGGCTCTTCGCAGTTCTTGGCCATGGCCAATTCGCTGACCAGAAGGTAGCGGGCGCGCTCCAGCATCTTCTTTTCCCGGAAGGAGAGCGATTTGGACTGATTCAGTACCAGCAGCGCCTTCAAGACGTTGGCTACCTCTAATAAGGATCCGGTGCGCATGCGCTCGGAGTTTTCCTTGAAGCGGTATTTCCAGTCGGCATTGTTGTCACAGGCGCCATCTTCAAGAAAATCCACGATTTTCTGGATTTCACCGTTCTTGACGACGCGCCGAAGGCCGACGGTGCCGACATTGTGGAAGGGCACCATGACTTTCAGGCTGCTGGACTTGATTTTGAGGAGATAGAAATTCTCTACAGTCTCGCCGATGGTGCGGCTGCTGATCTGCTCAATGATTCCGACGCCATGATTAGGGTAGACGACCTTATCGCCGATGTGGAAAGTGCCATTGCCGTTCAACATGAGAAATCACCCACAAACACAGGAGGGAACGCGAGGAACAACACTCCATCAGTTTACCCGAATTGGGACAGAAAGGCAATTTGGATGTGCTGCATCGCGCTTCAGTCGGGCTTTATGGGGTTAACACCTTAAAACACAGAGAGCTCTGAGAACGGGCGCGGAGCCGGGCGCTTTGCGGATTCAGGCCGAGAATGGCAACGTCATACTTCTACTGCCCGAGTTTCTATTCTCCGAGCCAGGCTCCGTAGGGTTTTAAGGAGCCCACATGGGCGAAGATGATCCGGATGGCGGCAGTAATCGGAATGGCGAGCAGCAAACCCATCGCGCCCCACAGAGCACCCCAGACCAGCAGTGCCATGGTCACAGCTAAAGGATTGAGCTGCAATCGTTTGCCAAGGAAGCGGGGGTAGAGGACGTTGAGCGCGACCAGGTGTAGTCCAAGCACAGTTGCGATGATGACGAGGACTTCCTGGGACCCCAGATGGCCGAGTCCCACGAAAATCGGGGGTACGAGGGCGATCAGCACTCCCATGTAGGGGATCAGGCTTAAAAATCCGCTTATGAATCCGGCGAAGTAAAAGAAGGGTAGATGGATGGTCCAGAAGCTGACCGTGCTTACCGCGCCAACGAATAAACCAATCAGCAGGTTTCCCACCATGAAGCTTCGAACCATGGCGGAAATCTGACCGAGGGTGACGTAGGCGGTGTGGCGGTTCGCCATAGGGAACAGCATGACGGTGGCGGAGCGCACGTGGTCTTGCCAGGTAAGCATGAAAAATACCAGGAAGGGGACAAAGGAGACGGCGAGAACGGCGGCACTCGCCGAGCCAAAGCCGCGGGTGAGAAGGTCGGCCCAGTCGGTGGCGGGGCGAACGCTGACCACACCTTTCTCATGTTCGGGAGCCAAGACTTCGAAGCGTTCGGCGCTGCGGCGGAAGCGCAGAGCCTCCTCGCGAATCTTGTTAGTGTATTTGGGCAAGTCCTGAAGTAGCGTAGCCGCCTGATTGTAGGAATAGAAAACGATTCCGGCGAGGGCGCTTAGTAACAGGAGAATAGCGATCGCGGCGGCTAAACTGCGGGGCAAACGGATATAGGTGAGAAGGTCGACGATGGGCGCGAGAATAAACGCCAGCAGAACGGAAACCAGCATCACGACCAGCACGGACTCGCCGAAGTAGCAGAGCGCGAGGATGCCCACGATGCCGACGACGTTCATTGCCCAATGACGTGACTGTCTTTCGGGGATGGGCGGGGGCGAAGCGGGTTTTATTTCGGTCTGGGCTTCGCCGGTTGCCATTTGAGCATCGTAATCCTTTTTCTGATTTTTTCCGCGAGACTTATAATCCGGAGGTGCCCTCCGAACCAACCCACTCGGCGAACTCGTCGCTCGGGCGGAGTCTCGGACGTGTTCTCGGTTTAGACGTAGGCTCCAAGAGAATTGGCGTAGCAATTTCTGACCTGCTCGGAATTACCGCACAGGGACTCGAAACTATTCATCGGCAAAACAAACGGCTGGACTTTGGGCAACTGGAAAAGGTGATCCGCGAGCATGAGGTTACCGAGATTGTTGTGGGCTATCCCTTGCGCATGAGCGGAGCGGAAGGCATTCAGGCCGAGAAGATGCAACGCTTCGCGGAAGAACTGCGCCAGC
>Ga0070765_100002418_pt1 | contig 11698 bp, 10 predicted proteins | sample HubBroMetageWFT5_FD_71516 | JGI IMG/M metagenome (GOLD analysis project Ga0070765, IMG submission 71516) | Warmed and freeze-thawed soil microbial communities from the Hubbard Brook experimental Forest, New Hampshire - Hubbard Brook CCASE Soil... | ecosystem: Environmental > Terrestrial > Soil... | reverse complement strand
TGACTTGACGGTGAACCAGGCCAAGCGCGCGCGCCGCCGTTCATACGCCTTAAATTGACTTCGAGTCGGCTCGGGATCTCGCTTGGCGGCGGGCGTCGGCGCTCGAGTCCGTTGGCCCATTGAAACTAGGCGTTCGGAAAACGGGGAAGCCGGCCCTTAGCGGACGTCTATCAGCCGCTTCTGCATATCCGCTTTTGGTGGCGAAGCGGACGGCGACCAGCGCCTTCTGGCGTGCGCCGCTCCATAACGTGCCATTATGCGAATCCGCTTTTTTGAAGAAATGCCTCTTAACGTCGGTTATCATTTATTCTTCCGGGAAGCACCCACTCGCGTGGCGACAAGAGAATCCACGGCGAAGCATGTTTCAGCATCAAACTATCCTACGAGCGGACTGTTGTTGGATTTGTACCAATCGGCGATTTGCGCGCCGGTCCAGAACACGACGTCTGGCTTTTTGCTAATCGTCTGAAGAACTTTGCGGAAGTATTTCAACCGATGGGGCGCGCCCATAATATAGGGATGGACGACCAGAGCCATGACCCGCGCTGACTTCGCCGAGTCGTCGTAGATCTGCTCGAACTGGTCGAGTGCTCGGTCGCTATATTCAGACGCCTTGTGATGCTGAATGAGCATCATGGCGACATCATTGCATTCCTGGGTATATGGTAAGTTGAGGATGTCTTTTGTCCTTGTCTTTAGCCAGACCGGTTGATCGTCGAGAACCCAATCAGCCACGTATTCATAGCCCTCTTCGACCAACAGATCGGGCGTCTCCCAGGTTTCAGTCAATCCGGGTCCGAGCCAACCGCGCGGTGGCTGGCCGGTAGCCTGGGCGATAACTTCGCGAGTCCTGCAAATATCCGCACGCTCGTCCTCCACCTTCTGCATGTTACGCTGAGTGAAGCCGTGCCCGATAAATTCCCAATTACGATCGATCGCCGCGCGCACAATGGCAGGATACGCCGCTAATGCCGAACCGTTGATCGCCAAAACTGCAGGCACCGACAGCGCGTCAAAGACTTCGATAAAACGCCAGAAACCGACGCGATTGCCGTATTCGTGCCAAGCCCAGTTTGGAATATCGGGCATCGGTGACCCGCCGGCCGGCGGTGTCAGAACGGTGCGTGGCATCGCCTCGCGCGGATTCCATTCTTCGACATTGACGATGACCCACACCACCATGCGTGCGCCAGCCGGGAGCTTCAGGGGCGCACGTTCAGTGATCGCTGAGTAGACAAGCCGTTCAGTTGGCAGCATTCCCACCCTCCCCAAATTCCGCCTTCGGCAAAAGGCGTACAGACGCTCGCGCTTTCGGGTAGCCGGAGGGACTTCCACCGGTCAAGCAGCGAAAGGAAATGGCAGGGCTTCACGACACGAAGTCGCGTATTTCGGGAGTGCGGTACTCCAGTCAACTCTACGCCGCATATTCCTTTTGAATTCGATTTACTGATGCCGGCGTTTCCTTCAGAACACCCCGATATGGGCACCCGACAAGTGTGAGCGCGACGGCAATGGAGCAGTTAAGAACTACCGGAAAGCGCTATCACCTAGCGGCCGGACCAGACACGGCCCATTGGGGTTATCTCGACGCATCACTGGCGCCGGTGCTCACCATAAAATCCGGCGACCGGGTCACCATAGAAACGGTATCGGGAACACCAACGGAGTTGCCGGCCGATGGTTTGGGGTTTGAGATTTTGCCGGAGCATCTAGAGATTCATCGCCGCTCACTCAGGGATATAGGCAATCATATTTACACGGGCCCGATCGCAATCGAGGACGCCCAACCGGGCGACGTCCTTCAGGTACGGATCATCGATATTACGCTGAGACAGAATTGGGGCTGGAATGCCTTTCGTCCATATATGGGGACACTCCCTGAAGACTTTCCGAATTTGCAAAGACTGCACATCGCGCTCGATCGCGACACGATGACGGCGACAATGCCTTGGGGGCTTAGATTGTCGCTCAGTCCGTTCTTTGGACAGCTCGCGGTCGCTCCCCCTCCGGAAGCAGGCCGACAGGGAAGCCGCGAGCCGCGGGAGTTTGGCGGTAATATCGATTGCAAGGAATTGACTGCCGGAAGCATCATCTATTTGCCGGTCTTCGCTCCCGGCGCTCTGTTTTCCACCGGCGACGGTCATGCGCTGCAGGGTGACGGCGAAGTGTGCGGGACGGCGATCGAAACGGCGCTATCCGGACTTTTCGAATTCACCGTGCGCAAGGATCTCGCGTATCGCTTGCCTCGCGCCGAGACCGCCAGCGATTATATCACATTCGGATTTGACGCTGATCTCGACGATGCCGCAAAGGAGGCACTACGGGAGCTGATCGACTGGCTTGTCGTCTTGACGGGAATCGCGCCAGGCGAGGCTTACGCGCTTTGCAGCGTTGCGGCGAATTTGCGCGTGACCCAGACCGTGAACGGTGTCAAAGGCGTCCATGCCATGATGGCTAAGGGCCTCATCGGCAAGAGTCCAAACGGCTCGGCTTCACACGATGCTCAAGCGCCGTGAGGGGCCAGCTTTCAAGATAAAAAAATGTCATCCGCCCGCGACCGACTTGAGGAAGCCCTGCACCGTATCGCTGACCCGGCCGGCGAAGGAAGTCGCGCGTGCCCGACGGTGTATACCGATGCCGCGCGCGTGGCCGCCGATGCTGCCGACGCGAGGACGCGCTGCGGAATTTCGCTCGGGCCGCTGGACGGCGTCATCGTAACAATCAAGGACCTCTTCGACGTCGCCGGCGAGCCTACGCGCGCCGGATCGAAGGTTCTAGCGGATGAAGCGCGGCCGGCCGGCAAGGACGCTGCGATCGTGCAGCGGCTCCGCGCCGGTGGAGCGGTGATCGCCGCCAAAACCAACATGAGCGAGTTCGCCTTCACGGTCGTTGGAGCGAATCCTCACTTCGGCACACCGCGCAATCCAGCTGACCGAACCCGCGTCCCCGGCGGCTCTTCATCAGGCGCTGCAGTCGCAGTGGCCGATGGCATGTGTGAGATCGCGATCGGCAGCGATACTGGCGGCTCCGTACGTATTCCCGCGGGCCTCTGCGGGGTCGTTGGCTTCAAGCCGAGCCGGCAGCGGATTTCCGTTGAGGGTCTTTTCCCGCTCAGTTTCACGTTCGATTCCATAGGACCTCTCGGCGTCAGCGTTGCCGATTGCGCCAAAGCAGACGCCGTAATGGCTGGCGACGAATGGAACGCTGAACCCTTCGACTCGGCATCCGCCGAAGATCTTGCCGGATTGCGCTTCGGTGTCGCTGAAGGACTTCCACTGGAAGGCCTAGACGACATAGTGGCCCCGGCCTTTGCGGCGGCGCTTGCGCGTCTTGCGGCGGCCAATGTGCACGTCATTTCTACGAAAATCTCTCTGTTCGCCGACATGGCGGCGGTCAATACCCGAGGGGCGATCTCGCCGGTCGAGGCGTGCGCCATTCACCGCGACAGGGTTATCCGCCGAAAAGCGGATATTGACGCGAATGTGAGTGTCCGGATCGAGCGCGGCTGCACTGTAACCGCCGCAGATTATATTTACATGCTGCGCGAGCGCGAAACGCTGGTCAGAAAAATGGATCAGCTATTGCTCGATCTGGATGTGCTGGTGATGCCGACGACTGCCATCGTCGCCCCGACCATCGCCGCAGTCGCCGACCCGGACGAATTCGGACGCTGCAACGGAATTCTCCTCCGCAACGCCGCAATCGGCAATTTTTTCGACTTGTGCGCTATTTCGCTACCGCTTCAGGCTACTTTGCCCGTCGGGCTCATGCTGCTGGCGCGCAATGGACAGGACACTCGGCTGCTACGGACCGCCGCCGCCCTCGAGAAGCTGTTGCGCACCTGAAGCGCGCCACATCAGCTCAGCTCACTCCGTGGCGAAAGCAGGCGCTCAACGGGCAAACCGCCGTTTGTGGACAAGGTGAGTAATGGTTTTTATGGTCGCCCATCACGAAATGAGCGAGCAATTTTGATGAAGGCATTTCAGGTAAGGTCGCCCGGCGGACCGGACAAATTGCTCCTCACCGAATTGCCCGATCCGCAACCGGGTCCTGGTGAGGCCGTCATCGACGTTGCATTTGCCGGCTGCAACTGGGGCGACACACAAATACGCGCCGGCACGTACTCCTTTCCCGTGACCTATCCGGTCGTTCCCGGTTATGAAGTCGCTGGTACCGTCGCCGCCGTCGGCGCCGGTGTTACCAAGATCAAAATTGGAGACCGCGTGGCCGCCTTGGTTGACCGAGGTGGCTACGCGGAGAAGTGCGTGGCGTCGTCGCGCCTGACGATCTCGTTACCAAAAGAACTCGATTTCGCGATTGCGGCTGCCTTCCCGATTCAGGCCCTCACCGCGTATCACATGCTCTTCACTGCATTTGGGGTCGGATCAGGCGACGTCGTTCTAATCCATGCGATCGGCGGCGGCGTCGGACTTTTTTGTACCCAGTTGGCGGTGCAGGCGGGCGCGCGCGTTTTGGGCACGATTGCAACTCCGGAAAAGAATAAGAAACCGCTTGCCTACGGCGCGGAGAAAGTTGTCTTCGCGCCAAGTGAGGATTTTGTGCAGGCGGCGCTCGATATGACCGCTGGTAAGGGCGTCGATTTAGCGATCGATTCACTGGGCGGCAAGACGCTCGATAGCACTTTCGATGCGGTTCGCGTTATGGGCCACGTCATAAGCATCGGCGAGGCCGAGGGTGCGCCGCTCAACAACATTCGCGAACGCCTGATGTTGCGCTCCCAGACCTTCACGCGCTTCAGCCTCGGCAAGCTTGACCCGGCGGCACCGTATTGGCGCAAAGGCGTGAACACTGTCGTGCGAGAAGTAGCTGATGGCCGACTTCACGTAGCGATCGAGCGGAGCTTTCCATTTGCCGAAGCAGCGGAAATGCACCGGCAATTCGAGACGCGAAAGGTGTATGGAAAGCTGCTGCTCGCGTTGACCCGAACCTAGAGGCCGCGTAGCGCGAGCGTAGTCAAAATTAAGGCGGAGGCGCCGGGCTACTGTGCGCGTGCAAGAAATCTCGTGCAGAGCAATGTAAACGCTTCGGCGGAATCGATGTTGGAAATGTGCCCTGCCCCGGAGATCACGGAAAATTCCGCACCGGGGATAAGTTCGGCGGATTGCCTGCAAATGTCGGCCGGGAATAGCTCGTCGAATTCCCCCGCGATGACCAGAGCTGGAACGTCCAGCTTTGCCAAACCTTCGCGCGCATCAAATTCGGTGAAGCCGATAGCGACATTGGACAAAGATTGACCGGATAGCCCGGCGGCCACCCTGTGCCATTCCCGGAACGTCTGCGCGCCGGCTTCGGTTTCTCTGAATTGAGCGTTGACCAACCGCGGCCAAACCGCCTCAAGTCGGCGCTGCGGTCCGTTCGGCTGTGTGAGCAACGTGGTCCAGCCGTCCACCGCACGAACCAGCTCAGGTGTGTTTGCGTTCGGGCGCGAATTCGCGACTACCAGCGCCGTCGCGCGACCCGGATAGTCACAAGCAAACTGTTGTGCCACCATGCCGCCGAGCGAAAGGCCACACAACGCAGCGTGCTCATCCCCCATGATATCCAACAGTTCGGCGAGGTCGGCCGCTAATTCTCGAACGGTGGTCTTCGTTGCTGCCGGTTGGGACATGCCATGGCCGGCGAGATCGGGAATGACGACCTTGTACCCCTCGTAGAGCAAGCGCGAGAGTTGAGGCGTCCAGGCCATTCCGTAGTTGGTCACGCCATGCAGCAGCACCACGGGCTTGCCGTGACCGATAACTTCGTAGTGCAGCTTCTGGCCCCGAGAGATAAAGAACGGCATTTAAAAGCCAAAAAGACCGCCGGGCGGCAGCCGGTTTTCCAACCGACGGCCGCCCAGCATCATAAGTTCACGGCCGATAGTCGGCGGGCGCCGATACCGAGCTCAAGTCGATGGTGTCGATGTTGTCCTTCGTGACCATCAACGCCGGTAGCAGGACGGCTTTGGCCGTCGGTTCCTTGCGCGCCGCCAGGACCGCCTGCTGTAGCGCGTTGCGACCTTGCTCGACGATTTTCTGGATCGAACTGCAAGGCAGATCGCCATCGTGAACCATCTTTTGAGTCGAGGGACTCAAGTTGGAGGTTGTAACGACCACAGACTTCTTCGCCGCCTTCAGCGCCGGGACCACGCCGCCCGCCATGTCATCCACGGTGGTGTAGATGCCTGCAAGATCGGGAAAGCGCTGCACCCAATCCTCCGCCACGGTAATCGACTCTGCGCGTGTGGTTGCCAGGCGATTCTCGGCAACAATCGCGATGTCCGGGAACTCCTTGGCAAGCGTTTCCTTGAAGCCTTTGGCGCGAAGATCTGCCCAGATCTGGCCGGTGATGAAGGACATCATTGCGACCTTGCCCTTGCCGCCAAGCGCCTTGCCCATACACTCAGCCTGCAGCCTGCCCATGTCGTAATGGTCGGCCCCGATATAGGACGCCAGCTTGTCGGTGTTCGGCGGCGTCGAAAAACCGATAACCGGAATTCCGGAAGCGATCGCGCGTTCGGCGATCGGCTTGAGCGCGTCGTCATTGGCGGCACCGATGATCAAGACGTTGACGTGCCGCTGCATCAAATCCTGTATCTGGCCGATTTGCTGCGAGACGTTGTTGTCGTTACCGGCGTCAACCTTGACAAGCTTCACCCCCGCCTTCTCAGCCTCCTTCTCGACGCCATACGCCGCCGAAGTCCAAAACGCCGTGCTCAACGACGGGACCGAAAAACCGACCGTTACGTCAGCGGCCTGCGCTGCAGGCAGACTAAGGCACAGGGCACCGGCGGCGAGCGCCGCATACTTCAACGCTTTGCACAGCATTTGTATGATCCTTTTTCCCCTCAAGCAGTGCGAAAGATACGCTGCGACACACGGTCGAGCAATCCCGCAAGCAGTATCGAACAGCCCATGACCATCTCGGCGGCGTAAGGCGAGATGCCGCTGAAGTTCAGACCGGACTGCGTGGTCTGGATAAACAGTGCAGCAAAGAACACGCCAAATGGATTCGCGTAGCCACCCGACAACTGACTTCCGCCGATGACCGCGCCCGCGAGCGACTGCACCTCCATGCCAACACCCTCGGTGGGCAGACCCATACCGGTGCGCATGAGGATAAGAATCGCAGTCAGGCCGGCGCAGAATCCGCAAAGCGTGTAAGCTGCTACCGTTACAGCGTGCACGCGAACGCCTACGAGCGCCGCCGAGCGCGGGTCCCCTCCCACCATGAACAGGCGGCGCCCGAAGGCCGTCGCATAAAGGACAAAGGCAACCACCAAAAAGACAATCAGTGTGAAGATGGCCGTCACCGGTACGCCGGCGATGTTGGCGAGCTGAAGATTCAGCAAGACCATCTGCGCATCCCCACCAAGGATAACGGCTTGTCCGTTGGGAGCCGCCAGCAGCGCCGCGCCGCGCGCGAGTAACAGACTTCCAAGAGTGGCGATAACCGGCTGCACGCGGAAGTAGCTTACAAGGACTCCATTTAGCAGACCAAAGACAATGCCGACGAGGGGTGCTGCCGCGAGCCCAACAAGTCCCGCCGTGTTCATCGCCTCCGCGGTGATGACAGTGGCTAGCGCAAAAACTGCCCCAACCGAAAGATCGAAGCCACGAACGAGCACAACAATCATCTGCCCGACGGAGAGCACGGCGAGTGGTCCGAAAAGCGAAAGGACATTCGCGGCGTTCTCAAATGTTCCGAAGTCAGCAAATGTCGCAGCGAATGCAGCAGCGGCGATAAGCGCCGTTGCGACGCCTATAGTATAGCGCACCTGCCCCAACACGCCGAACCGCAAGCGTGATCGGACCGCACACGGCCTCCTCAAAGCGACCGAATCCGCGACGGTCGTGTCCACGAGGGCATTCCTTGCGCGATCACCGCGCCGACCATGATGATACCGAGCAATGACAGCTGGGCATATGCCGGAAAATTCAGCAAGACGATTGCGTTGTTAAGGACCGCAATGACGATCACGCCAATGACCGCGTTGAGCGCCGAGCCGCGCCCACCGGTGAGCGGAATCCCACCCACGGCGCAAGCCGCCATTGTTTCGAAGGGAAGCGTTGGATAGAGATTTGGCTCCCCGGCGGCAACGCGAGACGTCAGGATCAGACCAGCCACTCCGACAAACACCGCCGCGAGCACGTAAGCGAGGAAGATGTTGCGGCGGAGCCGGATGCCGGTCGCTGCAGCGGCAGCCAAATTTGAGCCAATAAGAAACCACGAGCGGCCGAGTGTCGTTCGTTCAAGCAGGAGATAAAGTGCGCCCGCTGCCAAGCCGGCAATGATGACGGGGTAAGGCACGCCCAAAAGATCGCTGCCGCTTAGAGTATGAATGCCTTCGCGGTCGGGCACTTCCACCGGCAGTCCTCCAGCCACGATTGCGGCGAAGCCGTGCACGAGCAGAAGCATTCCCAGCGTGACCAGGAACGGCGAAAGCTTCAGATACGCGATCAAGAGGCCGTTGATTGCTCCGACACCGATGATCGAGGCGAACCCCGCAGTCAGCGCCAATCCGAGCGGCAATTGCTGGACCGCCAGCGCCGTCACGACGCTGCACAGCGCTACCGAGGAACCGATCGAGAAATCAATGCCGCCGGAAATCAGAACGATAGTCTGTCCGTAGCTCGCCAAGGCGAGAATGGCACCGACCCTCAGCACATTAGTGATGTTCCCGATCCGAGCGAACCCCGGCAGGAAGAGAGCAACGAGGGCTACAATGACCACGAGGCCCCAAATCGAAACGGGCAACCTCCGGAGCAGATGCGAGCCTGGGAGATCCGCCATCTTCATTGATTCTCGCCCAGCATAGCGCCGGCAACAGCCGCCGGGCTGCTGAGACGGGGTAACTCCGTCGTGAGCCGGCGATCGCGGATGATTGCAACGCGGTGCGAAAGGCTCGTGAGTTCTTCCAGATCGGTCGAAACCAGCACGACCGCGAGCCCCTCTGCGGCGGCCATCAAGATCCTGTCGTGAATAATGTCTCGTGCCCCGACGTCGACACCGCGGGTCGGTTCTACGAGCACCAGCGCTTTAATGTCGGCGACCGCCAGATTCCTTGCCAAAAGCACTTTCTGCTGGTTGCCGCCGCTGAACTCGTCGATCAAGCGCCGCGGCTGGTTCGGCGTGAGTGACACATTGGTCAGCGCGGCAGAGAGGCGAATAGATTCGGCACTTCGACTGAGCAAGCCAAACTTTGTGAGATGATCAAGAACAGACGCCGAGGCGTTGCGCAGCGCATCGTGGCCCGGAAACAGACCATCCACGCTGCGATCGGCCGGCACATAACCTATCCCTGCCGCCACCGCCGTGGCACGATCGCCGCTTCTTCCAACGGGCCGGCCGTTGACGCTCAGGACACCACGGGAACATGCCAGCGCACCGGCGAGCATAGCTCCAATCTCTTCAGCTCCGGATCCGGCCAGCCCGGCGATGCCGAGGATCTCGGATGCGCGCACCGTGATGGAAACCTCAGGATCGCCGATGCGAAGCGCTGCGCCAACGAGAGCGAGTACTGGCGCCCTCACAACCGGCAGGTTTTTCTCTCCAACGTTGAAGGCATGCCCCACCATGGCTGAGACGATTGTCTGCATCGATGTGGACTTGAGCGGCGCGCCTGAAATCACGCAGACGCCGTCCCGGAGAACGGTTATTTCGTCGGCGATCTGGGCAATCTCGTTGGTCTTATGGCTAATATAAAGGATACCAACCCCTGCTGACGCAAGCTGGCGGAGCGCCGCGAAAAGCCGATTGGTGTCGGCCTGACTGAGTGCCGCGGTGGGTTCGTCCAGTACCAGCAACTTGCAATCGCGCCCGAGACCGCGGGCGATTTCCAGAAGCTGCTTCTCACCCAGCGACAGTGAGGCGACCGGCTGATCTAACAAAACCGCTAGCCCGATCCGATTCAGCATCTGTTTTGCAGAGCGTCGCCGCCGCGCGCTTTTATGACCAGCGACCCCATGCGACGCCGCCGTTTCGAAGGCAAACAGATTTTCCAGCACCGTTAGGTTTGGAAACAAGCTCGACTGCTGATAAATGGGCACCACGCCAGCCGCTAGCGCCTCAGAAACACCGTCAAAGCTCACGGGGCGCCCTTGCATCGCAATGACCCCGGATGTCGGCACAGCAGCGCCGACGAGAATTTGAACGAGCGTGCTCTTCCCCGCGCCGTTTTCTCCCATTAGGGCGTGAATGCGGCCGGCCCGCAAAACAAGGTTGGCGCCCTGCAGCGCCTTTGTCGAACCGTATTCCTTGACGACGGCGCGAGCCTCGAGAAGCACTTCGTTCGTCGCCGCTTGAGGTTGGCGAGTGGCAATGACGGCGGCATCACTCGACCGCGGATCAGGGCCGACGTTTGACGCCGACGTCATCTAAAAGGCTCCGAACGCGAAACGAGTGCGTGCACGAACTCCCACTTCTCGCACCAATTTCGGTTCGTCCGTGCGTCAAGCAAGACGTATCCCAGCGAAAGCATCCGCGCAATGCCGAGCGTGTCGCCGCGGCTTGACGGCAAAACTTTGCTCGCGCAGTGCAGTCATTGCTGCGGGCCGCGAGCGCCCGCCGCCGAACAAAAGGATTGAACATGCAGGAGCCAAGGCCTGACCCTATGGTGGCGCGAGACCTGGTCGGATACGGCGAAAAGCTACCCGACCCCGCTTGGCCGAGGGGCGCCACAATCGCCGTGAACTTCAATATTAACGTCGAAGGCGGCGGCGAGCGAACGCTAGCCAACGGTGATGACGTTTCGGAATCAGTCCTCAACGACATCGGCGCGCCTTCCTATGAAGGACTGCGGGTGCCGCTGGTGGAATCTGTCTTCGAGTATGGCAGTCGCCGAGGCATTTGGCGGCTTCTCGATCTGTTCCAGGAATTCTCCATTCACGTCAGCATTCTGGCGGTGGCGCGCGCTATCGAACAGAACCTCCCGATGGCCAAAGCCTTCGTCGAGCGCGGCCATGAGATTGTCGGCCACGGCTATCGCTGGATCGACTATTGTTTGGTGCCTGAGGAGGTCGAGCGGGATCATATCCGACGCACGATTGACATTCTTACCCGCGTAGCGGGAACGCGTCCAATCGGATGGATGACCGGACGGCCGGGACCGAATACGCGCCGGCTTTTGGTAGAAGCCGGAGGTTTTCTCTATGACCGCGATTCACTCGCCGACGAACTACCTTACTGGCTCGCCGTGACGGGGAAGCCTCATCTGGTCGTTCCGTATTCTTTCGAGACTAACGATAATCGTTTCGACCAAAATCGAGGTTTTGCGACCAGCGACGACTTCTTCACCTACATGCGCGACGCCTTCGATGTCCTTCATCGTGAGGGCCGCGCCGGCGCCCCGAAGCTCTTATCGATTGCGCTGCACGATCGCCTGACGGGACGACCGGCACGTTCAGCAGGCTTAGGCAAACTTCTCAACTACATGCGCGGTTTTGATGACGTCTGGTTTTGCACTGGCGCCGAGGTCGCGCGCCATTGGCAAATGAAATTCCCCTGCCCCGACCTAGCAGGTTGAACTTTGCGTTGTATCGACATTGGCAAGAAGACTCGTCAGCGACGAAAAAGCGATGCTTTCCTACGAGGCGTCTCGTCCGACCGGATTGCCCGGAGCATCCGATACCGGCTCGAGCGTGCCACCGGCGGCAGCGCGAATGCGTAAGGCTGAGCGCTCCGCCTGCTCTACAATAGC
>Ga0070765_100002417_pt1 | contig 11703 bp, 5 predicted proteins | sample HubBroMetageWFT5_FD_71516 | JGI IMG/M metagenome (GOLD analysis project Ga0070765, IMG submission 71516) | Warmed and freeze-thawed soil microbial communities from the Hubbard Brook experimental Forest, New Hampshire - Hubbard Brook CCASE Soil... | ecosystem: Environmental > Terrestrial > Soil... | reverse complement strand
GATTCCGTCGCTCTCGGAGCTGGCAAGATACACACATAGCTCGGCGCCGCGCTCGAGGGGCGTGCCGCCCGACTCCTTCTGCCGCAGCGAGGCTTCATAGAAAGATTGGCCTACCTTCTCAGGTCCCGCTGACAGCACTTCCTCTAGCAAGCGGGTGTTGAGCGCACCGGGTGCGATGCTATTGACGTCGACGCCGGCATCGCGAAGCTCCTCGGCCAAAGTCTCTCCAAACCGCACCACAGCCGCCTTGGAGGCGGCATAGGCGCTCAGGAAAGGCAGAGGTTTGGTGGCGCCTCCGCCGGAAACAAGGAGGATCTTCCCGCGCGTCGCTTGCCGAAGCAAGGGTAGGAACGTCCTGCAGCAGAGGACGGTTCCAAGGAGGTTAATGGAAATCGCCCGCGACCAGTCGGACCATGAGACTTCGTCGACTGCACCTTTGGGTCCGTAGACGCCCGCGTTCGAAACCAGGATATCGAGTTTCCCAAACTGCTTTTTGATGATCTCTGCGAGACGGCCGACGTCGGCTTCCGAACTCACATCGGCACGCTCCGCGAAGACCTGCGCGCCGGGAGCGGCAGCGGCCCGCACACCTTCCGCGGCGCCCTCAAGATCGTCCACTGTCCGGGCGCACAATAGCACGCTAGCGCCTTCTTGGACGAAACGGCTAGCAATGGCATAACCGAAGCCCTGGCTAGCTCCGGTTACTACTGCGACTCTGTCGGCGAGCTTCATTCTGTCCGTGCTGTACCCCCTTGCCTCATAAGCGGATCTCCACGACCGACGGCGAAGTAGCGCACGCGGGGATCCGCCCCGAGGGCCTGTTGCAGGTGTCTGCCCGGGTCGAACACCACCGGCTGGCGCATTCGCGCGAGCAGCAGGTCTGCGGAAATATCCCGGAAGTCGGGCCAGGGCGTCGCGATCAATACAGCGTCGGCGCCGCTCAGGGCGTCAGCCACATCGCCGCACAGCGACAATGTCGCAGCGAGTTCATCCGGTAGTGCGCGGATCGCTGGATCAAAGGCGGAAACGGTCGCTCCCTGCTGGGTCAGCCATGTCGCCGCCTCAACCGCACCGGACCGCCGCAGAGTGTCGGTTCCCGGTTTATAAGCCAGCCCTAGAATCGCAATGCGACGGCCGGCCAACTCGCCCACCACTTCCGGCATGCGCCGGCACAGCCAGCCCTTGTGAAAAGCGTTGCTCTGCCACACTCCTGCAAGTAGATACCCGGTCACGTTCTGCTGCTCTGCAATCTTCAGTAGAAAGGCGATGTCGCGCGCCAGTGTGCCTCCGGCGAAGGCGCTACCAGCATGCAGATAGGCGCGCGAGCCAATGCGTACATCGGTCTTCAATCCGCGCTCAACCTCTTCGGCGTCCGCGCCGACCTTCTCGCACAGCGCACCTATCTCGTTGATGAAAGTGACAGAAGTAGCTAGAAAGGCATTTAGCGCGTGCTTTGTCATTTCCGCCGACTCGACCGACATCCACTCAATGCGATCAGTAAACGGCGAGAACAGCGCCGCAACTATGTCACGATCCTCAGAAGTACGCACGCCGACCACCACGCGGTCTGGATTCGTGAATACTTCGATCGCTTTCCCCAGCCGCAGATTCTCAGGCGAATACGCAAAGCGCAGTTCGCTACCGCCGTTTTTGTGCCAGAACGATTCCAGGCGCGCCGTGGTACCCGCCGGCAACTGCGATGAGAGGAGCACAAGGGAGCCGGGGGCAAGGTGAGGCAGCAGCGATAAGGTCTGACTCACGACATACTCGCTGTCGGCGGCGTCATTATCGTCCACTGGTGTGTCATAGCAAACCCAGAGAATCTGGGCTGCGGCGACCCTGCTGGCGTCGGCTGTATAAGCCAGACGTCCTTCGCTCACTGCCTTGGCCACCAGCTCCCGCAGACCAGGCTCCGCCACAGGCATTATGTTCTCTTGGAGCTGCTCGACGATTGGCGCCTCGTCAAAACCAAGGACGTTGTGACCGCGCGAGGCAAGGCAGGCGGCGGTTACCATTCCCAAGTGCCATAGTCCGGCGACGGCAACCTTCACGCGGCCACCTCTGTGATCGCCGGATTCTGTTCCAGAAACTCGACCGTGCGAATGACCGCCTGCTGGATGTTGAGCTTTGGCCGCCAGCCCAACGAGCGGATTGCAGTACAGTCCAGAAAGATGAACGGGTTGTCGCCCACCCAGCCACGATCGCCCCCGTGGTACCGTAGTTCGGGCGCGAGCCCTAAGTGCGCGCAGATCCAGCGAATCGAGTCGTTCACCTCGCAGTACTCGTCCACGCCGAGGTTGAATATGTTCACTTTTTCTTGCGCGCATTCGATAGCCAGCAGCATGGCGTCGAGGCAGTCTTGAACATACAAATAAGACTTTCGCTGAGAGCCGTTTCCGAGGATCTCCAGGTACTGCGGGTGGGCCCGCAACTGCCTATAAAAATCGATAACGTGACCGTGGGTATACCGTTCGCCCAGGATCGATACGAAGCGCAAGATATAGGCTTGCATGCCGAACCCCTCGCAAAATGCCTCGATAAAGCATTCTGCCGCGAGTTTTGATGCGCCGTAAAGCGAGGTCTGGATCGGCATTGGAGCGCTTTCCGGTGTCGGAAAGCAGGATGCCTCGCCATAGACGGAGCCGGTCGAGGAGAACGCGATATGGCGCACACCGTTCACTCGCATTGCTTCGAGCACATTCACGGTGGCGATTGTGCTCTGTTCGAGGTCCTTCCGCGGATGATCGGTTCCAAAGCGAACATCGGCGTTGGCTGCAAGGTGGAAGATGAACTCGCATCCAGCCATGGCACGGGTCACTTTCTCGGTGTCGAGTAGGTCGCCGGTGATCAGAGTGAACCGCTCGGTGCGCGAGGCGGACTCAAGAAAGCCCGCCCTGCCGGTCGAAAAGTTATCGTAGCCCACAACTTGGTGGTTGGCAGCAAGCAATCGATCGGTCAGACTGCTGCCGATAAATCCCGCGCACCCCGAGACAAAAAAGCGCAACAACCCTCCTCTTTCCTCACCTAAATGCTAAATATGCACTGATTGCCTGACTTTTTACTCTAGCACGACGATCCTGAACATTGCAGCTGACCTTCAGCCCAATTGTAGAGCTGCTGATCCTCACGAACCGATTCTAACAACAGCGAGCCGACTTCATCGTCCATTCGAATCCAGCCTAGGTCCCCTCGCAGCTCAAACGATGTGTTCTCAATCGGCACTTCTCCAGGAGGAAACTCGAGGCCAGATTGCTCCATGCGCTCCCCGAGCACAGAGATACTTCGGTCCATCTGCTCGATCACGCCCACAAAAAAGAATTTCTCCAGAACTTCCTTTGCCGCTGCCAAGCGGTTCTGACGATAATAAACATCGCTACTCGGCTGGTCGACCTCCCTCTTCAAGACGTATCGCGCGAAGTAATTCACGGTGAAGTTCTCTCGGAAGTTTACTTCGCGGTCCTGAATTAGAATCCACCGGGCTGCTTCTCGGACGGACAGCGAGGGTAGGTCCGGGGGCAACCAGCTCATTAATGTCTTGTCTCCTTGCAGACCCGAGTAGTTCTTCTTTGCGAAGGTGAGATAGGAAATAAATTGATCGACGGGATTGCGCAGGAAGGTTACATAGAACATGTCCCGCCCGGCCAATCGCTCAGGAAAAGTCCGGACAGAGTGTGAGCTGAAGCCTTGCACTGCACGGTCATTGAGTTGCACAGCTAGCTCGTCTTCCGAATAAACAAAGAGGGTGTCCTGAACATAAAGCGCGAGATGCCCCTGGCCGAAGTGATCCTGGAGAAAAGTACGGAATGCCGTGCCCCCGCATTTGGGCACATGGATGTGGGCGAGGACTGGATCTACAAATAGTCTATTGGGGGCTCTGTTCGGGTTGTGCTGGATGCTATCAACCGGCATAGGCCAAGCTGCCTAAGTCATGAAATCTAGCTATCATATCGATGTGATGAACCATGATGATATGCGGAATATTTCGCGACGTACAACGCAGATGGCGTGGTCCTCGGCGCAGGATAGTCGCAGGAAATCCGCGATGCTCGACTCACACGCGCCAGTAGATACCCGTCCAGTCAACGGCGACGGTCGGTGAACGGATCGCATACCTTTCACGAAAATCGTCAACGGCAGCCTTACAACCCGGAATAGCTCCGTAGTCGTCAATTATGACGAAACCTCCCGCCTGAAGCTTTGGATAAAGATGATTGAGGACGATCCACGTGGACTCGTACATATCGCCGTCCAGGCGAAGCACGGAGATGGCGTCGACGTCCGCAAACGGAATGGTGTCCCGGAACCAACCTTTGACGAAGTGTGTCCGTTCGTCAAGTAATTCGTATCGCCTGAAATTGTCTTTGACCTGGCTTAGGCTTACCCCTAGATAAGCGGAAAATGTCCAGAGCGAGTCATCTCTATCTTTCGGAAACGATTGGAAGTCGGGTCTGGGCAGTCCTTCGAACGAATCGAACAGCCACACCCGCCTCTGGTCATCTCCGCACGCGTCTAGTATCGCACGCATGAGAATTCCGCATCCGCCTCGCCAGACTCCAGTTTCCACAAAATCACCGGCGACTGAATCGACCAAGGTAGTCAGGCAGCACTCCTGTAAGTTGTCTAGTCTCTTCATGCCGACCATCGTTTCAGCTTCGGTTGGCCAATCTTTGCCTTCCTGGCGCAACTCTCTGGAGTAGGCCACAGGGTGCTCGACGTCTCCCGAGTCGTAGCGTTGGTCCGGGAAAAGGTCGCGAACCAGACAACGCTTCAACAAGCGGAGATAAAGATGGGCGGCCCCAGGAATCCCTAGCCGGGTCGTGGATGGGGAAGTGTTCGTGAATGTTCCCATGTGCTTATCATGCCATAGACCGGCCGGGAATGCCCTTTCCCGCTTATTCCGGGAAGAGGTGTCACCGCGGTGCGGTGAGCGCCCCAATTATCAATCCCGAAATTCGATCACCAAGAGCTGGCCGTTCCGCACACGTACGTCAGAAAATTGATGTTGGAGTCCAAGCTCGATTTTCCAGGGCAACGTACCCATCGACAACACATCGTTTTAGTTCAGGGACAACCTTAGAGGGATTCACCATGACGGTGAGGTTGGTCGGCCGCTGTTAAATTTGGTGTGAGAAGATTAGACGTTGTACCAACAGGACATGGAACGGCTTCAGTCGCTGGCTCTACAATTCCCATTTTAGGAATTGTGCCCGGACGCAACATCAAATCCTGTCGTAGTAATGCCCCGCTCGATTACCATTTAACACATTCGTTGGTTACTACGATAGGAGCGTCGATCTGTTATGCCACTTCGATTGTTCGTCATTTCCCTCGCAGTCTGCGCAGTGTTACTGCCGTTGGGCGTTGCGGAGAGTACGGATTGCACATCACCCGTGATCGTTATCCCGGATGGTCGGCTCACCCAAAGTTCCTTCCCCCAAAATACAACTTTCTGGTACGGCATTTTCGCACAAGCGGGTCATTCGTATTCAGTGGAATTCGAGCCTCCTGCGGATAATTACCTCAATGCTACACGGCCGCAATTCAGCGCGCTTGGCGTTTTCGGTCCTACGGACTATCTGCAGGCGTGCCGTGGATCGTCCAGTGTGGCGGTTACACAAAACAGTGGTTATGCTCCCGTCATTCTTAAGAGCGGGAATGGCGCGGGACGCAGAGCATCCTTCACAGCGCTAAGTGCTGGCCTGCATCTGGTCTCTGTTACCAATGTCGCCGGCACTGGCGGCTATTCCTTTCGTGCGGTCGATACAACACTCATCACGATTCGATGGAACACATCGACCGGCTACGACGCTCTATGGGTTTTGACGAATACTTCTGACATGCCGATCACGGGAACCATTACGGCGATCGACATGAACGGCCAAGTCATTGCCGCAATGCATATAAGTATTCCCCCCGGAGGCCGAGTCGCGCGCTCTTCCGCCGTCGGGGATATGAACCTCCCTCGAAACGCGGCAGGGTGGGCCATGTTTAGCCACAATGGGCCGCCTAATGCAATCGTGGCGGAGGCCTTCATGATTGGTCCCACATCGACTTTGCCGGAAAAGTTCGAGCCGCTTACGCCTCGATGAACAATCCAGCCAGAAACACGTCCGGCCCCACGTTCCGAAGACGACTCCGTGTCTTCGCGATTGGAGGGAACCGACCATTGCCCCGCACACCCAAGGCGGATGCGACCAGCTATGACCGTACGTAGGTGACGGCCTGACCAATTCGACTCTGCAGAAAGGCGTTGTCCTGTGGGAGAATGGTGACTGCATGCTCGAAAAGAGCGTGATACGATAGCTCTTTCGACGTTCGCAAAGAGTCGAAAAACTCCCTGTTACCCGTTTTTTTCGGAAGCACCGCCACCGACGGCACTGGGGAGTGGTTCTTTAAGGTTATGACACTCGCCGGACAACTCTCTACGCTTAACCAAATCATTGAATGTCTTGAAATCGGAGAGGAACTGTTTTGGGAGCCGTCCCGCCACGTCACACCGGGAGCATGGACGGGCCATCTCGCCGCTGCCTTTTGGTTAGTTAAGGCTGCCCGTCCCACGATGTTCGTCGAGTTGGGCACGCACAGCGGCAATTCTTATTCGGCGTTCTGCCAAGCCCTTGCCCAGTTCGCCTTGCCAGCACGCGCCTTCGCAGTCGATACATGGCGCGGCGACGAACACTCCGGATTCTACGGTGACGAAGTGTTCCAGGAGTTGCACGCTTTCAACGAACTCCACTTCGCAGCATTCTCCAAGCTTTTGCGAAGCACTTTCGATGAGGCGCGCAGCTACTTCCCAGACAATAGTATCGATCTTCTACATATCGACGGCCTGCATACCTACGACGCCGTTAAGCATGATTTCGACACCTGGAAGAGCGCCTTGTCGGCTAGTGCAGTTGTCGTCTTCCACGATACGAATGTGCGAGAGCGGGATTTTGGTGTTTGGAAACTCTGGCAGGAGCTGTCCGAGACATATCCATCATTTGAATTCCATCACTCGGAAGGGCTGGGTATCCTCGGGTTTGGTCCGAATCAATCGAGGCTCTTAAGCCGTCTTTTTGATCTGGGACGCGATCCGCAAGCGTCTGCGATCGTGCGTAGCATTTTTGCTTCACGTGGACAAGCGTTCCTCAGTCGTTCACAAGTTCTCGATCTTATGGATCGGTCCGCCACATTGTCGGGCGAACTGCAAGCGCAATCGCATCGTGCCTCCGCACTTGAACAGGACGTCGCTAACCGGGATGCGACTCTCAGAGACCGCTTACAGGAGATCTGGAACAACGGCGAATTGATCCGCTCCCTCCAGCAGGAACTGATTGGCCGGGACGCTTCTCTCGCAGAGCGCGAACAGGAGGTCCGCACCAAGGCCGATCTGATCAGCAATCTCCAACAGGAGCTTGCTGGCCGCGACGCGACCCTCAAGGACCGAGATGAGGAGATCGAGCGCGCGAAGGCCTTGATTGATCAAAAAGCGCATGTAGAAGAGCATTCCGCCAAGCTGCAAGCGCAACTCGGCGAGACAACCGCGACCCTTAACAGCGAGAGGTGGGTCGCCTTGCAGCGCATGGAGTTGTTAAAACATGAACTGGCGGACGCTCGGCAGGCGCTCGCTCTAATTGAAAGCAGCACCGCTTGGAGACTGGCGTCGCGGGTTCGCTCCGCATTTCAAAACTACCCGACAGTGCGCCTCTACGCTCGTCGCCTCGCCCGCCTTGTCTGGTGGACGGTAACTCTACAGCTGGTTGGCCGGCTCCGCGCTCGCCGGCGGCTCTTCAAGATGCGCGACATGATCGCCAACTCTGCCTTCTTCGACGCAGCTTGGTACCTGTCCCAGTATTCGGGTATCGCCGAATCCGGCTGTGATCCGGCGCTGCACTACGCGCTCTTCGGCGCCACCGAACGCCGGAGTCCAGGACCTCGCTTCGACGCTGAGGCCTATCTGCAACGCTATCCGGACGTGGCCAAGGCTGAAATGAACCCGCTGGTCCACTATCTGGAGTATGGAGCGAGCGAGGGACGAGTTATCCGTTCGGTGGGCGCGCCCCCGGGCGCAACAGAAGTGTCCGTCGAGACGGCTGGGCATGACTACCAAAGCTGGGTAAGTTCCTACGATACGATCAAAGATGAGGACAGGGCCGCCATTATCCGTCACATCGAGCTTTTGCAGGATCGCCCGCTGATCTCAATCGTGATGCCCGTTTATAACACCAAGCCGGCTTTTCTGCGCAAAGCGATTGATTCGGTGCTGGCGCAACTGTATCCCAATTGGGAGCTCTGCATCGCGGACGATGCTTCTTCAGATCCCGAGATCCGTAACATCCTCGATGGTTATGCTCGCCGTGATCGGCGCATCAGGTTAGTCTACCGGCGCCAGAATGGCCACATTTCTGCCGCCAGCAATTCAGCGCTCGAGTTAGTTACCGGTGAATTCGTGGCGCTCATGGACCACGATGACGAGCTGTCCGTCCATGCCCTTTACATGGTTGCCGTTGAGCTGAACGCCCATCCGGATGCAACCATCATTTATTCCGATGAGGACAAGATCGACGAGCACGGTCGCAGGTCTGAGCCGCACTTCAAGACCGACTGGAATCCGAGCTTGTTCTACTCCTACAATCTCATCAATCATTTGGGGGTCTACCGGACCTCACTCGTGCGCCAAGTTGGTGGGTTCCGCGAGGGATTTGAAGGAAGTCAGGATTACGACCTTGTGCTTCGGCTCGTGGCTCATACCACATCACGACAGATACGCCATATTCCCCATGTTCTTTATCACTGGCGGTTAGGCTATGGAGTCCAGACTTTTTCCACTGACCGTCTTTCGGAAGCGGTGCATTCAGCGCGCTGCGCACTGGCCGAGTACTTTGCTTCTCGTAGTGAAAAGGTTCAGGTCATCGATGCGAATCCACCTTGTTTCAATCGCATCAAGCGCCCATTGCCGGATCCTGCACCCCGTGTTTCTCTCATCGTGCCGACCCGAGACAAGGCGAGCTTACTGCGTAACTGTGTCGACGGCTTACTGCATAACACTCGCTACCCAAATCTGGAGATCATAATCGTCGACAACGATAGTTGCGAGCCTGAGACTCTGGAATACCTCGCAAGCCTCCGGACGGAAGATCGAGTACGGATTTTGAAGATTCAGGGACCTTTCAATCATTCAGCCTTCAACAACCAGGCGGCTGCACAGGCCGAAGGGCAGCTACTTGGATTCATCAATAATGATCTAGAAGTGATCGATTCGGGCTGGTTGGAGGAGATGGTCAGCCATGCCGTGCAGCCCGGCGTCGGAGCTGTTGGCGCCAAGCTCTATTACCGCGACGATACCATTCAGCATGCAGGGGTAATTTTGGGAATTGGTGGAACCGCCGGACACGGCCATAGGAATTTTCCTCGCAGCGATCACGGATATCTCTACCGTCTTAACCTGATACAGAATCTATCCTGTGTCACCGCCGCCTGCATGATTATGCCCAAGGATGTCTTTGCTGAGATTGGAGGATTCGACGAGGTCAACCTGAAGGCTTCTTACAATGACGTCGATCTTTGTATAAGAGTCCGACAGGCAGGATATGACATCGTATGGACTCCTTATGCGGAGTTGTATCACTTGGAGGCCGCTTCCCGGGGATACGATCACGAGCCCCAGAACCTAGACCGAGCGTCTCGCGAAGTTGCCTTCCTGCGGCAGCGATGGGAAAAGGTCCTTGCCGCCGATCCGTTCTACAACCCAAACCTGACTTTGAAAGACGAGAGCTTCGCTTTTGCGTTTCCGCCTCGGGCGGCCAAGCCCTGGCGGAACTTGGATGATCGTGAGTCGGAGTCGACGCGGCTTCCAGACGACACCCCTTCTTCCGCGCCTGATGTCACAAGACCATGGGAGCTCTGGAGGCCACAATGGAAGGGAGAACACGTCCCTCGATCTAGCGACTCGCTGGATTCCAGTCGAATACCGATTAAGGCAATTGCCTTTTACTTGCCGCAGTTTCATCCTATTCCCGAAAACGACCTGTGGTGGGGAAAGAACTTCACCGAGTGGAGAAATGTCGTCAAAGCTAAGCCTCGATTTGCAGGCCATTACCAGCCACACCTTCCCGGGGACCAGGGATTTTATGACTTGAGGGTGGCAGAAGTTCTGGCTGAACAGGCCGAGATCGCGAAACAATACGGCATTTCTGCCTTCTGTTTTCACTACTATTGGTTTGGAGGCAAACTGCTCCTCGAGAGACCGCTCCAGCACTTTCTAGCGAATAGGTCATTGGATATTGGGATATGCATATGCTGGGCTAACGAAAATTGGACTCGGCGATGGGACGGACTCGAGAATGAAGTATTAATTGCTCAGGAATATTCCGCAAAGTACGACCAGGCCCTTATTGCGTCACTGCTCACGTCTTTTCATGATCCTCGCTATGTGCGGATCCATGGTAGGCCGTTGTTCCTCGTCTATCGCATTGACCTTCTGCCGAATCCCAAAGAAACAGTTGCCGCCTGGAGAGAATCAGCTAGGGCGGGCGGCATTCCTGACCTATTTATTGCCGCGGTCTTGTCGTTTGATATTAACGATGTTGAACAATACGGCGTCGATGCGGGCGTAGAGTTCCCGCCGCATCAGACATCCCCTGTAAGAATCACGGATCCGCAGGTCATAGTTAAAGAGTCATTGTCCGGCGGCGCGGTATACGATTATGGCGACATCGCTCGCCGTTTCGGAAAGCGCACCTCGGACAAAGGTCGTGTTTTCAAGGGTGTAATGCCGGCGTGGGACAACACTCCCAGAAGGGGCGAGCAATCGACGATCTTTCATGGCTCCACTCCGCAGATATATGCCAGTTGGTTAAAAGACGCATCTGACGTCACGAACCTGTATCCGAAGAGCGAACAATTACTCTTTGTCAATGCATGGAACGAGTGGGGAGAAGGGGCGCATCTTGAATCCGATGCCCGATATGGGTACGCCTATTTGAATGCCACTGCGAACGTGCTTCGCAATTACTATAGAGATGAATCAGTGGAGAGCTTGATTGCCGACAACAACTCTCGCTTCGAAAAGAAACACGATACTGCGATTGTTCTGCATTGCTATCATGAAGAATTGGTCTACGATATTGTGTCTCGCTATGTCAACAACTACTCCGGCCAAGTTGACGTTTTTGCGAGCGTTCGACCAGATGCCAGCCTAAAGTGCTTACAGTACTTAGAAGAAAGTTTAGATAGCGTGCTGTTGCTGCGCGAGGATAATCGTGGTAGGGATATCCGCCCGTTCCTTGTAACCCTTCGGAAACTCGCTCAGCTTGGATATAAGCTTGCGTGCAAGATCCATACGAAGCAGTCTCCCCAGCTAGATAATGGCGACCAGTGGCGTAGCTCACTGATTAGCCCGCTTTTAGGAGGCGACAGCGCGATTGCGATTGCAGAGGAGCGATTTCTGAGCCAACCAGACTTGGGCCTCCTGGCACCTCCCGGTTCGCTGGTTGATTTGAGTATTCAGGAGATCAACGCAGGAAATAGAGTGTGGCTGGATAGGTTGCTTCCCAAGATGGGGCGCGCTGATCTTATAGGTACTTACCGTACACGATTCCCTGCTGGATCTATGTACTGGTTTCGCGTCCAGGCATTGGCCGGACTCGTTGATCTAGTTTTGGAGGATGATTCATTTGAACCTGAGACCGGACAACTGGATGGCACCCTTGCTCATGCAAT
>Ga0070765_100002416_pt1 | contig 11704 bp, 11 predicted proteins | sample HubBroMetageWFT5_FD_71516 | JGI IMG/M metagenome (GOLD analysis project Ga0070765, IMG submission 71516) | Warmed and freeze-thawed soil microbial communities from the Hubbard Brook experimental Forest, New Hampshire - Hubbard Brook CCASE Soil... | ecosystem: Environmental > Terrestrial > Soil... | reverse complement strand
CACGCACCCAAAGTCATCGTGAGAGCAAAATCTCGCTCAGCGGCCAACTCCTGAAAAACGGGAGCAATCTCCCGCACTCCAAAAACACCGTCACCATCTAGGGCCAACAATTACGCCGTCCTGGTTCCTGATCTCTGGTCGCTGATCCCTGATCGCCCCAAATAAAAACGCCCCGAAGCTTCGGGGCGCCACTACAAACTCGATTCGGAACGCATTGCTTATGAATGCGGGGCTTGGCTAGGCGCCGGAGTCCCCGCGCCGTTCCCGGTCTCCGGCGTGTTCACAAAATCCTTCAATTCCTTGCTGGGCTTAAAGAAGGGAATTTTCTTGGCCGGCACATCCACTTTTTCGCCGGTCTTGGGGTTGCGCCCGATACGCCCGCGGCGCTGCCGGGTGCGAAAGCTTCCGAACCCACGAATCTCAATCTTGTCGCCCTTCTGCAGGGCGTCGATGATGCTTTCAAAAATGGTCTCGACGATGGTCTCGGATTCTTTGCGTGGAAGCTCCGTCACCCGCAGCACTTCCTCGATCAAGTCCGCCTTCGTCAACGTGGGTTGCTTTGTCATCGTCCCCTGCCTGTTCGATGGTACACCGCTCCGCCCCCACACAACTCTTTGCTGCAAGGCGACTTAGAGGGGCATCGCCCTTACTTGTGCCCCTCTACGTATCATTAAAATGGCCCGCAGGTAAATGAATTTTACGAATGGACCCCTGTGCCAAATCGGCACCCGCTGGCCCTAGCGCGATGCGAGCTTCTGCTTCATCACGTCGCCAATCGTTGCCGTCGAAGAAGACTTACTGCCCCGGTACTGGTCGATCTCCTTACGCTCTTGCTGTTTCACAGCCGCGCGGTAGCTCAACCCGATGCGTCGCGACTCCGGGCTGATCTTGATGATCTTGAAGTCGTATTCCTTGTTAGGTTCCAAGGGGCCGGCGCTCTTCAGCGGTCCGGTGGACGGCCGGAAGCTCGCGGCGCTTTCATCGCGGCGCTTGCGCTCTTCGATTTCCGTGTTGTGGCAGAGTCCCTCGATGTTGTCGCCCAGCTCCACGAAGGCGCCGAACGTCGCGATGCGCGAAACCTTGCCCTTCACCACATCGCCCACCTTGTGCGACTTGAACCAGTCGCCCCAGATGTCGTTCACCTGCTTCATACCCAGGGAAACGCGGCGATTCTCCGGATCGATCCGCAGCACCTTAGCGGTAATGGGCTCGCCCTTCTTGAATACCTCGTGCGGATTCTTCACCCGCCCGGTCCAGCTGACATCGCCCACATGCACCAACCCGTCGAATCCATCTTCGATCTCGATGAACGCCCCGAATTCCGCAATGTTGCGTACTTTGCCGGTTACCACCGTGCCGACGGGATATTTCTCCGCCACCAGCAGCCATGGATCGGCTTGCGCCTGCTTGATGCCCAGAGAAACGCGGCGGTCGCTTGGTTTGATGTCCAACACCACCACGTCCACTTCTTCGCCGGCTTTCACGATCTTCGATGGATGTGCGGCTTTCTTCTGCCAGCTCATTTCCGTGACGTGAACGAGGCCTTCGATGCCTTGTTCCAGCTCCACGAATGCGCCGTAGTCAACCACGCCGACAACCTTGCCCTTGTACTTTCCGCCCGCAGGATACCGCTCTGCCGCATCCACCCACGGATCCTTGGTCAATTGTTTCAGGCCCAGCGATACGCGCTGCTTGTCCTTATCAAACTTCAGGACGATTACGTCCAGCTCTTGCTCCGGCTTCACTACATCGCTCGGATGCCGTACGCGTCCCCAGCTCAGGTCCGTCAAGTGCAGCAAGCCGTCCAGCCCGCCCAGGTCTACAAACGCGCCGTACTCCGTCACGTTTTTCACCGTGCCGTGAATCACTTGGCCTTCGGTCAGATTCGCCATCAACTCCGCGCGCTTGGCGTGCTGCTCTTCTTCCAGCAGCGCGCGCCGGCTGACCACTACGTTTCCGCGGCGGCGATTCAGCTTGGTGACGCGCACCTGAACGTCCTGGCCCATCAACCCATCAAGGTTCTGCGTTGGCCGCAGGTCGTATTGCGAACCCGGCAAAAATGCGCGCACGCCGATGTCCACCACCAGGCCGCCCTTGATGCGGTCGACAACCTTCGCCGTGATGGTTTCCTTGGTCTTGTACTGCGCTTCAATCTTTTCCCAGATTCGGCGGCGCAGCACTTTCTGGTACGAAACAATGACGAACCCGTCCTTCGTCTCTCCCGTGCGTTGTACTTCGATGGTCGCGTTCGGATCTGGCCGGGGAATTTCCGTCTCGGTGAATTCTGCCGCGGGAATCAGCGCTTCGGTCTTTCCGCCGATATCCACCACCACGCCGTGCTCGGTGTACGCCACCACCTTCACTTCAATAATTTCGTTCTGCGCGGCCACCTCTTGTGGCTCGCTGTATTGCTCGATGAGCTTGCTCATCTCCTCCGCGCCGGCAGCTTCTTCGGCTGCTGCGGCCGCTTCGGCGTCGACGGCGGTGTTCTGCGCGTGAGCCTCCGCCTGCGCGTGAGCCTCTTCCGGCTTAACGGACGCAACCATAGGTGTCGACCCCGTTTCCGGGCTCGAGTGCGGCGCTGTCTCTGCGGCAGCGCTAGCCGCCGGTGTCACCTGATGCGGAGCTTCGGCGTGTTCTGTTTCTATCTTGTGATCTTGAGCGTTTTCTGCTGCGGGAGCTGCTGCTGCGGAAGATACGGGGTTTTCATTGTCGGAAAACATATTTGGTTGCCTCCGGGATCTCTATCCCTATTTTTGGTCGATACAATCCCTGCTACATCCTGATTGGAGGAGAGCAAGGAGGGGTAACGTCCTGCCGGCATCTACCTGGCCGCGGAACGCCACTCGGTCACGTAACCTTAGATGCTGTCAACGTTGCGGGGAACGCTGCAACCTTAGAAGAATACTCGCCGCCCAAAGGTTGTGTCAATCAACGGTCTTTTGAGGGAGCCGCGCGATTCCTGCCTGAAAAGTACCACGGTCCGATTACAGCATAGAGAACGGAATCGAGTAGGCCGATGAACGCCCACATTACATAAGAACCAGGTGAGCCAGTCTCAATCCCCACCTTCAATGGGCGGCACATACAGGCTGGCAAAATATTTCGCCTTGCCATACTCGCTCGCCAGGTTCTTCAGCGCCATCACGCGGGTCTGAGTTTTGTACTCAGGCAAGCCATCTGTCCAGATCAAGGTCACTTCATGTTCGGACGGATAGACCCTCAACAGCCACTCCATTGCCAAATCCACCCGGGCTTCGTCCGACGGCAGTCGCATCGATTCGATCTGGCAGACTAGTAGCGGCACGTTCTTCGTGAATCGTCCCGTCTCCAGATGGGCCCACGGCAGCACAATTTGCAGTCCTTCGCGGAAATTGAGGTTCAGCTGATCAAACGCTTCCTCCATGAAACTCAAACCATGGACCACCTTGATTTCTATTCCTGCCGCAGCTCCGCGTTTGCGCAAGAACCTCGTAGTTTCCTCCAGAAAAACCGGACTGCCGGGCAGGGCATACGTCACCCGGTCGTGCAATTCTGTTTCTTTGAGCAGCGCACTCACCATGAAATCGTAGACGTCCGCGGGCTCCTTCCATGGCAATGTGTACAACTGGTCAAAACACACCACGTGCTTTCCACGTCCTTGTAGCCATGCATATACAGGGTGTCCGCTAGTGCGAAAGAAAACTTTTTCCGCGGCCAGTAATTCGCTCTCCGCCTCTTTGGTCATGCATGCAACCGGCCCCGGGCCCAACCCAACGATAGTGATCGTCGCCATCGCCTCTCCCCAGCTCTTCCTTCCACCTTCTGGGCCCTCCATTCCCACAGAGCCTCGGTTCCTTCGCGGCTACGCCCTTGCTCTTCCTGCCTGTCGCACTTCTTTCCGAAAATCAGGAGCATCCACTTCCACCGTCTTACACATCTCGTACAGCCGTGACCTCATTCGCAGCCCAACCCGGTCCACTAAAGTCTCTTTTCGCGTCATGACAAGCCTTCCGTTTGGAAGCTGCGCTTGTTTCTCTTCCGATTCGTCGGAGAAATTGGTCGTAATGATTGTGCATTTTGCGTTAGTCAGATCCTGTGATGCGTCTGTGTAACGGGAATTCAAAATATAGCCGATCATGTCTCGGACCCAATCGGACGGCTTGATACACCCGAGGTCGTCAATCACGAGCACTTCCGAAGAAAGAATCGGGCGCAAGATTGAGATTTCATTGAGCTCATTGTCAGCGCGGTAGGAATTCTGTATTTCTCGGAGCAAGGCGCCATACTCGCAGAAGTATCCCGTGTGCCCTCGCCTCACGAACTCTTTGAGGGCTGCAATTGCGAGGTGGGTCTTTCCAACCCCTGGTCCGCCCACGAGGAGTAACCCTGCCTGTGTTCCTCCTGGATATTCCGAGACGAACGTCTTTGTCAGCAGCGCAGCGCGTTTTAACGAAGCCGATGCTAGTGCCGTATAGCTCCTCCCGTCTACTAGATCGATCTCGAAATTCTCAAAACTACAGTCCTCGTAGCGCTTTGGAATTCGCGCGCGGTCCATTACAATCTCGGCGCGTTCTTCCATCCCGCATTCGCACGGAACCGCCACCTTGCCCGGCACGGAGTCCTTCCGCGCCACCATCTTCCATCCCGTTCCACTGCAGTGCACACAATCTTCCCGTGCCATCGTCATCCTTTGGAGTGCGACGGCTTGCCGCCGCTTTAGGGTTTTAACTCCGAGCCAAAACAATCATTGGTCGCAGATTCGCAATCGCAAACCGGCAGCAAGCTGTCGCACTGCGCGCGCGAACTCCGACACTCCGCCATCATACGTCCGCCAATCGCACGCCACAACGAACGTGATTCGGAAATCTGTGCACAAAAAAGGAAAACGCCGGCACGCGCCGGCCCTTCTTCCTCACTCACCACTCGCGATTTCTTCTACCTACCGCAAAATCCTCGGCCCACTCTTCACAATGGCATGTTTCGGTGCCGCAGTTTCTTGCGTCGCGGCCAACCGCGATAATTCCTGCTGCACCACTTGCGCGAACTCGCCCATCTGGCGTTCCATCTCGATCATTTTGTCGCGCATGTTTAAAATAATCTCGATGCCCGCCAGATTCACGCCCATGTCCCGCGCCAGATTCAGAATCACGTCCAGCCGTTCCAGATCCGAATCCGTGTACAGCCGCGTATTGCCCTGCGATCGCGAAGGCTTCAACAATCCCACGCGCTCGTACAATCGCAGTGTCTGCGGGTGCAGCTTATAAATCTCCGCCACCGCACTGATCATGTATCCAGCCTTCGCCCGTTTTCGCGCCTTCACGGCCATGTTTGCAGCCTTTTCTAGGTTCTGACCACTCGCAGCGAGTTATTAGTTCTTAGTTTTAAGTAATAAGTAAAGGCAAAATCCTATCCTCACAAAACCAAAACTCATTATCTAAGACTTGCTGCGCTTCCTGATCGCTGATCGCTTCCATCCTTACTTAAAACTTAAAACTAAGAACCTAAAACTTCCTTTCTCCTACACTCCCGCCTTCGCAAACAGATCCTTCCTCGGATCGACTGGAGCAATCTCTCCCAGTTCCTTCACCAAGGTCCGAACCCGCTCGTCGGCCGGCTCCGGAACGACAATCTGAATCTCCACATACTGATCGCCTCGCGCCCCATTTTTCCCATGCGGCACGCCTTTTTCCTTCAACCGCAGGGTTTTTCCGCTGTTCGTCGCCGGAGGAATGCGGACGATCGATCGCCCATCAATGGTTGGCACTTCCACTTTTGCGCCCAGCGTCGCTTCTGGCACCGTCACTGGCACCTTGGTATACAAATCATTCCCACGCCGTTCGAAAAAGTCATGCGGCCGCACCACCACGCGCAGGTACAAATCGCCCGCAGGCGCACCCATCGTTCCCACATTGCCTTTACCGGGCACACGCACGCGAGCGCCATTCGCTACGCCAACTGGAATGCGCACATCAATTGTTTCCGTGCGTCGCACGCGTCCCTCGCCACCGCAAGTCGGGCAAGCCGTGCGTAGTTTGCCGGTGCCGCCGCATCGCGTGCACGGCACATTGAATTTCATTTTTCCGGCTGTTTGCTGTACCGAACCGGTGCCCTTGCACGTCGGACAAGTTTGCGGCGTCCCTACCGCGCCGGTGCCGTGGCATGTCTCGCACGTATCCATGCGCGTGATCTGCAATTTCTTCACCGATCCCCGCACCGCATCCCAAAAATCAATTTCGATCTGATATTCCAGGTCGCCGCCAGGCTCCTGGTCCGGCTCCATCGCCGCTGCGCCGCGCCGGCCACTGAAAAACTGCCCAAACAAATCGCGGAAACTCGATCCCCCGCCAGCCTCTCCGCCTCCGCCGCCAAAATCGAAGCCACCGAAATCGAAATTCACATTCGAATCGGGAGCATCCTGCCCGCCCGCATAACCGCTTGGCGGCATATTGTCGCTGTAGAAGCCGTGCTGGTCGTACATCTGGCGCTTCTTGGTATCGGAAAGAACGTCGTACGCTTCCTGCAGTTGCTTGAATTTTTCTTCCGAAGCTTTATCGCCCGGGTTCAGATCCGGGTGGTATTTGCGCGCCAGCTTCCGAAACGCCGTGCGAATATCCTTCGCGTTGGCCTTGCGGTCCACTCCCAGCAGTTCGTAATAATCTTGTTTTGCGCTCGTCGCCATTGCGTTCGTCTCTTCTCACCCAATCACTGCGGTAACAGTGTCGTTTAACAGCGCCGCTTAACAGCATAAGGGGCGCGTTTCGCCGCGCCCCCCGCCGTCACACCTTCCTCATTTGCTTGATGCCGCTTCCCAACGGGTTCCCCCCATTAGTTCGGCTTCTTGCTGTCGTCCACGTCCACGTATTCGGCGTCGATCACATCGCCGGGTTTGTTGCTCGGCGCGCCGCCGCCCGCTGCACTACCGGACGAAGCTGCGCCAGCTCCAGCTCCCGCAGCTCCCGCCTGTTCGGCGCCAGCCGCTTGCGCTTTCTTGTACAGCTCTTCCGCCATACGGTGCAGCGTCTTCTCGACGTTTTCCGTCGCCGTGCGCAGCCGCGCGACTCCACCCTCGTTCATCGCCTTCTTGGCTTCGTCGAGAGCTTCCTCGGCCTGCTTCACGTCGCCTTCGGCCAGCTTGTCGCGGTTCTCGCGGATTGTTTTCTCCGCTTGATACACGATGCCGTCCAACCGGTTGCGAGCTTCGACCTCTTCCATCCGCTTGCGGTCGTCCTCGGCATGCGATTCCGCCTCGGTCCGCATCTTCTCGGCTTCTTCCTTGCTCAAGCCGCTGGAAGCGGTGATAGTGATCTTCTGCTCTTTGTTCGTGGCCTTGTCCTTCGCGCTCACATTCAAAATGCCGTTCGCGTCAATGTCGAACGTCACTTCGATTTGCGGCGTCCCTCGTGGGGCTGGCGGAATGCCGTCCAGCTTGAACGTTCCCAGCGAGCGATTGTCCTTCGCGAACTTGCGCTCGCCTTGCATGACGTGAATTTCCACGCCCGGCTGGTTGTCCGAAGCCGTCGAGTACGTTTCCACCTTGCGCGTCGGAATCGTAGTGTTGCGCGGAATCTGCACGGTCATCACACCGCCCAGAGTTTCCACGCCCAGCGATAGCGGCGTCACGTCGAGTAGCAGGATGTCCTTCACCTCGCCGCCCAACACCGCGCCTTGAATCGCCGCGCCCACGGCAACCACTTCGTCCGGGTTCACGCCCTTGTGAAGCTCCTTGCCGCTAAAGAAGTTGCTGACCAGCGCCTGAACCTTCGGTATACGCGTAGATCCGCCGACCATCACTACCTCCTGGATGTCCTGCGGAGAAAGCTTCGCGTCTTCCAGCGCCTGTTGCACCGGCTTCATCGAACGGTCCAGCAGATCCTTGATCAGGTCTTCCAGCCGCGTCCGGGTCAGCTTCACCTGCATGTGAATCGGCCCGCTCGCGCCCGCGGTGATGAACGGAAGATTGATTTCCGTCTCCATCATCTGCGAAAGCTCGACCTTGGCCTTTTCCGCTGCTTCCTTCAGGCGTTGCAGCGCCATCTTGTCTTTGCCGAGGTCGATGCCGTGTTCTTTCTTGAACTCGGAAATCAACCAATCGACGATGCGCTGGTCGAAGTCATCACCGCCAAGGTGCGTGTCGCCGTTCGTGGATTTCACTTCCACAACTCCGGCGCCAACTTCCAGCACGGAAATATCGAACGTGCCGCCACCCAGGTCATAGACCGCGATGGTTTCGTCGCTCTTCTTTTCCAGTCCGTACGCCAGCGCTGCTGCCGTCGGCTCGTTAATAATGCGTTGCACGTCCAGGCCGGCGATTTCGCCTGCCTGCTTCGTCGCTTGCCGCTGCGCATCGTTGAAGTACGCCGGCACGGTAATGACCGCCTTGGTCACTTTCTCGCCAAGGAAATCTTCCGCCGCCGTCTTCAACTTCGTCAAAATCATCGCGGAAATTTCCGGCGGGCTATACACCTTGCCAGCGATTTCCACGCGCGCATCATCATGCGGCCCCTTCACTACTTTGTAAGGCACGCGCTTCATCTCATCCGCCACTTCATCGTAGCGGCGACCCATAAAGCGCTTGATCGAATACACCGTGTTCTCGGGATTCGTCACTGCCTGACGCTTTGCCACCTGCCCGACCAGCCGCTCGCCGGATTTCGTGATCGCCACGACCGACGGAGTCGTCCGTTGTCCTTCCTGGTTCGGAATCACCACCGGCTCGCCGCCTTGCATCACGGACACCACCGAGTTTGTTGTCCCCAGGTCAATTCCAATAATCTTGCTCATATTCTCTTTCTCCTGGCCAAAGCCTCAACTCAAAATCCCCACGTTAGCCGACGAGCATGTTGCTCATTCGAAAGGCCCCAACCCCTGAAGAATGAGTCCTCGCAGCTCAGCCAGCGGGTATCTGCTACTCCATATCCGCTTTGACTCCGCCTACTTTACAGGTTGAGTGCCTTGTTGTCAAGATATTTGATTAAGCTGAATAAGTCTATTTATTGTAATGTCTTACGAACTGCAGATACTGGTCATTTTCCCGCTTCCTTCCCATTCTCTAAATCTCACGCCTCATGAACCCTTGCGCGGTTCCCGCACCGCCTGCCAACGCCTGCCCACCGAGACAGCATCGAAGTTGTGATACTCTGACGGAGATTTCCCAATCTTGGCCACTCAGGGAGGAAACTTTGAAGCGCAGTCTTCCGTTGTCTTTGACACTAGCTATGGTTGGCTTTGCCGCTACGTTGCCCAAACCAGCCCAGGCGCAACAAACCCCCGTCGCCGCCAAGACGACTAGCGCCAGGAAACCTGTGGCCGCCACTCCTGCTGCCGCCCCAGTTGCTACGATTACGGTAAACGGTATCACCGACATCGATCCCACGAAGACGATCGGTCAGAAGAACGCTCCGCTAGTCATGGAAGTATTCACTGATTTTCAATGCCCGGCGTGCAAGCAGCTTTACACCACTACACTACAGAAGGTCGCCGAGAACTACGCCAATACCGGCAAGCTCTACATCATTCACCGCGATTTCCCGCTGCAGCAACACGCCTACTCTCGCATCGCCGCGAACTACGCGCGCGCCGCCGCTCACATCGGCAAGGATGAAGCGGTGGAACTGGTCCTCTTCCAGAATCAGGAAAAGTGGGAAGCCAATGGCGACGTCAAAGGCACGCTCGCCACGGTTCTTAGCCCTGCCGAAATGAAAAAAGTTGAGGCTCTTGTCGAAAGTCAGACTCTCGACACTCTCGTGGAAACGGACCGGCAGCACGGCCTCACTGCGGCCGTCAACCAAACCCCAACCAGCGTGATCCACACCAAAACCGGCCAGGTCTTTCCGGTCGTGGGCTTCGTCAGCTACGAAAATTTCAAGGCATTTCTCGATCAGCTTCTAGCGCAATAACGAATCGACGGCCTGACACCTATGCTCCAGTCCGCACCTTTCAACTTTCGCCGCATCATCATCTGGCTGGGGCGCATCGTCCTGGCCGGTTTTTTCATCTACGCCGGATACGCCAAGCTCTTCCGTCCGGACCTGACACCAAGGGTTCCGCCAAAGATGGCGCTTACGCTCTTCGCGATGCAGATCGATTCCTATCAAATGGTGTCCGGAAACGTCTCGAAATGGGTTGCGCATACCCTTCCGTTCGCGGAGATTGCCATTGGCCTCCTGTTGCTTGTCGGCTGGCAACTTCGTATCTGGGCTACCATCATCACCGCAATCGTCGCGGGATTTTTCTTTGTCGTCGTGCGTGCATACGCGATGGGTCTACAGATTAATTGCGGCTGCTTCGCAAAGCCCGAACCGCTCACACTCGGAACGGTTTTCCGCGACGGCGCCCTTCTGCTGCTCGCTGTCCTCATGACCGTCTTCGCCTACCAGGAAGCTCGCCGTCCGCATCCATGGATCGCCGCCGCTTCCGAGCGGTCATGATGGCCGTGTTGCACTACGCTAACCAGCGACCAGGGACCAGCGATCAGGAACCAAGCGTCCACAATCGTAAGCGTGTCATCCTGAGCCCGCGTTCTTTGCGGGCGAAGGATCTCAAAGCCAGCGCCGAGCAATCCTCAGATTCACGAAAAACGTTTGCGCTCACTAAGACCCGATACCTGATCCCTGGTCACTGATCCCTGATCGCTTTCACCATGAAAACTCTTCCCGAATACCTCGAACTCGCCGCCGTAGCCCACGGGCACATCTGCGCGGGCCAAGTCCTCGGCGTTCGCCTCGCCATGCTCGGTCTGCGCGAACTCGGCATCACCGATCCCATAGCCGAACGCAAACGCATCGTCACCTACGTTGAAATCGACCGTTGCGTCACCGACGCTGTCGCGCTCGTCGCCAACTGCCGCCTTGGCAAACGCGCCCTGAAATTCCGCGATTGGGGCAAAGTCGCCGCCACCTTCTGCGATCTGCAAACAGGCCGCGCCGTCCGAGTTGCCGCCAAGGAATCCTCCAAACAAGCCGCCCGCGAACTCTTCCCCGATCTCCCCAGGGAAGAAGGCCAACAAAAAGCCTACGCGCAACTCTCCGACGAAATTCTCTTCGACACCAAATGGGTCAAAGTCGAAATCAAACCCGAAGATCTTCCCGGCTTCAAAGGCCCGCGCGTGGTTTGTGCCGAATGCGGCGAAGGCATCAACTTCAGCCGCGAAGTAACCGCCAACGGCCGCACCCTATGCCGCTCCTGCGCCGGCGAATCCTACTTCCGCCCGGAATGAAACCCGGGTCGCGGCGTTCCAAGAACGCGAACAACCTTTCAGGAAAGTTCCGTCTCCACCACTGCGTGCGATAAAATCAAACTTCGATCATGAGCCTTCCCCCGATCACTTTGCGCCTGCGCGGTTGGAAACTGATTGACCGCGTGGCCCTCGCGTTCCTGCTCCTTTGCGCCATCGCGCTCGGCGCCGCGGCGGGCCTGCTCTTCGTTTACGAAAGCGACCTCCCTGAAATCCGCGCCCTCGAAACGTACCGCCCCAACGTAGTCACCGAAATTTACGCCGACGATGGCCAACTCGTCGGCAGCTTCGCCATCCAGCGCCGCAACCTGATGACCTGGGAGCAAACGCCGAAAGTCCTCTACAACGCCGTCACCGCCATCGAAGACCAGCACTACGAAGATCACTGGGGCATCGACTTTCCGCGCATCGCGGGCGCCGCCTGGCGAAACTTGCTGCATCACAAAATTACCGGTGGCGCCAGCACCATCACCATGCAACTTGCCGGCA
>Ga0070765_100002413_pt1 | contig 11716 bp, 8 predicted proteins | sample HubBroMetageWFT5_FD_71516 | JGI IMG/M metagenome (GOLD analysis project Ga0070765, IMG submission 71516) | Warmed and freeze-thawed soil microbial communities from the Hubbard Brook experimental Forest, New Hampshire - Hubbard Brook CCASE Soil... | ecosystem: Environmental > Terrestrial > Soil... | reverse complement strand
CGCTCCTACCGCAACGCCGCGCAGGCCATCGAAAATCACTCGCAGCAGATCAAGGACCTCATCGATGATCCCAAGCAGGTGCTCGCGATTGCCGGCATCGGCAAGAGCATGCTGCGAAACCTCGAAGAACTTTTCAAAGACGGCACGCTCACCGTTCACGCCGACCTGCTGAAGAAATATCATCCGTCGATGCTGCAGTTGCTCAAGATTCAGGGCCTCGGTCCGAAGACGATCGCGCTCATCTGGAGCGCCTACAAAATCAGTGATGTTGACGGCGTCGAGAAACTGGCGCGCGAGGGCAAGATTCGCGAACTGCCGCGCATGGGCGAGAAGCACGAAGCCAAGCTGCTGAAGGCGATTGAAGACTACCGCCGCATCGGCGGACGTTTTCTGATCGACGCAGCCCAGGCCGAGGCCGACAAGCTCGCGGAGTATCTCGAAAAATATGCCGGCATCGACAAGATCACGCCGGCAGGATCGTTGCGCCGCGGCCGCGATACCGTGGGCGATCTCGACATCCTCGTGACCGGGACGGCCTGCTGTTCCGAAGAGGACCGGCAGAAGGCAATCGCGTATGTGGCGAAGTACCCGCCGCTGATGGACGTGATCGCGAGCGGCGACAATAAAATCAGCTTCCATCTGCGCAGCGGCATGCAGGTCGACGTGCGGCTTCTTCCGCCGGAGTCGTTCGGCGCGGCCATGCAGTACTTCACCGGATCGAAAGCGCACAATGTCGCCCTGCGCCAGCGCGCGCTGAAAATGGGATACACGCTCAACGAATACAGCCTGTCCACGCTCGAAGGCGAGAAGCCGGTCGCGGGCAAAACCGAAGAAGAGATTTACGCCAAGCTGAAGCTCGACTACATTCCGCCCGAGATGCGCGAAAATCTGGGCGAAATCGATCTGGCCGAAAAACACGCCCTGCCCGTTCTCATCACAGAGCAAGACCTGCAGGGCGATGTGCACATGCACACGGTCGAGACCGACGGCAAAAATACGATTGAAGAAATGGCCGAAGCCGCGAAGGCGCGCGGCTATAAATACATGGCCATCACCGACCACTCGAAAAATCTGGCCTTCGCCAACGGACTCGACGACAAGCGCGCTGTCGAGCACATCGCGCGCATTCGCGCCGCCGGCAAGCAGATTGACGGCATTACGATTTTCGCCGGTATCGAAGTCGACATCCTGGCCGAGGGCGATCTTGATCTTTCTGATGACGTGCTGGCGCAGATGGATATTGTCATCGCCAGCGTGCATTCGGTTTTCAATCAGGAGCCGGCGAAGATGACCGAGCGCCTGCTCAAGGCTGTCGAGAATCCGAATACGTCGATCATCGGTCATCCCACGGGACGCATTCAGCTACGCCGCGATTCTTATCATTTCGACATGCGGGCCGTTTTGGCCGAGGCTGCAAAAAAGAAAGTTGCGATGGAACTGAACGCCTATCCCGACCGGCTCGACTTAAACGACATACATCTCCGCCAGGCCAAACAGCAGGGCATGAAGATCGTGATCAACACCGACTCGCACCACACCTCGCACATGGAGAAAATCCGCTACGGCGTTCTGCAGGCCCGCCGCGCGTGGTTGACGAAAGACGACGTGCTCAACACGCTGCCGCCGCAGAAATTCGCCAAGGCGATGAAGCACGGTTGGTAACGCGCTGCGCCCACGCGATAATCTTTATCGCAGCGTCGTTTAGCCACACACGCGTGAGTTTTCCACAGAGTTTTCTTCTTTCGATGTTCACATAACCTTGCTCCAGGTTTCGGAGTATCCATACTGAGCAATAGGGACGAATCCCAGGAGAGCGAACCGTGGACAAAGACAGCCATCCAGAAAAAATAGTAATCAGCGAGATGCAGGCATTCGCCTGGACCTACGCACAGACAACCGGCGAACTGCAGCAGGACGGGAAACCCGTCGGCACCGGTTATTCCGGCTTCGGCGCCGGCAAGAACAATCCGGCGATGGCGAGCATCCGCAACGTTGGACCCATCCCAGTGGGCCATTGGACCATACTCGGCCCACCGGTTAACACAGCGGAGCACGGTCCCTGCGTCCTCACTCTTAAGCCCTCAGCCGAAACCAGCACTTTTGGCCGCGACGGATTTCTGATGCACGGCGATTCAAGAGAATCCCCGGGATGCGCCTCCCATGGATGCGTCATCATGCCGCGCCCGGTAAGAGAGCAGGTCTGGAAGAGCGGCGACACCGCGCTGGAAGTCGTGAAAGAGCTCCCGCTCGGCCCTCCACCAGCGGAGGAGAAGAAATAAAACAAATTCAGTTCGGACGACCAGAATCGCAACGAACAAGATCGCTTCCGGTTCATCGCAAGTGTAGAATCGGATGCGATAGATCTATGCCCGATTCGAATCCCGTTCCTACGCCGCCTCAACCGACACTAGGTTCAACCGCGCCAGGTTCAGCCGTGCCAGCTGCCACCACGCCAGCTGCGCCGCCCGCCGTTCCCGCTGGACCGACCATTAACATTGGCGATGAATTCGGCACGGCGAAGAGAAATCTGCCGCCCGCCAAGATTGTGCTGATTACGATCGGTGCTGTCCTGGTTGTGGTTCTGGTGACATCGTTCTTCAAGCGGGCCAAGCCGCAAGGTGCGGGCTCTCTGGATAATGTCGTTGCCGCCGAGATTCCCGACCAGGGTTCGACCATGGTTGCGCTGACGTTTACTTTTCGCAATACCAGCGAGCAGGATCTCGTCGTCCGCAGTCTGCATGGCAGAGTCAAAACGTCTGCCGGCGAGTTGACCGCCGACGCGGTTTCCGCCGTCGACTTCGACCGCTATTTTCAGGCCTTCCCTGCCCTGAAAAACGGAGCCCAGCCCGCGCTCCCGCCCGAAACCAGAATTCACTCGGGCGAAGCGCTCACGCGTACCATCATCGTAGTTTTTCCCATCACGCTTGATGCGTTCAATCAGCGGCAGTCGACCAGCGTCGTCGTCCAGCCTTATGACCAGCAGTTGCCGGTCGTGCTCACCCGGTGAATGCCGCTTGCGCAATTGCTCCCGAATGCGCTTCTATATAGCGACATGAAAATCATCCGGAATGCTTTTTGCCTTATGTCACTGTTCGGAATTCTCTTATCGACGGCTCTCGCGGGAACGGCGAAACCTGCGGCTCCGAAAACAGATCAATATATTTTCTACGTCGGGACCTATACCGCAGACGGCAGCAAGAGCAAAGGCATCTACGCCTTCCGCTACGACGCCGGTGCCGCGCACATCACTCCGCTAGGCTTGGCCGCGGAAACGACGAACCCGTCGTGGGTCGCGCTGCATCCGAGCGGCCATTTTCTCTACGCGGTGAATGAACTCCCCAACTACAAGGGCCCGAACAGCGGAGGCCTGAGCGCTTTCTCCGTCGATCCGGCGACGGGCAAACTCACGTTTCTGAACGAGGTGCAGACAAAAGGCGCCGACCCCTGCTACGTGACGGTCGACAAAACCGGAAAGTATGTTCTGGTCGCGAACTACACCGGCGGCAGCATCGCGGCCTTCCCCATCCTCACCGACGGGAAGCTGGGCGATGCTTCAGCCTTCGTTCAGCACACGGGGCACGGTCCGAATGCGCAACGGCAGGAAGGCCCGCACGCGCACTCGATCGACCTTTCGCCCGACAACCGCTTCGCCATGGTCGACGATCTCGGCCTCGACGAATTACTTGTGTACAAATTCGACAGCGCCAACGGAACGCTCACGCCCAATGATCCGCCCTTCGCCAAAGTCGACGCGGGCGCGGGCCCGCGGCACTTCGCGCTGCGCCCCGACGGCAAGTTCGCGTATGTGATTGCCGAAATGGGCCGCTCTGTAACTGTGTTTTCGAATGACGCGGCCAGCGGGCGACTTCAGGCGTTACAGACGGTCTCGACCCTCCCCAAGGATTTCAACGGACGCAATGACGACGCGGAAATCCGGATTCATCCCTCGGGCAAGTTCCTGTATGCCTCGAACCGCGGCGAAGATACGATCGCTATCTATGCCATCGACGGCACCAAGGGAACGCTGACCCAGGTAGGAAGCACGCCGACCGGAGGCAAGGAACCACGCAGCTTTGAAATTGATCCGACGGGGACGCTTCTCTTTGCGGCCAATCAGAAATCAGACAACATCGTCGTCTTCCGCATCGACCAGAAAACCGGCCAACTGACGCCGACCGGACAAGTGCTGGAGGTAGGTTCGCCGGTGTGCATCAAATTCCTGAAAGTTGAATAAAAATACCGTAGAGACGTAACTTGTTACATCTCTAGGATTTCTTCTGAATCGCCGCTCGCACTACGATCTGCAGGAGCACTCCGTTCAATTCGCCGTGACCGGCACTGGCGCATTCTTCGGCGTGCTCAAATATCCCGTAGCTTTATTCTTGTCGACCGTCCACACTACCAGCTCAAACAACAAGTGTTCGCGGCCGGAGTAGAACTGAATCGGCTCGGCGATGTTCCGGTCCTTCTTCTCGATCGTCTTGTCGTCGGCGGTGACGTTGAGCGTGTACTTGCCGTGCTTTTCATCTGACTTCTTGAGTTGCAGGCTTACCGTCGCCACCGGCTGCGGCTTCGCACCTTTGAGCAGAGTGAATTCGTAGTAATTGCGATCGCCCTTGTGCTTGAGAATTTCGAGATCGCCGGCAGTGTGCGCGATCAACCCGGTCTGCACTCCGAGGTCGCCGATCGTTGATTGCAGCTTGGCCTTGGTGGCTGCCAGATCGGCTTGAGTCGAGGCCACATCGGTTTTCACTCCGCCTACATCGGTTTTCACTCCGGCAATGTCTCCATTGACCTGGGTGATCTGCGCTTTCTGCTCCTGCTCCAGGCGGGCCTCAGCGGCGCGCTGCTGGGACTGCAGTTCAGCCGTGCGCTGCGCCAGTTCTTTCTTGGTCATGCCGGCCTGGCGCGCCAGCGTCTCCTGCTGGGCTTCGGCGGTTTGCATGCGGGCCCTCAGTTCCGTGATCTCGGTCTGGCTCATGCCGAGGTCCTGAGTCAGCTTCTGAATGGTCTGATGCGTCATCCAGTGCGCATATCCGGACGCTGCGACGAACGCCACCGCCAGCACGATCAAAACCCATTTGCCCGCAGTCGACTCGTGTTCCACAATCTGATTCACTTCCTCGGCCATAGACCCTTCCTCCTCGGGAAGAAACATAAGAATTACTGGGATACTTCAATTGTTGAGCAGGATGATGCCAGTGTCAATTAGCTCATGGGATGCAGAATGCACGTAGGAACGATGCCTCTAGCGCCGCAGCGCCAGCGCATCGCGCAGCGCAGGCTCAGGATCGGAGCGCACTTCGGCAGCCTTGGCGCCCAATTGCTTCTCGATTTTCTTTTGTTCTGAAATGGTAGAGTCGGGAATCGTTGCGTTGGAGAGAGACCGGGTCAGGTTCTCCGACTTCACCATGCAGGCGTATGCGAGCCGTCCCGGGAAGCCCGAGTCCTCCAGAAAACGTCCGTAGGCGAACCAGTCTTCCGCGCTGGCATTCTGGTCGGCGATGGAATCGTCCAACTGCAGAGCGTGCTGATAAAGCTGCAGGGCCTCACTCACCTTGCCCGTCTTGGCCTGAAGCGCAGCCTCGTTTACATCGGCCACACTTTCGAGTTTGGCCTGGCGCGTCTGCGTGGCAAGTTTTTCTGCCAGGTGATAAGACCTCAGCGCCATATCTGTCTGCGAAGAGCGCGCCCGGCAATCCGCGAGGCGCAGCACAATCGCAATCATCTGATCGGGCGCAGGGCGATTCTGCCCGCTCTGCTGCGTGATTCTTTCCAGGTACGCCGTGTAATGGTCGGCCGCTTCCTCCGTTTTGCCTTCACGATCCAGTTCGTTGGCCAGATAGAGATGCGCGTTGATTTGCTTCGGATCGACGGCGATCGCCCGCTCCCAATCGGCGCGGGCCTGGTCGGCGTGGCCGCTCTGCAGTTCGAGGAAGCCGTGGTCGACGAGCAGATTCGCATCTTTGGGCGCGAGCTTCAGCGAACTCTCGGTCAGGCCCAGAGCTTCGTCAAAACGGTTGCTGTCAATCAGGAATCGCAACATCGCCTGACGCGCTGCGCGATCCGCCGGGTTGGTCTCGAGCGCCTGCTTCAAAGCCGCCTCGGCCTCGTCCGGCTTTCCATCTTTCATCGCCCGCTCCGCGAGACGCATCTGCAGCGAACTGTCGAACGAATCGAGGCTCGCGGCCTGCTGCAAGTCCTCCATGTTGTCGGTGCGCAGCGCCAGATAGTAACGCGCCTGATCGACCGTGCCCCAGACCAGCAACAGCAAGACCGCAGCTACCCGCAGAGCGCAAGCGCCGGTCGTGCTTCCCACAATCCATCGGCAAGCCGACGCGAATTGACCGCCCGCTTCGGCCGCGGCATCCGAGATGCGATCCTTCGAGTTGAGCAGCAGCGAGGCGATCCGGCCGTCGCGCAGCTTCCAGATCGCGCCATCCAGAATGAAGTGGTGGATGTTGACCAGCGCGGTAAAGATCAGAAAACTGGCCGTGAAGTCTTGGTGGAACGCCCGACTTGCCAGCCACGGACCGGGAACGAACAACGCGATGCCACCGACAATCAGGACCCCGAAATATGCAAATGGCCGCCAGTCGCGCCGTTGCTGGTCTCGGCCACCGCCGTCTCGAACGTCGCTGCTCTCGCGTCGCGCATAGTAACTTGTGATCCAGAGATATTGCGCCGAGTGCATCACTGCGAGCACGCCCGAACTGTATCGACTCTGCGGAATTTGCAGGCCCTTGATCAAAGAAATCGCAGCCGGCAGCAGGAACCACAGAAACTGCGAAGAAAAAAGCGTGAGCGACGGCGCCAGCTTGCGCCATCCGGTACCGCGAGCGAGGCGCGTGAGCCCGAAGGCTGACAGTGCGACGAACGCTACGCTGAGGATGATCTGCTCCCAGCGGCTGATGACCGCCGGAATTCCCAGAGAGATAAACAGCGGATCGCTCGACGCGCCCGTATGAAAGCCAAGAAACAGAATCAGGTACGAGACGATGAAGGCGCTGTACAAAGCCCGGCGCGTGCTCGTGTCCGGATCGGCCCCGGCCCGCCGCGCAAACATCATGAACAATCCGTAATTTTGACCGCTGTAGTGCCACGGGCTCCAGGTCAGGTAGATGGTGAAAATCCACGGCAGAATGCTCAGCCAGTGATGCGACAGCAGCAGCGTCAGTACGACGAGTCCGGTAATGTGAACGGTAAAGATTCGATATTTGTGAAAGTCTTCGGCGCGATGGTAGGCGCGATAAATCGTCGCCATGTAATGCGGGTAGTTGAAGAACAGCGCCAGCGCGTAGAAAATAACGGACCAGGTCCGCGCGCTCGAAGCCAGGGAAAAATACGACACCAGCAGCAACGGAGCCGACCACGCGCCGCAGCCCACGATCAGGTCGAGCCACGGATTGTAGATCCACAGCGCCGACCACTTCGATTTTTGCCGGACTTTGTTCATGAGTTCGCGCAACCGCGGCTGCATATGCGCCGCGCGGCTTGCATGCCTTCGCTCTTCCGATTGTTGAAATGAATTATAGGTGGGCACGCCGCGACGGAGCGTGATCAGAAGGGTGCGGCGTCAGTAACGAAAGTAACGGGTGGGACGTTGAGAGTTTGAACGGCGCAAACGAAGAGCAGGTTCCTCACCGCGCCTTCGGCCCGGTTCGGAATGACAAAATTGTTGGGCCTTGTACACAGCGCGCGTAACAAGAAGCTTTGTCATTCCGAACGGCTTTAGCCGTTAGGAATCTGCTGTTGCTCGCAGCGGCACCGGCATTGTCTAGAACGTCCACCGCGTCGACTTGCTCTGGAAATATTTCTCCCACAAAGCGAAGACCACGCGCGGGCGCACCGCGAAAACCGGTTCTTTCATCGACAGCATGTCATCCTTCATCGTAGAGAGATCAAATTTGTACTTGCGCTCGTACGCAGGAATCATCTTGCGTCGCGCCGCAACGTCGGCAATCTCGGCGATGCCCTCGACGATCACCGCCTCCTGCGCATGCTCGGTGCAAACGATGCAATTCGCCTTCGCCGCCAGATTGCGCGCCTTGCGCGATTTGCTGCCGGTGCTGAACAGGAAGCGGCCATCCTGCCACATTCCCCAGACGACCATCGTGTGCGGCGAACCGTCGGGCTTGACCGTAGTGATCCAGTAGTTATGCGACTTCTTCAGCCGCTGCTCCGCCCAAGTCCACGGCAGCAAACCCTTGGTGCCTTTGGGGAAGCCGTAACCGGTCGCATGCGGACGGCTGGGTTTGGGACGGCTCGACCTTCGGGCGATCTTATTCTCCGTCTTCATCGCACAACAGTTTGGCTACAGGTTTTTCTTCGTCCACTGGTCGATGCGGTCGAGCGCCAGTTGCAGATTCTCGAGCGAATTGGCTACGCTGAAGCGCAGGTAGCCTTCGCCGAACTCTCCGAACGACGTGCCCGCCAGGGCCGCCACGCCGGCCTGCTCCAGCAGCGCATCGGCCAGTGGCTTCGAGCGCCAGCCTGTTCCTGTAATGTTAGGGAAGACATAGAACGCGCCTTTCGGCATGCGGCACGAAAAGCCTTTGATCTTATTCAATCCGGCCACGACGACATCGCGCCGGCTCTGAAATTCTTCGCGCATGTGGTCGACAGAACTCTGGTCGCCGCGGATCGCCTCGATCCCGGCCACCTGCGTAAAGCTCGCAGTACACGAATTCGAATTCGTCATCAGCCGCGTCATGTGCGCGGCCAGGTCGGCGCGCATCACGCCGTAGCCCATGCGCCAGCCAGTCATGGCGTAGGTCTTCGAGAAGCCGTCGAGCAGAATCGTGCGCTCCTGCATTCCAGGCACCGACATGATGGAAAAATGCTGGCCGCCATCGAACAGCAGCCGGCTATAAATTTCGTCGGACAGCACCATGATGTTGCGATCGCCGATGACCTTCGCGATCTGTTCGATGTCGCGCCGTTCGAGCACGCCGCCAGTAGGATTCTGGGGTGAATTTAGTATGACGAGCCGGGTGCGGTCGTTGATGAGGCCGGCCAGTTCATTCACATCCAGCGAAAAATCTCGCTCCTCGCGCAGATGGATCGGCACCGCCCGCCCGCCCACGTAGTGGATCATCGATTCGTAAATCGGGAAGCCGGGATTGGGATAAATGACCTCATCACCCTCGTCAACCAAGGCCAGAATCGTAAAGAAAATAATCGGCTTGCCACCGGGGACAACGACAACCTCGTCGCTCGTGACCTTCACGCCGCGGGTCCGGGAAACGTATTCGGCCAAAGCTTGCCGCAGGTCGGGCAAACCTGCCGACGGACCGTAATGCGTCCATCCTTTACGCAGGGCGTCGATGCCGGCCTCGACCACGTTAGGAGGCGTGTCAAAATCGGGCTCGCCGATTTCCAGGTGAATGATGCTCTTGCCCTGGCGCTCTAACGCACGCGCCCGGTTCAGCACTTCAAACGCGGTCTCGGTTCCCAGCCGCGACATGCGGCGGGCGAGTTGTAGTTCGTACTGCGTGGCTCTCTCCATATTTCGAAACTCCGGCTCAAAACTCCTGCGAGCGGCAAACCAGAAATTATACGCCCGCGGAATCACGAGCCGAGTGTGGGGCGGACACTCCTGTCCGCCAACCGCCGGAAAATGGCTGACTCCAAAGTTCGAAGGAAGATTCCGCATTTCTCCCGCACTGACGAAACGCGCATGGAACCGGCGGACAGGAGTGTCCGCCCCACACGGACTACTCCGGCTCGTCATACACACCGATCTCTGCGACGTGCGGAGTATCCCTGCTGCCCTCAAACATCAGCCGTACGCGCCTCGCCGAGGTGCGGGCAATCGAGTGAATCGCCATGGGCGCCGGAACACCACCTGCCGCGAGATCGGTCCATCCATTACCATCCCAGCGCTGAAATTTGTAGCTCCTGATGCGACTCTCTTTGTAATCATCCCAGCGGCCGACGGGCTCGACGAAGCAGACAACGTTGAAACTTTGTTCTCGTGTCAAGTCCACCTCCAGCCAGCCTGAGGTGAGTCCCTCATCGGTATACCAACTGGATCGAAAATCTCCGTCATTGGCCTCGTCGGGTCCGACCGTGTCGGGATACGAACTCGCGGCAATCGGTTTCCCGGTGGCGAGATTTTGCGTCGTAATCACCACATGTTGGCCGATCTTCTCAGTCGGTCCGGGGTTTTTCCACGCGCGTCCAATCTCGATCAGACGGCTCACAACATTGGGCGCTAAGCGCCCTTCCCGATTCGGGGGAGCGTTCAGAATCAAATTGCAATGTCGGGCGTTCAGCGGGACGAGCCAACCGTCAACAACCGTCTTCGTTTCTTTCAGTCGTCCAGTCGCGTCCTGCTGTTTCCAGAACCATCCGTCGGTCAGAGTCACGCAGGAGTACGCCGGCACGCTGCTTTCGTTCGGCACCAACTGGCCGGCGTTCTGTTCAAACGCCTTCAAGTCCGTGTAGTAAAGACCGCCCGCAGGATACTGGCTCGCGTTCAAGTCCGAAATCAGGCAATCGGGTTGCAGACGTTTCACCAGCCCATAAATTTCGCGGAACGGAATCTCTTCATACGTGATGCGGCTCCAGGGCGCGTTCCATCCGTCGATGATCAGCGCAAAAATGTCTCCATACTTCGTGAATAGTTCGGTCAACTGCGCCTTGATCAGCTTCACTTTTTCGCGGGTGACGTTGAAGTGCCGGATGTCGTCCCGCATATCGAGCATCGAGTAATAGAGCGCGACCTTCAGTCCGCGCTTGCGGAATGAATCCACGTAGGCGCGAACGATATCCGTTTTGTGCTGCGTCTGGCGCACGCTCGCGCCGCGGGTCGCCGTCGGCCAGATGCAGAAACCGTCGTGGTGTTTGGTGGTCAGGCATCCCCACGTCATGTTCGCCGCGAGGGCAGTCTCGGCCCATTGGTCCGTGTCGAGGGCGGTGGGATTGAACTGATCGGGCGGCGCCGTGGGATCGCCCCACTCGCGATCCTGAAACGTAGCCATATTGAAATGCACGAACATGCCGAAGCGGAGATCGAGGAACTCCTGCTGCAATTGAAGCAGCGACTTCCCGCGAGCCGGGGACGTGGGAATTCCATGTTCCTGCTGTGAGGCCAGCGCCCCGGCAGGGATGGCAGCCAGCGTCGCCGCTCCCGCGGCTAGGCGGCAAAAATCTCGTCTACTCTGCATCGTGTTTTCGCTCCGGGAATCGCAGATTATACGCCCGCACGATTCGGCACCCTTCGTAGAGACGTTGCTTGCAACGTCTCTTGCCGGCGGAGGCAGGCCTGCTCGTGGCCAGAGAGACGTAGCAAGCTACATCACTACGATAAGGAAAAGTTGACTGGGAGGAATTACTCCGAGACGCTGTGCTCTTCGTTCTGCGAGCGCAGAACACGGTCGACGGAGTACGGGGCGCGCCGACTGGGTTCGTAGTAGTGGCGCACCTGCATTTCACCCAGCAGGCCGATGGCGAGCAGATTCAATCCGCCGAGCAGAAGGCCGAGAGCCAGCATCATCAGCGGCCCGTGCGCGGCCATTACTGGTACACCACGTAGAAATTTCTCGACGCCAAGCCAGAGCACGATGCCGCTGCCGCCAAACATGCTCATCATTCCAAAAGTGCCGAAGAAGTGCAGCGGCCGGGAAAGATAGCGAAGCAGGAAGCGAATGGTCAGCAGATCAAAGAAGACGCGGAAGGTGCGCGTGATGCCGTAGTGCGAGACGCCGCGCTC
>Ga0070765_100002412_pt1 | contig 11717 bp, 9 predicted proteins | sample HubBroMetageWFT5_FD_71516 | JGI IMG/M metagenome (GOLD analysis project Ga0070765, IMG submission 71516) | Warmed and freeze-thawed soil microbial communities from the Hubbard Brook experimental Forest, New Hampshire - Hubbard Brook CCASE Soil... | ecosystem: Environmental > Terrestrial > Soil... | reverse complement strand
GTCTCCGATGCCAGTTGCTCCAGCAGATGTCGGTTTTGCCCGGTATGGAAATTTTCCGCGACTCCGTCTTCGCGTTGAAACGTCACCACGTCGCGTCCGAGTGCCTGCGACTGCTTGCCCGCGGATTCCGCTACGACTTCCGCGACGTAGGTGCCGGGCTTCTCGGCGGTCCATTCGGTTCGATACAGCCCCGGCGTTTCCTCGGAGGGCGGGAGATCCACCAGCGCACTGAGGCCTTCCGGCCCCAGAATATGGGCGGTGACATGTGCGTTGCCAGCCTGTTGAAACTGCTGATCGCGCACTTCGGCCGTGAAGACCGCCTGCCCTTCATCCATCAGTAGCCGCTCCGGCATCGAAGCGACAACCTGCCCGGGCGTCTCTGCGACCAGCCAATGCAAAAGCTGTTGCCAGAAAAGGTCGTGCGACGGATCGCCGAGTGCTTCACTCATCTGCCACCGCCAGGTGCCGCCAGTTGCCATGATCGCGGTGCGGCCGTGGCCGTAGCTCTGCGTGATCAGCAGAGGTAATTTGCGCCGGTCTGCATTTATGTCGGCAAGCACAGTGGCTCCCGGTTTGGGAGCGCCGACGTCTTCATAATCGGCCAGATACGTAAGCTTCTTCCAGCGCAGCGCATTTTTCTCAGGGTCATCCAAAATCTGCGTGATAGGTGAGTCCACACCCTCCGGAGTCAATTCGACAGTGGCCGCATTGCGATGGAAATTATGATTTCCCGCAGGCAAAAAGGTTGGCAGCAAATCGTTCAAGCTCGATGCTGCCCAGCCTCCGTCGCTCAACGAATAACGCCCACCCAAAAACAAAATACCGCCGCCGCGGCGATCCACATACTCACGCAAGAGTTCTTGTTGCAGCGGTGTAAAATAATTCGCATCAACCGAGCCAATAATGATGCCCGCATAACCGAATAGATCTTCTGGCCGCGACGGAAACCCATCTGCCAGCTCGCTCGGATCGCGAATACCTTGCCGGTAGACTTTGTTTTCACTGGTACGGAGCATGGAAACCAACTGAACTGTCGGGTCATCTTCTTCCGCCCGTCGAATGAACTTGTATTCCCAGCGCGGCTCGCCCTCGACGTACAGAATTCGTCGCTTCGCATCACTTACGAGGACCGGGCGCGTCACGGAATTGTTCGCCAGGTTTTCTTCGCCAGGCAACGGCTCTACGCTGAACGTCAAACTTTTTGCGCCCGCGGCGCCGATGGGAAAGAAAAGAGATTCAGTCTGGACGCTTCCATTCGCCGGCAAACTGATTTCGCGCTCCGCGAGCGATTTTTCCCCCTCGTGAACGGCGAGCTTCGCTTTCTGCCCTGGATAGCCGTGCTGTGTCAGGCTGATGGTCGCGGCAATGCGCGCCTTTGCGGTCGCGGTCGCGGCCACGCTGACGTCTTCAATCTCAATGTCGTGCGCGGGTTCCTCTCTGCCGAAGCCCACCGCATGGACCGGCAGCCGCCGGTTCCTCAGTGCCTGCAGCGCATCCAGTCCGATGCTCGAACCGCCCGTCCCCGCCGTGTTCTGGCTGCCGTCGCTGAGCAAGAGGATGGCTCCTACCGGCAAGTCCGCGGTCTCCGTGGCTAGGCGCTTCAAACCTTCGTCGATATGTGTGGCCGCCTCGACTGGGGCAATCTCCCGCAGCCCATCGACTCGTGTGAGTTCGCTACCCAGCCGGTACACTCGCGTTTGGAAACGCTTTCGCAGACCCGCGAGAACGCCATTTTCAAGTGCCGCAATCGCCGCGTCTTCGCGTGTCTTTCCGTTACTGTCCGCGATGCGCATGCTGCGCGAATCGTCCACGACCACAGCGATAATGTTCTGCTGAGAGTTCAATTCGCTCACCAGCATGGCTGGCTGCCAGAGCAGCAAGAGCAGCAATGCGACCAGCGCTGACTGCAGTACCCAAATCAGCCACCCGCACCAGCTTGATAGTTCATGCGTCGCCCGACGCAACCTCCAGCGGATCAGCAGAGCAAGTCCCCCGGCGGCGAGAACAATGAATAGCGCAAGAGCCCACGCCGGCCAACCAGCGAGCAGCAGGAACCGTCCATTCGTGAATACCGGAATCGGGTACTTGAATATAAATTGGAACATCCGCCCTTCTAGTCCTAATCCAGTTGCACCGTCTTTTTACGACTGCTCTTCGTTTGTGGCCTTCCCTGCCACAAGCCTAGTGCGTCATACCGTACAGGATGTAGTCCAGTCCCACCCGAAACGCCATCGACGCGAACGTCTCCGGGTAGTTTGGGTCGTCGGCCCATTCCCATGCGTCGCCTAGGTGCATGTTATGGCAGATGGCGACGATGATGCGGCCCTTGTCGTCGCGAATGGCGCGCCACTTCGGTTGATAACCGTCCTTCTCATACGTGCGGCCAGACCAGACGTACTGCTCTCCGGGTATCTGCATCTTGTCGTCGATGTCATAGAGGGTGTGAAAGATTTCGTCCCCGCTTTGCAAATCTTCGACAGGCCGATCAGGAAGAATCTGGCGCATACCATTCATGAAATTCTCCCAATCCTCGGTGCCGTGGAAATCGTCGACCATCAGGAAACCGCCCTTCAAAAGGTACTCTCGCAATCGCGTGGCTTCAGAATCGCTGAACGTCCAGTTCTGCACTTGGACCGCGTAGATCCACGGATAGTTAAAGATATCGTTGTTCTTTAGCGTAACCACTTGTTCTGTCGGGCGACCTTCAATACGAGTCAGCCGATGCATGGCGATCAGAAACTGCCGGTCCGCTTTCGGATAGTCACGCGACCAGGATCGATACCATCCACGCCTCGCATACGTGTTCATGCTGGCCATATTTGAGGAATACGCCAGACGCGACCAGTAGAACTCCGCCTTCACATTCGCGGGCGAATCATCATTGCCGAACCCGAAGTCCGCGGTGCGCTGAGCCCACAGCCCCATACAACAAATGCCAACGGTGGCACCTGCGAGCGCAATACGTGAAAACTTCATACTGAACCTCCGCAGCCGGGCGGTCAGGGGGCGAGAATTGTTAGACGATGAGTATCCGCGGTTTGGTTGCAGTCTCACCTATATTTGCCCTCGCTTGTTCCGATGCTTTCAGCGTGAGACCATCCAGGCATGCCCAGCCGGACGGAAAGTGACGATTGTGCAGAGACGCAATTTCCTCCAACTCGGCGGCATCGCCTTGGCCCACGCCGGAATGGCGCGACTGCCGGTCGGAGCGCTGGCCAACTCTTCTCAGGTCCCGACACCCGATAGTAAGGCCGATCATACCCTGCACATTGGTTCCGTCACCGTGGAGCTGGACCGCTCCCACATTGTCTCTACTATTGGCTATAACGACTCGGCACCCGGACCCGTGCTGCGTATGCGGGAAGGAAAGCCGGTAACTGTGGACGTGATCAACGACACTGACACGCCCGAACTCGTGCATTGGCACGGCATGCTCATTCCGCCCGAGGCAGATGGCACAGAGGAAGAGGGTTCGCCGCTCATACCGCCGCACGGGCGGCATCGGTTCCAATTCGTGCCCCGGCCTGCGGGAAGCCGTTGGTACCACTCGCATGCTATGGCCATGGCGGACCTGCATAAGGGCGCGTATACCGGCCAGTTTGGCTTCGTCTACGTCGAGGGATTCGGCGATCCCGGTCAATACGATCAGGAATTCTTCCTGGCGTTGCGTGATTGGGAGCCGTTCTTCACGGCCACCATGGATGACGAAGACGATGATACCCACAACGGACCGCTGCTCGAAAAGCCGGCCGTGCCGAACGCCGACCCCGATGGCCTCGAGGTCGCTTCGATAATTTATTCGATCAACGACAAAGCATTGGGATCCGGTGATCCGATTCGCGTCCGTGAGGGCCAGCGCCTGTTGCTCCATTTGCTCAACGCCAGTGCCATTGAAAACCGCCGCATCGCACTGGCCGGGCATAAGATGAAGGTGATCGCGCTCGATGGCAATCCTGTACCTACTTCGCGAGAACTGGATTCCATCTTTCTCGGTGCGGGCGAGCGCGCAGATGTAGTGGTCGAGATGAATCATCCGGGAATCTGGGTTCTGGGTTCAACGGAGAAGATGATCCGCGATTCAGGGCTCGGCATCGTCGTGGAATACGCTGGGCAACATCGCCAGCCGCAATGGATCGATCCGCCCAAATTGGCGTGGGACTATACGATCTTTGGAGCCGGTAGCCCGACTGCGCCCCCGCCGCCGCAGACCATCGAAATGGTCTTTGAAAAGATTCCCGGCGCAGCGGGCAAATTCAATTTGTGGCTGGTCAACGGCAAGCCGTATCCTCACGAACGCGAGTTCGTACTACAACAAGGAACGCGCTATCGGCTAATTATGCGCAACCGTACCGACGATGCTCATCCCGTGCATCTTCACCGGCACAGCTTCGAACTGGCTGAGATCAATGGAAAGAAAACTGCCGGAGTTATGAAGGATACGGTTGTCATTCCTTATTATGGCCGTGCCGTTGTGGACTTTACCGCCGATCAACCTGGCCTCGCGCTTTTTCATTGCCATATCCAACAGCACATGGACTACGGCTTCAAAGCGCTGTTTCGTTACGCCTGACGCGTTCGTCGACTTGGCTCCTTGCAAACCCGAGATGGAAAATCCGTCCGCTGCATTTCAATAGAGGCGTCTTGGTCCTAGCGAACTGTGATGTCGTCCCTCCTGTTCGTGTGAATTCAATTTGCGAACGTCGGCGACAATCGAGTCAATCAGAGATGAATGGACAGAGTGCGCAATGGTTGCGAGAAGATTCAATCAGGCCATGATCGGTCGAAGAAAACATCGAGCAGCGCCAATCGCGTGCTTCCCATCAATTCGCGAAAGTGATCTGTTAGAATCGCTTGATTATTAAGATCTTCGTCTCTTTTAGAGTGGTGCTGCGTAGCTCACGCAAGCCTTCGGCAACACGCACTTGCTCCGAGCTTTGCGCTCCCGGGAAGCGGTTTCCTTTTCCGAACTGAAACCCGGGCGGGATTTCAGTCAGTTGACATGGTCGTCGACGGACTTCCGGGGCGATGCACCAACGGCGAACAGGAACAGGCGGGAGGCCGGAGCTACAGGCTAGAGAAAATCCCAAATTAGACGATTGAGGTGCCTAAAACCAGCGCAGACCGCTCTTCGCGACACAAGATGTAGAACTCCTGCTTGCCAGGCAATGGCCCCGATCACTCAAGATCCGGATTCTCAGGCGTGAATACACCTGCAGGATTGTCCTTCCAAATCCAGGCATGCACTAGCCATTGTGTCTGGGCGATAAATTGGCCACCTTTTTCGTGGCATTGGGTTTCACTCAATTCATGAGGGTTCGCCAAGTTTGGCAGCATGCAGATGTTTTCATGACGGTGCCAGCGCGCCAATGATTTTGGAAACGGAGGGTTCAAAGGCTGCCCATCAGGGCCAGCGGGCGCGTTCCAAAGATAGCCTACTCCTACCAGAAGGTATCCGCCTGGAGCGCTTGAATCTCTGTGATACAGCAAAATTGGCGGCTTCTCTATTTCGAAATCTTTTACTTCCATGGTTCGGACGAAGTGGGCGCCCATTCCCGGAAACTCATCGCCGAGTGGCTGATATCCGTCGGCTTGGGCTACACGGACGTCCTGATATTTCGCCGTTGCTTGTCGCGCGCGCTCCAGGCGGGCCACGGTGTTCTTCATCTCCGTGTAACTGATCGGAACCGCTTCCGAGTGGGACGCCATCTTATGGTCTGCGGCCGATTGTTCCACGCCGGCTTGTGGTTGTTGTGCCATTGCGATGAGTACCGGTACAAAAAAGACAGCTGCTATCGCGCGACTGATTGTTTTCACTTGGATTCCTCCTTTTTTGTTCCTCGATGTCGTCGAAGAAGTGATCGACGCACAGCCAATTTTAGGCCGGCGTATAGTAGGTCTTGCTAAGACCTTGCAACGGATCACGCTCACACCATACGGGGCGGCTGCTTAATGACCCCTGAATGCCTTGTTCAGGCGACGTTCAGGTTGTTTCCCGTCTCCTTGAGTGAAGGAGTGAAGATGCGAGTGCTTGTCGTGGAGGACGAACCGTCGCTAGCCAAGCAACTAACCATGGCGCTTCAGCGTGCCGGCTATGCGGTGGATCATGCCGCCGACGGCGAACGGGCGGACCTACTTGGACACGATGAAAGCTACGACGCCATTATCCTCGACCTAGGACTACCTAAAGTCGATGGATTGACCTTGTTGCGCCGGTGGCGCGACGCAGGGCGGGCGATGCCGGTCCTGGTTCTGACGGCGCGAGGCAGTTGGCACGAAAAGGTCCAAGGGATCGATGGCGGGGCGGATGACTACATGACCAAACCGTTCCGCATCGAGGAATTACTAGCACGACTGCGCGCACTTATCCGGCGGTCGAGTGGAAAGGTAAATCCCGAACTTCGCTGCGGTTCACTTGTGCTCGATCCGCGATCCGGCAAAGTGTTCCTCGAAGACGCCGAGATAAATCTGACTGGTCACGAATTTCGCGTCCTTTCTTATCTGATGCACCACAGCCAGCGCATCGTTTCGCAAAGCGAGCTTACCGAACATATTTACGCGCAGGGTTTTGACCGCGATTCAAACACAGTGGAAGTGTTCATCGCTCGGTTGCGGCGAAAACTGGGCCCTGCCTTTATCGAGACGATCCGTAACGTGGGATATCGCATGAAGGCAAAGCCATGAAGTGGTTGCATTCTTTCCGGTCGCGAATCCTTCTGGGCACTTTTCTTTGGACGCTTGGGCTTATCCCGCTACTGCATTTGCTGTTTCTGCTGGTGCACCGCCAGATGCGTAGCATTTCTGGTTTGGGGATACGAGTGTTTTTTGTTTTTTCCACTGCGTGCATTTCGGCTGGAATCTGGCAGTTTCGTGCCGCAATTCTGCCTTTTGGCCATTTGCGCCGACAAATGACGGGACTACGCGACGGGGCCAACCTCAGGATCGAAGGGACCTATCCAACAGAAGTGCAGCCGTTGGTAAACGATCTCAATTCCTTATTAGAGAACCGCGAGAGAATCGTGCAACGAGCACTGGCAAAAGCGGGCGACCTCGCGCACGGATTGAAAACGCCACTGGCGGTGTTGAGCCAGGAGGCTGATCGGGCCGATGCTGCAGGCCAACAGGAAACGGCGTCGACCATCAGTTTGCAGGTGGAGCGCATGCGCAGGCAGATTGAATATCATCTGGCTCAGGCGCGGGCGGCAACTCCTGGCAAAATTCCACGTGCCCGCTGTTCTGTGCTGCCTTCCGTGGAGGGACTGACACGATTGTTGCTGAGAATATATGCCAGCCACGGACTTGTGATTGAGGTGGATGTTTCGTCTGAGCATTTTATTCGCGGCCAACGTGAAGATTTGGAGGAAATGTTGGGGAATCTACTGGACAATGCGTGTAAGTGGGCAAAATCGAAAGTCAAAGTAAAATCTGCGCTGGAAGATGACACAGTCGTTCTCATTGTGGACGATGACGGGTCCGGCTTACCGTCTTCGATGCGAGACCGAGTACTGCAGAGGGGAGTACGGGCTGACGAAACCGCCCCTGGTTCCGGACTGGGATTGGCGATTGTTCGCGATCTTGCTGAACTCTACGAAGGGACAATCAGTTTGGACGACTCCCCGATGGGCGGTTTACGTGCGACCCTGCGGTTACCGTCGTGAATACCTGACACTAGGGCTTCTTCCAGTGTGGGCCGACGCGCGACGTTCGATCACGCGGACACACTTTGCCTGCCTCGTGTAACGGTTGTACAGACCGTTGCCCCGACAAATCCTCAAGTCGTGCAACTTATGTGCAACTGAGATGTGCCCGCTTGAGCCTTCTAGGCCGGGAGCTTTTTCGGAGTCGGATACTGGTGCTGTTCACGGCCCACACCGCCGTCATATTTTTTGGTGGTCTTGAACAATTCGAATCGTCCATCGGCTGCGTATTCACGAACGCGATCACGCAAGGCTTGCATTTCATCTGCCACCATCGGTTGAAAGCCCCGTGCGATCTGAAGATTCTGCTGTAATACCCCTATCGAATCCATTCCACTGATCGTGGTCGCGACCGGCAGACTCATCGCATATCGCAATCCCTCGTCGGCGGTTAAGGCGCCGCTCGATACCATCTCGCCCGAGCCGCCCAGACTCTTCATGCCGAGTACACCTAGCCCTCGCTTGTTTGCTTCCGGCAGTACCTGCGTCTCAAAGCTGCGGAAAGTTGCGTCGAAGGCGTTCAATGGCATCTGGACAGTATCAAAGGGGAAATTCTGTTGGAGCATTCGCAGATGGATTTCCGGGTCCTTGTGGCCGGTAAAACCAATGAATCGAACTTTCCCCTGTTGCTTTGCCTCCAGTAGAGCTTCCGCGACGCCCCCTGTCCGAAAAATTAGATCTGGATCGTTATAGTAAATAACTTCATGAATCTGCCACAGGTCCAAATGGTCCGTCTGCAAACGTCGCAGCGATTGGTCGAGCATTTGTATGGCGAGGTCTTTTCCTCTGCCGTGTGTGCAGACCTTAGTCATTACAAATGCCTGATCGCGTTTCCCTTGGAAAGCTGTTCCGAGGCGTTCTTCACTTAGCCCGTCGTGGTAGTCCCAAGCATTGTCAAAGAAGTTTATACCCGCATCCAACGCCATGGCTACGAGGTCATTGGCTTCCCGCTGATCCCTAGTCGAACCGAGATGGTAGCCGCCGACGCCTATCGCCGAAACCTCTACGCCCGTCTTGCCGAGCGGACGTTTTGGAATCTGAGCAGCCGCAGCTGGGCCATCCGTGTGGTCGTAGTGCGTTGGCAAAACGCGCGATGTGGTTGCAATCGCCGCTACACCCTTGACGAAGTCTCGTCGCGAGAACGTCTCAGAATTGTCGTTGCGCATAGTGACCTCGCGAAAATCCTAGGATTTTGGCTTTGGGATTTCCGGGTAAGGATGGCCGGTGTTATCCGTAACTTGCACCATCTCTTTGACCTCTTCAGATTCCATATCGAGAGGAAATCCGTGCGCCAACCTGGCTTCCGGGTTGTCGAATTTGATGGACACCTTGTACAATTCAAACCGTCCATCGCCTGCGGCTTCCTTCACCCGCTGTTCGAGAGCCTGCATCTCGCTTTCGGACATCGGCCGGAAATTCTGCGCTACCCTAAGGTTTTGCCGCAGAATTTCAGTCCTTTCCATGCCGGTAATCGTCGTGGCCACGGGCAAACTCATCGCATAGCGAAGAGCTTCTTCTGCCGTCACTGCCCCATTTTGAATCGGTTCTCCGTGCCCACTCAGCGGCTTCATGCCCAGTGCTGCTATACCTCGACGACTGAGTTCCGGTAATACCTGCTGCTTGAAACTTCGGAAGGTTGCATCGAACGCATTGAGCGGCATTTGAACGGCGTCGAAAGGAAACTTTGTATTCAGCATGCTGAGATGCATTTTGGGGTCTTTGTGGCCGGTGAATCCAAGAAATCGAACCTTGCCCTTTTCCTTGGCTTTCAACATTGCTTCGCCAGCTCCCCCGGCGCGCATGAATAGCTCTGGATCGTTTTCAAATGACACCCCATGAACCTGCCATAGATCCAGATGGTCGGTTTGAAAGCGTCTCAACGTTTCTTCGAGCATTCTAGTGGCAAGCGATCCGTCCCTGCCGTGCGTGCAGACTTTGCTCATTAGAAAGACTTTTTCTCGCCGGCCGACAAGACCCTTTCCCATCCAGGCCTCACTCTTTCCGCGATGATATTCCCAACAGTTGTCGAAGAACGTGATCCCCCCATCGACCGCCTCTTGCACAAGACGAATAGCCGTGAGTTCGTCCTCCGCATCACCTAGATGATGACCTCCCATCCCCAGCGCAGAAATCTGTACGCCTTGATGTTTTCCGAAAGGTCGGAGAGGAATTGTAGCCCTTATTCGCCCGCCCTCCCTCAGCTGCATTTTTCCCGCCACGCGTTCCTCCTCAGGTTTATGGTTGACTTCGAGGTACGGTAGCGAGGGGATTGATTGGACACAATACTTGGAGACCAGTAGAGGGCGCAAAATTGCCCTAGGGGACAGTCTTCAGTTTCTTTTTCTCAGCGCTCCGCATAAACGTGAGTGTCAGGAATATTGACCTTCGATGTATCCTCGGTTGACGGTAAACAGTTTCGGAAATTACTTTTGCACCCGAGACCCAAAGGTGATCGCGTAGACGTGCGTCAGTTCAGCCCCGAACAGCAGGATCTGCGCCGAGTAATAGATCCAAACTAGAAAAATAACCAGGGATGCTGCGGCTCCATACGCCGAGGCCAAGGCCGAATGACCGAGATAGACGCCGATGATCACCTTGCCAACGGAAAACAGCAACGACGACACCGCAGCTCCCATCCAGACATCCCTCCATTGAATGGCAGTGTCGGGAATAAATTTGTACATCGAAGCGAACAAGATCGTGATCGTCCCAAACGAGAGGACAAAGTTCACAGATTCTAGAACCAAGAGCGACTTGGGCATGAAGCTACCTACGAATCTCTCCGCGAAGGACAGACAGGCGGTTACGACCAAGGACGTGAGCAACAGAAATCCGGTAGCCAAAACGAGCCCGAGCGAGAAAAACCGCTGCTTAATCGCAATCGTCCAAAAGCTCTTGCCACTACTGTCTACTTTCCAGATTGTGTTGAGGGCGTCTTGAAGCTCACTAAATGCTCCCGATGCCCCAACGAGTATCGCAAGCACTCCGAGCCCACTCGCAAATATTCCCAGCGAAGGCCGGTCAGCGCTCTGCAGGATCATCTCAACGGCTGTGGCGCCCTGCTGCCCCATCAAAACTTGAAACTCGTGAACAATCTCTCCCTGCGCAGCTTTCGCTCCGAAGACAAAAGCGACCGAGACAGTTACGATTAGCACGGGAGCCAGGGAAAAAAGCGTATAAAACGCGAGGGCGGCGCCCAGTCTAGGCGCGTTGTCTGCCAGCCATCCCTCACCGGCATTCCTGAGCAGGGTCACCAACGTTCTACCCAACCCAGGTATCAGTTTTAGGTTCATTGCTTCTATTTACTTCGCAAGTGTGGATGCCCAAGCTGGCGACGAACTCTTTACTTGCTCGCTTGCGCCTTAAGGAGTTGCTCTTTAAATCCGGGCAGCAACTCCCCGATGAAGGTCGATGCCCTGGTAACCGCGACACCCACCAGCGCCGCCTTCAGCGCATTGAGGGTGTCTGTCGTGCCGTTTTTGGGCAGCTCGGCTTTTCCAGGGGAGCTCGGTACGGTTACTTTGGAAACCTCGGGCCGCTCGCGCCGGGCGGGCGTTTCGTGCCGCCTTCTGCCACGAGTAGGCAATATCGCCGACAGTAGGATCCCTCCGCCAAACGCGAGAGCCAACATCGTGCCGGGACGCTCAGTGACCTGAGCGCGCCAATCCACGGCCGTCTTCAACCTATCCTGTAGCTCGCCCAAGTTCTCAGAGAGACTGACGCGAGTGGTCCGTATATCCCGCTCTATTTGATCTGTCGTTTCGCCCATTGTGCGTTCTCCTCAAGGCTGCTAATCGTTTTATCTGGGGTAATGGGAAGACTCTTCAACTTGGTGCCGCCGGTGATCGCGAGTGCGCAGCCGCACAACGCCAGCACGGCGCCGACAATCAGTGCCGCCAACCAGGCAGCCATGATGGTCGACAGGCCATATACCAGTGCGAGCAACAGGAATCCTACCCCGTAAAATCCCGTGACCAATCCGACCCCAAGTATCGTAGCCGGCCTTGATGCCGCACTCGCTTT
>Ga0070765_100002411_pt1 | contig 11718 bp, 13 predicted proteins | sample HubBroMetageWFT5_FD_71516 | JGI IMG/M metagenome (GOLD analysis project Ga0070765, IMG submission 71516) | Warmed and freeze-thawed soil microbial communities from the Hubbard Brook experimental Forest, New Hampshire - Hubbard Brook CCASE Soil... | ecosystem: Environmental > Terrestrial > Soil... | reverse complement strand
GGCAGCTTCTACTCCTACTACGGGTCCAAGGCGGAGATCTTCGCGGCCGTGGTCCGGGCGATCAACACCGACCTGAGACGGGCCATGAAGGCGGCGCTCGAGCACACCGACGGCAACCAGCGCAGCAGGGAGCGCGCGTCCTTCCGGGCGTACTTCGACCTGCTGTCCAAGCGCCCCTGGATAGACCGCATCGTCCGCGAGTCGGAGTTCATCGACCGCGGGCTGTTCCGCGAGTACTACGAGCACCTGGCCCGCGGTTACGCGCGCGGCGTCCGGGCCGCCCAGATGGTTCGCGACATCGACGCGCGGTATGACCCCGAGGTCATCGCGTACATCTACACCGGCGTCGGCAACTTCGTCGGCATGCGCTGGGCCGAGTGGACGGCAGGCGGCCGCGTCCCCGAGGACGTGCTCGACGACGTGCTGGAACTGCTGGCCCGCGGGCTCATCCCGCAGACCCCCAAGACCCCGCCCGCGGGCGCCTGAACGGTAAACCCACCGATGTGGACAACCCTGTGGACATCGTGGGGACGGGGCAGCGTGCCCCTGGGGAACCCACCAGATGGGAGTGTGGATAACCCGGCCAGGACCGCGGCCGGCGGCAGCTCCGCCTCGTCGGCCGCCGCCCAGGCCAGCGGGTACGGGCCCAGCGTCATGAGCTCGGGCAGCTGCATCTCGCACCACGGCGAGACGGGCTGCCGACCGGTGCCCACCGCGTCGCAGAACTGACCCCAGTCCACCCACGCGATCTCCGCGACCTCGTCCGGATCGGGCGCGGGCCCCGTGTCAAGGGACGCCGCGTCGGAGTACGCCGCGTAGACCGGGCACACCTCGTTCTCCACCACGCCGTTGGCCATCTGGGCCTGGTAGCGGAACCTGGGCAGCACCAGCACCAGGTCCGCGGCGGCGATCCCGAGTTCCTGCCGCAGCCTGCGGCGCACGCTGTCGGCCACCGGCTCGCCGGGCAGCGGGTGCCCGCAGCATGTATTGGTCCACACACCTGGCCAGGTGCGCTTGGACTCGGCCCGCCTGGTCAGCAGGAACTGACCCGCGTCGTTGAACAGGTAGCAGGAGAACGCCAGGTGCAGCGGCGTCCGGGCGTGGTGCACGGCGGCCTTGGCCGCGGTACCCCGGGCGAACCCGGTCTCATCGAGAAGGACGACGTTCTCCACGTGCTCCCGTCCTGAGGGTCGGAATGAGGGACAGGGGAGAACACTACCCGCTGGATGCTCAGTGCGAGTCTTTCGGGACCTCGTGGCCGCTGGCGCCGACCAGGAAGTCCAGGTCCGCGCCCTGGCCGGCCTGCAGCACGTGCTCGCAGTACAGGCGCGTCCAGCCCCGGCTGGCGTGCGGCGCGGGCGGCTGCCACGCGGCCTGGCGCCCGGCCAGTTCCTCGGGCCCGACCTCGAGGGTCAGGGACCGGGCCGGGACGTCCAGGGTGATCCAGTCGCCGGTCCGCACCAGGGCCAGCGGGCCGCCCGCCGCGGCTTCGGGCGCGACGTGCAGGACCACGGTCCCGTAGGCGGTGCCGGACATCCGGCCGTCGCAGATCCGCACCATGTCGCGGACGCCGCGCTGCAGGAGCTTGCGCGGCAGCGCGACGTTGGACACCTCGGGCATGCCGGGGTAGCCGCGCGGGCCGCAGTACCGGATGACCAGCACGGTGTCCTCGTCGACGTCGAGCCCGGGATCGTTCGACACGGCGTAGTAGTCCGCGGGGGAGTCGAAGACCAGGGCCCGGCCGCGGTGTTTGAGCAGGTGCGGCGAGGAGGCCGACTGCTTGATCACCGCCCCGCCCGGGGCGAGGTTGCCGCGCAGCACCGCGGTCCCGCTCCCGGCGGGCTGGAACGGCTCGGCCACGGTCTTGATGACCTCGCGGTTCCAGCACGGCGCGTCCGCCACGTTCGCGCCGATCCCGGACCCGGTCACGGTGACGGCGCCAGCGTGAAGCAGGCCAGCGTCGACGAGCTCGCGCATCACCGCGGGCAGGCCACCGGCGTAGCAGAAGTCCTCCATCAGGTACGCCCCGCTCGGCTGCAGGTTCACCAGCGTCGGAACGTCCCTGGCCAGGACGTCGAAGTCATCCAGCGACAGCGGCACGCCGAGGCGCCCGGCGATGGCCAGCAGGTGAATCACCGCGTTCGTCGACCCGCCGATGGCCGCGTTCACCCGGATCGCGTTCTCGAACGCCGCCCTGGTCATGATCATCGAGGGCCGCAGGTCCTCCAGGACCAGGCCGACGACCACCTGGCCGGCCCGCTGCGCGGTCTCGTACCGGCGGGCGTCCACCGCGGGCCAGGTCGCCGAGTACGGCAGCTGCATGCCGAGGGCCTCGGCCATCGACGCCATCGTGGACGCGGTGCCCATGGTCATGCAGTGCCCGTTGGACCTGGCCATGCACCCCTCGGCGAACCAGCATTCCTCCTGCGTCATCCGCCCGGCCACGAGGTCTTCCTCGAACCGCCACACCGCCGTGCCCGAGCCGACGTCGGTGCCCTGGTACTTGCCGTTCAGCATCGGCCCGCCGGTGACCATGACCGCGGGCAGGTCCACGCTGGCCGCGGCCATCAACAGCCCGGGCGTGGTCTTGTCGCATCCCGACAGCAGCACCACGCCGTCCAGCGGGTTGGCCCGCATCAGCTCCTCGGCCTCCATGGCCAGCAGGTTCCGGTACAGCATGGCCGTGGGCCGCAGCAGCGTCTCGCCGAGGGCCATGGCGGGGAACTCCAGCGGGAACCCGCCCGCCTGCCACACGCCGCGCTTGACGGACTCGGCGACCCGGTGCAGGTGGACGTTGCACGGGGCCAGTTCGGACCAGGTGGTGGCGATGCCGATCACCGGACGGCCGTCGAAGACCTCGGGCGTGAACCCCTGGCTGCGCATCCAGGACCGGTGGGCCATCCCGGCCCGCCCGGTCGCGCCGAACCACTGGGTGCTGCGGAGTCCGCCGTTCACGGTCATAGCCCAATAACTAACACTCCGGCGTTGAGACCGCCGGGCCGGGGGCACGCACCCCTGCCCGTTCGGAAAAATAAAGAAAGGCCTGTTAGGGTCACCAGGGTGAGCCGGGTTCACGACATGGGCGGTCAGACGGGGTTCGGGCCGGTGCCGGCCGGCGCGGATGGTGAGCCTGCGTTCGCGGCCGACTGGGAGGCGCGCGTGTACGCGCTGGCGGCGGTGCTGCGGCGCCGTGGCTTGTTTAACGACGACGAGCTGCGGGACGCGATCGAGCGGCTGCCGCCGGCCGAGTACCTGGCCGCGTCCTACTACGAGCGCTGGCTGGCGGCGATCGAGGCGCTGGCCGACCGCAAGGGCGTGCCGTGACCTACCCGGCCAGCACCAGGGTCCGGGTCCGGGCCTTCGACCCCGACCATCACACCCGGGTGCCGCGGTACGTGCGCGGGCAGGCCGGGGAGATCGTCGCGGCCCTCGGCCGCTGGCCGCTGCCCGACGACAGCGCCCGCGGCATCACGCCGCCACGGGTGCAGACCTGCTACGCGGTCCGGTTTTCCGCCGCGGACCTGTGGGGGAGCGGCGATCACACCGTGACCGTGGACCTGTGGGAGTCCTACCTTGACCGAGCATGACGACCTCCCGGCCGCGGCGCGGGCGCGGCGTCTCGAGGAACGGGTGATCGCCGCCGGGCTCACCAGCGACGACGAGATCGACGAGTTCCTGACCAGGCTGTACGCCAACGCATCCCCGGTGAACGGCGCCCGGATGGCGGCCCGCGCCTGGACCGACCCGGCGTTCCGCGAGCTGCTGCTGGCCGACGGGAACGCGGCGGCCGCGGACTTCGGATTCTCGGTGCCCCCGCCGGACCAGCACGGCTATCAGCTGCGGGTGGTGGCCAACACGGACCAGGTGCACAACGTCATCGTGTGCACGCTGTGCTCCTGCTACCCGGTGTCGCTGCTCGGGCCGTCGCCCGGATGGTACAAAAGCTTCGCCTACCGGTCGCGGACGGTCCGCGAGCCGCGCGCCGTGCTGGCCGAGTTCGGCGTGGCCCCGCCCGAGACCGTGCGGGTCTCGGTGTGGGACTCGACGTCGGAGGCCCGGTACATGGTGCTGCCGGCGCGTCCGGCCGGGACCGGCGCGCTCGGCGCGGATCAGCTGGCCGCCCTGGTGACCAGGAACGGCCTCATCGGCACCGCTCTGGTATAGCGGCTCGCTCACCCGCCGGGGGTGATGCCTGTGACCCGATTCAGGCAAATGCTGAGCGGTGTACGTCGAGCCAGATGCTTCCCGAGTAGAGGTCCGGATCGCGCGAAAGAGGTCAAGAACATGGCAATTGGGCCAGTGCAGCTGATCGTATTGGGGTTCAGCCACCCCGACTTCCACGGTGAGATCATCGACGAGCTTGAACGGCTGCGCGACAACGACATGGTGCGCGTGATCGACTCGCTCGCCGTTTACAAGGACGCCGACGGCGGGCTGGAGGTGGAGCACCTCAGCAACCTCACTGAGCAGGAGGCGATCGAGTACGGCACCAAGATCGGTGCGCTGATCGGCCTGGGCATCGAGGGTGAGGAGGGCGTCGAGGCGGGCGCGGACGCGGGCGCCGCGGAGGTAGCCGCCGAGGGCGGCGTGCACGTGTTCACCGAGCAGGAGGGCTGGGATGTGCTTGAGGACATCCCAAACGATTCCGCGGCAGCGCTCGTCCTCATCGAACACCACTGGGCGGTTCCGCTGCGCGACGCGATCGTGCGCGCCGGCGGCTTCCGGATCAGTGATGCGTTTATCAGCCCGCTCGACCTCGTGGAGATCGGGTTGGTCTCGGCCGAGGAGGCCGCGGACCTGCACGCCCTGGAAACGGCCGCGGCGGCCAGCTGAAGGTACCGACCCGACCCTGCCGCTATCTGGAGGTATGAAATGTTCGGAGCACGCAGAGTAGCCCGGCGCACGGGACGGCGAACCGCCAGGCGCGTTTCCCGCCGCCGATAACGGCCTCATCGGGACCGCTCTGGTATAGCTGCCAGCCTGCCGACCGCGGCCCGCAGGACGCCGGGCGGCTGGGTGAAGGCCAGGCGCACATGACCGTTCGCCTGGGCACCCGCCCCTCCGCCGTTAGCACTGAGTAGGCGCCCTGGGACCACGGCGACGCCCCGCCTGAGCGCGGCCTGGGCGAACGCGCCGCTGTCGGCATCGCCGGGCAACCCGACCCACAGCGACAGCCCGCCGTCAGGCTCGGGCCAGGTCCAGCCGGGCAGGCTGGCGCGCAGCGCGCCGGCCAGCGCGTCGTGCCGGGACCGCAGCCACTCGCCGCGCCACTTGACGATGTCCTCGTGCTGACCGCGCAGCAGCGCTGCCACGATCGCCTGGCCGAACGCGGCGCTGCCCTGGTCGGCGGCGGCCTTGGCCGCGGCCAGCCGGGCGATCAGGCCCTCGCTGCCCCTGATCCAGCCGGTGCGCAGGCCGCCCCAGTACAGCTTGGACAGCGAGCCGACGCTGACCAGGTTGGGTAGGCGCGGACCGAGCGCGGCCAGCGGCGGGCGCCGCGGCCCGTCGGTCAGCGGGAGCTCGGCCAGCGTCATGTCGTCGATGAACAGCGTGCCCGGATGGGCGGCGGCGAGCCGGACGACGCGGTGCCGGTGGTCGGCCGGCATGACCCGGCCGGTGGGGTTGTGATGCGTCGGGATCAGGTAGACCATCGCCGGGCTGTGCGTCCGGACCGCGTGCTCCAGCCGCTCGGGGTCCAGGCCCTCGCCGGCTGGCATCCCGATCACCCGAGCGCCAGTCCGGTGCAGCGCGTCCAGCACGCCCGGAAACGTGGGATCCTCCACCGCGACCGGCTGGCCGGGCAGCGCCTCATTGCGGATCAGCAGGTCGAGGGCCTGCTGCGCGCCGGTCGTGACGATGACCTGGGACGGGCCGGAGGGCAGGCCGAGGCGTTCGGACAGGTGGCCGGCGATGGCGGCGCGCAGCTCCGGGAGCCCGTACGGGAAGTAGCCGGAGGTCCTGGTCAGGGCGTCGCGTTCGGCACGGGCCAGGAGCGTCTGCGAGTCGGTCAGCGCCGCCGCCACCTGCGGCGCGCAGTCCACCGCGGCCAGGCTGAGGTCGGCCTCGACCGCGGCCTGCTCGAGCAGGCCCGCGAAGAAGCCGTTCGCCCGGTGCACGGCGGCCGGCGTGGTGCGGTGCGGCACGATGCGGGTGCCCGCGCCCTGGCGGCTCTCGGACATTCCCTCGTCGCGCAGCACCTGGTAGGCGGCGGCCACCGTGTTCCGGCTCACCGACAGCGCGGCGGCCAGGTCGCGTTCGGCGGGCAGCCGGAGCCCGGCGGGCAGTTCGCCGGTGTCGGCCAGGCGGGCGATCCGCGTGGCCAGCAGCCGGTACAGCGGGCCGTCCGCGGCCGGCCAGTGGCCGAGCAGGTCGGTCAGGGCCCTGGAGCCGATGCCAGCCGGCGAGCCGGGGGCCTTGGTCACGGCGTCAGCCGGAGGTAGCCGGCCACGGCCCGCAGGGCGGGCAGCGGATCGGGACCGAGCACCTGCAGGGCCACGTGGTCCGCGCCGACGTCCAGGTGGGCGGCGACGCCGCGGCCGACCGCTTCCGCGTCGCCGTGCACGACCAGCGCGTCGATCAGCGCGTCGCTCCCGCCGTCGGCGAAGTCGGCGTCCGTCCAGCCGAGCCTGCGTAGGTTGCCGAGGTAGTTGGTCAGATGCAGGTAGGGGTTCTGCACCCGCGGCCTGCCGATCGCGCGGGCCTTGCCCGGATCGGTCTCGAGCACGACCTTCTGCTCGGGCGCCAGCAGCGGTCCCTGGCCGAGGATCTGCCGGGCCTGACGGGTGTGCTCCGGAGTGACCAGGTACGGGTGCGCGCCGGCGGAACGGTCGGCCGCGAGCCTGAGGACTTTCGGGCCGAGGGCGGCCAGCGCCCGCCCCTCGGCCGGGACCTTGAGGTCGTCCAGTTCGTCGAGGTAACTGACCAGCTTGGCGTAGGGCCGCTGGTACTCCTGGGTGTGCTCGGGATGCCCGATGCCCAGGCCGAGCAGGAACCGGTCCGGGTACCTGGCCGTGATGCGGTGATAGGAGGCGCCCACGGTCGCCGCGTCGTCCTTCCACACGTTGACGATGCCAGTGGCCACCGCGATGTGGCCGGTAGTGGCCAGGAGGTTCTCGACGACCGCGAGATCGCCGCCGGGGGAGCCGCCGACCCAGATGGCCCCGTAGCCGAGCGCCTCGATCTCGGCCACTAGTTCCGCGGTGAGCCCAGAAGGATGCCGCCAGACACCGACCCTGCCCAGTTCGATGCTCATGTCCCGAACAGCCCGGCTGGGCCGGGTTTCATTCCGCTAGACGGCCGCAGGCTTGACAGGTCGATAGGATAACGGATATCTATAAATGGCTAACGGTTAGGCAAGAGGAGGGCTCGTGCAGGAAGTCATCCTGGCCATGCTGGCGAAGGAGCCGTCCCACGGTTACGAGCTGCGCTCGCGACTGCGGGATGCGCTGGGACCCGTCGGGGAGGCGATGAACGCCGGGCAGATCTACGTGACCCTGGGCCGCCTGGAGAAGGCGGGCCTGGTGGCCTCGGAACGCGAGCCCGGGCTGCCGGACCGGCCGGACCGCAAGGTGTACGCGGTGACCCCGGAGGGCCAGCAGCGGCTCGCGGGATGGCTCGCGGACGTGAGCTGGCCCGGGCCTGCGCCCGCGGAGTTCCACCTCAAGCTGGTGGCGGCGGCCGCCGGAAGGCTGGCCGATCCGCTCGCGATCGTGGACGCGCAGCGCCGCGAGCTGCTGCGCCTGCTGCGGGACGCGCAGCGCGCCGCCATGGCCGAACCCGAGGGCTCGGCCGCCGGGCTCCTGCTCGAGGGCGTCACGCTGCGGTTGCAGGCGGACCTGCGCTGGCTTGAGGCATGCGAACAGCATTGGTCGGCAAGGAAAACCCGGTCACAGGGGTGAGTGATGAGCGAGACAGTGCTTGCGGCCTGCGGGCTGAGCAAGAAGTTCGGCAAGGGCGAGGGCCTGGTCCGGGCGGTGGACGAGATCGACCTGGAGGTCGCTCAGGGCGAGACGGTCGCGGTAATGGGCCCGAGCGGCTGCGGGAAGTCCACGCTCCTGCACCTGCTGGGCGGCCTGGAACGGCCCTCGGCAGGCGAGATCGAGCTGGCCGGGAACCGGGTAGACCAGATGGGCGAGCGGGCGCTGGCCCGGCTGCGGCGCACCGCGATCGGGTTCGTGTTCCAGGCCTTCCACCTGATGGACGAGCTCACCGCCCGGGAGAACGTCGAGCTGCCCGCCCTGCTGGCCGGGCGTTCGCCGCGCGCGGCCCGGCGGCGGGCCGCCGGCCTGCTCGACCGGGTCGGGCTGGCTGACCGGGCCGCCTTCTTGCCCGCGGCGCTGTCCGGGGGCCAGCGCCAGCGGGTAGCCATCGCGCGGGCGCTCAGCAACGACCCTCTGGTTGTCCTGGCCGACGAGCCCACCGGCAATCTCGACAGCGCCGCGACCCTGGAGGTGCTGCGGCTGTTCGACGGCCTGCGCTCGGCCGGGCAGACGCTGGTCGTCGTCACCCACGACTCGCGGATCGCGGCCACTGCCGACCGGCTGATCTCGATGAGGGACGGGGCCTTCACCGGGGAGACGAGGATGTCCGGCGGCACGCGCGGCAACCTGGGCGCGCTGGCCGGGCTCGAGGGCTGACGACATGGGACGCATCGTGTTCATCGGCCTGCTGGCGGCCCGGGACGTTCGGTACCGGCCGGCGTCGGCCGTGCTGCTGGTGCTCGCGATCGTGACGGCCGCGACCACGCTGACCCTCGGGCTGGCCCTGCGCGGCGTGAGCAACCAGCCGTACCTGCAGACCCGGGCGGCGACCGCCGGACCCGACATCGTGGCCACGGTCAGCCCGCCTCAGTCAGCGGGCGGCCCGTCGGCTGACCTGGCGAGCTTCACCGCCCTGACCCGCGCCTCCGGCGTTGTCGCCCACAGCGGGCCCTATCCCTTTACCTTCGCCACCCTGCTGGCCAACGGCCGCAAGGCCGGGGCGCGGGTCCAGGGGCGCGACCAGGCCCCGGCCCCGGTGGACCAGCCCGAGGTGACGCAGGGCGGCTGGGTGCGTCCCGGCGAAGTCGTACTCGAGCGCAGCTTCGCCGACGAGCTGGGCGTCGGTGCGGGCGGCCGGGTGACGCTGAACGGCCGGGCGTTCCGCGTCGCCGGGCTCGCCGTCACCGCGGCCAGCACCCTGCTTTACCCGCATATCTGCTTCTCAGGGTGTGACCTCAGTACCTCCGAGCTGGCCAGGAAGGTCCCCGGGGACGTGTGGATGACCCGGGCGGATGCGGTGAACCTGGCCACGGCCGCGGAGCCGCTGTCGTACACGCTGAACCTGAAGCTGGCCGACCCGTCCGATGCCGACGCGTTCGCGAGCGCCTACGACAGCTCGCAGACCTCCGCGTACGCGCCGTTCCTCAACTCGTGGGAGAACATCAGCTTTAATTCGGCGAACCTGGTCAGGAACGAGCAGCGCGTCCTGCTGATCGGCAGCTGGCTGCTCGGCCTGCTCGCGGTGGCGAGCGTGACCGTGCTGGTCGGCGGGCGGATGACCGAACAGACCCGCCGCGTCGGCCTGCTCAAGGCGGTCGGCAGCACGCCGGGCCTGGTCGCCGCGGTCCTGCTGGCCGAGCACCTGATCCTGGCCGTGGTGGCGGCGGCGTTCGGCCTGCTGATCGGCTGGCTGGTCGCACCGCTGCTGTCCCGTCCCGGGGCAGCCCTGCTCGGCTCGCCAGGAACGCCGCCGGTCACCCTGGCCACGATCGGCCTCGTGATCGCCGTGGCCCTGGCGGTGGCGGCCGCCGCCACCCTGGTGCCCGCGGTCCGCGCCGCCCGGACGAGCACGGTGCGCGCCCTGGCCGACTCGGCCCGCCCGCCGCGCCGCAGGGCCTGGGCGATCGCGATCTCGGCCCGGCTGCCGGTCCCGCTGCTGCTCGGGCTGCGCGTGGCCGCGCGCCGTCCCCGCCGGGTGGTGCTGAGCGTGATCAGCATCGCGATCACTACCACCGGCATCGTCGCCGTGCTGCTCGTGCACGCCGGCTACAACGCCTCGCTCGGCGCCAACGCCGGGCTGGACAACCCGCAGGACGCCAGGCTGAGCCAGGTGATGACGGTCCTGTCGGTGGCGCTGGTGGTGCTGGCCTTGGTCAACGCGATCCTCATTACCTGGGCCACCGTGCTGGACGCCAGGCATGCGTCGGCCCTGGCCCGGGCGCTGGGCGCGACTCCGCAGCAGGTCAGCGCGGGGCTTTCGGCCGCGCAGGCGCTGACCGCGCTGGCCGGCGCGCTGCTGGGCGTCCCCGGCGGCTTCGGGCTGTTCTCGGCGGTGAACAAGGACGGCGGGCCGGTGGCGGTGCCGCCCCTGTGGTGGCTGGCCGCCACCGTGCTGGGGACAGTCGCCGCCGTGGCCGCGATCAGCACCGTCCCGGCCTGGCTGGGTACCCGCCGGCCCGCGGCCGAGGTCCTCGAGTCCGAACTCGCCTGAGCTAAGCCCCGCTCCCTCGCTGTGTGGCCCCTGGGCTCAGGTGCCGCCGGCGGTCAGCTGGGCGTGCATGGTGGCAAAGTCGGAGCAGATCCATTCCTCGGCGAACATGCCGCCGGCGATCCGGTAGAACTCGTGGCTGATGTACTCGATGGTGCGGCCGGTGGCCGGCATGCCCAGGAATTCCCCCTGGTGGGTGCCGCGGAACGTCAGCCGCAGGGCCACCTGATCGCCGGCGGCGACGACGTCGTCGATGTGCGCGTGCAGGTCGGGGAAGCCGCGCTTGATGACGTCGACCCCTTGCCGCCACACGTCCGGGCCGTGCCTGCGGGGCAGGCCGGCCACGTTCATCACGAAGTCCGGGCTGAGCAGGGCGACGCAGGTGTCGATGTCGCCCTCGTTGAACGCGTCGAGGCTGCTGCGGACGAGCGCGATGTTGACGGCCGCGGTCGTTTCCTGTGTGGTCATCGTTCCCCTCGGGTGTACGGAGGCATCAGAAACAGTGTAGTGACTTCATTATGTAGTAGTGTAACTATATGCGAGATGACCGCTGGGAGGCCGCGCTGGACCAGGTTCTCCTGCTGACCGTGCTGCTCGGCCGGGACATGACGGACAGCCTGGCCCGAATGGGGCTGACCGAGGCCCGCGCGCACCTGCTATGGGAACTGCAGGCCCGGGGTCCGTGCACGCAGCGGGCGCTGGCATCGGCGTTGCGTGTCACCGCGCGCGCCATCACCTCGCTGGTCGATGGCCTGGTGGAGACCGGGTTCGTGACCCGCGAGCCGTGCGCCGCGGACCGGCGCGCCATCCTGGTGACCTTCACCGAGCTGGGACGCGTCACCGCTGCGGCCCTTGCCGACGGGCATCGTGAACTCGCCAGGCAACTGTTCGCCGACATGTCGGCCGAGGTGTTCGACGGCTTCGACACCGGCCTGAGCCACGTGGTGAACCGGCTGCGCACCGTGCTCGCCGAGAAAGCGCAATCAGCGCAAGACGGGAGCTAGGGCCGGAAGCAGGCCACTTTCCCTACCTATGTAGACAAGCCGAGATCTACATATGTAGGGTGCCCTCCATGAGATCGCGTCCTGAGTTCTCGCCCCAGACGATGTCGGTGCTGGCGGCGTTGTGCGAGCAGTCGTCGGCGTGGCAGCACGGGTACGCGCTGGCCCGGCAGACCGGGCTGAAGTCGGGCACGCTGTACCCGATCTTGATCCGGCTGGCCGACCGGGGCCTGGTCGAGGCGTGCTGGCA
>Ga0070765_100002410_pt1 | contig 11720 bp, 8 predicted proteins | sample HubBroMetageWFT5_FD_71516 | JGI IMG/M metagenome (GOLD analysis project Ga0070765, IMG submission 71516) | Warmed and freeze-thawed soil microbial communities from the Hubbard Brook experimental Forest, New Hampshire - Hubbard Brook CCASE Soil... | ecosystem: Environmental > Terrestrial > Soil... | reverse complement strand
CAATTTCATCGCCAAAGCGGCGGAGACGGTGCTGCCAGCGGCGAGCATCGTGCTGTTCCTGTTAGCGTGGGAAATCTTCGTTCGAGAAGGCGAGATCGCGCCGATCTATTTGCCGGCGCCGTCCTCGATCGCGGTCTATCTCTATCGGATGATCGCCGACGGCAGCATGCTTTCGAACCTCGGGATCACTCTGCTGCGCATCTTCGTCGGGTTTCTGCTGGCGGCCGTCAGCGGCGTGCTGCTGGGCGTGCTGATGGGGATGTCGCGCATCCTCGCGCGTGTCGCCGACGTGTGGATCGCTGCGCTCTATCCGTTGCCGAAAATCTCGCTGATCCCCTTGCTGATCATTTGGCTCGGAACCGGGGAAGCTTACAAGATTGTCATCAGCGCGGTGACTGCGTTCTTTCCAGTCGTGATCAGCACCTATGCCGGCATCCAGCGCGCCGACCGCGGGCTGATCAAGGCGGCCAAGGATCTCGGAGCCAATGCGCGCCAGATCCAGCTCAAAGTGGTGATCCCCTCCGCCGTTCCCAGCATTTTCGCTGGCCTGCAACTCGGAATGGGCGTGACGATCATTCTGGTGGTGGCGGCGGAGATGATCGGCGGATCGAGTGAAGGCGGGATGGGCTATCTCCTGATCAACGCCGGCCAAGTGATGGAAACGGAAAAGGTGTTCGCGAGCCTGATCGTGCTCGCCGTGATGGGTGCTCTTATCATCAAATTGCAACAATGGGCCGACCGCAAGCTGGCGCCGTGGGCGAGCCTCGACAATGACCGCTGAAGATAGTGACTGCTGAACATACGGAGATGACGATGATCAGGACCACAAGACTTGCCCTCGCCGGCGCGCTGGCACTAGGCACTTCGCTTGGCGGGGTGCGCGCGGAGGTCATCCGCACGGCCGATGGTCCCTTCATCACCGGCGGCGCCTTCTATATTGCGCGCGACAAAGGTTACTTCAAGAAGCTCGGATTGGACGTGGAGACCAAGCAGTTCGCCGACGGTGCGCTCGCGGTTCCCTCGATGATTTCCGGCGAGCTCGATATCACGTTCATGACCGCGGCCGCGAGCCTGTTCAACAGCGTTGCCAAGGGTGCGCCACTCGTGGTGATCCTCGATCGCGGCAACAATCGGACAGGTTATGCCTATACGGTCATGAACGTCAGCCAGAAGCTCGCCGACGACGGGGTCAAGTCGATTGCGGACGTGGGGAAACTTAAGGGTAAGCGAATCGGGGTCAACGCGCTCGGCAGCATCAACCACTTCAACGCTGCGATGGCGTTGATCAAGGCGGGTCTTGATCCGGCCAAGGACGTGCAATGGGTGATGAACGTGCCGCAACCCGACATGATGAAGATGCTTGGGCAGGATCAGCTTGATGCGACCGATCTTGCCTATCAGTTCGGCTTCTTCGCGCAGAACAACAAGTGGGGTCCAATCATCGCCACCGGCGATCAGATTTCCCCCGATGAGCAGATCGCGACCATCGCAGTGCGCAAGGACTTCCTCGCCAAGAACCGCGACGCGGTCGTGCGTTACGCCATGGCTTATTTGCAGGCGGCGAAGGAATTCAACGCCGCCGCCAAGGCGCCGGATGCGCATCCTGATATCGTGGAGATCTTGGCCAAGAACACCGCGCTGAACAAGCCGGAGCTGGTCAAGGCGATCGCACCGAACTGGAGCTATATCGCCGAGGACGGATTGCCGCTGGTTGATTCCATCATGGAGATGCAGGATTTCTGGAGCGGCAAATATTATCAGCTGGTCGAGAAGAAGGTCACGCGCGAACAGCTATTCGATCTCAGCATCGCCAAGGAAGCAAAGGCGCGTCTAGAGAAGGAAAGGCCGTTTGGCGACTGACGGGTGCTGGCTGACGTCCACCGAAAATTCGGGTCCACCGGGTCGGGGGGCGGCGGCCTCGTCATCCTCAATAGCTGCTGGTCGTGGACAGTCCGCTGCCAAACCCGACCGCGTCGCAGGCGAGTTCGTTGACGCGTGGATAAGTATACTGGTCGACAAGTATACTTGCGATCGACGGCTATACTGGACGACATGATGGCATCTCCGGCCAAAATCACGGCGTAACGGCAGTCGGATTTGAGCATCTTGCCGGCCGGGCCCTGTGTGGGCCGTTGCGTATATGCCACAGCGACGAATATGCCACAGCGGCGAACATTTTGCGGAGGTTTCCGCAAAACAGTCGTCGCCGCCCGAGTTTTCGGCAGATTGCCTGCTTATCAACAGTTCACGGCCTATTTTGTGTCTTGCAAGAACAACTCTTCAGAGTGTCCAATAGAGCCAAGTAATGATGCTGATTCGGCGCGCCAATAACGCGTAGATGGCGTCGCCTTCCGCCAGGACCGGCTGATCACTGCGGGAGAGGTTATGTACAACGATTCTCTATTCAACGCCTTCGTTCGCACCTTCGAAGCGCGAAGCGAAACAGATATGTCGATGGCCGACTATCTGGAATCGTGTCGGGATGACCCGATGCGATATGCCAATGCCGCCGAACGCTTGCTGGCGGCGATCGGCGAGCCTCAGATGATCGACACGGCCAAGGACCCCCGCCTTGGCCGAATTTTTTTGAACAGGACCCTGCGGATTTATCCGGCATTTGCCGGATTCCACGGCATGGAAGAGACCATCGAGCGCATCGTCGCCTTTTTCCGACATGCCGCCCAGGGACTGGAGGAGCGGAAACAAATCCTCTACCTGCTCGGGCCCGTTGGCGGCGGCAAGTCATCGCTCGCAGAGCGGCTCAAGTCGCTCATGGAAGTTCATCCGATCTATGTTCTCAAGGCCGGCGATGACCTTAGTCCCGTAAACGAAAGCCCTCTCGGCCTGTTTGATCCCGAGACGCTCGGACCCATCATCGAGGAGAAGTACGGCATCCCGCGCCGTTGTTTGAGCGGCCTCATGAGTCCGTGGTGCTACAAGCGACTGCAAGCGTTTGGAGGCGACATTTCCAGGTTTCGAGTCGCCAAAATCCAACCGTCGCGGCTGCGGCAGATCGGGATCGCGAAGACCGAGCCCGGTGACGAGAACAACCAGGACATTTCCTCGCTCGTCGGGAAGGTCGATATTCGCAAACTGGAGATATTCGCCCAGAATGATCCGGACGCCTACAGTTATTCGGGCGGTCTCAATCACGCCAATCAGGGCATTCTCGAATTCGTCGAAATGTTCAAGGCGCCGATCAAGATGTTGCATCCGCTGCTCACCGCGACGCAGGAGGGCAACTACATCGGCACCGAGAACATCGGTGCGATCCCGTTCACGGGCGTCATTCTCGCGCACTCCAATGAATCCGAATGGCAAAGCTTCAAGGCCAACAAGAACAACGAAGCCTTTATCGACCGCATCTGCGTGATTAAGGTTCCTTACTGCTTGCGTGTTACCGAGGAGCAGAAGATCTACGAAAAGTTCATTCAGGGTTCTGGGCTCGCAAATTCACCGGCTGCGCCAGCGACCCTGGAGACGCTCGCCCGCTTCGCGGTGTCCTCCCGCTTGCGTAAGCATGAGAACTCGACGTTGTTCTCGAAAATGCGGATATACGACGGCGAGAGCCTTAAGGAGACAGATCCCAAGGCCCGCAGTGTTCAGGAATATAAGGACGCCGCGGGTGTGGACGAGGGCATGGACGGCATCTCCACGCGCTTTGCGTTCAAGGTTATGGCCGCGACGTTCAACCATGACACCGCGGAAATCGGTGCCGATCCGGTCCATCTGATGTACGTGCTCGAACAATCCATTCGCCGAGAGCAACTTCCGGAAGAAACAGAGAAGCGGTATCTCGAATTCATCAAGGCCGAGCTCGTGCCGCGCTATGCCGAGTTCATCGGTCATGAGATTCAGAAAGCTTATCTGGAATCGTACTCCGACTATGGTCAGAATCTATTCGATCGCTACGTGGATTATGCCGATGCTTGGATTGAAGATCAGGACTTCAAGGATCCCGACACCGGCCAGCTGCTTGATCGCGAGCTTCTCAATCAAGAACTAACGAAGATTGAGAAGCCGGCCGGCATCGCCAATCCGAAAGACTTCCGCAACGAGGTGGTGAAATTTTCACTCCGGTCGCGCGCGCAGAATATGGGAAAGAACCCCGCGTGGACCAGCTACGAAAAGATCCGTGAGGTCATCGAAAAGCGGATATTTTCGCAAGTCGAGGACCTGCTTCCCGTTATCTCGTTCGGCTCGAAGAAGGACGGGGAGACCGAAAAAAAGCATGGAGAGTTTGTGCGGCGAATGGTCGGGCGCGGGTACACCGAGCGTCAAGTCCGCCGCCTAGTCGAATGGTATATGCGCGTGAAACAAGCCGGCTGAGGCAGACCCAAACTCGTGACCATGTACATCGTTGATCGGCGTCTGAACCCGAGCAACAAGAGCCTGGAGAACCGACAGAGGTTCTTGCGTCGCGCCAAGGCTTTGATTCAGGGCGCCGTCAAGAAGTCGTCCGAAGGCCGCGACATCAAGGATGTGCTGGAAGGCGGAGAGGTCAGCATTCCGCTCGACGGGATGAACGAGCCCCGCTTTCACCGCGAAGGCGGAACGCGCGACCTGGTGCTTCCCGGAAACAAAAAATTTGAGGAGGGCGACATCCTTCCACGCTCGGGCGGGGGGCGCGGGAGAGGTTCGGACGCGGGTCAGGGCGACGGCGAAGATGCGTTTCGGTTTGTCCTGAGCCGCGATGAGTTTGTCGATCTGTTTCTCGACGACCTCGAGTTGCCGGATCTCGCAAAGCGCAAGTTTGCCGAAACGCAAACCGAAGGGCTTCGCCGCGCGGGCTACACGACCTCAGGTTCGCCCGCAAATATCTCCATTAGCAGAACGGTGCGACTTGCGGCGGCGCGCAGGGTCGCGCTGCGCAGACCTCGATCGGAGACGATTGCACAACTTGAAGCGGAGCTCGCCGAGTGTCCTGACGAGCGGCGTGCCGAGATCCTGGCGGAGCTCGAAGCTCTCAAATCCAAGTTCCGCCGGATTCCATATATCGATCCCATCGATATCCGGTACCGCCGTTTTGAGACGACACCCAAGCCTGTTGCTCAGGCGGTGATGTTCTGTCTCATGGATGTATCCGGTTCGATGTCGGAGCACATGAAGGATCTCGCGAAACGTTTTTATATGCTGCTGTACGTCTTTCTGACGCGGCGCTATCGATACGTCGCGATCGTGTTCATTCGACATACCGACCGGGCGGAAGAGGTCGATGAGGACACGTTTTTTCATGATCCGGCCTCGGGCGGCACACTGGTGTCGAGCGCGCTCGAAGCGATGCACGAGATCGTTCGCACGCGGTATCGTCCTGCGGACTGGAACATCTACGCCGCGCAAGCTTCGGACGGGGATAATTCCTATTCGGACGGCGAACTCACCGGCCGTCTGCTCTCCGAGTTGATCCTTCCAGTTACGCAATTCTTCGCCTACCTTGAGGTCGGCGAACCCGGCGCCAACATGCCCGGCGCGTCGGAATCTGCGCTGTGGACGCTCTATCAGACTTTGCGCTCTGAAGGGGCGCCGCTATCGATGCGCAAGGTCACCCAACGGAGCGAGATTTTTCCTGTCTTTCATGACCTTTTCCACCGCCGCAACAAAAGGGAAACGGCCGCACCATGACGACGAGCAGCGGTGAACGGCTGTATGACGGCGCCGACTGGGATTTCTCCACCGTCCAACGCATTCACGACGCGTGTGAGGAGATTGCGCAATCGGAACTGGGGCTCGACACCTACCCCAACCAGATCGAAGTCATTACAGCGGAGCAGATGCTCGACGCTTATTCCTCGGTCGGCATGCCGCTGTATTACAAACATTGGTCATTCGGTAAGCATTTCGCCCATCACGAGACGCTCTATCGCAAGGGACTGAAGGGGCTGGCGTATGAGATCGTGATCAATAGCTCGCCGTGCATTTCCTATCTGATGGAGGAAAACACTGCGACCATGCAGACGCTGGTCATTGCCCACGCCGCCTTCGGCCACAATCATTTTTTCAAGAACAACTACGTCTTCAAGCAATGGACGGACGCCGTCGGCATTCTGGACTATCTCGATTTTGCCAAAAGGTACGTCGCCCAGTGCGAAGAGCGCCACGGCCGTCTTGCGGTCGAGCAAACGCTTGATGCTGCGCATGCCCTGATGTCGCAAGGGGTTGACCGCTATCCCGGCAAGAAGACGCTGGATCTGCGGGCAGAAGAACAGCGGGCAAGGGACCGCCGTTCCAGCGAGGAGAGCGCCTTTAATGATCTGTGGCGGACCATACCGGCCGGCCCGCTCAAGAGTGAATCGGAGCTGGGCGCCCAACGACGCCGCGCGCTTTTGGGTCTGCCGCAAGAGAATCTTCTGTACTTTCTCGAAAAATCCGCGCCGCGGCTGCATTCCTGGCAGCGCGAGTTGGTGCGCATCGTGCGCCTCATCGCGCAGTATTTCTATCCTCAGGGCCAGACCAAGGTCATCAATGAAGGGACTGCGACCTACGTGCATTACCGCATCATGACTCGCCTACACGAGCAAGGACGGATCACAGACGGTAACTTTCTCGAATTTCTCCAATCGCATACCAACGTTGTGTTTCAACCCGATTTTGACGATCCGCGGTTCTCTGGTTTCAATCCCTATGCGTTGGGCTTTGCGATGATGCAGGACATCGAAAGAATCGTGACAGATCCCGAAGAAGAAGATCTGGAGTGGTTCCCTGACATCGCAGGAACCAAGGACGTCATGGTTGTGTTGCGCCATATTTGGGCGAACTATCGCGACGAGAGTTTCGTGAGCCAGTTCCTTAGTCCGCGCTTGATGCGGCGAATGCGGATGTTTCACCTGCACGATGACCCCGGCGAAAGCGCCGGCGTTCGAGTGGACGCAATTCACAACGAACGCGGCTATCGTCGCGTGCGGCGCGAACTGTCTCGACAATACGACGTCGGTTCTATCGATCCGAACATCGAGATTGTCGATGTCGACCTTGCGGGGGATCGGCGTCTGCTTTTACGCCATGCGGTCGTTAATGGCGCTCTGCTGCAGGAAAGGGACGCGAAGCTCGTTCTACAGCACCTCGCAGCGCTCTGGAGCTATGATGTGTCGCTCCAAGAGATCGATTCATCAGGTGCCGTTCTCAAGGAGCACGTTGCAAGCCCTCGGAAAATGGTTGCCGCTGCCTGAAATTGTCAGTTGGGTCGGTCGGGAAAGCACCACCTCTACGTCCCCCGCAGTGCCTCCCGCCATCTCTCCGCGATGGCGCTCGCCTCTTCGTGCGAGAGCGCGGAGGTTGGTGGGAATTTATCGAGCCATCCGAACGGCCGGCAGGCCTCGATGATCGCTTTCGAATGCGAGGTGATACCGCGTGCCTTGTCTTCGGGTGGAATGCGCGGGTCGAGCGCTGAGCTCCAGGCGTTGCGCACGATATCGATTTGCTCGGAGGGCTCGCAGCGCGTCGTGACCGCCCACATCACGTCGTTGAGGTTGGACGGGTCGACATCGTCGTCGACTACCACCACGAGGCGTCCCATGTAGCTGTGGGCCGCCGCAATCATGCCGGCGCGCTTGGCATGGCCGGCGTAACGCTGCTTGAGGGCAACAACGGTCATCAGCTGTGACACGTGCTGCCAGCAGCCGACGACGTCGGAGACGCCGGCGGATTCCAGATTGCTCCAGATGCTGGCGGCGCGGAACGGCAGTCCGAAATGAAAGCGCGGGGGCTTCATGGGCGGAGAACCGAGTAGGATCGGATCGTTGCGATAGTGCACCGCCGTCACTGCCATCACTGGACAGGGCCGCTTGTCGGCGGCGTAATAGCCGGTGAACTCGCCGAAGGGTCCTTCCAGCAGTGTCTCCGCGGTGGGCGGCAACAACTCGCCTTCCAGAATGGTCTCGGCATGCGCTGGCAGCGGCAGCCCAGTCACGGGGCCGGCGTACACCTCGATCGGCGCCTCCTTGATGGCGCCGGCGAAATCGTATTCCGACTGGCCGCTGGGAAGATATTCGAAGCCCGCGATGAACAGAGCGGGGTCCTCGCCGTTGACGATGGCGAGCGGGCAGGGCTTGCCTTGCTCCCAGTATTTTTTGGCGATGATGGCGCCGTGCCGCCCGGCGTGGTCGAACTGCACGGTGACCTTGTTCTGATCGTGCACCTGCACACGATAGATCGAGGCGTTGATCCAGCCGCTGTCGGGATCACGCATGACGACGAGGCTGCCGGAGCCGATATAGGGCCCGCCGTCCTTTCGGTGCCAGTAGGGGGCCGGAAATCTTGATAGGTCGACGTCGGCGCCGCGCTGTGAGTTCTCGAGAAAAGCCGCGTCCTTGACCGCAACTGGGCTGCGGGCCTTGAGGGCCTGGCGCTTGCCCATCCAGGCCTTGAGCGCATCGAGTGGTTTGAGGGAGGGATCGATGCCGAGCGCGAGCGCAGCGCGTTGCGCATTGGAGGTAGCGTTGGTGAAGACGCGAAAGCCGCGCGCGTGACCCTTGATATCGTCGAACAAGAGCGCCGGGCATTCCGGTAGCCCCGCCGCGACTTCGGTGATGCCGCCAATCTCGAAACGTGGATCGGCGCCATTGACGCGGCGAAGCGCCTGCAAGCCGTCGACTTGGGCAATGAATTCCCGCAAATCCTTATACGCCACGGTGCACTCCCGTGCGGTTGCGCGCGCCAGGTCCGCTCATTGGGGAACTGCGATGCCTTGGATCTCGATCAGGATGGTTGGGTCGGCGAACCCGCTAACGGTGATGGCGGCGCTTGCGGGGAAATCCGTGCCGAAAATCTCGGACCGAATTTCGGTCATCCGGGTGGTATGACGGACATCAGAGAGGAACACGGTCACGGTGACGAGATCGGCAAGCTTGGCGCCAGCGTCGGCCAAGGTTTTTTCGATATTGCGGAAGGTTTGCCGGCATTGCGCGTCGAAATCACCGGCGAGCGAGCGGCCGTCGTCGGCGGTCTGGCCGGTGTGGCCCGCAACCCAAACGATCTTCTGCGCGCCCTCAGTGATCACGGCCGGCGAGAATGCACGCTTTTGCTGCCAAGTGCCGCGGACGTAGGATTTCTTCATGTCCTTGCTCCCCAGTTTGAGTCGCGGCGCCTTCCTTAAACCTCTCCCAACGGGAGAGGTGAAGCTGCGTGCTGCGAAGGATTTATGCCGTCGGGCATTTTCTAACGCTTGCTTTCGTCGTAGTAGTGCATTTCCAGCAGCATGCAGCCTTTTTCCGACTTGAACGGACCGTGATAGACGCCCGGGGGACGGCAGGCATAGGTGTTTGGCTGGAAGGCCTCGCCGCCTTGGCCCTGCGTATCGTTGCCGACGATGAGATCGCCCGACATCAGGAACACCTCTTCCCAATGGTCGTGCACGAACGGCGCGGTGGTGAAAACGCCAGGCGCGAAGCGCAGCAGGCGGGTGCGGCTTCCCATTTTTTTTGACTCGTCGAGATCGCTGGCGAGGATCTTCTGCTGGATGCCTGAGGGATAGCCAGGCGGCGTTTCCCAGCCTGAATTGATGTCGAGGCGGTGAAACTCGAGGTGGGGCTTATTCATCGGCATGGCGCGCTCTTTGGTTATCCTTCGATGGGGAGGACGTTGACGGCATAGTGATGGGTGATCTTGCGGTGAAGCACGGGATCCTCGATCTCTAGATCATAGCGCTCCGCTGGCGCGATTTCGCCATGGACCGCGAGCGTGCCGCAGAACATGGCGGTGCCGGCCGGTAAGGTCGCCTGCGCACCGCGATAGAGCGCCATCAGGTCCTTGGGATGTCGCATCTTCACAAGGGGGCCTTCCTGATAGAGGCGCCGCTCGCCGTGTTTGGTGGCGAACGAGCGGATTAGAAGCTGGTCCCAATGATCGGACACTTCGTCGAAAGGCCATACATCCGCGCCCACTGGCTTTGCGCACATCTGCTTGGAGACGGTGATCCCAATGGTCTCGATCTTGCGATCGGTATGATCCGAGCCGATCCCGAGCCAGAGGCCATCCGGCAGGCTGACAATGACCGGTTCCACTTCGCCGCTCGAATGATCGCCCACCACGTCGATCGCAGGCGCGTTTGTCAGCAGCGAGGCCGCCCCACGGTAGAAGATTGGCGTTGATTTCGGGCGCGCGACCCCAAGCTTCTCCAGCTCGACAATGTGCGCCTCCATGGCGACCGGGTCGCGTCCGGTCCATCCGGCGATCACGAGCGCCGCAATGGTGGCCTCGATCGGCGATTCGGTACCGCGACGTTCGGTTCGCAAGTGCAGGGTCGCCTGGCTTGTGTCTTGCATCATTGTCCACTCTGGTTGAGGTCGTCCAAATGCCACCCTTGAATAGCACCAGCCGGGGGATCGCCACATTCATTTTCCAGGCGGGTTGCGACGGAAAATCAGATATGTATGATACCTATGTCACCTAGCATAAAACAAGCGCCTCCTAAGACAAGCACTTGGGTACGTCCAGAACGGTCGAACTTTGTTGCTGCCGAGATTTTGTTAGGGTTGCTAGGTTTTGAGCATAAGGGTCCCGGAGGTTCGATGGCCACAGTACAGGATGCAGCAAAGCGGGTTGCGCCCCGCGGGGCGCCGCTGCGGACGGGTGCGGACTATCTGCGGTCGCTGCGCGATGGACGCCAGGTCTTCGTCGATGGCGAACTGGTCAAGGATGTGACCACGCATCCGGCCTTTGCCCGCGCCGCGCAATCGCTCGCCCATCTGTACGATATCGCGGCCGCGCCCGAGATGCGCGAGCGCATGACCTTCACCTCGCCCAAGACGGGATCGCCCGTCTTGCGGGCGTACCAAATTCCCAAAAGTCATGCCGATCTGAAGGCGCGTCGACTGGCAGCGGAAACCTGGGCGGAGGCGACCTTTGGGTTGATGGGCCGCACGCCCGATCACGTGGCGAGCTTCTTTTGCGGCTATGCGGCGGTTCCGAGCGTGTTTGCGGCGGGAGGCCAAAAATTCGCGGACAACGTCGTCGCATTCTACGAGCGCCTGCGCGATCATCATCTTTATGCAAGCTACGCGATCGTGCCTCCGCAAATCGATCGCAGCAAGCCTGCGCATCTGCAAAGCGATCCCTCCCTGTATGCCGGCGTGGTAGCCGAGCGCGACGATGGAATCGTGCTCAAAGGCGGGCAGCAATTGGCGACGGCCGGTCTTTATTCGGATTACATCTACATCAGCTGCATTCATCCGCTTCAGCCCGGTGACGAGAATTATGCCAACGGCGTTGCAATTGCCGCCAATGCGCCCGGGGTGAAGCTCTATCCGCGCCGTCCGTTCGCCAAAGCTGCGACGAATTCATTCGACTATCCGCTATCAGGCCGTTTTGACGAGGCGGACTGTTTTGTGGTGCTTGACGATGTGTTCGTGCCTTGGGAGCAGGTCTTTATCTATCGCAATCCCACCGTGTGCCGGGACCAATGGCGGAAGACGCCGGCACATCTGTACGGAAATCATCAGGCGCAAGCGCGCTATGCGGTCAAGCTGCGGTTCATGACCGGTCTCGCTAAGCGCATGAACGAAATGACCGGAAATGATGCCAACCCGGCCGTTCAGGTTCAGATGGGCGAGTTGGCCTCGCTGGTGTCGATCGTCGAGACCATGCTGCTCGCGCAGGAAACGGTCGCGACCATCGACGCCGATAGTGTGCTGTGGCCTTCGCAGACGTCGCTTTATTCAGTGATGGCGCTGCAATCCGAACTGAACGCTCGGATGATTGAGATCATTCGGGAATTGAGCGGCGCG
>Ga0070765_100002408_pt1 | contig 11725 bp, 7 predicted proteins | sample HubBroMetageWFT5_FD_71516 | JGI IMG/M metagenome (GOLD analysis project Ga0070765, IMG submission 71516) | Warmed and freeze-thawed soil microbial communities from the Hubbard Brook experimental Forest, New Hampshire - Hubbard Brook CCASE Soil... | ecosystem: Environmental > Terrestrial > Soil... | reverse complement strand
TCGCAGTCGGGAGAGTGCTTCCATAACGTCACCGTCACCGGCGGAAAGCAACGCAGTGAAGGTCCGCTGGCGATGAAGCGCGAGCTGCGCGAAGTGCTGCGGCAGGCGGCTGACGTCGAGCAAACCATGGCCGCCGAGCAGACCCGGGTCTCGGCACTGACGCGCGACATCGGCGAACTCACCGGATTGCTGCAGCGCCTGGAGGAAGACAAGCGCGAAGCCGAGCGCCAGGCGATGACGTCGGGCCACACGCTGCAACAGCTAGATAGCGAGATGGTACGGGTGCGCGAGCGGCTGTCGATCTACACGCGCGAAATGCAACGCCTGGCGGCGGAGTGCGGCGAGTGCGAAGTATCTCTCACATCGTCCCGCACGGAACTGGTTGCGCATAACGAACGGAAGGCGACACTGGAAGCCGAGATGCACGCCGCACAGAGCAGCCTCGACGAACTGCGTCAGCGGCGCGATGAGGCGGCGCAGCTTGCCAGCGATTCGCGGGCGCGATTGGCCACGCTGGAGGAACGCCGTCGCGGATCGGCGGCTACGGTGGAGCGCCTGGCCGCGATGGTGGACGAGGTGTCGGCCCGACTCGACAAGTTGAAGGCGCAGATTGACTCGGCGGCGGCTGAGAAACTCCAGCGTGAAGCTGAGAACTCACGGCTGGCTGAACAGCAGATCCAATGGACGGCGGAGCGCGAGGCTGCACAGCTTCGGGATCGCGAGCTGCAGGAGGAGTTGCAAACAGTTCGGGTCCGGCTGGGCGAGTTGGAGGAAGCGCTGAAGACGGCGCGCCTGGAACTGGATGCCGCACGAGACCGAAAGGGTGAGTTGGCGGCGGAGCAGGCGCGTTTGCATTCGGACGCGCAACACATGGCGGAAACTTGCATTCAAGAGTTGAGCCAGCCGCGTGAAGAATTGTTGGCTGACGAATCGCTGGCGCGCCTGGCGGGCGACGACCTCGTCAACGAAGAGACACTCTATAAGGACATGCGCACGCGCCTGGAGAACATGGGTCCGGTGAACATGATGGCGCTCGAGGAGTACCAGGAGACGGCGCAGCGGCACGAGTTCCTCGAAACCCAGCGGCAAGATTTGCTGCAGTCGATCGAGAACACGCAGAACACGATCAAGGAGATCGACACCATCTCGCGGCAGAAGTTCGAGGAGGCGTTCAACCGCATCAACGAGAACTTCTCACGCACGTTCAGCAAGCTGTTCGGTGGCGGGCAGGCGTTCATGCGGCTCACCGACCTGGAGAACTCCATCGAGAGCGGCATCGATGTGGTGGCGTCGCCTCCGGGGAAGAGGCTGCAGAATGTGCTGCTGCTCTCCGGCGGCGAGAAGGCGCTGACTGCGCTGGCCTTACTGGTGGGAATCTTCCAGTATCAGCCAAGCCCGTTCTGCATACTGGATGAGGTGGATGCTCCGCTCGACGAGGCGAACATTGGGCGGTTCACCGAGCTGGTGCGCGAGATGAGCGGCCAGACACAGTTCATCATCATCACCCACAGCAAGAAGACCATGGGCATTGCGCCGGTGATGTACGGCGTCACCATGCAGGAGCCGGGAGTTTCGAAGCTGGTGTCGGTACGTTTCCAGGAAGAGCCGGCGCGGATGGCGGCAAGCGCGTAAGATGAAGTGTTTTGCTGAGGCGCAGTTTTAACCGCGCGGCATGGCTTCCGTAACAGTAAAAATCCTCGTGGGTATCGGCCCACGAGGATTTGGTTATTCCACCGCCATGTAGCCCGTTTACGCCACGGTTCTACTTCCCTGTCGCCATGTCGGACGGGTTAAAGCTGATCCCGGTGTCTTTCCCACCAAAATCAATTTCGCTGATGTTGCGAGCGTTGCCATCGGAGTCAAACACCACCTGCGTGGAATTGGGCTTCTTGGACAGGGTCTTCACCTGGCCGTTGGCGGAGGCAACTTCCTTGCTGCCTTTGAGGAACTTCACCTGCGCGGTGGAACCGTTCACGTCGTACTTTACGGTATAGTCTCCGGCCGGCAGCTTGGTTCCGCTAAGGGTTGCGTCTTGCGACAGCGTGATCGTTTCTGATTTCGGCCTGGCAAATGCACTCACCGAGATCATTAGTGCCAGTACCAACAAACCTGCACGTACGACAAATCGCTTCATTGGGGAACTCCTTCTAAGATGGGTCACCGGCGTAGAGTTGCGGCCCGCCCTGACCATTCATTTAGACGAAAGCTACTTGCTAAAGGTTGCGTTGCGGAATTACGCGCGTTGAGTGCGGCTTACAACAAGATTTCCGCAGTTGAAACTTGGAGGGTGACGCTCATCACGAATCGCGTCGAAGTGGCCGATTTCGCATGTGATGAGTACGCAGTTTTATGGGGCAAGCCGGGTAATTGGCGAGTCCGCCTCTGCGCGACGTTTCGAGTTCGCGCAGTACTACTACCATCCCATGCGGTCGCGCAACCTGGTGACGTGGGCAGTGTGATGGTCTGAGTGCCATGCATACAAGCCCAGCATACGGTTCAAGTCCATCACACCACTCTCGGGATGCCGCAGTGGGCGGGCAAAATCAGAGGAGTCCATGGACCGCAGGATTGCCACCCAGCGAGTGTGTATTGCGCCGAGCATTTGCAGCGAAACGTCGATGGGAATGGTCGCGGTATCGGCCAGCTTCGCCCACATATCTTCTTTATAGGGCTTGATGGTCGGCTCGTACTCGGTGAGCGCAAGCTTGAAGCGGATATACGCGTTAGCGTGGCTGTCGGGGACATGATGCGCGAGTTGCCGCACCGTCCAGCCCTCGGGCCGGTAAGGGGTGTCAAGTTGCTCGGGAGTCAGGTCGGCAACGGCCTTTCCGAATTTGTCCGGCAAGTTGGCGATGACGTCGATGTACTCGGCGCGCCGCTTCGCCATCTCCTTTTCGTTCGCGGCCGGGACCCAGTTGAATTTGCCAATCGGATATCGCAGGTCTTCCATGTCAATTCACCTTCCACGCGCGAACCAGAGACCAGTTTAATCGATGGAACGCACGTCGTTGGAGAAAAGCAATTCCACGGAGCACGGTCCGGGCAAAAATGCCGGTTTCGTAGGAGGATCCGCCGCGGCCGCGGCCGGCGTGGGCTCCTTGTCTTTATCTCTACTATCTTTACTTCCCTTCTTGGCGGCGGACTTCGTTTTCGTGACTGGCGGCGGAGGAATCGTGCCGCAGGTGACCGTTCCGCGACGCAGCGCACGAACTGACGATGTGTTGGGAAACTTGACCTCGAGGTTGGTGGACTTGACCGCGTCGGTAAGCGTCTTAATGTCGGCGTCTCCGCTAACGAACTTGATCTGGTCATTCTTTGCCGGCGACACCAGCGCAAAGAAGTCGCCCGTTCCCTTGCCCGATGTATCGAGTTTGCTGGTACGCATGGCCAGCATCTCGTCGCGGCCCTTGCCGATGCGACTGTCGAGATCTCCGGTCACGCCGAGCGCAGCCAAGCGCGGACGCGCCTCATCGCTGGGCGAGCGGCCAACCAGTGACAGCACATAGTAGTGAATGGCTTCGTCTTTGTTGCCGCGCTTCTCGTAGATCTCGCCGAGGTGTTCGCAAATGTTGCCGCTGCCCGTGGCTTCCCAGGCCGCACGAATGTAGCGCTCGGCGTCATCAAGGTTACCGCGCTTGAACTCGACCCAGCCCTTGGTGTCCCACACGTTGTAGAGCAGGTTGGCGATGCCGACATCCTGCAGGCGCAAGCTATCGAGGTTGACGTCGCGAAGCTGGGTCTCGATAGCGTTGATCGCGGCGTCAGAATACTGGCTGGCGCGATCGAGTTGCACGTTCCGCTCAGAGAGCGAGTAAGCGATGTTGTTCCAGACCACGGGGCTGGGCGAGAGCGCAATCGCGCGATCGAACGAACTCATCCCCTTCTCGGTTTGGCCGCTGGCGATGTAGGCTTCGCCCAGCGAGACATACAGCAGCGGGTTCTTGTCTTGCAGCGACACGGCCTTCTCGAGCTCGGGCACGGCGTCGTTCCAGCGTTTGAGCCTACTGTACAGCAGGCCGAGACTGGCGTGGGCAGACGGGTCGAGAGGATTTACTTCGAGCTGCTTTTGAAATTGCGCGATGGCATCGTCGAATTGCTGCATCGCTTCATAGGTTTGCCCCAGGTTCTTGTAGGCGTACTCGTCGTAGGCGTTGATGGAGATTTGTTTCTTGAATGCGTCTGCTGCCTGCTGGTATTGGTTCTCCGAATAGTAGGCGCCGCCCAAGCCGTTCCACAGGCCCTTGTGGGTAGGGTCGGTTTTCGACAAGCGCTCGAAAAGTTCGATGGCCAGAGCGAAGTTATTGCTGTTCCCTGCTTGCATGGCGGCCTCAAACAAGTCGTCAGGCGACTGCCCGGCACCGAGGCCCGCGGTTCCCGGAGACTTGTTTTCGAGCGTGATGTTCTGCGCCTGGTCGGCCTCGACGGTACGGCGGAGGGCGGCGTACTCCTCACGCCGCTCGTAGGGAATTTCGGTAAGCAGCACCTGCAGCTTGCGAACGGCTGTCAGTTGGCCATTCTCGAACTTGTAGCTGGAGTGATACTCCGCATAATCACGCTTCACGTCGATGCCGATGGGCAGCCGCACGCCGTACTTGGCCGGAACAGCGATCTTCACGTCAGTCGAGGCTTCGGTAATTGCGCCCAACTTGATCGGCTTGGGAGTCTTGCTGTCGTCTTCCGGATCAGGAGGGAGCGACACGTCAAGAATCGGCAGCGGCAGCTTGGGATCGGGTGAGGACCAGTCGAAATAGTTGGTCACGGCGACGTCGAAATCGATTTCCATCGGCTTCTCGGTGTTGGCGGGGTCGCCGACTTTGAGGTTGGTAATGTCGCCGCCCTTCATGGGCGTGCGGCTGATCATCATTTCAAAGACGTCTTTCCATTTGTTGTTGGGAATCTGGCGCATGGCAAAACGCAAGGCGAGTTCGGAGTCTCCGCGACCGACAACGTTGAAATGCGCGGTGAGCTTGCCGGTATCGTTCAGAGAGCCCTCAACGCGGCTGCGATCGTAACTGACAAACGGAAGGCCGGCAGGAGTACGCACAATTCCCGGTACGCCGCCGGGGGGCATGGCAAGGGCCTCTTTGTCGCGCAAGGGAAACGCCAGCATCTGAAAGGGGGCAACGCCGTTGGTGCTGTCGAGCCAGATCTCCTGGCCATCGACAGGAACGCGGGTGATGACGTGGTCGAATTGCGATGGCGACGGGATTTCCGGATCGAGTTTGTGCTGCGAGCCAATGAGGACCGAGGTTGACTCGAATCCCTGCGAAGCGAGAAGGGCGGCCAGCAGGGTGTTCTTGTCCTTGCAGTCGCCGTAGCCATTGGCCAGCACCTCGGACGCAGCGTGCGGCTGGTAGCGGCCCAGTCCGAACGACAGGCTGACGTAGCGGAAGTCGCGCGACACGAAGTCGTAAAGCGCTTTCACCTTTTCCGTGTTGGTGGTCTTGCCTTGCACCAACTCGGTGGCCTTCGCCTTGATGGCATCGTTGGGCTGGCGGCGGTCCTTTTCCAGTCCGGCATACCAGTCGCCGAGCTGCTGCCAGGTCTCGAATGTGGTCAGCTGCACCGACGGGACTTCATCTTCGTCGTGCCGCCGCGTCGGCCTCTTTTTCTTCTTGGCAGCGTCGTCTTCGTCTTCGAGGTGCGAATGCTTCCAGCGGTAAGTGCGGCGGTCACCGTCGTCGGTGATTTTTGGATCCGCGCCCGACTCGCTCTTGAGCTTGATCTGGCGCGACTTCGGTACGTTGATCTCAAGTTGTTCGTCGAGCACAATGCCGCGATCACGGAAATCGTAGCTCGTCCAGAATTGCCCGGGGGTGAGCGGACTCACGATGGTGCGAACGAACTGGTACTCCAGCACATCGCCGGGCCGAAGCGACGGCACGCTGATGTGCTTCTCGTGATAGTCGGTGTACATCAGCGCGTTGGGATAGGTAACATCTTGAATCGCAGAATCCTGCGCAGTCACGATCGTGCCATCGGGCTTGATGACGCGAACGTAAACCACTTCAAGCTTGTCACTGAGCGCGCTATAGCCGACCTTTAACTGGCCCAGCGCCTGGACTCCCGCGTCGCTATTGACCTTAATACTGACGTCAATCTGCTCGCGTCCGGTGCCGTCGTTCTCGAAGCGGAACGACTCGATGTAGTGCTCGGTGACGAAGGCCTCTTGCGAGTAGTCGACGGCTTCGACGGTTGTACCAGGCTTGGCAGTTGCGGCAGGCTTGGGTTCCTGCGAAACTGCGGGGCCAGTCGGTTTGGTATGCGACTGCTGAGCCCATAGAGACGAACTGGCAAGAAACAGACAGATAGATAAAGACCAGATTTTTCGCATAAAGGTATGTTTCGAGAGATAACCTACGTTGGACGTGCGAGCAAGGGAAATCGCCGTGCCTAAATTCATTGCGAATCCGATAGCGTCCTCACGAACTCGCTCGGCGGCCACGGACCACTCAGCCGCAAGCGTACGCCTTCCGATGACCCGGCACTGCGAAGCGCGGTGATGAAGCGCTCGCGATCCTGACGCGGCACCAGCGCGAACCAGTGATGCTTGCGGCGGTCCTGCCGGGCGCGCCACTCGCGCACGATTCCGGCGGTCACGGACTTCAGCTTGTTGTCGATGGCAGCAATGCGTTCTTCTGCCTCTTGCCGGCGCTTTAGATACTCCCGGCCACTGACCGGAGTCGCCAGGTCGGCCTGGTCGTCGGCCGTCCAACTGGCGATCATTTCGTATTGCACGGTTTCGCCGAGACGGTCCAGGGCCTCTTCAAAATGCTCCCGTTCGTCGACAACGTACTTTTCTACGGCCTCAAGGTCGGTGAGCACCACCGGGAATGGAAATGCAATCGGCGTGAAGTGGGTCACGACCTCACGCAAGACTCGCCTGAACTTCAGCTCGGCATTCTTTCTGGCTGGCCCGTCCGCTAGAGCTGTCTCAGGATCGGCGATTTCGCTCCAGTAGACGCGCAGGCCCGACGACCCGTGCGACTGAATCGTCTGGTCGCACACGCCGACCGGAGTAGCAATGACCTCTGAGTCGGCGCGAGTTACGCAATAAAGAAGGCAGGGCATTCGGGAAGTTCGCTATGAATGACTAATCGCAAAAATGGGAGAGCATCGCTGCTCTCCCACGGTACTAACTATCGGGTATCAGCGTTACCGGCGCGGGCCACGTCCACGTCCGCCACGGTCACCGCCACGTCCGCCGCCAGGACCGCCCCGACGAGGACCACGATCACCGCCGCCGTCACGGCGTGGCGGTCGGCTTCCTTCGCCGCGATTAAAGTTGGGCTCGTCGGCGGCTTCGTGTCCGCCTTCGAACGCAACGGGAACCGGAGCGCCCTCGCCACCTTCGGCACCTTCAGGCGCGGCTTCTCCGCCGCCCATCTTGGCGCGCTGCTCTTTCAGGATGGCCTTGCGCGACAGCTTGATGCGATTGCCTTCGACCGCCAGTACCTTCACCAGGATCTGGTCGCCTTCCTTCAGTTCATCGCGAACATCGTTGATGCGATGCTCGGCAACTTCGCTGATGTGCAGCAGACCGTCGGTGCCGGGAATGATCTCGACGAACGCTCCGAAGTCGGCCAGGCGCGTCACCGTGCCCAGATACGTCTTACCCACTTCGGCTGTAGCCGTGATGTCTCCGATCATCCGCAGGGCCTTGGCAGCAGCTTCCTGATCGCTTGAAGACACATTCACCTTGCCCGTGTCTTCGACGTCGATCTTGACGCCCGTCTGCTCGATGATGCCGCGAATGACCTTGCCGCCCGGCCCGATCAGGTCGCGAATCTTGTCGGTTGGAATCTGCAGGGTGTAGAAGCGCGGCGCGAACTCGCTCAGAGTGGTGCGCGGTTCGCGAATCACCTCGTTCATCTTGTCGAGGATGTAGAGGCGGCCATGGCGCGCTTGCTCCAGCGCTTCACGCATGATCTGGGCCGTGATGCCCATCACCTTGATGTCCATCTGCAGCGCCGTAATGCCTTCGCGCGTGCCGGCGACTTTGAAGTCCATGTCGCCGTAGTGATCTTCGGCGCCTGCAATGTCGGTCAGGATGGCATACGACTCGCCTTCCTTAACCAAGCCCATTGCGACTCCCGCCACCGAGGCCTTCAGCGGAACGCCAGCATCCATCAAGCTGAGCGATGCGCCGCAAACCGTAGCCATCGACGACGAGCCATTCGACTCCAGGATGTCGGAGACCACGCGCATCGCGTATGGCCAATCCTCTTGCGTCGGCAGCACTGCGAATAGCGCGCGCTCGGCCAGTGCGCCGTGCCCAATCTCGCGGCGACCTGCGCCACGGAGGAAAGCTACTTCGCCCACCGAGAATGGCGGGAAGTTGTAATGCAGCATGAAGCGCTTCTTGGTTTCGCCCTCGAAGGCCTCGAGCCGCTGCATGTCTTCGCCAGTGCCCAGCGTGGTGGTAACCAGCGCCTGGGTTTCGCCGCGGGTGAAGATCGACGACCCGTGGGTACGCGGCAGCACTCCGACTTCGATCCAGATATCGCGGATCTGGTCGAACTTGCGGCCATCCGGACGACGCTTTTCCTTGATCACCTGTTCGCGGAATATCTCCTCGCGCAGGAGGTCAAAGTACTTGCCGGCCTTCTTGCGGCCCGCTTCGTCTTCTTCCGGGATGGCTTCTTTGACTTCGGTCTTCAGGGCCTTGATCAGACCGTAGCTTTCGCTCTTGTGATACTTCTCGGTGTTGACGGCGTCAGTCAACTTCGCTCCGAACTTCGAGCGCAACTCGCTCAGGTACGCTTCGTCGGTGACCACCGGCTCGACCTTGCGTTTCGCCTTGCCAACCTTGGCTACCAAATCATTGATGGCCGCGCAGATCTTCTTGATCTCCTGGTGCCCAAACTCGATGCCGTTGACGACGGTCTCTTCCGAAACCTCTTTCGCGCCCGACTCGATCATCACGATGCCGTCCATGGTACCGACGACCATCAGATTGAGCTTGCCTTCGCGCTGCTCGTCGTAAGTCGGGTTGATGACGAACTCGCCGTTCACCTGGCCAACGCGCACCGCGCCGATGGGACCGTGGAACGGAATGTCCGACACGCTCAACGCAACCGAAGCGCCATTGATGCCGAGAACATCGGGATCGTTAGTGGTATCCGCCGACAGCACCATGGCGATGACCTGGGTCTCGCAACGGAAACCTTCGGGGAACAGCGGCCGGATGGGGCGATCGATCTGACGGCTGGTGAGAATCTCGCGCTCGCTGGGACGCCCTTCGCGCTTGATGAATCCGCCCGGAATGCGTCCGGCGGCGTAGGTGTACTCGCGGTAATCCACCGTGAGGGGGAAGAAATCGATGCCCTCGCGGGGATCGGGGTTGGCGCAAGCGGTGGCGAGAACCACGTTATCGCCAATGCGCACAATGCAGGAACCGTGTGCCTGCTTGGCTAGTTTTCCGGTTTCAAAGTGGATGGACTTGCCGCCATGCAGCTCAACTGTTACTTCGTGTTTCATCTATTTTCCTTTTCGAATGCATCCGATGTGTTCCCAGGCTCGGCGCTCCCTGTAGGGGCCGGAATCCTGAAACTCGGGCACTGCAACGTGACGCGAGCATGTGATCCGGCGGCTGCGGGATGGGGAGGATGGAATACTGGTCAGCCGAGAGGGGCTGAAACCGAGGCTGCGGACGCATCCTTGCGTCCGCTGAGTCTCGAAAATGTGTACCTTCCCGAAATAGACCGCTATCTCGGGGAGCCCGCCCAGCGCCACACCGGCGCCTGCAGGGGTGAATCGACGCACAATACGCTTGAAAAGCGGTACTCCAGTGGCTGGCAAGCTGCTTATTTGCGGATTCCCAGTTTCTGAATGACAACCTTGTAGCGTTCGGTATCGGACTTTCTGAGGTAGTCCAGCAGGCTGCGACGCTTGCTGACCATCATGAGAAGACCGCGCCGGGAGGCATGGTCCTTCTTATGCGTCTTAAAATGCTCCGTCAGTTCACCAATCCGTTCACTCAGGATCGCGATCTGCACTTCCGGCGACCCGGTATCCGTGTCGTGGGTACGGTACTGGTCAATCAGGGCGGTTTTTTTCTCTCGGGCTAACACTGCTTCGGGTGCACTCCTACTCTTTTTGTCGTATGTTGTTACGCCATAAAGAATAACATGCATAAGCAGGAACTACCAAACAGTAGTTCCCTGTCGTATTCACCGTATTGCTTTCCAGAGGAAATAGAAGGATAATCGGCCAGGGCCGGACGAAATAGAAACGCTGGTTCAGCCCGCGCCGTCTTCGGACCACCGTCTCGGCACCCGCCCGACGGGGAAAGACTTACGAAGATGAAACGCCAACGCACACTCAGAATCACTCTTCTGACGGCAATTTTCGCGGTGACATCTGTCCCGTGCTACGCCGCCGAATTGTTAACCTTTACGGGTGGAACCTTCGGACCGTCGGTGAATAACCAGACTATCGGCTGGTCGTTCACGGTGAACACTGCACTGCAGCTAGACGACCTCAGCTGGTACGACCCAACTGGAACCAACCCAATCGACCATAGTCTGGCAATCTGGGACAGCAATGGCAACATCGTGGCCACCGGTTGCGCGGGCCCAGGCTGCGGTTCTAACTGGGTAGGAGGATTCTGGGTCACTGCGATAAGCGCAGCTCTGGCTCCCGGAAATTACGTGATCGGTGGATACATTTTTGCGAACGGCAGCGACAGCTTTGTCCTGGGCAGTCCGACAATCACAACCGATCCGCGAATAACCTACGGCCAGTCTCGGTTTACCGTGTCAGGCGTGCTGACCGAACCCACCCACACCTGCTGCGGAAATGGGTTCTTTGGTCCGGACCTTTCAGCAGCCTCCGTGCCAGAACCCGCTTCCATGACCCTGATCGGCCTCGGAATCGGAATCGCAGGCCTGCGGAAACGTTTCCGAAGGTGAACCCGAGCGGCGACTGACGGCTCGCGGCGCGCGATCCGTCCAAGCCGAAAATGTTTACCAACACGCATGCCCCGTTCTAGTCTGGCTTTGACTAGGCGGGGCATTTCTTGCCGACGCTCGCAACCCATCATCGCCGGCCGCAATTCCCTTCCGTCCCAATCATCGATGGTGTGGCCCGACAGAACAATAACAATAAGGTTGCTCTCCAGGGAAATCGGAAGCATAATCACTCACCATCTGAGACAAAATGGAGATCCTGATCGGCAGGTCGGTTCATACCTGTACGGGGGAGAAGATATATGGCCAAGAAAACCTGCTTCGTGGTGATGGGCTACGGGAAAAAGATGGATTATCAGACGAGCCGAACGCTCGATCTGAACGCCTCGTACGAAAACATCATCAAGCCTGCGGTGGAGGCTGCGGACTACGAGTGCATTCGCTCCGACGAAATTCCCCAGGCCGGCAATATCAATGTCAAGATGTACGAACAACTGCTGAATGCCGATGTAGTCGTTGCCGACGTTTCCACCTATAACGTCAATGCGTTTTACGAGCTTGGCGTCCGGCACGCTCTGAGACCTTACACGACGATAACTATCGCCGAAGACAAGCTGGTGTTCCCGTTCGATATCGGCCAGATTGCCATAATCCAGTACCATCACCTCGGCGAAGATATCGGCGCGTCCGAATCCAGGCGCATGATTGGCGTTTTGAAAAATGCCATCGAGAAGGTTGGCGCAAAGGCCGAATGCGATAGCCCCGTATACACGTTCTTGAGCAACCTCAAGCCGCCGGTTATGGCGAAAGAAGCG
>Ga0070765_100002407_pt1 | contig 11726 bp, 8 predicted proteins | sample HubBroMetageWFT5_FD_71516 | JGI IMG/M metagenome (GOLD analysis project Ga0070765, IMG submission 71516) | Warmed and freeze-thawed soil microbial communities from the Hubbard Brook experimental Forest, New Hampshire - Hubbard Brook CCASE Soil... | ecosystem: Environmental > Terrestrial > Soil... | reverse complement strand
GGTCGGAGCCTTTGTTCTGGGCATCCCGATCTCGCCCTCGCGTTTCGTCCCGTTGCTTCTGGACCTTACCGGGGGCGTGCTGGTCTTACGCGGGATTCTCGGCGTCGTGCTACTTGCTCGAAGTAGGCGAGTGCGGCCGCAAACATGAGCGTATCTTTCGAGGGGATGAAAAAAGAGGCTTCGTTCTCGGCAAGTCAGCCCGCTTCCAGATAATGTCAGCCATCGGTTCGGTCTTGCTCGTCTGAGGCAATCGACGTAACATCAGCCGACAATCACTGAATCTCAAAAGGATCATGCCATGCTCAAAGAGTTCAAAGAATTCGCGATGAAGGGTAACGTGCTGGACATGGCTATCGGCATCATTATCGGCGCCGCCTTCGGAAAGATCATCACTTCACTGGTGGGCGACGTCATCATGCCGCCGATTGGACTGATTCTTGGGCGAGTCGATTTCTCCAGCCTGTTTCTAAGTCTCTCAGGTACGCACTACGATTCGCTGGCGGCGGCGAAGGCCGCCGGAGCTCCTACCATCAATTACGGGTTGTTCCTTAATAACGTCGTGGATTTTCTGATTGTGGCGTTTGTGATTTTCCTGGTGGTACGTCAAGTCAACCGCTGGAAAAAACCGGTTCCCACGGCGGCGCCTGCAACCAAGGAATGCCCTTACTGTTTTTCCGCTATACCAATCAAAGCGACCCGCTGCCCCAATTGCACTTCAGAGCTTCGAGCCTAAAATCTCCAGCGGCCGGTGGGGCGGCTTGAAAAACTATCCAGTCGATTTGGGTGGCAACCCTTTCTGTTCCTCCGGCGGATTCAGCCTCCGGGTCTGAATTTCGCGGAGATGCTCGAGAAGGCGTTCTAGCACTTCGTCGCCATGGCCTTGCGCGATTTCTCGCTCCACTTCGGTCAGCGCAAAATGAATGATGTCATGGTGATGTAGTTCCTCGCCGGGAAGCTTTTCGCTAAACTGAAGCCACATTTTATGCAGGATATCAATTTCCTTCGGCGTAAGCCGCGGGGCGTGCGGACCGAGATAGAAAATATATTCCTGTCCCGCGGGAGTGAAGATTTCCAAGGTCAAACGAGGACGGGGCTCCGGCATGCGTTCCCAAGCGAGCCCAATTTCCCGGGCCTGTTCGGTGACCGGCATCTTGGAAGAGCTACCACTGACAATCGTGCTCGATTGAAGATTCATCGCCGTGCGCAGAATGCCTTCCCACAAATCGTTGGCTGCCGCCACGGCCAGGCGCACCGGCTTACCTTCCTTTTCAGCGATGGCCAGCACTTTGGTGAACAGCAACTGCTCAATGGTGCTGAAGAGTTGATCGGCATCCAGATCGTATTCGCCGGAAGCTGCTCGCCGCAACATACGCACATGCAACACAACTATTTCTGCGTCCAATCCCTTCACACGTTTCAAAGCAGCTTCGAGGTGATAGAGCGCATAGTAAGTGCTTACGGGAACAAGAATATTCCCCGGTGCAACTCCCACGCTCGTGGGAGTGAGCTCGGCTTCTTTTGTAAGGTTGAACTGATCGAGCTCAACGTGAGCGGCGCCTGCCTGCCGTTTGTGCATGCGGTGCTCAGAAATCTCGAAAACCGTGAAAAGTATGAGAGTGAAAGTGATGCCCGCTATGGTTGCATCCGGCTTGGTGAACAAATTGATGACCGCGATGGCAAACAAGACCAGAGTGATGAGTCCCAGCCCAATCGGGATCTCCACGCCGAAGATAACCGGGTTGAGCGGCACGCGGTATTCGCGGTCCTGAGGGTGCGTGTAGCGCAGCACCAGAACGGCAATACCCTTCATGGCAAAACTCCAAATCACGCCGAATGCATACAGGTTGCCGAGGAACGTTACATCACCGCGGCTTGCCAGAATCGTGATGATCTGGAACGCAACGACCATATTGATGATGCGGTGCGTAGTGCCGAATCTCGCGTGGGGGTGGCGGAACCAATCCGTTAGAACTCCGTCTTCGGACACGCGATTAAGCACTCCGTTGGAGCCCACAATCGCGGTGTTAACCGCCCCCGCCAGGATCAAAACACCGACAAACACCACGAACACATGAAATGCCAGTCGCACTGGAAAGCTTCCGACCAGATGCATCGAAAGTCCACCGATCAGGTTCTCGGTGAATCTCCCGCGCACATTGTCCGGAATGATCATCACCGCGAAAAAAGAAACCAGCGAGGTGAAAACCAGACTGTAAATAAAAATGATCAGCCCGGCTTTTTTCAGATTGCGCAGTTTGGGATGTTCGATTTCTCTATAAACCTGGGCCAGCGATTCTTCGCCGCTCATCGCCAGCACGGAATGGCCCAGTCCGACGAAAATCGCAACGAGCGTAATCGCGTGCGCCCATTGATAGCGGTCGAGCCAGCCAAGCGACCCCTTGTCGAGCTTCATGTTCTGGGGCAGCGGCGCGGGCGGAAGATGCCACCCGCCTCGGGCGTACAGTGTGTAGAAGCACCAGCCGATCAGCACGATCACCATGATGGTAGTGAGCTGCATGATTTTCAGCGCCTTGCCACTGGATTCCGGCACGCCCTTGATATTTTCCCACCAAAAATAAAGTGTGATCACAATGGCGACCGCCGCTGCGGTACCGTTTACGTGGAGATGAAGCGGAATGTGCGCGAAGACAAATAATTCGTTGAGAACACCCACGAAATATTGTCCGGCAGAAACGCCGCTGATGGGCCCCGTTAGAACGTAGTCAAACATCAACGCCGAAACCGAGAACTTTGCCAGTGTCCCGCCCAACGCTTCCTTCACCACGCGATATACGCCGCCGCGCACGAACATACTGCAGCTCTCTACGTAAATGGCGCGCACCGCATAAGAGAACAGCATGATGCCCAGGATGAACCACGGAGCGGTCTTGCCGATGAATTGCTCTGCCTCGCCGCCGGCGTAATAGGCCGAGGAAGCGAGGTCGTTTAGAACGATAGCTGCGGCCCGCCAAAAAGAGATGAACGCCAGCATGGCCGTGGTGGCCACGAGGACTTTGGCTACAGGGCGTACCCTACCCGGCGTGAAAATGTGGCCCGTGGAGTCGGATGACATACGTTGTTGAGGTGCGGAGAAGAACTATACGTTGAATTTGACGCAAAAACAAAGTGTTGCTCGCCCGGGATTTCTTTCCGCAATCAGCCAGCCACTTGCCGTCGCGAGCCGCGGCGCTTGTTCTCAGGAGGCTTGGTCTTTGGTTGCCGGCCGAAACTCCCGCGCGCAAGCCGCGCAAGGGCAGATTTCGCGGAGATGCTCGAAACTGTAAATCCCGGTCGCGTGGCTGTCAGAGAATTCAATTTGGATTGCGTAGTTCCCTACCGCTGTGGCGCTCTTTGCGGTGACGCGAGGTTTGAACATGGGAAGTACAGCGCCAGAAGCGTTGCCAACCTTCGAGGCTCGCGCTTTCTTTTCGCGCTCGTCATTGCACAGCGCGCAGGGACAATTCTCGCGCAGATAGGGAAAATCGTAGTGGCTTGTGTGAGCATCCGACCAGGTGACTTCCACACCTTTGCCCGTTGAGACGTGAACTTTCACATCCATCGGCTTCTTTCTTAGATCATGTGCTATGGGCATCTAGCTCCATTCTAGCAGACAGGCCTTCGTGTCGAGTTGGGAACACTCCGGAGAACGACGCGGTTATCTAACAGGCTCGGGCTTGAATGACGGCAAGATTTGTTTGAGCTTTCCATGCGCAAATTCGATGCGGCGGTCAGCGAGGCGCCCAATCGAAGGGTCGTGCGTCACCATCAGAATCGTGCGCCCTTCACCGTGCAATTCGCGAAATAGTTGGATGACGGTTTCCTCGTTAGCTTCATCGAGATTTCCGGTTGGCTCGTCGGCCAGTATCAGTTTCGGATGATTGATAAGCGCGCGAGCGACCGCCACGCGCTGTTGTTCGCCGCCGGAGAGCGCACCGGGAAGATGCTCGATACGATCACCCAATCCCACTCGTTCGAGCGCTTCGCGGGCCTCTTTTTCATCGGTCGTGCTGTGAAAATACTGAGCCAGCATCACATTTTCGACTGCTGTCAGATACGGCACCAGGTGAAATTGTTGAAAGATAAATCCAATCTTCTGCGCTCTGAAGCGCGTGAGTCCGGCTTCGTCCAGACGCGCCACATCCACGGCATCCACAACTGCTTTTCCTGACGTCGGCATATCGAGTCCGCCAAGGATATTAATCAGCGTGGTCTTTCCCGAGCCCGATGGACCCATGATGGCGATCCATTCCCCGGCTTGCACGCAGAACGACACCCCGGCTAGCGCGCGAACGTTTCCGAATTCCTTGCGCAGATCTTCGACTTCTACCAGCGTCGCCACTATTCTCCTCGAAAAATCATGGCCGGTTTCACTTTGCCCAGCATGCGCAAAGGAAGCGCTCCGGCAAGCGCGACGGCGACCATCAGGGCGATGGTCAACGGAAAAATCTCCCAGCGTGAAGAAATGGCTGTGCCGAAAACGCGCTGTCCCATCCAGCGAGAAAGCACGATGCCCAGGATTGCGCCGACAAACCCGCCTGCTGCGCCCAGCACCCCCACTTCGGCCATGAACAACGCCACGATCCGTTCGATCGATCCGCCGAGCGCCTTCATAAGACCGACATCCTGGCGCCTTTCCATGGCCAGCGCCGCCATCGTCGCCAGCACACAAAGAGCCGTCAACACCAAGATCAAAACGACCATGGAGACGACCAGCAGCCGGATGCGATTTAGAAGATCGCTTTCAGCTTCGGTTACCTGGCGAATGGGCCGCACGTCATACGCCGGCAGCCTAGCGGCAAGCCGCGCGGAGTACTGTGAAATGCTTTTCGTGGTTCCTCGCACACTCAGCTGCGCCAAACTGATTTGCCCATTCAGCCCGGCCAGATCCTGCGCTTTTGCTAATTGCACGAAAACCTGGTTATCTTCGGTTCCGCCCGCATCTAGAATTCCAGCCACTGTAAGTTGCGCACTTTTGCCCAAATAAGTCAGATTGAGCAAGCCGCCTGGAAGAAGCTGGAACTGCCGCGCGACGTTTCGTCCAATCACGCAAGAGTTCAGGTGGTCCTGCGGCGACGTCCACGCGCCGTCTATTCTCCACGCCGGCTCAAGCTTGGGCAGCTCTTCGAGCTTGGTTCCCGCGACAACCACCGGCGTGTCGCGCACGCGCTCAACAACGTAAAGAAACGGCGCTGAGGCTACCACGGCGGGATCTTCGAGGTCCTGAAGCGCGCCCGACACATCGCTCTCGCTCATCGGTTCCCCCGGGCCGATACCGGTGGCTTGCGCGGCGTTGCCGGGAGAAATCAAAACGTTCGCTCCTAGCATGCGAAATTCCTGGGTGAGTTTTCGCTCGATGTCAAATTCGAGATTTAGCAGCGCGGAAACCACCATGGCACAACTCACCAGCGCCAGAATGGCCACGGTGAGCCGACCACTGCTTGCTCGCAACAGTTTCCAAAGAAGGCGCCAGAACATTACTCGCCCCGCAGAATCGGCGCGGGATTGAAGTGTGCCGCGCGGCGTAGAGGAATCAGGCTGCCCACGAGCGCTACGATTGCAGCAAGGCCAAGGATCACCGGAAACAAGATCAGACGCACAGAAGCGGCCGTCCCGAAAATGCTCGCGCCCAAGCTTCGCGCCAGCACAGCGCCGACAACAAATCCAACGGCCGCTCCCGCAATGGCCAGCAGCAATTGTTCAGCGAGAAATATTCCCGCAACCAGCGCGTTGGTTGCGCCTAGCGCTTTCATCACGCCGATTTCCGCTCGCCGCTCGAGGACGGTAGTAGCGGATGTGGCCGCGACCGCCAGCGCAGCCGCCCCCAGGGCCGTTAGCGTAACGATCCAAAGCAAGGTACTCACGCGGGAAAGAATGCTCCCTTCCGTGTCCGCCACGCGCCGGATCGCGCGCACATCCGTCCCGGGCAACACGGTCTTGATTTGGTAGCTGATCGAAGAAATGTAAGGTGAACAAAACCAGCGGTCGTATTCGGTTGGCGTCATCTTCAGGGGATCGCGTTCGGAAAAGCTATCGGCTGGCTTCGTGAGCGCGCTTACGAAAAGCTCGCGGAACTGCCCGCGGCGCCCTGAAAACCGCTGGGCGAATGAGAGCGGAACGATAATTCCATTGTCTTCCGACCCTTCCGTGGAAACAATTCCAGTGACCACCAGGTCCCAGGCAGCATTCGCTGACCCGCTGTGAGCAACTCGTATCTTTTTCCCGATTGCAAACACTTCGGGATCTCGCGCTGCCAAGTTCGCGCCGATAACGGCTTCGTTTGCGCTGTCCCGAAACCAACGCCCTTGGATTTTCCAAGAGGGATGCGTGAAACTCAGACCGGTCTTGAACGTTGTTCCATCTGGAACCGAAACCTCATGTTCGTACCAGGTCCCGATCAATGTCGTCTTCATCTCGTGACTGCCATTGACCAGGGCGGGAACATCCAGAAACGGAGTGAACCCCAGGACATTGTGCCGCCAGAAAATCGTCTTCAATTTTCCCAGAGCGTCCTCGCTGAGATAGGCGCCTTCATCCACTGGCCGGTAGTCCACGCCGCCAATTTCGACTGGAAGAGTGTCCGACTGAGGAGTAACCAGCAAATTTGCGCCGAGGCTTCGAAACTCTCGTGCCAGCCGGTCGCCCACCTCGAGCACAATTGTCAGCGTTGAGGTAGCGACGGCCATGCCCACGACCAGCGCGGCGGCAGTCAGCAACTTTCTGCGCGGATTACGAACAAAGGATTCTCTTACCAGGCGGCCAAACATTTTTTAGGAGTGAATCCGGGAGGCGGAATCGGCTAGCGCCGAAAGATCCACAATCACTTCTCCTTCTTGAACTTGCGATTTCACCGCGATTGGATTGCAGCCACCCGATTCACCGATGGACGGAATGTAAATCGCCGCCGCGCAATTCCGGCAGATCACATTTTGACCTTCTTGACGATATCCCGCCCGGCCGCAAATCTGGCATGCGTCCAGCGCCACAGCGAAATCGCCATTTTGTTTGTGGATCACCAGGAATCGAATTACATTTCCGTTCACCTCGGCAGTATAAAAATGCAAACTCGAATCGGTGAGTTCAGAGAGAGGGATGCGCACATGGCCGTTCTCTGCCACAAGCGTCCGGGCCGGTGACGGCGCCGCCACCGAGCGCGCGTACACATACTCCGCCGCAAACGACAAAACAATCGCGACGCACAATACCGCCGCGGCAAAACTCCAACGCCGTTGTCTTCGAAATTCCCACTCCCGCATGCGCCGGTCCGCGGCGCTGGCCGTTTCTTCGGAGGCCGGTTTTTTCGCGCTGAACCACTCGCGCAACGCCACCAGCGCTGCGGCACCCAATATCACCACAAAAAAGAACACCTCGTTTCGCACGATGGGCCCGATTGTGGCCATTTCTGTCTTACTTGACGGAATCCACATAGCCTCGCTTAATTCGTGCACACCCGTAAGCAGGAGCTGAAAAGCCACCACCATCAAAATCGCACTGGTAGCCGCAAAAAAACGATGAAGCGGAATTCGCAGCGTGCCTTGAAAGAAGAACAGGCCGACCGCAATTGCGATGGCAATTCCCAGCCCGGTTCCGATCCAAACTTGAACGCCCGCGCTCGAAAGCTCGACCGCGCGCAAAATCAAGACCAGCTCGGCTCCTTCCCGCAATACCATTAGAAATACAAAGAAGCCGATGCCCCAACCGGCAGCTCGCGAAGACTGTTGCGCATACGTTTCGACGCGCTGTTCGATTTCTTTCTTCAGGTGGCGCGCCACGCGGTTCATCCAAACGATCATGGTAATGACCAGAACCGCCGCCGCGAGCATCAGCAAACCTTCAAAACCGTCTTCGCTGAGGTGCCAGCGTTGTAGAAGCAATGCAGCAACAAAGCTCGCCGCTGTAGCCAGAATTACTCCGCTCCAGACACACGCCTTTAAGGCGCGTCTTCCAGTGCGATCGAGGTAGACCAGGACGATGCCGACGACAAGCGCGGCTTCAACCCCTTCACGAAGTGCTACAAGGAGCGCAGAGAGCATGGAATGCCAGTTGTAACCGTGTTTCAACTAGCATTCCCAGTGTATCTCTCCGCAACTGCAATTGCAAGTCAATCCAAGCCTGCGCGAACCGGCTTTCTTCCCTGTACAATATATCTCGCATTTCAAGTGTTCAGCCCTTGCTAACTGACCGAGGCTTGGCAGCATCTGATAGCTTATGCCGACCGCACGCGGGCTAAGGCCGCTTAAATTAGTCGCAGCTTTGGCCGTTCTCGCGGCGCTTGCTGTCGTGGGTGCGCTTCCCGCGCATCCCCGTCCTGCAGCTGATCCTCAATCCCGGTCGGCTGACGCTCCCCAGCAAGACAAACAACCTCCATCTCCCAACCCTGTCGGCACGACAAGCAAGCCAACTCCGCCTGACGCAGCAGTCGCTTCCGCATCGCCAACAATAAAAGCGGACCTGAAAAAAGCGAAGCAAGCTGACAAACAAGGTCTTCGTGCCCAACAACAGGGCGATTGGCAGGCGGCTTATGAGGCCTACGTGGATGCGGTGAACTGGGCGCCTCATGACGCCGACTACTTTGCCCGGCGGGAAGTAGCCAAAAGCCACGTGGTACAGATGAAAGTCGATCTCGCGGAACGCCACGCCGTATCCGGGGAAATCCCGGCGGCCTTGCGTACGTTGCGCGAGGCGCGCGAGCTGGATCCCAGCAATCGGATCATCCGCGAACGGCTTGTCGAACTGGCGGCTCTTGATCCCAGCCAGGCAAAAGAGGTCCTTTCCGGCCCCCCGCTTGCGGCCGAGGTGCACCTCGAACATCTGCCCGGAAAACAAAATTTCAACCTGCGAGGCAGCACACAGGCGGCCTATGAAGAGATCGCTCGAAGGTTCGGCGTGCAGGTGGCCTTCGATGTGGACTTGCGCTCGCGGCCCGTGCGCCTGGAGGCGAATGATCTGGATTTCCCTACCGTGATGCGAGTTCTGGGAGAGGAAACCCATACTTTCTGGCGGCCGCTGACCAAACACCTGTTTTTCGTGGCCGACGATTCCACTCAGAAACGCAAGGAATACGATGTTTCGATTGTGCGCACAGTGTTGTTTTCCGCTTCGGAAACCAAGGAACAGATGACGGAGATTTCTCACTTGGTGCGCGACGTCGCGGGAATCACCCGCAGCCAGCTGGATACCCAGAGCCGAACACTCACTATGCGCGCCTCGCCCCAGGCGATCGCCGTGGCTAGCGGAGTAATCGAAGACCTCGAACAACCGGTTGCTGAGCTCGTGTTGGAAATCGAAATACTCGAAATGGATCGCACCTACGCGCGGCAGCTGGGCGTCACTCCGCCGCAAACCGCGAAAATCTATTCAATTCCTTCGAACGCCGTCAGTGAAGCGGAGTCCGGGCTATCGGGATTAGTCGCTGTCCTCCAGCAGATCTTCGGAAGTTCCGCGCTCGGAGGGCTGTCGCCAACACAGCTAGCCGGATTGCTTGGTTCAGGGCAGGTAAATGTTGCTTCGCTGATTCCCCCGCTGGCCGCATTCGGAGGAGGAGCATCTACCTTTCTATATACTCTTCCCGGCGCGTCCGCTAATTTTTCCGACATGCTCTCTATGGTGCGGCACGGCCGGCGAATCCTGCTTCGCGCCGAGGACAATCAGCCTGCAACATTCTTTGTCGGCGAGCGCTTTCCCGTTTCGCTGGCCCAATATTCCAACAGCTTAACGACTGGTACGACTACCCCTGCCGGCACTAGCATTCCCGGTCTGAACTTGAGCAACCTTCCGATCACAAATTACGCCACCGGGAATGGACCTGATTTCGTAACCACAGCGGATGTGAACGCCGATAATTTTCAAGATCTCATTGTCGCCAACTTCGCGGACAATACGCTTTCGGTTTTTCTGGGCAATGGCGATGGGACGTTTCAAAATCCAATCACGCCTCCTCCTGCAACCGGCGCGGGACCTGTTTCTATCGCGACCGGCACATTCAACTCGAAGAACAATACGAATCAATGCTTAGCAGTAGCGAATGAAACCGCCAATACGCTGACAATTCTGGTTGGGAACGGCGACGGGACCTTCGTACAAGCTTCTGGCTCGCCGATCCCGACCGGGAAACATCCAGTTTCCGTTGTTCCCGCCGTTCTGAGCGCCGAGGGACAATCCGACCTCATCGTTGCGAATCAGGAAAGCAATACGATTTCCGTGTACATGGGCAACGGAGACGGCACGTTCACGCACACAGTGGATTACCCTACTGGAAATGGGCCGACGGGTCTCACCGTCGCAGATTTCAATAACGACGGCAAATTGGATTTGGCGGTTACCAATCAGACGGACAATACCGTATGGGTCTATTTGGGAAACGGAGATGGGACATTCAACAAACCGATCGGCTACGCGGTAGGCCAGGCCCCGATCTATGTCGCGTCGGCCGACTTTAACGGCGATAACATTCTGGATCTTGCCGTCGCAAATAATGGCGCTCCCACTGCCACAAATTCCGGCAATTCCGTTTCCATTCTCCTGGGCAACGGTAATGGCACGTTCGGCGCCGCAACCGACTTTCCGGCAGGCAACGGTCCCACCTCGATCGCGATTGCCGATTACAACATTGACGGTCTCCAGGACCTAGCCGTCACGGCACAAACAGACAATGCCGTGGCCCTTCTGTTGGGGATCGGCAATGGAGCATTCTCTCCATTCTTCGAATTTCCCGTCCAGTCGAATCCCCTTTCAGACGCCACGAACATATTTACGAGTACAGGACAGCCTGATTTGGCTGTCGCTAACCAGGGATCAAATACAGTATCGGTGATCATCAATTCCGCACAATTTGGAGCCTTCGGTTCTACGGCCGGCCAGGGGACCCAGTTTCCGAACGCGGAATATATCGATATCGGCGTGAAGGTGAAAGCAACTCCGCGCATTCACCAGAATGACGAAGTAACTCTGCAGCTTGAATTCGACATTACTAGTCTGACCGGGACCGTTCTCAACAGCATACCGGTAGTCTCCAACCAATCTGTGCACCAAACGGTGCGCGTAAAAACGAATGAGACTACGGCCTTAGCTGGATTCCGCTCGCCGCTGTATATGCGCGGCCTGAATGGGCTTCCTGGTTTGGGGGAAGTGCCTGGCGCAGGGCTGTTCGCCGCCGACGAAGATGTCCAGAAGCAGGACACCGAATTCCTGATACTCGTGACGCCGCGGATGGTCGCGCTTTCGCCCCGAAAGGATCATGTCATTTATGCTGGTCGTGGCGCCCCCGAGGGGCCGGGTTCTGCGGGACCCACGCGCGAAGAGCGTGAAACTCCTCCGTCACAGATTCCGCAACAGCCTGTTCCGCAGCAACAACCGCAACCGCAGCAGCCCCAGCCGCAGCCTGCTCCTCAGCCCGAGACGCCGCCCCCGACCGAACCTCAATAGCCGGGGCTGCTCCATACACCGCTTGCTCAACGCCAAAAGATAGCTTTGCTTTAGGGAATAGCTTCGAGAACCACGACCGGTTGATATGTGCGGGGCACGACGGGCTCGGCAATGGCCATCAGTTCTCCGCGTTGGTTGAAAACGCGCAGACGAGCCGGCTTCCAGTCGCCCGAATCCAGTTCCAGGGGAGCGCCTTGAGCCGATGTCGGCTGCCCGGGCTGGATTTGAGCCAGTGATACGTTGAACTTCGCTCCGTGGCGAACACGCTTTTCAACAATCGGAAGGATGGTTACGCGCGGTAACTC
>Ga0070765_100002405_pt1 | contig 11733 bp, 11 predicted proteins | sample HubBroMetageWFT5_FD_71516 | JGI IMG/M metagenome (GOLD analysis project Ga0070765, IMG submission 71516) | Warmed and freeze-thawed soil microbial communities from the Hubbard Brook experimental Forest, New Hampshire - Hubbard Brook CCASE Soil... | ecosystem: Environmental > Terrestrial > Soil... | reverse complement strand
CCGGTGCGCACCGCGCGGCGCTCCTCATTCGACACCGGCATATGACAGCCCGCGCAGAACTCACCCGCGAGCCCGGTGACGGCCGGGCGGCGATGGGCTGCGATGCGTGCATAGAGGGAGAGATCGCTCGGGTCGGTTTCGGCACGCAGCGCATCACGATCGGCGTTCAGGACGTCACGCTCAGCGGTCAACGATGCGAGACGCGCGCGCAGCGGCTCGATTGATTCGTGTCGTTGCGATTCGCGTACCGCAACCCGCGCGGAGACGTCCTGCAGGAGCGCGAGCGCCTGATCCACCTGCTCCATCTGCTCGAGGGCGTCGTCCTCCGCGCTGGACAGGCGGCCACGCAGTGTCTCCAGCTCGCGCTGCATCTCCATCAGCTCGGCCGGGTTGCGCACGGTGCCGCTGTAGAGCCGGCGGTCCAGCTCGCGAATCCGCGTCTGCAGTGACGCGGCGTCGAGCTCGGCGAGTCTCGCGCCCGCGCCGCGCGTTCGGTGCTCCTCCTGCGCCGCGGCCTCGGCGGCACGGAGGCGATCGAGCTCAGGATCACCCCGGATGGACGCCTCGGTCGCGGCGATATCGGACGCGAGTGTGCTGAGGCGATCGTCGATCTGCTGGAGGCTGAGCAGCGTCGACGCACGGCTCACGCGGCCACCTCGTGGGATACCCGAGCCAGGGCTTCGAGTGCGCGTCGCGCCGCCCCGGAGTCGATCGAATGGGCGGCGACGGCGACGCCGTCGAGAAGCGTCGTGACGTGGTCTGCCGCGACCAGCACCGCCGCCGCGTTGAGCACCACCACGTCACGCCGCGCTCCACGCTCACCATCAAGGATGGATCGAATGGTGTCCGCGTTGGTGGCCGCGTCCGCGCCCTGCACAGCGTCGAGTGTCGCCGGCTCGACCCCGACGTCGCGCGGGTCGAGGAGGAAATCGCGAACGCCTTCGGCGGTCACCTCGTAGCAACGCGCGGCGCCGCCAACGCCGAGCTCATCGACGCCGTCGGGTCCGGTGAACACCAGCGCATGCGCGTGTCCCAATCGATGCAGCACCTCGGCCATGATTGGCGCGAGGCTCGCGTTCGAAACGCCGAGCAATTGGTGGCGAACCCGAGCGGGGTTGGCGAGCGGACCGATCACGTTGAAAACCGTCCGGATCCCGAGCTCGCGACGCACCGGCCCGACGTGGCGCAGCGCCGGGTGAAAATCGGGCGCATACAGGAAGCCGATGCCGGCTTCGGCGACACAGCGGCACACGCCGTCGGGCGAAAGCGAGATCACGACTCCAAGAGCCTCGAGCACGTCGGCGCTGCCGCACTGCGACGACGCCGCGCGATTGCCGTGCTTCGCCACCGGGCATCCGGCACCTGCGGCGACCAGCGCGGCGGCCGTTGAGATGTTGAAGGTCCCGGCGCCGTCTCCACCGGTGCCGCAGGTGTCCACCGCCTCGACCGGCAGCACAACCTGGGTCGCATGCGCTCGCATCGACTCGACCATGCCCGAGAGCTCGTCGACGGTCTCGCCCTTGGTGCGCAAAGCCGCAACCAGTGCGCCCACCTGGGCCGCCGATGCCTCGCCTTCCATCATGGTGTCCATAACTGCCCGGGCCGTGGCGACGTCGAGAGAACGGCCGGTGACGACCGTTTCGAGTGCCTGCCGCATCACCTCCTCGCCCATGGCGGGCGACGGTACCACCGAGCGTCACGAGAGCGATCCATATACTCGGAGGCGTGACCGCCCGCAGCCTCGCACCCTTCGACCCGGACGCCGTGCGTCCGTGGCGCCTCGGCGACGGACCACGTGGCGTGCTCTTGATCCACGGGTTCGCCGGCACCCCGCCTGAGCTGCGCCGCCTCGGAGAAGTGCTCGCGGCCAACGGGTTTCGCTGTCATGCACCGATGCTTCCCGGCCACGGCACAACGCCGAAAGACCTCGAACTCACTCGATGGCAGGACTGGGCGGAATGTGTTGCGGAGTCGTTCGACGCGCTCGCATCGGAGTGCGTTGACGTCATGGTGGCGGGGCAGTCGATGGGTGGGACTCTGGCGCTCCACCTCGCGGCCCACGACCTGCGCGTTCGCGCCGTCGCCGCGCTCGCAGCACCCATCTGGCTGAGTGGTCCGCTCGCTCCGTTGCTACCGGTGATCAGGCGCGTGGTGCGCTGGCACCGAGCGGGAGACGATGTCGACCTGTGGCACCCCGACGCGGTGGAGGAGCTCTACAGCTACGGTATCCGTCCCACTCGCAGCATCGACGAGCTACGCCGGCTGTGCGCTGTGGTTCGCAATGAGCTGGCGGAGATCCGCGCCCCGGTGCTGGTCGTCCACGGCGAGCGAGATCGGTCCATCGACCCCCGATGCGCTCGCGAGATCGGGCACAGGCTGATCGGCAGCGCGGCTGTGCAGGTTGACCTGCTCCCTCGCAGCGGCCATGCGATCTCGGTCGATGTCGACCGTGACAGCGTCAATGCCCAGATCCTGCAATGGTTCGAGCGCTTCGCCCCGGCGGCGCAGGCAGCCGCCACCGCGGGACTTTGAATCAGCCGGAATCGTGAGTGGATTCCAGCAGGCGTGCGGCCAGTGCCGGGTCGATGACGGGGTTCGCTGGCGGGCCCGCGTCGAGGTCGCGATGATGTTTCGAGGTGTGGCGTTGCGGCCTGTTGATGGTTTCACGCGCGCCGCCGTGGACAACGTCTCCGCACGCGGCGCAGCGAAGGATCGCAGCCGAGGTCCCCTTGCCCGCGTATTCGCGATGCGAAAAGCGCAGCTCGCCACCACATTTCGCGCAGCGTCGCCGTGGCCTGGTCTGGTTTGGAGCTTCGCTGGTCATCGATTCAAGCGTACGGCCTCGACCGTGCGCGCAGCGCGGGTGTGCGCGGCATGAGCGCAGCAGCGTCCATCGTCGATCGCCTCCGACTGGTCGTGAATGATCCGGGCGACATCGTGACCGAGGCGCCGGCCGGCCTGCGGCCGGCTTCCGTGCTGCTCCTCTGCGACCCGACGGCACCCGGCGTGCCCCTGCTTTTCGTGCTCCGCTCGGAGGAGCTTCGCCACCATCCCGGGCAGATCGCGTTTCCCGGTGGAGGCGCCGAGCCGATGGACGCCGGCGTGGTGGAGACCGCGCTTCGCGAGGCGGGTGAAGAGCTCGGGATTCATCGCGACAGCGTCGAGATTCTTGGTGTCCTTTCGCCGTTCTCGACAGTTGTCTCCGGTCGCTGGCTCACACCGGTCGTCGGCATGCAGCTTCGACCGATCGAGTTCAGGACCGACGACTTCGAGATCGCCGAATGGTTTCGCATCGACATCGCGGACCTCATGGTGGCGCCACACAGCGTTCGCGAGATCGAACGCAACGGCATGCGCGGCCGCGTGCACTACTACGAAGCGTCAGGCCGCGTCATCTGGGGTGTCACGGGCGCCATCCTGCACGACTTCCTCGAGCGCCTCGGCCGTACCGATTGACCTCAGGTCGAGGCGGCGACAATCCTCTGATCCTGCGCGAGCGCGACCGCGCCGGCGAAGGTCGAATCGACCGGCTTCGCGGCGTCCACGAGCAGGACAACCGCGATGACGTCGCCGTCCTGAAACGCGATGCCGACCTGGCTGTAGCCGGTGGAATTCGTGCCCACGAACTCGTCCGCCTGGCAGCCGAGGCTGGCCGGCGACGATGTGGTCGTGACCGTCGCAAACTGGGTCTTGGCGGCGTCGCGCAGCTGCGGATAGTCGGCCGTCGCCGTCTGCGTGGAGGCGTCGAGCACGACGTCATCCTCGATGCGATACGTATTGCCGGGGTTGGCAAATCCGCGCTGATCCGTGTTGGCAGTGTTGTTCATCCGGCCGTCGCTGATCTGCACCAGCGACGGACCGCCTGACGGCAGATCCGCGACCGTAAGCGCGAGTCGTTCGACGGGGGAATGGGCAGAATTGACCTGAGGATTCGCGCAGGCTGCTGCGGTCGCGGCTGCCGTCGGCACCGCCGTGCTCGGAGCGGGCGACGCGGTCGCGAGTCCCGAAGGGGCGCCGCAGCCCGCGGTTGCGGCCGCGACCCCGCAGCTCGCGATCCTCAGCGCACCACGCACGACGTGACTCATCATTCTCAGCCCCTCCCGGGCTCATCAGCCCGTCGCGGCCACCCTAGCACAGGGTCCCTGAATCAGCGGTAGCGCGGATGCACCACAAACGGGTTGTTGCGCATCTCCGCATCGACTGTGGTTCGCTGCCCGTGACCCGGGTACACGACTGTCTCCGGGGGCAGCGTGTAGATGCGATGCTCGATCGAGAAGATGAGCGCGGGCCATGATCCACCGGGGAGGTCATAGCGACCCACGCCCCGATTGAAGAGGGTGTCCCCGGAGAGCAGATCTGGGCCGAGGCGAAAGCACACCGAACCGCGAGTGTGGCCCGGCGTATGCACAACCTCGATATCGAGGGCGTGCCAGCGAAGCACCTCGCCATCCTTCAGGTCCCGCTCACAGACAACATCCGGAAAGTCATCTGGCAGGCCGGGAAGGTAGCGCACGGCTTCGAGTTGTTCGCGATCACCTGGATGGATCGAGGCCTCGCATCCAAACACGGCCTTGAGTGCCGGGACACCGCTCACGTGATCGGGATGTCCGTGAGTCAGCAGGATGCGCTCACAGCGCAACCCGCGTTCGTCCAGCAGTGCGAGCGTCTGCGGGAACTGCAGTCCAGGGTCGACCACCAGGACGTCGGTGGTGTCGCGACGGCGAAGGACATAGCAGTTCTGATCGAACGTCGGATCGACGACGATCGCAAGCTCGACCAGGTCTCGCAGCGTTTCCGTCACGGGCGAAAGATTACGCGGGCCCGGCGTTGATCGGACCGATGACGTCCGCAGCTGTGATCGGGAGCACGAACCCGGCACCGCGGCGTTCGCGCCGGCGCGGAGCGTCCGACTCAACCAACGCACGATCGAGCACCTCGCCCACGTTGTCGACCGGCACAACCTCGATGGCGTCGAGGATCTCCTTGTCGACCTCATACAGATCGCGCAGATTCTTTGCCGGCAGGATGAAGGTCTTCAATCCCGAGCGATGCGCGGCGAGCAGCTTGTCCTTCACTCCCCCGATGGGAAGCACCTTGCCCCGCAACGTCACCTCACCGGTCATCGCCAAGTCGCGTCGCACTCTGCGTGAGGATGCAACCGACACCATCGCGGTCGCCATGGTTACGCCCGCCGAGGGACCGTCCTTGGGGATCGCGCCTGCGGGAACGTGCACGTGGATCGCATGGGTGTCGAAGAAGTCGCGAGGCGCTCCGTACTCGACGGCGTGGACCTTCGCCCACGACAGGGCCGCGCGCGCGGACTCCTCCATCACGCTGCCGAGTTGTCCCGTCAGCACGAGGTCCGCCTTCGTCTCGATGGCGAGTGCCTCGACGGTGATGATGTCGCCGCCGACCTCGCTCACCACGACGCCCGTCACCGCACCGATCTCATCCTGCTCCTGGGCCTCACCGTAATCGTGGCGCCGGGGACCGAGCAGGTCGGACAGCTCATCCGGTGTGATGACCACAGGTGGCGTCGCGCCCGCAGCGAGCTTGCGCGGCACCTTGCGCGCGATCTCGGCGATGGTCCGGTCGAGCTGCCGAACCCCGGCTTCGCGGGTGTATCCATGGAGCATCGCGACGATGGTTTCGCGGGGTATCTGCAGCTCATCGGCGTCGAGCGAGTGCTGATCCAGCTGGCGCGGGACGAGGTGGCGCTCGGCGATCTGCACCTTCTCCTGCTCGGTGTATCCGGTGATGCGGATGATCTCCATCCGGTCGCGGAGCGGCGGGCTGATCGTCTCGGCGATATTCGCCGTGGTGATGAAGAGCACCTGTGAGAGGTCGTAGGGAACCTCGAGGTAGTGGTCGCTGAACTCCCAGTTCTGCTCCGGGTCGAGCACCTCGAGCAACGCGGCAGATGGATCACCCCGGAAGTCCGCGCCAACCTTGTCAATTTCGTCGAGCATGATCACCGCGTTGCGCGTTCCCGCCGTGCGCATCGACTGGATGATCCGGCCCGGCAGTGCGCCGATGTACGTGCGCCGGTGGCCTCGGATCTCGGCCTCGTCGCGGATGCCGCCAAGGCTCATGCGCACGAACTTTCGGTCTAGAGCCCGTGCGATTGATCTGCCGAGGGATGTCTTGCCGACGCCGGGGGGGCCAACGAAACAGAGGATCGGCGTTTGTAGGGTGCGTCTTTTGGGCCCTGTCCTGTGTGCGGCGCGTCCTGTCGGAGCGGGGACCCCTCGCCGCTCTCCGGCCGGGTCTGACCCGTCTTGCGTCTCTTGATCATCTTGTGGCTTGCCCGGCCTGCGATCGGCGCTGCCCCCCGCTCCGCCACCCGCCTCCTCGGTCGCCATAGTGACGGTCTCGCTTACCTTGTCCTGCGCATTTTCGGCGGCCGCTTGTTCGGCAGTGTCCTTGGCTCGGATGCGTTCGCGGACGGCGAGCCATTCGAGGACGCGGTCCTTCACCTTCGTGAGGCCGTAGTGGTCCTCGTCGAGGATCGTGGCGGCACGCTCGATGTCGAGGGTTTCCGCGGGGGGATCGACCCAGGGGAGGTCGAGGAGCCAGTCAACCCAGGTTCGGACCATGCCCATCTCGGGGGAGGCGCTGGGGATCTGCTCGAGCCGGTGGACCTCCTTGAGGACGCGCTGCTTGACGTTGTCGGGCATGCCCGCCTTCTCGACTCGCGCGGCGAGATCCTCGTCATCCTCACCGGCGTCATCGAGCTCGGTCAGTTCCTTGCGGATGGCGCGCAGCTGCTCGCGAAGGATGTGCTCGCGTTGCGAGTTGTTGATGGTCTTCTGGACGTCTTCGTGGATCTTGCTGCGCAGCTGGGCAACCTCGACCTCACGCGCGAGCAGCGGGATGAGCGTGCGCAGGCGCGCGATCGTGTCGGTTTCCTGGAGCAGGGCGACGCGATCGTCGAAGCCGAAATCGGGGCACGTGCTCGCGATGTCGGCGATCAGCTCGGGCTGGGACGCGCGCGCCATGGCGACTGCAGTGTCGGCGCCCACCTGGGCTCCCGCGTTGACGTAGTCGGCGAACAGCGTCCGGACCGATCCAAAGAGGGCGTCCACCTCGGTGCCCTCGACGGCCTCGAGAGGAACGGGGGTGACGGTTGCGATCCACTCGTCGCCCGAGGCGTCAAACGCTTCGATACGCACGCGCTCCTTGCCTTCGACCAGGGCATGGGCGCCGCCGCCCGGGAGGCGCCGGAACGCGCCGACGTGCGCGATGACCGCGATGCTGTGCACGTCGTCGATGGAGGCGTCGTCACGCTCGGCGTCCCGCTGGATCGCCAGAACCACACGGCCGTCCCCGTTCACGGCGGCTTCGAGCGCCGCAACCGAGCGAGGCCGGCCCGCGGCAAGTGGGGCCAGCTGCGAGGGGAAGACGACGTTGTCGCGGAGTGGGACCGCGGGCAGCGTCAGCGACCCCGGGCGAGCCGCAGCCGATTCAGGGTCGGCGGCGGGCGCCGGTGGCTCAACATCGGGCATCAGAAGAGAATAGCCGGGGCTTCTCGGCGTCAAACGTCAATCGCCAGCCCTGTCGCCCAATCGCGATACCAGGCAGCCGCATAGAACGCCGCAGCGCCGGTATGGTCGACGCGTAGCGCGGCCTCCCAGTTGCCGCCGAGTCCGGCGGCGCTCCAGTTCGCGGAGGAGACCAGCACCGACGCGTCGGCCACCATGCCCTTGGCGTGCCCCAGGGTCGATCGCGCGGGATCCATCCGGCGGACCGGGAAAGGCAGCGACCGCAGCTGCTCGGCACCGATCGGATCCGGGGGGCCGCCGAGCAGGAGCGCGCATGCGACTCCGTGGGACGACGCGTCGATCATCTGACCGAGCAGGCGGCGAACACTGGGCGCTTCGGGGTGGACGTAGGGAACGGTCACCAGCACTCGCCGGCGGGCGGTGGTCACCATCGTGGCCAGGGTCCCACCCACCGCCGCCCCGCCGACGACGAGGCCGACCCGGCGGGAGGCCGCGCAGAGGACCCTCGGCGCGACCTGCGGCATCGGGGTGCCGATGACCGGCGCGATCAGCTGCGGCCCTCGAGCCCATTGCGGTGGGGGCGCAGACGCTGTGATCCAGTGAGCGCCAAACGCGTCGGCGGCAGCGCGATCAAGCCGCCTCGAGCCGTTCGCGGCGACCCACCATTCGCGGGTCCCGGCGAGCGGGGCGCCGGCAGGAGGAAGGCGCAGACCGCGGTCCCGCGGTGCGTCGCGCCAGATGAGGTTCCCCGACCCGACGGCAACCGTCGCATCGATGATCAGCAGCTTGCCGTGGGCCGCGTCCGGGCCCACCCCGGCGACGCGGCACTCGGCGCCGGCGGCGGACAGCTCTCGAGCCGTCGCCGCATTGCCGTCGGATCTGTGCGCATCGAGCACCACCCGGACGCGGAGCCCGCGCTCCGCCGCTCGCACCAGCGCCCACCGGTACGAGGGACCGACCTCGTAGATGGCCGCGTCGATGCTTCTCCGCGCACCGCGGAGGAATCGCATCAGAAGCGTTCCGGCGGCGTCGGGCCCGAGCGCGCACGTCACCGCGGTCACGGCCCGAGCAGCACGCTGAAATCACCAAGGGGCACACTCGAACGCTAGGTGGTGGACATGCCCTCGAGGCGCCCGATGGAAGCGACGACGACTCGGACGAAAACCCTATGCGGGCGCCGGCCCAACTCGCGCGGAGAGCTTCTGCAACTCGTCGTGATGCTTCTTGACCTGTGCGATGACGTCGTCGAGCACTGTGTCCTGCGCTTGAAGATGCGACTGCAGCTGCAGGCATTCGCTGAGGATTGCCTCCGCGTCCTTGTATGTCTGCTCAGACCGCTTGTCGGACGCTTTCCCCTGGATGTTCTGTCCCACGATGATGATGGGGAGCAGGACCAACTGGATGAACGTCTGCGCGATCCAGGCAACAATGACGATCGCCTGTCCGCTGGAGATCGCCGACGGCAGGCTGACCAGCGCAATCAACGTGAAGATGTATGCGCACCACATGGTCCCGACGACTGCCGTGATGATCAGCGCAACTTTGCCGTTGACGCCGACACGCTCGTCGTCGAGCTTCACCGGCTTCTCGGTCTTTCTCTGGGCGATGCGCGGATGCGGAATGTGCTGGAACAGCTCCTCTACCCTGGGGATGTGCGCCGGCTGCACGGGTTGGTCAGTCATCGTCGTTCTCCTCGCAGTGGGCGCTCTGGGGCGCCCGATCGCGCGCAATCGTGAACCATGTGCGCGCGTTTGCGTGAAGCTACGACGAGGATCAGCCTCGTCGCCGCGCCATGGCGGGCGGGCGCGAGCGGCGCAGGCTCCAGGCCGGCTGTCGTTCGACAAATTCGTACATCGCGGCAGGACGTCCCGGACCACCCTTGGCGAGAGAGCCGGTGGCGCGCACGAGTCCGGACTGCTCGAGCTCGCGCCGGAAGTTCGACGGTTCGTAGGTCACGCCGCTGATCGCCTCGAACACGCGACGCGCCTGCGGCATGGTGAAGCGCTCGGGCAGCAGACCGACCGCGATGTTCGACCACCAGAGCTTGCCGCGCAGGCGCTCGACCGCGTCGACGACGATGCGTGGATGGTCGAAGCCGAGCGGCGGTAGCGCGTCGACCGGTTCCCAGCGAGCGCTGGACTCCTCGGCCCGCAGCACCGCCGCGTCAATGAGCGCGAGGTACGCGACCGTCGGGATCCATCCGCGTGGATCGCGCTCCGGGTCCCCGTAGGTCTCGAGCTGCTCGAGGTAGACGGCGCCGACCCCGGTCTTCTCGGTGAGCTTGCGCTGCGCGGTCTCCTCGGGCCGCTCCGTCGGGCTCATGAAGCCTCCGGGGAGCACCCATCTCCCCGCGAACGGCGCCTCCGCGCGCTGGACGAGGAGCACATGGAGCCGACCGGACAGCGGGGCAAGCACGACCGGCACGGCGTACACACCGGCTGGAGCCGGAAACCCTGACGAGTTGACGGCGGTCATGGCGGCGCCGGAATCTGCACCTGGTGGCATCGCGATTGATTGTGGCGACGCGCTAGGCTGCACGTCGATGGAGAGCGGGAATATCGCCACGGCGGAAGGTTTCCGCACCGCCTACGCCGAGATCTTCTCGAACGTCGGCGCGCTCGCCGGGTCGCTCGACGACGAGCGATCGATGCTTGCAACCGGGTGCCCCGGATGGACGGTGCGGGACCACGTCGCCCACATCACCGATCTCGAAAGCATCCTCATAGGACGCCCTCGCGCGGAGCACGATGTGCCCGAGGGCCTGGCCTATATCCGCAACAGACCCGGCGAGTTCATGGAGATCGGCATCGACGCCCGCCGGCACGTGCCGCTGGCCGACCTCCTCGCCGAGTATCGAGATGTGACCGAGCAGCGGGTAGCCCGCCTCGCGTCGCTCGAAGACTCGCAGCTCGACGAGATGGGCCGCGGATTCTTCGGTGAGTCAAGAGTGCGCTCGCTGCTCGCGATCAGGGTGTTCGACCTCTGGGCGCACGAGCAGGACATCCGCCGCGCGCTCCACGAACCCGGTGGGCTTGACGGCATCGCCGCCGCGCACAGTCGCGAGCGGATGCTCATGGGGGCGGGCAACGAGCTCCAGCAGCGCGTGGCTCCGCCCGTAGGGACATCGATCGTCTTCGATGTCACCGGCACCGGCGGCGCGCTGCGATCGATCACGTTCGACGGCGAACGAGGTCGGTCTGCTGCGTCGATCCCCGACTCGCCGACGTCGACCCTGCGGCTCGACCTCCCGACGCTGACCGTCCTTGCGTGCGGCCGCTCCGACGACCCCAGCGCGCGCTCGCGGGTTGTTGTCGAAGGTGACCAGAACCTGGGGAGGGTCGTGCTCGAGGACCTGGCGGTGACACCGTGAGCAGATGCTCGCTGGCCGTGGTGTTTGTGGCCACGCTGGCCCTGGCCGGCTGCGGGCTGCAGCAGGACCTGTCCCAGGTACCGAACCTCGGGAGCGGTCCCACCGGCCCGGCGACGCCGATAACGGCCCCGACCCTGTCGGGGACGCAGTTCGACTGGTCGTCGACCGATCGCCACGTTGTGGTGCTGGATTTCTGGGGTTCATGGTGCGGTCCGTGCAATGCCGAACAGCCGGAGCTCAACACTCTCGCGTCGAAATGGGCACCGCGAGGCGTCACCTTTCTCGGCGTGGACGAGAATGAAAGCAGCGCCAATGGAGCCGCGTATCAGCGGAGCTACAAGGTTCCGTATCCGAGCGTCAGTGACGCAAGCGAAATCGTCGCATCGGAATACAACGTCATCGAGCCGCCGACGGTGATCATCATCGACTCGAGGGGCAACATCGTGGATCGCTTCCTCGGAACGCTGGTCGGCGTGAGCGCCGACCTGACCCGTCTCACCTGATGTCGCAGGTCACCGTCTACGGCGCCCCGTGGTGCCCGGACTGCAAGCGGGCGAAGCGATTTCTGGCCGAACAGCGGGTCGAATACAACTGGGTGGACATCGACCAGGACGCAGCGGCGCTCGAGCACGTCGAGGAGTTGCAGCACGGGGGCCGGTCGATTCCGACGATCGTCTTCGACGGGACGGACGTGCTCGTCGAGCCGACCAACGAGGATCTCGCGCGCAAGCTCGGGCTCACGCTCGAGGCCAAGCGTGGCTGCTACGACCTGGCGATCATCGGTGGGGGACCTGCGGGGCTCGCCGCCGCGATCTACGCGGCGCGCGAGGGCATCGACGCCGTCGTGGTCGAGCGCAGCGG
>Ga0070765_100002402_pt1 | contig 11738 bp, 9 predicted proteins | sample HubBroMetageWFT5_FD_71516 | JGI IMG/M metagenome (GOLD analysis project Ga0070765, IMG submission 71516) | Warmed and freeze-thawed soil microbial communities from the Hubbard Brook experimental Forest, New Hampshire - Hubbard Brook CCASE Soil... | ecosystem: Environmental > Terrestrial > Soil... | reverse complement strand
GCTGTTTTGTCTCCCGAATTGCGCGACCTGGGAGACCTCACAAAGGTTACGCCGCTCTCCAATCAATTTTTTTCCCTCCCCTCTTCCGTTTTCGTCAGCTCCGGCCGGTATTCGGCTTATTTGATCGTTGCCTTCATCGTCGTATTGGGATCCTCGGGGTACCTTTTGCTAAGTACGACCCGAAACCGCAAATTGGTTTACCTTGTTCTGGGACTTCTGGGAGCATCGACGCTTTTCAGCGGAAGCCGAGGGGCCGCCGTGACGGTCGTGGCGACCACACTTGTCCTTCTGCTTGCGTTTCTTTGGGGCGCGCCGTGGCGCCAAAGGCAGGCTCATCGCGTAGTGAAAGCGGTTCGGCGTTCCGTCCTCGTTGGGGGATTTGCTCTTGCCGCTGTGCTTCTGATATTCCCTGAGTCAGCTGGATCACGAGTTGCCTACTACGCGGAGACGCTCTTGCCTGGCAGCTCGGCTTATGCGCTCGGGAACCGAAGCTGGGATTATCCAATCCTGAATCTCGAGGACGCATTTATGCGTCCGAACTGGCTGCTGGGCAATGGCATCGGAACCGCCTCGCTGGGAATGCAGTACGTGGCGAAGATTTACCATGAACCGCCGCCGAGTCTGTGGGTCGAGGAGGGGTTTGGCGTGATGATCGTCGAAATGGGGATCGCCGCGCCATTTCTCTGGATTCTTTGGGCCGGTGCGCTCGTATATTATGCGTGGAAGATCGTTCGCCAGCTCAGAGAGACACGATTTTTTCCGATTGGATTTGCGATCTTCTGGTACGCGTTCATACTACTGTTTCCTCTTACATTCGGAAGCTTCTCCAACTATCAGAACTATGTGTGTAACGCCTACTTTTGGCTTCTAGTCGGTATCCTGTTCCGGCTCCCGGATATCCTGGCGCAGACGCCTGCCATGTTGGAAGCGCCCTCGCGCAAGTCGCGCACCCGCGGCGGATTTCAATTTTGAAAAATGAATGCGAAGGCGGTACGTTGCCTTACGCGCCGCCGCAACGGCGGCCCCTGCCCGAGGCCGAACCCACTGGCTGTTTCCTTGCGCCGTGTGAAATAATGCGAGGCGGAGTGTGAAGTTTGGTCGCGGCAAACCACAAATTACGCGTGGCGGTCGTCTCGCCGTTTCTGGACAAGAGCTACGGAACCGAGCGCATGGTGATCGAATGGATCTCACGGCTCACCGGCGAATTTGAAATTCACGTATATAGCCAGCAAGTGCAGGATCTCGACCTATCCGCGATCGCGTGGCATCGCATCCCACGGCTGCCCGGACCCCATCTATTTAATTTTCTCTGGTGGTTCGCGGCCAACCGAATCTGGCGAAGCTGGGACCAGCGTTTTCGCGGGCTGCATCATGAGGTGGTGTTTAGCCCCGGCCCGAACTGCCTGGATGCCGATGCCGTCTCCATCCATATTGTTTTCGCCGAATTCCTGCACCGCATGGGACCAGAATTGAAATTTTCGCGAAACCGCCTTCGGAGCTGGCCGCGCCTGCTGCATCGCAAGCTTTACTATCGCCTGGCCGTCCTGCTGGAGCGGAATGTCTATACGAATCCTGCAGTTCAGCTGATTCTCACTTCGAAAAATACATCGGCCGAGCTGGAGCGATTGTACGGCCGCACCGGCGCATTTCCGGTTCTCTATGCGGGTGTTGACCACTCTATGTTCAATACGGAGCGGCGTGTGTCGCTTCGAGAAGGGATGCGCAAAAGCCTGAACATTTCCGATGATCAATTTGTTCTGCTGATTATCGGAAATGATTGGCGGAAAAAAGGCGTGCCCGTCCTGATTGATGCGCTCGCCGGGATGCGTGAGTTGCCCATCCGTTTGCTTGTGGTGAGCAGGGAATTGGACTCGGAGCTTCGCGCATTGGTCCGGGAAAAGGGGCTGGATGATGTTGTTCGCCTTCTTCCGCCGCGAAAGGATGTGGAGCACTATTTCGCCGCTGCGGACGCGTATGTGGGACCGTCACTCGAAGACACGTATGCGCTGCCAGCGGTCGAAGCGATGGCTTGCGGTTTGCCGGTCATTATTTCCTCGCGCGCGGGTGCTTCGGGTGTGGTGACGCACGAAGTGGATGGCCTGATTCTGAGCGATCCCACCAGCGCGGATGAGCTTTCCGGGTTGATTCGCCAGTTGTATGCCGATAAATCGCTGCGCAGCCGCCTGGGAGAGCGCGCCGCGGCCACCGCGCGCCAATTCAAATGGGAGAGCAACGCCCGCGACCTTGCTGAAATTTTCAGACAAGTTGTGCTGAGGAAGTCGCTGCCGGCAGCGGATACTCTCGCGCGGGAATCTTGATCCCGCGCGCTTCGCGGCGAAAATAATGAACGCATACTCCACCAAAGAATATTGGACTGGCGTCGCAGAAAATTTCCGTTCCGCGGATGCCGCCGGCTTTGCGCCCGTGCTGCATCCCGGCGCACCCGCCTGGTTTAACGTTCTCATTGACGATTTGCAATTTCGCGCGATGCGGCGTGCGCTGGCGATGGCCGCGATTCCGCCGGGCGCGCGCGTCCTCGACGTCGGCTGCGGCACGGGCCGCTGGGTGCGCCGCTTCGTGAACCTGGGGTTCAATCCGACGGGGGTGGACGCAACCCATGGCATGTTGCGCATCGCTCGCGAACAGGGAACGGCTCCGCCGCTTCTCGCCGGAGAAGCGTTTCGGCTGCCCTTTGCCGATGCCGCGTTTGATTGCGTCACGGACGTGACCGTGGTTCAACATATTCCCACGGAGATCCAGCCGAAGGCGCTGAGCGAAATGGTGCGTGTGTTGAAACCCGGCGGGTGCTTGATTCTCTTCGAGCTGATTCGCGGGAAGGGCGCGCACATTTTCCCTCGCTCTCCGCAGGACTGGATTCAGCAGGCTTCATCGCTCGGCGCGAATCCAATCGGCTGGTTCGGCCAGGAATTTCTGCTGCTCGACCGGATGCTGACGAGCGCGGCGCACAAACTGCTTGGAAACAAATCGGCAAGCGCGAGCAATGCCGCACCGCCTTCGAATGCCGCGCCGGATAAAATGCCCGCTTCCCGCCGCGTCTTCTGGAGGCTCCGGCATATTACTGCGCAGGTGTCTGCGTGGGCCGATCCTGCGACGGAAACACTTTTTCCCGCGAGCATGGCTACGCACGGTGTTTTCGTTTTCCGGAAATGAGCAGCCAGACCGTCGTGACGCCCGCGAAGTATTTGATGGCCCTTTTCCCGGAGCTGTCGGGAATCGGTGGAATTCAAGAAGCGAGCCGGCTTACGGCAGCGGCATTGAGCGAAATCGCCGCGCGACGTGATTGGGGCCGGAAATTTCTGGCGCTCAATGATTCGCCGGGGCTTCACGAACTTGCGCAGGGTGCATCCGCATTCGAGTTCGCGGGATTTGATCGCGCAAAAGTGCGATTCGTGCTTTCTGCGGTTGGACGCGCGCGCGCCGCTTCGAAGCGAAGCGCGTCTCCCATCGCGCTGGCGGCGCATCCAAACCTTGCGGTGCCTGCCGCCTGGATGCAGCGGATCTGCCCCCGCCTGAAAATCATCGTGATGGCCCACGGGATCGAGGTGTGGCAGCCGCTTCCTTCGGCACGGCGGCGCGCGCTGCTCCATGCGAATTTTGTGCTGACCCCCAGCAGCTACACCGCGCAAAAACTTGTGGAGGTTCAAGGCGTCCCGCAGGAAAAGATTCGCATTCTTCCATGGCCGCTGAGTCCTGATTTTATCCGGCTGGCCGAGAACCCCGCCTCATTGCCGCTGCCACAAACATTTCCGCGCGGCCGAGTGATTATGACGGCGGGCCGCTGGGCGGCAGCCGAACGCTACAAGGGCGCGGATGAATTAATTCGCGCAGTCGCCGGACTTCGCTTGGGACATCGCACCGCGCATCCGGACCTGCATCTCGTTGCGGTGGGCGGAGGGGACGATTTGCCGCGGCTGCGGCAACTTGCCTGCGAAGTCGGCGGCAGCGAATTCGTCCATTTCCTTGAAAATCTCACGCGCGAGGAAGTTGCGGCGTGCTTCGCGCGCGCCGACGTGTTCGCGTTGCCCAGCACCGGCGAGGGATTTGGATTTGTGTTCCTCGAAGCAATGGCCTTTGCGAAGCCCGTGATCGCCGCGGCGGCCGGCGGCGCAACCGACCTGATTGAAGACGGATCGAATGGAATTCTGGTTCGTCCACGCGACGTGGAGAGCCTTTCGCTGGCGCTGGGGCGCCTGCTTGGTGACCAATCGCTGCGCACCGAAATGGGGCGGCGCGGCGCCGAAAGGGTTCGCCGCCAATATCGCTTCGAGTCGTTCGAAGCGTCGCTCGAACGGATTCTCGAGGAGTTGTAAGTTCGCACGCCGGCTGGCTTTTCGTGCAAATTTTCGATAACATCCTTGGGCTCTGCGATAACGCAATCATCTGAAAGAGATCCTGGGAGATCCGGTGGCCAAGACGCCAAAGACTGTTCCAACTCTGCTCGCCTCGCTGGACACGCTGATCGAAAAGCACCACCTGCTGAAGCATCCTTTTTACCGCGCCTGGGTGGAAGGAAAGCTTTCCAAAGAGTCGCTTGAACTCTACGCCGAGCAGTATTATCAACACGTTCGCGCGTTCCCGGACAATTTGAGGCAACTCGCGCAGCGGACCAGCGGCAGCGTGCGGGAACTCGTCCAGGAAAATCTGGACGAGGAGCTCGATCCTTCCGCACCACATCCGTTGCTTTGGCGGCAATTTGCGCAGTCCGTGGGCGCGAGCGAGGCGGCGCTGGACAACGCGCGGCCGCTCCCAGGGATTGCAGCGCTGCTCGATACGTACGACGAAGTGGCGACACAGGGAACCACCGCGCAGGCCGTGGCCGCTTTTTATTCTTACGAAGCGCAGGTGCCGGAAATCGCAGCGGAGAAAATTTCCGGACTCCGAAAGTTTTATGGAATCACCGAGCCACGATCGCTTGCCTATTTCGCGGTTCACCAGGAAGCCGATGTTCGCCACCGTGCAAAGTGGCGCGCGTGGCTTGGCGGCCAACAGGACGCGGATACGGTGAGCGTGCTATGCGCCGCGGAGCGAAGCTTGAAAGCGTTGTGGGGCGCGCTTGACGCCGTGTATCCGCAGGGACGCGCGGCTCGAAACTAGACTTCACCCTTCTTCCAAAGTCTGACTCCGCCTGGGCCGCTGATGAATACTTCCGTGGCAAATCCAAGAAATATTCCGTGTTCGACCGCGCCGACGACGTGGTCGAGATGATGCGCGACCTCTTTGGGGTTCTCGATGGGTCCGAAGGCGCAGTGAAAAATATAGTTTCCTCCATCGGTGATGTAGGGTTTGCCGTCCGCGCCTATGCGGAGCGCGGGACTCGCGCCGAGATTCTCGAGTTTTCGCTGGGTGGATTGCCAGCCGTATTGCACTACTTCAACCGGCACGGGGACGAGAGAGCCGAGGCGGTCGACGATTTTTGTTTCGTCGGCTACAACCGCCATGCGCTTGCTGGACGAAGCCACGATTTTTTCGCGCAACAGCGCGCCGCCGTGCCCTTTGATTAATTCGAGCGCTCCGAGTTTGACTTCGTCGGCGCCGTCAATCGTGAGATCGATTTGCGCGTGCTCGGCGAAACTGGAAAGCGGAATTTTCAAGCCGGCGGCGCGGTGAGCGGTACTCTCTGAGGTCGCGATTCCTACGATGCGCAGGCCCTCCTGCTCGACGCGGCGGCCTAGCGCATCCACGAAGAGTTGTGCCGTAGAGCCGCTGCCGAGCCCTACGACCATTCCGCTTTCGACGATCTTTGCCGCCGCTTCCGCCGCGGCCCTCTTCCACTGATTCTGGTCGGATGCGGCTCTTGCCTCGGTCATTTCATGGCCTCGCGATGGGGGCATGATAGCTGTTCATTGTGGCATTGCCAACTATAGCGAGCCCAAGAGGGGATGCGAGCGCGTGCAACAGGGGATGCAGATTCGGGCTATACTTTCGGCGCGATGAGTTTGCCGAACGGAACGAAACTGGGGCCATACGAAATTCAATCGCCGCTGGGTGCGGGCGGCATGGGCGAAGTATATCGCGCGCGGGACACACGCTTGGAGCGCACCGTGGCGATCAAGATTCTTCCGGCAACAGATTCCGGCGACCCACTGCGACGGCAACGATTCGAGCAGGAAGCAAAGGCTGTTTCCAACCTGAATCATCCCCATATATGCGTGGTTCACGACGTGGGGCATCAAGCTGGCGTGGACTACATCGTGATGGAGTGCGTGGAGGGTGAAACGCTGGCAAAGCGGCTCGAGAAAGGGCCTCTGCCAGTGGAGCAAGTGCTGAAATACGGGATGCAAATGGCGGATGCGCTGGACAAAGCGCATCGCAGCGGCGTGGTGCACCGGGATTTAAAGCCGAGCAACATCATGCTGACGCCGACGGGGGCGAAGCTGCTGGATTTCGGGCTAGCGAAAGTGGTGGCGCCACGTGGTCCGGAATCACCGGCGCACGCTGAGGGATTGACGACAGGGTTGACAACTTCCCAACCAACGGAGGATCAGGGGATGGATCCTCTGACGAAGCAAGGAACGGTGATTGGGACTTTCCAGTACATGTCGCCCGAGCAGGTGAAAGGAAAGGATATTGACGCGCGTACGGATATTTTTTCGCTGGGCGCGGTTCTTTATGAGGCGTTGACGGGGAAACGCGCGTTTCAGGCCAACAGCCAGTGGAGCGCGATGTCTGCGATTCTGGAGAAAGAGCCGGAGCCAATCAGCACTCTGAAGCCGGTGACGCCGCCTGCGCTGGAGCACGCTATTCGCGTGTGCCTGGCAAAAGACAGAGAAGAGCGCTGGCAGACGGCGCGGGATCTTGGACTGGAACTAAAGTGGGCGGCGGAGGGCGGGTCGGCAATTGCAGTGCGGGGTGCGGCGAAACCGCAGAGCAAGTTTGCGTCGCGGGCGGGTTGGGCTGCGGCAATTCTTTTTGCGCTGGCTGCGCTGGCGATGGGAGTTTACGACGCGCGACGCGGCACGCAGTCGCCGGACGTGCAAATGGTGCGATCGTCGCTGCTTCCGCCGGCGGGAACGGCTTACCTGCCATATCATCTGGCGCTCTCGCCAAACGGGGATCGGCTGGCGTATGTCGCGCTGGGTGCGGATGGCAAGACGTCGCTGTGGGTGCGCGGGCTGGCCGCATCGGCGGCGCAACAATTGGGCGGAACGGAGGGAGCGATTTATCCCTTCTGGTCCCCGGACAATTTACATATTGGTTTTTTTGCAGATGGGCGGCTGAAGACGATTGACCTGGTGAATTCGAGAGTGCAGGTGGTGTGCGCCGGGGGAGCGGGATTTGGGGGAACGTGGAACCAGGATGGAACAATCGTCTTCGCGCCAGGGATTACGGGGCCGCTGTTTAAGGTTGCAGCAAGCGGAGGAACTTCCGAAGCTCTTGGGAAAGTCAGGCAGGACACCAGCGAATCCCAGCACTGGCCCTCGTTTCTTCCCGATGGAAAGCACTTTCTTTACTTTGCGAATTGGACGGACCTATCGGACGGGCACGGAAATGGGATTTATGTTGGGTCGCTCGACGGCGCGGAACCAAAGCTGGTTTCAGCAGCGGTAAAGGGAAATGCGTTCTTCGCTTCCGGGCATCTGATTTACGTGCGCGACCGAACGATACTGTCGCAACCCTTCGAAACCGCGCGGATGGAGACGACCGGGCCGGCTGTATCACTCACGCAACAGGAAGTGGAGCAATTCTCCGATTTTTGGCAATCGGCTTATTCCGTTTCGCAGAATGGCAAGCTGGTGTTTCAATCGGCAGCGGATTCGCCGACACGGCTGGTGTGGTACGGCGCGGATGGAAAGGAGCAGGGGCAGTTTCCCGAGATCGGTTACGCGGGTCCGCAGTTTTCCCCCGACGGCAGTTTGCTGGCAACTTCTTCCGATGACGAGCGGGACGGGCGGCGGTTCATACGCGTGTATGACATGGCTCGAGGAGTGAGCTTGCGACTAACCGAAGGAGGCGCAGAGGAATTTCCGGTGTGGTCACGCGATGGGAAGATGATTGCGTTCCGGGATTCGGCGTTCAACCTGGGTGAGGTCCCCCTGGATGGAACTCGACCTCCGCAAACAATTGTAAGGGGAATCAATGTGATCCCGTGCGATTGGTCCGCAGACGGGGAGCTGCTTTACATGGCGGTGGCAAAGGGGAGTCCGTTTCCCGAGCTTGATATCTATTCCTCAAAAGACCAGACAACAAGATTACTTGCAAAGATGGGGGTCGAACCGCGGCTCTCTCCGGACGGAAAATGGGTCGCATACGTGGAGCTGCCACTGCGCGAGGTGGTGGTGCAGCCATTTCCCGGGCCAGGGAGCCGGATTCAGATTTCCAATACACGTAATTCCACGCAGCCGAGATGGAGCCACGACGGCAGGCAGATTTTTTTCCTCGACCCACAAAGAAAATTAATGAGCGTTTCATTCGACGCGAAGACTGCAGTGGTGAGCGCGCCGCGTGATGTGGCACAGACGCGCATCGTAGGCACAGATTTCGTCTGGTTTCAGTACGATGTGGCACCCGACGGACGATTTTTAGTGAACTCGCTGCCGACGAGCAGCGCTTCTCCGCTGACACTGGAGACGGGGTGGGATGCGGCGTTGAAACGGAAGTAGACGGGGGCAATGGCTTAGACGAGGGCCGGGCATGGTCCCTCTGCGGCGAATCTTCCACGCGCCATACCTATAGGAAAAAGCGAGTGGCCGCTATTTGCTGGCTGGGAGTTTGCCGGCGGATTCCAGAATTTGGCGGGCAAGGTAGTTGGTGATGCGCGCTTCGTTGCGCGCTTCGGTGACGTAGGCGGTGCGGAGCAATTGTTCCTTGCGGTTGCGAAGCATATCGCGGATGCCCTGCTGGACTTGAGGATCGGTTAGTTCGCGCTGGCCGGCAGGTTCCTTGGCGATGAGTTTCAGGATGATGTAGCCATTGTCTCGAAAAGGGAGCGGGCGCGTGACTTCGCCGGGCTTCATCGCGAGCACGATTTTACGCAGCGCTGGATCGGACTTGCTGAAAGCCGACTCGGGTTGGAAGCCCATATCGCCGCCGGAGGAGGAACTGGGGTCCTCGGAGTAATCGCCGGCGAGCTGGGTGAAATCGGCGCCGGCATTGAGCTTTTGTTCGAGCATGGCAGCTTTGCGGCCGGCTTCGGCTTCGTTGGTGGCCTTGTCATTCTTGTGGTTGTGGACCGAAGGGTCGGGGCGCGGGGTGATGACGATGCGCGCGATGTGATACTGGTTTTCGGTGACGTTGAACTGGGCGCGATTTTTATTGTAGAAGTCGGCGTCGTCCTGGTCCGTGATGGTGATTTTCGCAACGACCTCGCGATTTAAGAGCTTTTGAATGGAGAGCTGGCGGCGAATGTTGTTCTTGAGGTCGTCAACGGTGATACCCGCTTCCTGCAGCTTCTTCTGAAATTCCTCTTCGGTGAAAGTGCTCTTCGATTCGGTGAATTTGTCTTCGACTTCCGCGTCGGTGGCGACGAGGTTCAATTTATTGGCGCGCTCGAGCATGATTTCGCTGTTGATGAGCTCGTCGAGGATGTTCAGCTTGAGGGAAAGCGCCTCTTCCTGCGAAGGCTCAGGGGCGTCGGCATTGGGGCGCGAGCGGAAGTTTTTCTCGACTTCCTCGCGCTGGATGTCCTTGCCGTCGACAACTGCCCAGACGTCGGGCCCCGGGGCGATGTCTTTCTTGCACGAAGCCGCCAAAGAGCAGAGGGTGACTGCCGTGAGGATGAGGATGCGCCGCTTCAAGTGGAAAACCTCCCGGTGAGGGAATGCTTCAGGCGACCTTCTTCGCGAGACCCGCGCGGGAGGAGGGGGCTTTGGTGACGCGGCCCGAACTGATGCAAGAAGTGCAGACGCGGATCTTCTTGCGCGCGCCGTTGACAACAGCCTTCACGTTGCGCAGATTGGGATTCCAGCGGCGGCGGCGGACGTTGTGCGCGTGGCTGATCACGTTGCCATAGCCGGGTTTCTTGCCACAGATTTCACATGCGAGTGCCATTGTCTTGGTGCTCCAAAAGGAAATTTTCGTTTTACACGAAGCTCAATGTTATCAGAGATTCTTCCGGGCGGGAAGAGATTTGGGCGTGGGACAATCGCTGCGTGGGCGGCAGCAGCGGCGGGGGGAAAGGTATGCCGGAACAAGCGATTGCGGAGTCGGTGAGCGACAAAATATTGGAGGCGATCGAGAGGACCGGCCATCTGGTGAAGCTGGTTCCCGCGGACCGGCTCGCGTGGCGGCCGGAAGCGGAGGCGGCCGTCCCGGCGGCGATGGCGGGTCCGGCGGCGATGGATTTGGGGCATTTGCTGGGGCATTTGCTTTCTTGCTTGGCTGGATTTTGTGCGGCGTTGTACGCGGCGTTCCCCATGGATTTGAGCGGAATGGAGGAATTGCGCGGGCTGACCGTGGATCATTCCTGCGGGGCAGAGGAGACGCTTGAGCGAATGAAGGTTTACTCGCGGCAGATCGCGGAAGGGCTCGCCCTTTGCACGGAAGAAGATCTGGGGCGACGAATACGGACAGTTTTCGTCCCCGAGGGTGAAACCCTGCTGACGATTCTGCTGGGAAACCTCGAGCATCTGACGAATCACAAGTATCAGTTGTTTTTTTATTTGAAGATGCTGGGCGTGGATGTAGGCACGCGCGATCTTTACCGGCTGCGCGGCAAGAGTTGAACCGCGGCGTGCCTGCCCTTCGGGAAACATTTAGTATTTCTTTGACAATTCGTTGACAACTGGAAACTTACGTCGCGCTTAGATGAGTGCGGTTCGCTCGCCGGAAGGTGCGATGATGTTTTCCCTCCAGGGAAGATTGCTTCCCGTTGCTCACCGTGTCTGGAACGCCGGAGTATTGGCTGCCGCTTTGTGCGGCATCGCCGCTGGAATTTTCTGTCTCCCCGCCGTTGCGCAAAATCAGGAATCGGGTCTTGTCGCTTCTTCGCCGTTGGCCCGCGACAACATGGCTTTGGTGGGCGCCTCCGCCGCAGAAATAAAAACGGTCCTGCTGAAAAATTCGGGGCTGGTGGTGGAGTTGAAGCGTTGGGTTGCAAGGGACGCAACCGATCACGGGCAGATCATCGCGGAAACCGATTTAACAGACAATGCCATCTTCGACCGGCTGGAAACGGATGCGGAGTTCCGGTCGGTGGCGACGCGACTTCTGCAACGATACGGCTATCTGGTGCCAAGACTCAATCCGGATTCGGACGCTGCGAAGGAGCATGAGTTGCAGGTTCAGGAGCGCCTTCGGAAGCTCCAGGAGCCTCCGAAGGAAGAGCTGGCAAATGGACGGCGCGACGATGGACGGAATTATGGCGGCACGGATGTGTGCGATGGGCAGGTAGATGAGCAGGCGGAAACAGATTGCACGACGCCCCTGACGCGGCGCTCGCCCGCGCGACATTTGGGCGAAGCGGCGCAACCGGGGGCGCAAACGCCGAATGGAAACTATCCGGGCGAATCGAATCCGGCGGGTGTTCCCTCGGAAAACGGGAAGGCTCTCGAGCTGGCGCAACTCTCGCAATATGGGGCTCTGTATGGAGCTCAAGCTGGGTCGCAGGCGGGCGCGCAAGCCTACGATCCATTTTCGATGCTGACGCCTGGTGGAGGCGGCTTGATTTCGCAAGGCACGGCGAGCCGAATGGACGGGCGGCCGGGGAGTCTGCTGAACACCAGCTCCACGGGCAAGGGCGCGGTCGAGGGCGCGGCCGCAAGCGGCCTGCCGTTGGACGG
>Ga0070765_100002401_pt1 | contig 11739 bp, 8 predicted proteins | sample HubBroMetageWFT5_FD_71516 | JGI IMG/M metagenome (GOLD analysis project Ga0070765, IMG submission 71516) | Warmed and freeze-thawed soil microbial communities from the Hubbard Brook experimental Forest, New Hampshire - Hubbard Brook CCASE Soil... | ecosystem: Environmental > Terrestrial > Soil... | reverse complement strand
GGCGCAGTCGTGGCCGGAGTTTTGCGGTTCCAGGGGCAGACATCCTGGCAAATATCGCAGCCGAAAATCTGATGGCCCATGCCGGCCCGCAGCTCCTCCGGAATCGATCCGCGCTTCTCTATGGTGAGATAGGAAATGCATTTGTTGGAATCGAGCTGGTAAGGGGCGATGATCGCGTCGGTGGGGCAGGCGTCAATGCAGCGGGTGCAGGTGCCGCAGCGCTCGGGCGCGGGCAGGTCGGGTGCAAGATCGAGCGAGGTAAGAATCACGCCCAGAAACAGCCACGATCCTTTTTGCTGATTGATGATGCAGGTGTTCTTGCCGATCCAGCCGACGCCGGCGTACTTGGCGCAGACGCGTTCAACGATAGGGCCGGTATCGACGTAGGCACGCGTCGTGAGGAGCGCTTGCTCTTCGGCGGGCACGGCACGATGCAATTCGGCTTCGACCTGCTTCAGGCGGCGCAGGACGGAGTCGTGATAGTCTTCGCAGCCCCACGCGTAGCGGGAGATCCATCCGCGCCTCGGGTCATTGACTTCGGTCGAATAGGGCTGCGCGGTGTTGTAGTTGATGGCGCAGACCACCACGCTGCGCGCCCAGGGCGCCACGCGAGCGAGTGACGAACGTTTGAGTTCTCCCTGATCATCGCGCGCTTCCATGTATTTCATTTCGCCGGCGTGGCCGGCGGCAATCCAGGCAGGAAAGTGTTCCAGTTCGCGCGCATCGGCAGCGGGAGCGATGCCGCACAGGTCGAAGCCGGCTTGCGCGGCTGCGTGCTTTACGATTGCCTTCGCGTCGCCGGTTAAGATGGTCAATGCTGCCTCGATTTCCCCTTGTTATTCGTAGAGACGTAGCTTGCCACGTCTTCTCGCCACGTGCCGGACTGCCTCCACCGGCAAAGACGTTGCAAGCAACGTCACTACGAAATGGCTGCGTTCCAACCTGCGCGTTCCAAAACGGAAACTCATTTGTACATGCGATAGCAATTCCGATTGCGTTCCCTCGATAACGATATTAGCTTCCCGATACAGAGTCACGCACCTTCCCTGCGCGTTCTCCCAAATTCGCTGAGAGGAGAAATTCATGCCACAGATTTCCCACGCGCAACTTACAACCACGCAGATATCCGTCATCAACGAGAGCACCGTGTTGACCGATACTGACGTTACACCCGTCGTTGTGGCCCTGCAGCAGCAGGTCACCAACGACTTTCGCCCCATGTGGGGCACAGACGCGGAACTGAAGATGATTCCCCAGGGCACGCAACCCCCGGCCGCAACATGGTGGCTGGTAGTTCTCGACGACTCCGATCAGGCCGGGGCTCTGGGTTACCAAGACCTGACGCCGGATGGATTGCCGATAGGAAAAATCTTTGCCGCCAGCGATTTGAAGGCCGGCATGTCGTGGAGCGTAACCGCGAGCCACGAGTTGCTGGAGATGCTGGCCGACCCGAACATCAACCTGACGGCGTTCGTGCAGAATGCGAACACTACCGGCACGCTGTATGCCTATGAAGTGTGCGACGCATGCGAAGATGACAGCTTTGGCTACAAGATCAACAACGTTACGGTTTCAGACTTCGTGTATCCGGCATGGTTCGAGAGCTTTCGAACCGAGGGGTCGACGCAGTTTGACCGCATGAACCAGATTCACAATCCGCTTCAGTTGCTGGCCGGGGGCTACATCGGAGTGTTCAGCGTCAGCGACGGCACTGGCTGGCAGCAGCAGACGGCGGAAAAACATCCGTTGAATCTGCGCCATCGAGGCCACGTGGGTTCGCGCCGCGAGCGCCGGTCCGTCCCACACAACGAGTGGCTCACGAGCCTGCCGCAGCGGAAGATTGTCACCAATGCGCAGCAGTACCGGAAACTCCTGCAGACGATTCAGTTGCGCAAGGAAGCAGCCTGAAACCCTTTGCAAGTCCCCCCATCGAGCCCCGCGCGAGCGGGGCTTTTTTTGCGCCGTCGGCATTCGCAGCGAGACTTTCAGCGTGATTGCTGACAACCTTTCTGTTCCGCGCTATGCTCCCAGCATGCGCGTAAGAAAGATCGGCATCCTCCTTTTCGGCTTCGCGTTGTTCGTTTCATCAGGACTTGCTCAACAGGCCACGGCGACTTCACAGCCAGGTGCAGGCAGCGAACTGACGTTGTTGTCGCCGGATCACAAATCAGTCGTGCTCGCGGCGGCGGAGTTGAAGGCAATGTCGCACATCTCTGTCACGATTCACAATGCGCACACCGACGCCGATGAGACGTACTCCGGAGTACGAGTGGTGGATCTTCTCTCGAAGCTCGGAGCGCCTCTCGGCAGCGACCTTCGAGGCAAAGCATTGGCCAATTACATCGTCGCAACAGGCTCCGACGGATACAAGGCTGTGCTGGCACTCGCGGAAATCGATCCCAGCTTTCATCCGGGAGAAGTTCTGGTCGCCGACACGATGAACGGCAAGCCGCTCGACGAGCACTCTGGTCCGTTGAAGCTGGTCGTCACCGAGGACAAGCGTCCGGCGCGCTCGGTGCGCAATCTCACCACGATCGAATTGAGGTCTGTTCAATAGCTCGGCTGTTCCGCCAAAATGGCGGCGCTATTGTTGTTTCCCAGTTTTTGTTCCCGCCGCTTTCGCCTTGTCAGTCACGTGCTTCAGGTGCTCCTTGAATGCATCGAGTTGCGGGTCGCTCGTCTTCGTCCCAACCTCAACCGCCTTCTCGCAGTTCTGCAGCGCGAGGTCGAGCTTCCCGGCGCTCTCGTATCCGTCGGCGAGGCTGTCGTAAACGTTCGCCGAACCGGGATAGAGCTCCACATTACGCTTGAAGACAGCGATCGCTTCGTCGAATTTGTTGTCGCCCATCAGCCGGTAGCCAAAGCCGTTGCGTACGTTCTCGGGCACTTGAATCGGATAACCATATCGCTGCGAGAGACTGCGGTAGTGTTGCTCGATGCCGGCCATCCCACCGGTCGGCGACCCGTCATTGTCGCGGGGCAACGGCCAGTCGGAGAAGATGCTGCGCAAGCCGGCATAGTGCGCGCGCAACACCGTTGAACCGTGCGTCTCGTCGGGATATCGCCCTGACTCCCAGTGAAGACCCTTCGGGTGTCTTGCCGACAGCGTCTTGTTGAGCTGATCGAATCCATCCTGCATGTTGGCGCCCTCGCCGCCGAGCGAGAAAAAGAGCGCCTTGTTGAGTTCATCGTGCGCCGCGAAAAAGTCCTGCGCCTGATGCAAGGTATGCTGGTGATCCCACCACAGGCTGGGGCTCACGGCGATGTACGCCTGAAACATGTCGGGGCGAGACGTGAGAATGTGGATGGCCATCAGTCCGCCCAGCGAGTGTCCGGCAAAAATCTTGTAGGGCTCCGCGCGGTAACGTTTTTCGATCTCCGGCATGAGTTCGCTCTGGATGAAATCAAACAAGCGATCGCCGCCGCCGCTGGTCGGCAAGGCCTCCTTGCCGGAAGAATCTTTCTCGCTCGAATGAGTGGGCGTGAGATCGCGCGTGCGGTCCGTGTTGGTAATGCCGACAACGATGAGTGGCGGCATGCCCCCATTGTCGACCAGGAAATCGATGACGGCCCCGATCTCATTGACTGGGCCCGGAGCGTCGGTGATGTAGAGGACCGGAAAACGATCCTCGCCGTGATCGTAACCTTTCGGCGTCCGCACCCAGATGACGCGGTCTTCGTTGAGGATATTGGAGTGCACGACAAGCTTCTGAGGGATGGGAGGCGCAATGTCCTGCGCGGCGGCAGCGATGTTGAAAATGAAAAAGGCAAACGTGGCAAGCAGAAGACGGCGTGCGAGAAGCTTCATTGGGCCTCCGGGTCTTCAGACGGGTCAGACGTTCGAATGTTATCGCGGGGACAGGTCGAAAAATCGAGGAGCAACAGATTGAGATTGTTGCCTAAACGCCGAGCTTCTTCACTTCTTCGTTGTAGTACTTGCGGTAAAGGATGTCCCATTCCTGCGAGCCTTCGAGAATCGTGCGTTTCTGGCTCTCGATTTTCTGCCGGGCGGCGAGGTCGATTCGTTCTTCCTGATTGAGCAATTCTTCGAGAAGCTTGCGGGTTTCCTGGCGGATGGTGTTGAAGTCTTCGATGAACTCGACTTCGTCCATCTGCTTGAACACCTCAGAGACGGCGCGAGCCAGCACGTTGACTTTGTCGCGGCTCAGCCTCACAGGACCGCCTTGTACTTGCGGACAAGTTCCGACTTTATCCTGCGGAACATTTCCTGGTAGTTGGCCCCGGATTTCTGCATTTCCGCCGAGTAGGCTTCGAGGATGACGCGAACCTCGTCGTTGATGCGGTCTTCGAGCGAGAGTTCATCGAACAACGCCGCGTTCACTCGCTCCGTAACGAGGGGAACGGTCGTAGTTTCGATGAACTTGCCAGCGATCAGTTTCTTGGTAACTTCGCGGGCCAGGTAGCCCACATATTCTTTGGAAAGAAGCATGTCTGGATCGGAAGTCCTGCGTTCGACAGGTTTTCAGTGCGAATCAAAAAGTGTAACACAGCGCGAGGTCGCGCGCGGGGAGCATTCCCGCCGAGCAGTCCAGAGCGAAAATTGCTGACGGAGACCCTCGCCGCATTTCGAGCAGCGGCGAATCATGGCACAAACTATCGGCCGAAACTGGCCAGCGTAGTCTCGATGATGGCGGCAATCAGGAAGATAAACACAAAATACTTGGCGGCGCGGACTGCGAAATCGTCGTCTTTGGTTTCAGACATGGTTCCTCGCAGAAGTTTCGATCTCGAGACGGACTCGTCTCGAAGAATCTATCGAGCTGGATTATACATTGCTTGTTGGTCAAAACAAGTTACGCGAGACCCACGATACTACTTCTGATCCGGGGGCTGGTCGCGCAGCGTATAGACGAACTGCCGGACCTCGTGCCGCTCGCGCTCCGCCTGCTGCGCCGACTCTTTTGCCGCCTGCTCGTAAAGCCGCAGTTCTGCCTCGGCCTTTTCTTCTTCCCCAACCCGACGGTAAGCCTGGGACAACCGATAGTGTGCCTCCTCAAGAGCAACGTGGTCCTGCACCTGGGCGTCGGCCTGAATTGCGCGCTGGTAGTCGGAGATCGCACGCGCAAAATCTCCCTGATCGGAATGCACGATTCCCAATTGCAAATAGGCAGCGGCGAAATTCGAATCGAGACTTACGGCCTTGTTCAAGAGGGATTCAACGTGAGCGATTTCCCCCGCGTCGATGGGAAACTTCCGCCGCTTCCACAAGGCGACTGCGTAGTAATAATTGGCAGAGGCGTTCTCCGGTTGCAGAGCAACGAACTGCCGCAACTTTGCGACCAACACATCCGGCGGTGATGGCTGCGCGCCTTCAATCTTCCCGAGAAATAAATATGGAGCGGGATCCTGAGGATTGAGATCGGAAGCCTGGCAGATTCTCTCGACTGCCTGATCGTAGGAACCACGCACAAACCAGGCTGCACCGAGTCCAATCAGAATTCGGGCGGAGCGTGGGAACAAGCGGTTGCCCTGAGTGAAGACGTCGAGGGCCGGCTCCGGCGCATGATGCAAGAGCAGTTCCGATCCCCAATCGAACAGATACGGTTCGCTGGAATCGAGGGCGGCCGCGCGCCCGTATTCATGAACAGCTTCGAGAGAGTTGCCAAGCTTTTCCTGAACATCAGCCAGCAGGTGATGCAGTTCCGCCTTGTTGTAATGCACCATTAACAACTGAAGGCCCTCGCGGGCGCGCTCCTCGTTGCCGGCCTCGGCATTCGCCAGCGCCAGGTGGTAAACGCCTTCATAGTCGGTGGGTGTGAGTTCGACGGCATGATTGAGATACGGGATGGCGTCGCGCGCGCGCCCGCTGCTGATGAGAAACTCACCCAGGTCGCGGTTCGCTTTGAAGTCCGCGGGCTGACGTTCGACCCTCGCCCGGAGAGCCGCTTCGGTCGCTGAATCGCTCGCTAAAGAAGAGGGCTGCGTGCCGGTCGGAGTTGTGCCGAGCGCCACTGTTTCTTTCGCCAGCGTATCCCGAGCTCGCACCACCGCGTCGGAGCCGTGTCCGCCCAGGCTTGTGATGTCGGTGACTCCCGATACCGTGAATTGCGGCTGATCGAAAAATTCGGGGCCCGTCGAGGAATGGGTTTGCGAGGATGCGCGGGCAGTTCCGAGAGTGAGATCGATTTCTCTAATCTCCTTCGGCCCGAGAAAGATGGAAGCGATCTTTGCGTCGGTGAATCCGCTCATTTCGGCCTGCAGGGCATAGACGCCCTCGTGCAGCGCAGTGAAACTGTAGAGACCTCGTGGACCCGTGCGCGTGGTCAGAAGTTCTGCCCCGTTGGTTGGCTGCAGGTGAACCGTTGCGCCAACCGCCGGCTTCCCTGTCGAATCGAGGACGACGCCACGCAATGTCGATCCATTCTCGCCCTCTTGAGCACGCGCCGACATCGACGCCAGTGCGAAAACAATCGCCACGCAGAAAACTACGCGAGAAGACCTGGCTTTTTGCGCGTTTGCTGGAAGACGGGGCATCACTCGGAAAATGCAGCGAAAAGTCGGCGGATTTCGCGTCTAGTCGGGCATTCTAACCGCCGGGAATACGGCTCGCAACCTGCCCACCGTGCGCGCGAGTCGGACGTCGCCACTCACTTCGGCAATTGCTCCAGCAATTGTTTGGCCTGCGAGTGCTCAGGATGCTGCTTGAGCAGTTCAGCCAGAACAGTGCGCGCTTTGTCGGGCGATCCTTCTACCGCGTAAACCCGCGCAAGATTCAAGTAGGCCTGATCGAAAGCAGGAGCCACTCGGATGCACTCCTCGAAGCTGGCGACAGCTTGATCGCGACGATTGGTCCTCAGATAGAGCACTCCAAGATTGTTTAAAGCTTCCGGATAGCCGGGCCGAGCTTGCAGGGCGCGCTGCAGATATTGGTAGGCCTTCTCGGTCTTGTCGGTCTGCGCAAAAACCATTGCCAGGCTGTAGTTCGCCTCGGGATCCTCAGGCGCGACCTGCAACGCGCGCTCGAGCACCGCGCGGGCGTCATCCCACCGTTTCTGCAGACGATAGGCATTGCCGAGATTATCGAGTGAGAGCAGGTGATGCGGATTCAACTGCAGCGCCCGCTGAAAACACTCGACAGAATCGGAGGCGCGCGACTCACGCGTGGCGATGACGCCGAGGTTATTCCACGCGTCGGGCAGCGTGTCAGGATAATTCGCTGTCAGCTTCACCACACGCTCGAAAGTTTCGCGAGCAGCGGCGTTCTTATTCTGGTTCAGATCAACGCTGCCGATCCCGTAGAGTGCCTCGGCGCTAGATGGATCATCGCGAAAGGCTTGCTGGAAGGCGGCTTCTGCCTGGTCGAGATATCCACGCTGAAAAAACAACGCTCCCATGGAAAGATAATTGCGGGCGAATTCGAGTGTGAAGTTCGCACTGGGAAACGGAAGAGCGCGGGCGAGGCGCTCGGTATTAGTCTTAGGAGTTCGCTGAAAATCCTGTTCGACGTGCTGCGTGTCGATTGGTCCCTGGTAGACCTTGACGATGCTGCCCGCCGCATCGATCAGGAACGAGGTTGGAAGGCTGAGATCGCGGTGGCGGTCGAATATCTGGCGATAGAGAAGGTTGTAAATCGCAATTACATCGTTGGATGCGAGAAGAATCGGGAATGAAATCTGCTGATCACGGACGAACGCGCGGATAGCGTCGACTTTTGCGCGATCCCCTTGCAGGCTCGCTGCATCGATGTTTATAGCCAGCAACTGCAAACTCTGAGTCTTCGAACGCTCATGGAGTTTCTGAAGAGCTTGCAGATCCTTCCGGCAACTGCCTGACTGCATTGTCCACAACTGCAGCAGCAGCGGTTTTCCGCTGAGCGCGGAGAGCTGGTAAGTGTTCGCCGACAGGTCCGAGAGCGAAAAATCAGGCGCGGAGATCGGCGCCAGCAGCCAGGTTTCAACGCTCGCGGGAAATGCTTCGCGTTCGGCTTGGCTCTCGGGCGATGCTTTGGACTGGGCCACACCTGAGACAAACGGCTCCGCGCGAAATGAATCCAGTCCTTCCTGCACCCATATGCGGTGATTGAGGGGCAGATTATTTAATTTCTGCACCAGGCCGCTCGGCCAATGGATCGTCGCTTGTATGGATCCTTTCGTCTCGCCGAGACCGAAGAAAAGATCTTTGCCGTGCTGCGACAGAAACCCGGATCCGGCTTGGAGTGTCCGCGTCTGGCTACGATTCTCGGTCTTGATCGTTACGGCGGCGCCGATCGCGTCACGGTTACTCTTCGTCACTGTCCCTTGAAGACGAAACGAAATCGACGCAGGCAAATCCGGGATAACATTTTTCGCGATTCTCAGTTGTGGGGCGTTGCGGTTCTTCAGGAATAATTCGAGACGGCCGTCATGATCGAAGTCGGCGAGAGCGAAGGCCCTGCCGTCTTCAAAGAAATCCAGGCCAATCGCGGCAGAAACATCGGAGAACGTGCTATCGCGATTATTCGCGTAGAAAATATTTCGCTCATAACCACTCCAGGTGCCATCGGACCGAATCAGTTCGTTGATGGCGTTCCATCCCTGCTCGTATTCCGTGGAAGCGCGAGCATCATCGGGCGAGCGCGCGACGACTTGCCGCCAGAAGAAACTGTTCAGGTCCGTCTGTGACGGACCGGAGATCATCCCGTTCGTGATGTAGAGATCGGGAAAACCGTCGTGATCGAAGTCGAGCGCGTCGCTCGACCACGCCCAGCGGCCGACTCCGGTTCCGGACAATCGCGTGGAATTGTCAAATGCAGCGCCGCGATTCCGGAACAACGAATTTCCCATCGCGTGTTTCTGATAGAGAGCGCGCACCTCTTGCGGCGAATCCTCCTTGAAGATGTCCTGGGTTGAGATGCGCTCACCGGCTGCCGTCCACATGTTGGCGATGTAGAGATCGTCGGCGCCGTCGTTGTCATAGTCGAGCCAGCAGGCGCTCATGCCCGCGCCAACATCCTCAACTCCGGCTCGCGCGGCTATGTCGGTGAAAGTTCCATCGCCGTTGTTGCGGTAGAGATTCTTACGTCCGAAGTCATTCACTACGCAAAGGTCGGGCCAGCCGTCGCGGTTGTAGTCGCTCCATGCGCAGCAAAAGCTGTAGCGCTTGTTGTTCTGATTCAATCCAGACTCAGTCGTGACGTCGCGAAACGTCCCGTCGCGCTGGTTGCGCATCAGAAAATTAGGCGGGCCGTTTTCAGCATCGTGATAAGGCGATGGATATCTGTACTGTCCGGTTCCTTGATAATAGGAGTAGAGACAAAAATAAATGTCGAGCCAGCCGTCGCGATCGTAGTCCGCAACAGCGGCTCCGGTGAAGGTTCCCTGCGGCGGGTTGGCGAAGTGAAATGCGTCGGGCTTCTGGCGGAATTTGCCGCTTCCGTTATTCAGAAATAACAACGGTGCACCGGCACAGACTACGATCACATCCTGATGGCCGCTGTTGCTGAAGTCGGCGAAAAGCACGCAGGCTGTATTTTCGAGAATTCCCAGGCCTGAAGCTTCGGTAACATCTTCGAAAGTTCCGTCGCCACGATTGCGAAAGAGGCGGTTAGGCAGGCCGGCGGGCTGGCAAATGTAGAGATCGTCGAAACCGTCGTTGTCGATGTCGGCGACCGAGATTCCGTTGTGCCCGTAGACGTCGATGCCGCAGGCGCCGTCGAGCACGGTGCGCCAGTAATCGGTGCCGTGAAGAAGCTGGGCAGAATAAGACGAACTGCTGCCGAGTGCGGCGTTCGTGATGTCTACGAAGACGGGAGCACGCGCGAGAGCCACGGTTTCATCGACCGCTTGCCAGCGTCGGAGTTGAAAGTCGCCCGCCGGAGTTGCCTGCCAGTCCAGGTCCCAGCTGCCGATACGCTGCTCGCGGTGAAAGCCTGCACCCGCTCCCACGATTTCGTAGCGGACGGTTGTCTGAACGCTCAGGAGTTGCGACGACCCTGAAGCCGCAGTCGAATTCCCAACGATGCTGGTGATCTGGAATTCCGCGGTGACGATGTTCGAGAATACGCTCAACCACGACAGTAACTCTCGCACAAACACATCGGATGCAAGCGTTGTCTCCAGAGAGAATCTGTTTTGCCGAACCTCGAGCACCTGATCCGAGCGAATGATTTTCGATTCGATCGGCCGGAGTGATGTTCCCGCGAAATCGCCGGCCAGAACTCGTGCGAACGCATGAGTTTCTTGCGCCGACCTGAGCAGGCTCGCGCTCCACCCGGCGAGAATCGCGGCAATCTGTTCGGCGTATTTCTCCGTGATGAACTCGTCGCGTCCAGTCTCGACCTGGCCCAGAGTCGCATCAATCGGCCGCTCGCTGCGGTAGTGAGGATGCAACTGGAATCCGGCATCGATGGGCGTCGCTTCAAGACTCGAAGGTTCAACAGCGGAAGGACGAAACTCTGGAAAGGCAATGCCCCACAGGTTCGTGGGAATGAGCGTCGCTCCCGCGCCCTGGCAAAAGCGGACCAGAAAATCTCGCCGGCGAAGGTCGACCGAGTGGCGCGGATTTCCTGCCCTGCTCTTTCCTGCGCCGATCAGAGCGTTGTCCCGTCCCACCGAAAAGCGGATCACGTGTGGGACCGAAACTATCACTCGTGCAGCGGAGGGTCAAGACCAACACGTGCCTCCTCCGCTCTGATTTCGCTGACGCTAAGAGCCCGCCGGAGGAACGAGCGTCATCGCGAAAACCAACACCTGTTCGTTGTGGGGCAAAGTTATGCTGCGCACCACCTTGCCGCTGTCCAACGGAAATGAATAGCCGTAGACATGGAAGGTGCGACTGTCCTTTGCGCCATCGCTTTCGATACGATAAGGCACCGCCACCGCATCTGCCTCGCCCTTGTAACCGCCCGGCTCATACCAGTCACTCAAGGTCTGCGTGATGGATGAGGATGTGCCGTCGTCATAACTGATGGTGAACACCTGCGACTCCTGGTCGCCTTCCACTCCCGTGGCGAGGATCTCAAGACTGCTGAATTTTCCAGTCGGAAGGGAGATGGTCGTGCCAGTTACCGCATCCGGTGCATCCGCCGGGCCAAGCTTGAACGAAACGCCATCCCACAATTGCGTCGCGCCCAGCGTTTGCCTGGAATAGGCGAAGCCTTCGCGGTCTGCGCTGGCAGCCGGCGCGAACTCTACACCATCGCTGTGGATGGCGGTCAGGTTATATGCGGAGGAAAGGTCGACCGCCACGGTTCCCTTCTTGACAGGGGAAACCGTAAGAGCGCTGGTGACGGTGTGCGATCGGCCGAGAGAAGAACCGCTGATTGTGATGGTTGAAGTCGCCAGCTTGGACGAAGCGGCCGCCGTCAGCGTCATCATGCTGGTTCTCGCCGTGCTGGACGGACTGAAGGACGCCGTAACTCCAGTTGGCAGTCCGGACACACTGAGGTTGACGCTGGACCTGAAATTGCCCAGGCGAGTCACCATGACCGTTGTTGTCCCGCTGTTGCCCTGGGAAACGGAAATGGCGTCATTCGCGACGCGGAGTGCAAAATCATCGGCGCCCGCAGGCGGTGAAGCAAGAAGATCGTAGAGCGGCTGCGCGGGTTGAACTTCTGGATTCTCGTCGGCCACCGACATGGCCAGAATGCGAATCTTGTCATTATTGGGCAGAGTGACGGCTTGCGCCCCGGCCGGCAGATCGATCGCGTACGCGAAGAGATAGGAGTAGCCGTAAGCTATATTTTTTCCTGCCGCGTCGTGATGATGCGAGCAGTACCAAGCCAGGTCGGCGCGCTTGATG
>Ga0070765_100002400_pt1 | contig 11743 bp, 12 predicted proteins | sample HubBroMetageWFT5_FD_71516 | JGI IMG/M metagenome (GOLD analysis project Ga0070765, IMG submission 71516) | Warmed and freeze-thawed soil microbial communities from the Hubbard Brook experimental Forest, New Hampshire - Hubbard Brook CCASE Soil... | ecosystem: Environmental > Terrestrial > Soil... | reverse complement strand
GGGCGCCGCGCACGAGGATCTCGCGCCCTTTCGCCCGCAGGCGGCGGGCGAGGACCGCGAGATCGAGCATCACCGACGCGTCCGCGAACGCGAGCTCTGAGAGATCGACGGTCACGTTCGACTGCGAGCGGAGCGCGCGCACCATCGCGCGGCGTCGGCCACCCTGTGTCGAGCGGTCCTCGTCTCCGCAGACGCGCAGAGTGGATGAGTGTTCATCGAAGTCGACGATGGGCTAAAACCTACACAAACCGGTGCACTGACCGCAAGGTCAAACGGCACATAGCCCCTAAACTGGTCCCCAGATGGCAACAGTCGAAGATGTGACCGACGTCCTGCGCGACGTCATCGACCCAGAGCTCGGTCTCGATTTCGTCGAGCTCGGGCTGATCTACGACGTCGAGATCGAGGACTCCACCGTCCGCGTGACCTACACGCTGACGAGTCCCGGCTGCCCGATCGGACCGCAGGTGTCCGAGCAGATCGAGGAGTTCGTGATGGAGCTGGAAGGCGTCGAGGAGGTCCAGCCCACGATGACGTTCTCGCCGCCGTGGACGCCCGAGCGTATGAGCGAGGACGCTAAGTTCGCGCTCGGCTTCTGACGCGGCTCAGGCCGGGCCGTTCCGGCGCAGCTCGCGGCTGAGGTCGATCGCGCGGATCTCGTGCTCGCCCGGGAGCTTGTCCAGCACGGCCGAGACGACCTGCTTGACGTCGTGCTCCTCGTGACCGAGGTCGTTGTACAGGGACTTGAGCGCCGTGTGGACGATCTTCAGCTGCGCCGCGGTCAGGTCCAGGCGAAACGCGGTCTCGTCGGGTGCGATCAGATCGTCCATACGCGCGGAACGGTAGCCGTTTGCAGGTGAAACGGCAAGGGATACATCAGCTTGTCGCTCCGCCCGGCGGACGTCCGGACCGCTTGGCCCGCTTCGCTCGCATATCCGCCGCCGGTCCCTGCCTCGGGCGGGTGCCGGCGGTCGGCAGGATCTGAGTCGGGCCACCGTTACGAGCCTGCTGGCCGCCGTTCCGGGACTTCTCGCCCCCATTGGAGGCGGTACGTGCGCGCGCCGCGTCGAGCAGTTCCGCCAGCGATGCGTCGATCCCATCGGCGATCACATCGATGTCGGCGAGCGCGTCGTAGTCGCCGAGCAGGCCGTAGTCGAGGCCGCCGTTGTAGGACATGATCGCCACCGCCAGCGCGTGATTCTTGGGCAGGAACGCGAGCGGGAACAGGTCCTCGAGCCGGCGCCCGAGGAGGTACAGCGGGATCTGCGGGCCGGGGATGTTCGTGACCAGCAGGTTGAACAGGCGGGTCGAGAAATTCAGGCGCGACGCCTCGGCGAGGATCGTCGGCGGCGCGAGATCGTTGACGGCCGCAAGCGTCGCCGCGCCGACAGCCTGCTTTGACTCCTTGAGCCCGTCCATCGCGCGCCGGACGAACGCCAGCCGCGACACCGGATCGTGGATGTAGACGGGCAGCGGACCGCGCATCGCCGCGAGCTGGTTGCCGAGCGTGCCCCGGTGCGCATCGGTGCGGACCGACACGGGCACGAGCGCCCGCATCTCGAGGCCCTCGGTCCGGACGCCGCGTGACTCGAGCCAGCGGGCCAGCGCCCCCGAGACCACCGTCAGCACGACGTCGTTGACGGTCCCGCCGAAGGCGTTCTTGACGGTCTTGTAGTCGGCGAGCTGGTGGCGGACGACTGCGTACCGGCGATAGGGACCGATTTCGACGTTGAGCGGCGTCACCGGGGCGGGGTTCAGCCCGGCCCAGGCGATCTCGCCGACGCCCTCGACTGCGTCCCGGACCCCGGCGAACGAGGTGGCGGGATGCGTGGCTGCGGACACCGCGCGCGATACGAGGCCTGTCGCGACGCCGACCATCCCTCGAACTCCGGCGGCGACGAGCTCGGCCGAGGACGGCTCTCGGTGTGGCTTCCACGGCTCGAGGGCGGCCGGCGACTGCTTGGGAGGCGTCGGCTCGAGATCCAACAGGACGGTCGCGAGGTCGACCCCCGACACGCCGTCGACCAACGCGTGGTGCGTCTTCGAGATCAGCGCGAAGCGGTCGCCCTCGAGCCCCTCGACCAGCCAGTTCTCCCACAGCGGCTTGTCGCGGTCGAGCTGCTGGGAGGCGATCCGCGCCGCCAGCAGGAACAGCTGCTCCTCGGTGCCGGGCGCCGGCAGGGCAGTGTGGCGGACGTGGTACTCGATGTTGAAGTCAGGGTCGTCCACCCACAGCTGCCGGCCGGTCTCGAGCGGCGGCGTGGCCAGCTTCTGGCGGTACCGCGGGACCAGATGCAGCCGGCTGCGGATGTGATCGAGGAAATCGGCGAAGTCCGGCGGCGGCCCCTGGAAGATCAGGACACCCCCGATGTGCATGTGCGAGCTCGGCCCCTCCTGGTGGAGGAACGACGCGTCGATCGAGCTGAGGCGGTCCAGGTGTCGCTGTGCCATCGCCGTATGTTCGCATTTCCCTCCTACACTCTTCGCCGATGGGGTCGGTGCCCGAAAAGCTCCTGCTCGCGGCGCCGCGCGGTTACTGCGCGGGCGTTGACCGGGCAGTGCAGACAGTCGAGCGCGCGCTCGAGCTGTACGGCGCGCCGGTCTACGTCCGCAAGGAGATCGTCCACAACAAGTTCGTGGTCGAGCAGCTGCGCGATCGCGGCGCGGTGTTCGTCGAGTCCGAGGCCGAGGTGCCCGAGGGCGCGACCGTCGTGTTCTCGGCCCACGGCGTATCCCCGGCCGTGCACGCCGGCGCCCGTGAGCGGAACCTCGAGACCATCGACGCCACCTGCCCGCTCGTGACCAAGGTCCACGTCGAGGCCAAGAAGTTCGCCGCCGACGGCTACACGATCGTGCTGATCGGCCATGCCGGCCACGAGGAGGTCGAGGGGACGATGGGCGAGGCGCCCGAGAGCATCGTGCTCGTCGAGTCCGAGGAGGACGTCGACCGCCTCGAAGTCCCCGACCCCAGCCGGATCGCCTACATCTCCCAGACGACGCTGTCCGTCGACGAGACCCGCTCGATCATCAATCGACTCCGCCACCGGTTCCCGGCGATCGTCGGCCCCCGCACCGACGACATCTGCTACGCCACGACCAACCGCCAGGCGGCGGTGAAGCAGCTCGCGGTGGAGTGCGATCTTGTGCTCGTGATCGGCTCGCGCAACTCGTCCAACTCGAATCGGCTGGTCGAGGTCGCGCGCGAGCACGGCGCCGCCTCGCACCTGATCGACAACGAGACCGAGGTCCGCGAGGAGTGGCTCGCCGACAAGCGCGTGGTCGGGATCACGTCGGGCGCGAGCGCGCCCGAGTCGCTGGTCCAGCGGCTGGTCGAGTTCTTCCGGGCCCGCGGGACGACCGACGTCCAGGAGCTCGAAGTGGTGCAGGAGGACGTCCGCTTCATGCTTCCCAAGGTCATCCGCCAGGCCGTGGCGGCCGGCTCCGCGTAAGCCGCTGCGCACGCTCGTCATCTCGGATCTCCACCTCGGCGCCACCGGCCGCCCCGACGTGCTGCGCCGCGAGCTCGACCGAGCCGTGCTCGCGGCGCGCCTGCCGGAGTTCGACCGGTTGGTGCTGCTCGGGGACACACTGGAGCTCCGCCACGGGCCGGTGCGTGACGCGCTGGCCGCGGGCGCGCCCGTGCTAAACGAGCTGGCGGCGGCGCTGGGCGCCGGGCGCGAGGTCGTGATCGTGCCCGGCAACCACGACCATGCGCTGCTGCGTGGGTGGCTCGAGCGCCGCGACGCTGGTTCGCCGCTCGGGCTGGAATCTGAGGTCGAGTGGGACGAGCGCGAGCCACTCGGAGCGCTGGTCAAGTCGCTGGCGCCGCCGCGCGTCCGGGTGGCCTACCCGGGGGTGTGGCTGCGCGAGGACGTGTATGCGACCCACGGCCACTACGGCGACCGGCACAACACCGTCCCGATCCTCGAGCGACTCGGCGCCGGCGTGACCGTTCGCGTCGCCGGCGAGCCCGAGGGCGGTCCGGCGCATGCCGAGGACTACGAGGCGGCGCTCGCGCCGATGTACGCCTGGGCCGACTCGGTCGCCCAGAGCGGCGGCCTGCACGTTGGTGGCGGCGGCAGCTTCCAGATCGCCGCCTGGCAGGCGCTCAACGGCGGCGCCGGGCGCCAACGGCTCCGCAGCCGGGCGATGGCGCTCGGGCTCGCGGCAGCGGTGGCTGGGCTGAACCGGGCCGGGGTCGGGCCGCTCCGGGCCGACGTCTCCGGGGTCGCCCTGCGCCGGGGCGCGCTCGCGGGGTTCGCCGAAGTGGTCGACCGGCTGGGCATCCCGCCGGCGGCGCACGTGATCTTCGGCCACACCCACCGCGCCGGGCCGCTCCCCGGGGACGACCGGAGCGAATGGGGGCGCCTGCTGAACATCGGGAGCTGGGTCTACGAGGAGCGGTTCGTCGGGGACGACCCGGCCGGCAGCCCCTACCGGCCAGGGTTCGCCGCGATCGTGCCCGACGACGACCCCCCGGAGCTGGTCAACCTGTTAGACCGGGCGTGAAGCAGACGGCGTGGCAGGTCACGCCGGCGCCAACCTCGAGCGATAACTCCCCGGTCGTGCTGTGGTCGTGCGCGATCAGCTCATAGGCGCCGGGGTGGTCGACCTCGATCGTGCGGCCGTTGACCTCGACCGACCCGCTCCCCTCGAGGACCGCCCACACGCCGCCGGCCGTGTACGGCCCCGAGTACGGCCCCTCGACGTCGTCGGTCTGGGCCTCCAGCAGCGCGCCGGCCGCCTCTTCGGGCCGGAACGGGGCCAGCAGCGGCTGACCTGAGGAGACGAGCTCCTGGATCGCGAGTTCGGTCTCGTCGTACCCGCCCTCGCCGTAGTGGTAGTGGAGCAGCATCCCGCGATCGTCGAACAGGTACCGCGCCGGCCAGCCGAGGTTGCCGTACAGGTCCCACACCTCGAAATCGGTGTCGATTGCGACCGGGTAGGGGACCGCGAGGCGCGCCACCGCATCGCGGACGGCGTCCGCGTCGTGCGACGGCGGAAACCCGGCCGTGTGCACGCCGACGACCGTGAGGTCCGGGTAACGGTCGTGCCACGCGCGCATGTACGGAAGCGTCCTGAGCGACTGCACCCGGCAGAAGTCCCAGAACTCGAGCAGCATCGGGAACCCCTCGGGGCGTCCGCCCAGCCAGCGCAAGCGCGGCGGGAACGGGGGGGCGGAGATGTGATCGACGGGCGCGCGCATGTTTTGGGGCTCGCTTCGCTCGGCATCCGTGCGGGCCGGGGAGGCCCTTCCGGACCGTGGTCGCGATGGGCCGCCGGGCATGGAGGCCCGGCGGAACGGTCCCACGGACGCCGCCGCAGGCGGCCCCAAATTTAGCTAGGCCTCGACCAGACCCCGGCGGATCGCGTAGCGGACCAACTCGACCCGATCGCGCATCCCCAGCTTGCGGAGCACGTTGGCCCGGTGCGACTCGACCGTCTTCTCGGAGAGGTGGAGGATCTCCGCGATCTGGGCGTTCGTGAAGGCCTCGGCGATCAGCTTGACGACCTCCTCCTCGCGCGGGGTCAGCGACACCGCGGGTCCGTCGACCGCGCCCTCCATCCAGCGGCGGATGATCGAGCGCTCGGCCGCGTTCGTGAGGAACGCCTCGCCGCGCGCGACCGCGTGCACGGCCCCGACGAGGTCCTGGTCGGCCTCGCGCTTGAGCACATAGCCCGAGGCACCGGCCTTGAGCGCCTCGAACAGGTAGTGCTCGTCGTCGTGCATCGAAAGCATCAGGACGCGGACGTCCTTGAGGTGCGAGCGGATCTCGCGCGCGGCCTGGAGGCCTGTCATCCGCGGCATGCCGACGTCGAGGATGCAGAGGTCCGGGCGCGCCGCCAGCGCCTGCTCGACCGCCTCGACCCCGTCGGCGGCCTCCGCTACCACGTTCATCCCGGGCTGGCGCTCCAGCAACAGTCTGATCCCTGACCGGACGATCCCGTGATCGTCCGCCACCAAGATTCGCATCCGTGCTCCTCTCCTACTGCTACGCGAGCGTTAGCTCGACTCGTGTTCCTCGGCCCATGCCGGACCAGATCGATAGTTGACCCCCCACGAGCCGCGCACGCTCGCGCATGCCCGACAGTCCCAGCCCGCCATCCCTGCTAGACACGAAACCCTGGCCGTCGTCGGTGATCCGGAGCACCGTGCGGCCGATGAATGAAAGCTCGACGTCGACCTTCCGCGCCCGCGAGTGCTGGGCGACGTTCGACAGCCCCTCTTGGGTCACCCGGTACACGACGAGCTGCTGCTCGGGCGTCAGCCGCGGCGCCTGGCCGCGGACGTTGAACGCGGCGTGGATCCCGGTCTGGTCGGAGAAGTCCCGCACCTGGCTGTGGAGCGCCGGCAGCAGCCCGTGGTCGTCGAGGACGGCCGGGCGGAGCTGGCGCGCGAGGGCCAGGAGCTCCTCCATCGCCTGCCCGGCGAGGCGTTTGGTCTCGGTCAACTCTCTCTGGAGCGAGGGCGGTGCGTGCTCGATTGAGGCCTGAAGCCTCAGCGCGATCGCGGTCAGCGCCTGGTTGACCTCGTCGTGGAGGTCCTGCGCGATCCGCCGGCGCTCCCGCTCCTGGGCCTGGATCGCGGCGCGGCCGGCGGCGCGGCGCGCGCCCTCGAGCCGCGCCAGCATCCGGTTGATCGCGGCCTCGAGGCGGACGGCCTCCGCGCTGTCGATCCGGTCGCACGCGAGTAGTTGGTGGTCGGGAGTGTCGAGGTCGACCTGCTCCATCGAGGAGATCAGCCGGTCGAGCGGGATGAACCGGCGGCGGAGAAGCAGCCAGTTGCCGAGCAGGGTGGCGACCAGTGCCAGGCCGAGCACGACCATCTCGCGCCCGCGGAAGGCGTTCCCGACGCGCTCGTCGAGCGCGACCAAAGCCACAAGGAACGTGCCCGCGATCAGCAGCAGGTTCACGGACAGGATCTGGGCAAGCAGCGATCGCGATTTCATGATCATTTCGCGGCTCCCACTGCCGGTATCGGTGCCCGGCGGCGGGAGCAAGATGGGGTCTAGGCCCGATATCGACCGGACGCGGGCGGGCCGATAATTCCGACTGCAAGCCTCCACAGAATTTTCCCGGCGTGGGACCGTCCGGGTCAGCTGTGACGGTGATTGGGTCTCCGGTTTGCGCGGGGCGTCCTCTTTGGGGTTTTGAGGACGCCCCGCCGGACGTTTGGGAAGAAACTGGTGCTATCCAGAAGTTTCTTCCCGAGCAAGGTTCCGCTTGACGACCTTCCCCATGGCGTTCCGGGGGAGTTCGTCGACGAAGTGCACCTCGCGCGGGCGCTTGTGCTTCGTGAGCAGGTTCGCCACGTGGTCCGTGAGCTCGTCGGCGGTCGCGGTGGCGTCCGGCTCGACGACAACCCATGCCACGACGCGCTCGCCGAGGTCGGGATCGAGTGCCCCGGTGACGGCGGCCTCGGCGACCGCCGGATGCTCGAGCAGCGCGCCCTCGATCTCGCCGGCGCCGATCCGGTACCCGCCCGACTTGATCAAGTCGGTGCTTTTGCGGCCGACGAGCTTGAGCGAGCCATGGGCGTCGCGGGTGGCCACGTCGCCGGTCATGAACCAGCCGTCACGAGTGGCCTCGGCGGTGGCGTCCGGACGGTTGAGGTAGCCCTTGAACACGTTGGGGCCGCGGACGGCGACCTCGCCGATCGTCTCGTCGTCGGTGGCGTCGATCGTCGCTCCGTCGTCGTCTCGCAGCTCGATCTCGACGCCCGGGAGTGGCGGGCCGACTCGGCCGGGGGTAACGGGATCGCCGATCCGGACGCCCGCGTTCATGAGCGTCTCGGTCAGCCCGTAGCGCTCGAGGATCTCCTGGCCGGTGAGGCGTTTGAGGGCGTCGTGAACCGTCGTCGGGAGTGCCGCCGACCCGGACACGAGCAGGCGAGCTTTCGCGAAGGCGCCCGCCACGTCGGGGTCGTTCTCGGCCTCCTTGGCGATCCGGCTGTACATCGTGGGTACGCCGAACACCATCGTCGCGCCCCGGGTGAGCGCGTCCGCGAGGGCCCGCGGCGAGAACCGGCCGGCGTGCTCGAGCTGTCCGCCCCGCCGGAGCGGCCCGAGCAGCCCGATCACCAGCCCGTGGACGTGGAACACCGGGAGCGCGTGGGTCAGGCGGTCCTCGGCGGTCCACCGCCAGATCTCGGCGAGCGCATCGAGGTTGCTCGCGATCGCCCGCCGCGGGATCTGGACGCCCTTCGGCGGGCCGGTCGTACCCGACGTGTACATGACGAACGCCACGTCGTCTTCGCCGAGCTCGTCCGGGAGCGGGCCGGCGCCGGCAGCGTCGCGGGCGACGTCGATCCGAGGTAGCGCCTGGAGGTGCTCTGGGGGATCGACGTTCCGCCATGCGAGCAGCCGCTCGGGGGCGCTGTCGCTGAGGATGTGGCCGAGCTCGCGAGCGCCGAGGCCCGGGTTGATCGGAACCACGGCCACCCCGGCGGCGAGGGCCGCGACGGTCGCCACGGCGAGTTCGAGGGTGGGCTCGGCCCAGACCGCGACCCGGCCTGCCCCGTCGAGCTCGAGGGCGGTGGCGGCCGCCGCGCGGGCGAGCTGTTCGTAGGTGAGGGCCGCGTCACCGATGCGGATCGCCTCGCGGCCGTCGGGGTCTGCCAGGCTGGGGAAAAGAGGTTCGGACACGATTTGTGTGGCGCTATACTCCGTGAAGTATTGAATCCCTACCGCATTTGAGGAGTTTTCGACGATGAGCCCGTCCGGAGCCGAGGTTCTCCGCCAGATCAAGACCAGGATCGATGAGATCGATCCCGCCGCCGTGCGCGAGCAGGTCGGTAACGGCGCGGTGATCGTCGACGTCCGCGAACCCGAGGAGTGGGGCGCCGGGCATATCCCGGGCGCCGTCCACGTGCCCAAGAGCTATCTCGAGTCGCGGATCGAGGGAGCGGTGCCCGACCGCTCGGGAGACGTCGTCCTCTACTGCGCGTCCGGCAACCGCTCGGCCTGGGCGGCGCGGACGCTGATCGAGGATCTCGGCTATGAGCACGTCGAGTCGATGACCGGAGGCTTCACGCTCTGGAAGGATCGCGGTTACGAGGTCGAGACGCCTCGCACGCTGACCGCCGAGCAGCGCGAACGCTACTCGCGCCACCTCCTGCTCCCCGAGGTCGGCCTCGACGGCCAGCAGAAGCTGCTCGACGCTCGCGTATTGCTGCTGGGCGCTGGCGGATTGGGTTCGCCGGCCGCGCTTTACCTTGCTGCCGCTGGTGTCGGCACGCTCGGGATCGTCGACAACGACGAGGTCGACCTGTCGAACCTGCAGCGCCAGGTGATCCACTCGAGCGAGCGGATCGGAGTCTCCAAGGTCGATTCCGCGGAGCAGACGATCAACGCGCTGAACCCGGACGTGAACGTCGAGAAGTACCCGGTGCGGCTGGGGGCCGACAACATCGTCGAGATCATCTCCGGCTACGACGTGATCGTCGACGGCCTCGACAACTTCCCGACGCGCTACCTGCTGAACGACGCCTCGGTGCGGCTGGGGATCCCGGTCGTGTCGGCCGCCATCCTTGGGTTCGAGGGTCAACTGTCGGTTTTCAAGCCCTACGACGGGCCGTGCTACCGCTGCCTCTTCCCGGTGCCGCCGCCGGCCGAGCTCGCGCCGTCGTGTGGGGCCAACGGCGTGCTGGGCGTCCTCCCCGGGACGATGGGGCTGCTCCAGGCGACCGAGGTCATCAAGCTGATCCTGGGCGAGGGCGAGCCGCTGATCGGCCGCCTGCTGATGTACGACGCGCTGTCCGCGAGGGTCACCGAGGTCAAGGTCCGCCGCGACCCGGACTGCCCGATCTGCTCGCGCGAGCCCGAGTCGATCGCCGACGAGGAGCTCGGCGTGTTCCCCGACTACGAGGCATTCTGCGCCGGGGCGCACTAGGGTTCCGTGTCCTCGGCCATGGCGACGATTCGAATCCCACCGGTTCTGCGGCCGTCGGTCGGCGGCGAGAAGGAGCTGACCGCCTCGGGTTCGTCCGTCGGCGAGATCCTGCGGTCTGTCGCCGACGCGCATCCCGACACCCAGTCGCAGCTGTTCGCGTCGGATGGCGGGCTGAACCGGTACGTGAACGTCTATCTGAACGATGAGGACGTGCGCGTCCTCGACGGCCTCGACACGAGCGTCGGCGAGGGCGACACGCTCGTGATCCTGCCGGCGATGGCCGGCGGCCGCTAGCTCTTCCGCCCGCCGGGGCCCCGCTGTCCGGAATCCGCTCGGGAAGGCTTCGGCACGACCCGGCGTCCCTAGTCGTAGATCCACAAAAACGAAGGGAGCCGGAGGAATGCCAAGACTCGTCCACGCCACCGCCCGCCATCCGGGGCGGTCGGCCGTCGCGCTGATGGCGGCCGTCGCGGCTGCGGCCGCGCTCGTGTTGGCCGCAACCGCGGTCGCGAAGTCGTTCACGCTGAAGGTGAGCAAGGGTGTGCACGTGACCAACGTGCCGACGGCGATGTTCGCCGTGAAGCCGGTCAATACGCACGAGGCGGTGGCGGTCGGCCCGTCGGGGTTCGCCGTGTACACGTTCCAGGGCGAGACGACCCACCACATCATCTGCAAGAAGACCAGCAGCGCGGCCACCAACTGCTGGGCCTTCTGGCCACCGGTGTCGCCGTCCGGGAGCGGCGCGGTCAGCAAGGCCTCCGGCATCAGCGGCAAGCTCGGCACCTTCAAGAACCACGGTGTGACGCAGCTGACGCTGAACGGGCAGCCGCTGTACTACTTCACCCCGGATCTCCAGGCCAAGAACAAGCACCAGGCCACCGGCGATGAGCTCAAGACGTTCGGTTCGATCTGGCACGTCGTGAAGGCCTCGGGCTCGTCAAGCGCCAATTCGCCGGCGCCGACGACGTCGTCGTCGACGATGACCCAGACGAACCCGTACGGGTACTAGAAACCACCCAGGCAGGCCCCAATCGCGTGGGGCCTGCCTCGCTACACTTCGTAAAGCAATGGCCGCCGAGCGCCTCGAGAACAAGCCCTGCGGGGGTCGGTACGGCGACATCGTTCAGGCGATCGGGCACACCCCGCTCGTCGAGTGCAAGCGCCTGAGCCCGAAGCCGGGTGTGCGCTTGTGGGCCAAGCTCGAGTCCCGCAACCCCACCGGCTCGGTCAAGGACCGGGTCGCTCGCGCGATGATCGAGGACGCCGAGGACAAGGGGCTGATCCGGCCCGGGCAGACGATCCTCGAGCCCACCTCGGGGAACACCGGCATCTCGCTGGCGATGATCTGCAGCCGCAAGGGCTACCCGCTGAAGGTCGTCATGCCCGAGAACGTCACCCGTGAGCGGACCGAGCTGCTGCGCATGTACGGCGCCGACATCGTCTACTCCGAGGGCGCGAAGGGCTCGAACGGCGCGGTCGAGCTGGCGCTCGACATGGCTGAGAAGGACGCCTCGTACTACATGCCCTACCAGTACGGGAACCAGGCAAACCCGCTCGCGCACTACAACGGGACGGCGCTCGAGATCCTCGAGGAGCTCGACGAGATCTCCGCGTTCGTCGCCGGGCTCGGCACGGGCGGGACGCTGATGGGCAACGGCCGGCGGCTCAAGGAGGAGCTCGGAGACCAGGTCAAGATCGTCGCCGCCGAGCCGATGCAGGGCGAACCGGTCCAGGGTCTGCGCTCGCTCGAAGACGGCTTCATCCCGCCGATCATCGATCTCTCGCTGCTCGACCGGAAGATCTTCGTCACCAACACCGACGCGATCGTGTTCACGCGCCGGCTGCTCGACGA
>Ga0070765_100002398_pt1 | contig 11751 bp, 10 predicted proteins | sample HubBroMetageWFT5_FD_71516 | JGI IMG/M metagenome (GOLD analysis project Ga0070765, IMG submission 71516) | Warmed and freeze-thawed soil microbial communities from the Hubbard Brook experimental Forest, New Hampshire - Hubbard Brook CCASE Soil... | ecosystem: Environmental > Terrestrial > Soil... | reverse complement strand
GATCTCCCGATCTGAAACCAGGACCCTATACCGTCCGGGTGGCTCGAGACGGTTTCGAGGTTTTGGTGAAGACGGTGGATTTGCAGGGCTCACTCCAACTGCAACTCACGCTTGCCATTGCCAAACAACAGGTGACCGTCACCGTTGCCGGAAAGGGTCTAGCGTTTGCCAATTCCGACCCGATCTACCGTCAACTCCGCGGGATTGGACTGGGGCAGGCGTTTCGCTTCGATAACTTCACCTTGGTTTGGGATGCCGCAACCTTCCAGTTTCAGAAAGGGATACTGATATTCCTGAATCCCGTGAATGGAGTCGCAACCGGCGCGATCTTCGTAGGAGAAGGCCATTTCAATCTAAAGCCTGCGACCCCTCTCGACGCACGCGAACTAAGCCGGCGTACCGGTGCCACCGAGGTCAACGAAGACCTCACCGAGGCGGTCTTTCGATTTACCGGGGAAGCGCGCTTAAGATTCTTTACCGGACTGGGAGCTCCAACAGAAACGCCCCCGGAGGCGCTCGCCGTCTTCAACCACTGGAAAGAGAGGATGCGACAGCGCAGTGATCCGGCGTTGAGCTTTACTCAGTCTCTGCTGCAGGGCGAAACCATGGACAACGTGGATGCCGACCTTCTGGCTGCCCTCTACAATGGCACACATCCGGAATTCTTTAATGCCTATCTCCGCGGCAAGAAACACAAGGATCTCCGTTTTTTCGTGAGGGTTCGGGTGGGAGCGCTTCCCCAAATCGATTCACCTGAGGAAGTAGCCCTGGTCGACTTCGATCCCGAAGGCATGGATGATGGCGTCTGGTACCTGGCGCACTTGAAGTCTGAATACGCCAACCACTCCGCGGATTCCCGTCAGGACCGTCGTCTGTTTGCCACGTGCCGTTACAAGATCGAAACCGTAATCGCCAAGAACGGGCATTTGTTCAGCACTGCTACCATCAGCTTCGAGTCTCTGGTCGCGGGCGAGAGAGTGCTCAAGTTCGGGCTGTTGCCGAATCTCCGCGTCACGCGAGTCACGGACGAGCTGGGCCGGGACCTTTATTTCGTTCAGGAGAGCCGCAAGGAGGACGGTTCGTTTTACGTGATACTTCCCCAGGCGCCGCCACTCGGTAAGGAACAATCAGTCAATGTCGAATATGCGGGGGATAAGGTTCTGGAAGAAGCCGGAGAGGGAAGTTTCTACGTCGGCGCCCGTACTTCCTGGTATCCCAACCTGAACGGATTTGGCGAACGGGCCTTCTATGATCTTACTTTCAAAGTCCCGCGGAAATTCAAGGTCATCAGCGTCGGTAGGCTGCAGGGAGAGTTGGTTGAGCAGGACTTGGCTGTGAGCCATTGGGTAACGCCAGTTCCAGTCGCAGTGGCCGGATTCAACTACGGCGAATTCAAAAGGCTCGACTTGCCGGATGAGATAACCGGGTACAAGATATCCGGCTTCTACCTCAGTGAGTTGCCCGACAACCTGCGCGGGTATCCCGCGCTGCAGTCCATGGCGCCCGGCAGGATGACAAAATATGCTCTCGAACAAACCCGCGCTCAGTTGCAGTTATGCAGCTTCTACTTTGGGAAGAGTCCTTATGAAGAAATCTACATCACAGAGCAGCCGGATTTTAATTTTGGGCAATCCTGGCCGAACTTAATTTACCTCCCGATCTCCGCCTACACGGATTCGACACAAAGATGGATGCTTTTCGGATCGATCAACGACAAGTTCACCGGCTTCGTGCAGGAAGTAACGCCCCATGAAGTCTCCCACCAATGGTGGGGCCATTCCGTGGGCTGGGCGTCCTACCACGATCAGTGGCTCTCGGAAGGCTTTGCGGAGTTCTCCGCAGGGCTGTATTTACAGCAAGGGGTCGCGGGGAACTGGCAAAAGGACTACATTGACTTTTGGGACCGGCTCCGCCGGCGTATTCTGGAAAAAAACAACTACGGCACGGCTCCAAACGACGCTGGCCCCCTCTGGATGGGGCTGCGGCTGATTTCTCCTCGCACCGAAAATGCTTACCAAAATGTGACTTATCCCAAAGGCGCCTACGTCCTGCAGATGCTGCGCTCGATGATGTACGACCCTCATGATCAGGACAAGGCGTTCATCGCCATGATGCATGAATTTGTAGAAACCCATCGTGAGCAGGCGGCGACCACCGAGTCCTTCAAAGCGATTGCAGAGAAACATATGATCAAGACGATGGACGTGGGGAGAAACGGCCGTCTGGATTGGTTCTTCGATGAGTGGGTCTATGGCACTGAAGTGCCGCGATATCACTTTGAATACCAACTCATTCCCGCGGACGGCGGCAAAGTGAAACTGCATATGACGATCATCCAGAGCGAAGTCGACGAGCACTTTGTCATGCTGGTGCCGGTATTTGCCGATTTCGGCAAGGGCATGGTCCGCATCGCCCAAGTCGCAATCGTCGGCAATGCACCCGGCCACGCGGACCTCATGCTGCCCGGCCATCCCAATAAAGTCGCGTTAAACGCATACAAAGAAATCCTGGAACGATGAGCACCTCGCGGACTCTGCTGTTAAGTGATCGCTTTGGGAGTGCATTGCCTACGACTCCGCAAAACCTCAAAATCCCGTTTTGGGCAAAATCTTGTCAAGGGGGTAAAAGCTCCCAATTTCTCTCAATTCGCTGATGCGGGATCGAGCCTAATGAGGTGTTGCGAAACCATAGGGTTGGGGGGACGTGCACTGTGGCTGGCTCAGGAAACGACTAAACCGAGTGCCACACACAGCGGTTCAGTGTCCTCAGTAGAATCCCTCGCGGCGCTGTTGACGGCGAAGAAGCTGAGAGACAAAAACACGCAACTCATGCGGTTGCTTCGATGCAGTTGCGCGAGTGGATGAGGCGTGTCCGCTAGACTTAAGTTGCTACCACATGGGAATCGATAGACATACCCTAAGAAATGTTCGCAACGGGAAACCGGCTCGACGAGAAGTGCTGGCCGCACTGACGGAGCTGAAGAAACTCTGGATCAACACCGAGCAATGGGGCGGTCTGGAGAGCGCTCGGGATGCCATGCGACGCCCTCGCCGCGATTACAAGAGCGGGGGACAATTGCGAGACCTTATGCTCCGGGATAAGAAAGCTAAGGCAATCGGATAATGAGTGAAATCGCGATATCTCAACAGTTGAGCGGCTGGTCACTCCCAGCCACGTCAATCTTGAAGCCCACTTCGGCCAACCCTTGACGATCTGGATGCGGTCGAGGTTACCGCATTTCGCAGGTGTAAACCGATTTGGAAAAAGGGCGGGCTACGCGGCGAGCATCGTTGACTGCCCCGCCCTTTAGCTTTGTGGTCGAAGGAAATCACATGCAGGGCGGCCCTGCATCAGTGGTAAAGGTGTTGTTGTCAGAAAACCAACCATTGGCCGCAATTGAAGGTGCGCCAAAGAACCACGAAAAGAACACCAACTCTTGCAAATGGTATTTGTAGCCGTTGGACATCGTTACCGTGGGGATATTGGTCCCGGTCAGCGGGTCGCCCACTTCAAGGTTACCCTGGCAGCCCGGTTGTTGTCCGATATGTCCCCAGGCTGGCACCGGATTATCCCCGAAGGGGTCATTCATCCACTCCCCCACCTCGTGGGCGGAGACGGAGGTATCAAAAATTCCCGGTCCGAAAACACCGGTTGTGTCGAAATCCATCGGCGAGTAGGTCTGGATGGGTAAGCCGGTGAAGCCGTGGTAGCCCAGAATGCAGCAGGTATTGATGTCAGTGACCGGAGACGCCATCACCACGTTCGCGAGGAGGAAAATCGGTAGTGAACCGGGGTTTACTCCTTGCGAATAGAGCGCTGGAATAATCGTGCTGGTCAAATAAGAGTCAAACCAGTTGATGTCGATGACCCCCAGCCGAGCGCAGAAGGGCGGATTGCCGAGGGAGTGGGTAGACAGGGCCAGTCCGTCGGCTGCCGGCACGTTGATATGAACCGTGTGGGTCGTCGTCACGGGGTGGAGTAATACATGGTAGTCACTTCCCTGGGTGTAGGCCCAGAAGTTGGCCCGCTGGAAGGCATCCTCATATTGGGTGTTGCCCACGTGCGTGCCACCAAAGTCAAAGTTGGCGTTCCGGATGATCGGGGATTGCCGATACAGAGTCAACGGAACATCGTTCGGCGCAGTGAGGCAAGCCGTGTTAGCCACGGTGGGATCAAGCTTGGTGACGCCCGGCTTCGTGGTAACTTTTCCGGTCTTGGAATCAACTTTCGTTCCGATTAGGTTGGTTGTAATTACAACGGGAACGATCTGGGTAGGGACGTCAACACTCTGACGTCGCTCGTGACCAAATGGATTTCGGCCCACCATGACGCCAGAATAGTTGTTTCGGTCTCGAGTTGAGGAGACATTAAAGGTCCACAAGGGGAGCCTGGAGCTATTCGGGCTATGTTGGCTTCGAGCCGGCCCCCGTTGCGGCATGACGGTCGTGTAGGCTCTCAGTCTCGCCTGACTTGGACTCGCCGCCGGGTCCTGCCCGAAGGCTACGGTTGTGGCAGCACACCACACAATTGTGGTGCAGAAGAAAAGCAGCAACGATCTGTACTTCATTGCGCACCTCCTAATTTTGTGGAATTCGAATACGCTTTCGGAGTCCGTTCAAGGAAACGGACACATTTCTCCAGCGGACAGGCGTAGTCACTGGGGATGACCGGAACTGCTAGTTCTCAGGTCGCCGAAATTATACACCCGGTGCGTTCAGCAAGACCGCAGATAAGACCGGAGAATTTCTCGGAACGAACCAGCCTGGTGATTTCTTTGGGTCTGGCATTTTTAATGACTCCATGCTATGAGATTCCTTCATGGCCCTCTTTGAAGACGATATCGAAATCAAGCCGCGACCGCTCGGAGTACCGGTCACTGAGCCTGTGATCGTTCTGAACCCGTTGCTCCTCCCGTTGAGCCCGCTATGCCACTCGAAACGTCAATCAAGGCCACTGTAGCGCAAGACGGGCCGACTCCAAGCGAACTGTTTGTTGCAAGCCATTTATCTGCGCATCCCGCAAAGCAACTCCGAACCGAGCGAACCTTGTGTGTGTACGCTTCACTCGTGAACACGCGCTAGATTTTTGAGTTGCACAAACGATTGCACCAAACATTCCCACTCAAGAGAAAAATGGCCCACTTTTTCCGTCAGTGGGCCACTCTATCCGCTTGAAAAGACGTTACCCGCTTTGAGCCAGTTCTTTTCAGTGGACATCAGTTATGGGTATCTGCAAAGTGCCGCACCCGCCCGGGGCTCTCGAATTTCCACGCCACGGGGTCTCCTAGCAAGCCTCGGAAGGGGTACGAAACTCTCTGTTATAAAGCAGCGCCCGGGGTGAAGCAGGAGGGTAATCAATTTTGCGATGATTTTCGCGCTGCAAACGGAGTAATATCGTAGGCTTTCGGCTGTGGTCGTACATTCGCCGGAGGCATAACTACATCGAGCCATGGTATCGTCCCTAACCGCTACTCTCGCCCGCGTGACCTCACGTAGTTGGTCGGGGCCGGGTCTCGTCGGCCTGCAATCGGTGCTGCTTTTCGTGGTCCAGTTTTCCGATCAGCCTTCGAGCAAGAAAGATAATGTCTATAACATCCTGTGGGTGCTGGTTTTTGGGTTCGCAACCCTGAATATTCTTGGCCTGGTGGCGAGACGCTTCGAGCCACGCCGCAGCAATCTGAATTTCGGCGAGATGCTGGCGATCACGGTAACGGTCGTTTCGGTGATTCTCCTGGGTTGGGAAATGCTCTCGCTGTTCCACATCTTTCCCATCAAGATCCAACCCCATTGAGTTTCTAGATCAAGAAGCGCGCATTTGCGCTATGATTTCCTGTATGGCAGAGAACTCCTCGGCTTTCGATATAACCTGCCCCTGCTGCAGCGCGGTGCTGAAGGTCGATCCAACGGCTAAAGGGGTTATCGCCCATACCGCCGCCGTCAAGCCCAAGATGTTCAACGATCTCGAGGCAGCTGCCAAGGCCATGAAAGAACAGGACAGTCGCCGCGAGTCCATCTTCCGTCAATCGGTGGAAGCGCAAAAACACGCCGGAGATCTTCTGGAAAAGAAGTTCCAAGAAGCTGTCAAGAAAGCTAAAGAATCTCCCGATACCGGCAAACCCATTCGCGATTTTGACCTCGACTAACGATCTTCGGGAACGGAACGTTTCGACCACGGGCGAGGGTTTCGTCGATTGTAAAGTTTTCATGAATTTTCACGGGGCGGAATTGTTTGTGTGCGCGCTGCCGCATAATCGAGCGTAAGATTACGCTCGATGTCCGACCTTCCCCTGCTGCTCGGTCATCGCGGCGCGCGTTCGTCTACCTCGGTCCCAGAGAACACCTTTGCGTCTTTTGATCTGGCGCTTGAACACGGCTGCGACGGTTTTGAATTCGATGTGCGCCTAACCGGCTGCGGACGCGCTGTAGTTTGTCATGACCCCAAGGTTGACGGCATCACCGTCGCGCAGGCAACCGCAGATCAGCTCGTTGCTCTCCCCATCCTCGAGGATGTCCTGCGGCGCTACAGTCAGCGGGCGTTTCTCGATATTGAGCTTAAGGTTCCAGGCCTGGAGTCGAAGCTTCTGAACTCATTACGCGAGTACGGGATGGAGGAAGACTACGTGGTCTCTTCCTTTCTGCCCGAGGTAGTGATGGAACTGAAGACCCGCAGCGCGAAGCTTCAAGCTGGGATTATTTGCGACCAGCCTGGACAACTTACGTGCTGGCGTGAATCGAACGCGGAGTATGTTATTCCTCATCACTCGCTGGTCACGCTTAAATTGGTGAAGGAAGTGCACGATGCGGGCAAGAAACTGCTCACCTGGACGGTGAATGATCGAAAGACAATGCTGCGCCTCGCCGATTGGAAAGTTGACGGTATCGTTTCCGACGATACGAAATTGTTGGCGCAGACCTTCGCATCGTAAGCCGGGGTGCGCGAATTTTTATGGAAGACGCGAACCTACGCTTTGGCTTTTTGAGTCGCACCTGCCTGGGAGGCTTTACGCAAAAAAGCATCTCGTTCTTTCGCAAACCCTTCCAACTCCACGTTTGTGCGCTCTTCACCCCATCCCATAACGGCGCCAATGCGCCTTGCGGCTTCCCGGCTGCAAGACGGCGACCAGCACGCGCCCAGAGCCGCCGGTACTCGCCGTAGCAGCACATCCGCTAGCGTAGCGGCGCATTCGTTGCTGAATGCGTCCCACGCCTCCGCCACAATGTGGCTGGTATGCGGGCACAACGGAGTGCGCATTTCCGCACTGGCATGAGCCCTACGGGCGACGGTCAAGGCTCGCTTTCCGTACCATTCCACAATGCTACGTGCGACGTCGGCGCTGATTCCGCCCGCCTCCGCGACTTCAACCACCCACCGTTCCAGAGTTGGGTCAACCTCGTCTCCGGAAGCTATGGCCAGCGTAGGTCGGGCGACTTTCACGCCAATCCTTGCCGCACATTCACGCGCCAGGCCGCCCGCCGTGGTGAGCTTTCCCCCGATTACGGAAATCATCTGGGCGGCGCCGTCCGGGGTGTGGTCGTGGAGATAGTGTTTCCGGGTCACCGCCGATGGACTTTTCTTGGGCGAAAAGGGAAGTGGCCGGACTCCGGCGAACGCATAGTGGATGTCGTCACGCGCGAGTCGCACCCGGGGAAACAAGAGGAAGAAAGAGCGCAGCAGATAGTCAATCTCGTCCGCAGACGGTTGCACCTCGCCGGGATCGTTTCCGTCCGCGACTTCGGTTGTTCCGACTAGCACCTGTTCGTTCCACGGGATCACAAAGATCGGACGACCATCGACCGCTTCGGTGTAAACCGCGGCGTGCGGCGCGCCAGCGAACTTCGATAGCACGATGTGCGATCCGCGCACTCCACCAACCATGGGGTGCTCAGTCTGAATGTTTGAACTCTGACAGATGCCATCTGCCCACGGGCCAGTCGCGTTGATGATCCAGGTGGCGTTGACGCGTTGTTCCTTTCCGTTGAGCTGATCTCTCAGCGATACACCAGTGGCGCGCCCGTTGTGAATTGTTACCGCCAGTACCGCGGTGTGATTGCGCGTCACAGCACCGGCTTCGATTGCCTCCACCAGCCATTGCGCAACCAGGCGCTCGGGAAACTCGCACTGTGCGTCGTCAAAGCTGAAAACAGAGAAGTGCTTTCCAGCGTCCAGCAGACGCTCAAGTTTGTCCTGCTCGGTACGGCTTCCATCCACTCCACGGACGGCGCGTCCCATCTTCCGATAGAGCCATAAGCCGCTGCGTACTGCGAGGGCGCTGCGGCGGGTCTCTTCACCTAACGCCAGCAGGAACTGCAGGGGATGCACCAAATGGGGATACCGCTGAAGCAACCACTCCCGCTCCCTTAAAGACTCCCGCACCTGTCCTATGTCGCCATGCTCGAGGTAGCGCAAGCCTCCATGAATGATGCGGGTCGAACGGCTGGTCGTGCCCGCGGCGAAATCGTGTTGCTCCACCAGAAGCGTGCGCCGTCCGGCGCTAGCACATTCGCGAGCGATGGCCACTCCGTTGATTCCTCCGCCAATAACAATCACATGGAAACGCTCGTTCTCGAGAGATGGTCGCGAGTTCATGCGTGGGTTTAGATGCGTACCCATAGGCCGGGCGGGGAGGATAGGCGGATATCGGTTTCAGTGTCGCCCCCATGCGTCCCACATAGAAAGATAACGTTAGTTTTGGTTTGTAGGGAATGACTCCTTTAGTTCCTTGTAGATCTACGAATCCCGTGGCCCGGACGTTCCTCGTCCGGTGAGCGATCTTGAACCGTGATATCCGTCATTGCCCCGGCACGCCGGCCTCATTTACAGTGATGGTCCCATGCCAACTACTGGAGAGCGTTTCGAACGGGCGGTTTCCATCATGGCGCGCCTACGGGGTCCCGGCGGATGCCCGTGGGACCGCGAGCAGACCTTCGACTCCATCAAGCCCTTCACACTCGAAGAGACCTACGAAGTGCTCCAAGCGATTGACAATCGCGATTGGGACGAATTGACCGGTGAGCTTGGCGACCTTCTGCTGCAGGTTCTGTTTTACGCGCAAATGGCGAGAGAGCAGAACACGTTTTCAATTGACGAAGTGATCGATCGGCTTTCCAATAAGCTAGTCGATCGCCATCCCCATGTTTTTGGCGACGTGAAGGCTGAGACCTCGTCCGACGTTGTGCGCAACTGGGAAGCGCTTAAAGCTGAAGAAAAGAAAAAGCGCCGGGAGGCAGGAGGCGGAAAGTCCGCAAAGAATGACAGCAGGCCAGAGTCCGTCCTTGCCGGAGTCTCAACCGCGATGCCGGCGTTGCTGGAGGCTCACAAGCTCAGTTCGCGTGCAGCACACGTGGGCTTCGATTGGCCGAACATTCAGGGACTCTTCGAAAAGCTCCAAGAAGAAACGGAAGAGCTGAAGGAGCAACTCAGGGACTTCCCCGCACCGGGCCCTCAGCCCCAGGGACGAGGCGTTGCCGGAGCCGGTCGACCGCAGATCAGCGAAGAGCTGCGCCAGCGGCTGGAAGGCGAAGTGGGCGATCTTTTCTTTGTGATGGTCAACATCGCCCGCTACCTTTCGCTCGATCCCGAGTCGACGTTGAAGAAAACCAATCGCAAATTTAAGCGTCGTTTTCAATGGATGGAGGATCAGTTGCGAACTTCGGGGCGCGCTCCCCAGCAAGCGTCGACGGAAGAACTCGAATCGTTATGGCAACAGGCCAAGCAACAGGAGCGGGATGCCAGGTGAGCGCAGATTCGATCGATATCCGCAAATGCCACCAGCTTGACGAAATGCGGGCCTGCATTCGACTGCAGCAGGAAGTCTGGAATTTTTCCGATGCCGACCTGGTACCGCTGCGCATGTTTGTCGTGGCAGAGAAAATCGGAGGGCAGGTGATCGCCGCGTTCAATGGCAACGAAATAGTAGGATTTGCCCTTTCAATACCGGGTGTCCGGGGCGGGCAGTCCTACCTGCATTCGCATATGCTGGCGGTGCGGAAGCAGTACCAGAATGGCGGTCTGGGCCGCCGCATTAAACTTTTCCAGCGTGACGACGCGCTCGCCCGTAGTTTTGAGCTGATCGAGTGGACCTTCGATCCGCTGGAAATCAAGAACGCGTATCTCAATATCGAGAAGCTGGGTGCCATTGCGCGCCGCTACAGCGTAAACCAGTACGGAATTACCTCTTCACCATTGCAGGGCGGACTGCCCACCGACCGCTTGGTGGCCGAGTGGTGGCTGAAATCGAAACGGGTCGAAACGTTGCTGCAAACAGGAAAGAAGCCGCACCTCGAGAGCTTGGCCACGATTTCCGTTCCGGCTCAGATTTACGATTGGAAAGCCACTGCCCCAGCTCGAAGTCAGGCAAAAGAAGTGCAAGACCACAATCGAGAACAATTCATAAAAGCATTTGCCGACGGATTGGCAGTGCTAGGCTATGAGCGCGACCTGCGGGGAAGCGGCGAGTTTCTACTCGGCCGCTGGGAGGAGAAGTGGATTTATCCCGCAACCTGAGCCCGGGAAATGTAGGCTTGCATCCCTGTCGTAAGTCTCTTTGGACGCTATGAAAATTGAAGCTATCACCCTTCGTGAAATTCAAATGCCGCTCGTCCATTTTTTCGAGACGAGCTTTAAGCGCACTTTCAGCCGCAGAATCCTTTTGCTGACCGTCCACTGCGACGGCATCAATGCCTGGGGGGAATGCGTAGCCGGGGAAGATCCGTTCTACAGCAGCGAGTGGACGGAGAGCGCGTGGCCCACGATCAAACATTATCTCGCGCCTGCAGTGCTGGGCCGGACGCTTTCGGCGGCACGGGAGGCCGTACCTCTCATGGCGAGAGTCCGGGGCCATGACATGGCAAAGGCCGCCATCGAGAACGCGCTGTGGGACGCCGAGGCCCAGGAGAAGCAAATGCCTCTATGGAAGCTGCTCGGCGGCACGCTGCCAGAAATTTCATGTGGCGTTTCCATCGGCATTCAGGACTCGATTGAGCAACTGCTCGAGAAAATTCAAACCGAGGTTGCCGCCGGATATCGGCGCATTAAGATCAAAGTCAAACCGGGTTGGGATGTGAACGTACTTGAGCGCGTCCGCTCGCGCTGGCCCGAGATTGTGCTCAGTTGTGACGCGAACTCCGCTTACACTCTGGACCAACTCGAACACCTCCGCCAATTCGACCAGTTCAACCTCCTGATGATCGAGCAGCCGCTGTGGCATGACGACATTTTTTACCACTCTCGCCTCCAAGAACAGCTGCGTACGGCGATTTGTCTGGACGAGTCCATTCGCCACGCGCGCGATGCAGCCAAGGCTCTGGATCTAAGCGCATGCCGCATCATCAACATCAAGGTTGGACGAGTGGGGGGATTTACCGAAGCCAAGAAGATTCATGATGTTTGCGCATCCCGAAACATCCCAGTGTGGTGCGGGGGCATGCTCGAGTCGGGGGTAGGGCGCGCTCACAACATCGCTATTTCCGCGCTGCACAACTTTCGCCTGCCGGGAGATGTTTCCGCCTCGAAACGATACTGGAAGGAAGACGTCATCGAACCTGAAGTCGAGGTCACGCCGCAAGGTACAATTCAGATCCGCGATGTACCAAGCACCGGCTATCGTGTGCGTGAGGATTTGATTGAAAAACTCACTGTCCGCAAAGAAACAATCCGCGCGGGGACGTAAGGACTTGCAACTGCGCCCACGCACTGCAGCCGACGGCGCCGCGACCCGCGTTCTACTTTGGCTTATCGCCTCCGAGCTGTTGG
>Ga0070765_100002396_pt1 | contig 11755 bp, 11 predicted proteins | sample HubBroMetageWFT5_FD_71516 | JGI IMG/M metagenome (GOLD analysis project Ga0070765, IMG submission 71516) | Warmed and freeze-thawed soil microbial communities from the Hubbard Brook experimental Forest, New Hampshire - Hubbard Brook CCASE Soil... | ecosystem: Environmental > Terrestrial > Soil... | reverse complement strand
GGACACATCATTCAGATCGCAGGTCCTGCAGTGGACGTGCAATTCGAAGAACATCACCTGCCTCCTATCTATTCCGCGCTGCGGGTAGTGAGCGACGGCTTCAACGTCCCTGCTCCCATCAACGTGATCCTCGAAGTTGAACAGCAACTCGGCGAAGGCCGCGTGCGCTGCGTTGCCATGGAGCCCACCGACGGCATGGTCCGTGGCATGAAGGCCATCGATCTCGGCGGCCCCATCACCGTGCCCGTGGGCAAAGGCACCCTGGGCCGCGTGCTTAACGTCATTGGCGAACCTGTCGACAAGCTCGGTCCGGTGAAGTACGAGAAGCGCCTGCCCATCCATCGCCAGGCCCCTGCGTTCGATGAGCAGGCTACCTCGATGGAAATGTTCGAGACCGGAGTCAAGGTCATTGACCTGATTCAGCCGTTCTTGAAGGGCGGAAAAATCGGACTGTTCGGTGGCGCAGGCGTCGGTAAGACCGTCGTCATCATGGAGCTCATCAATAACGTCGCGCTGCAACACGGCGGATTTTCAGTGTTCGCCGGCGTGGGAGAGCGCACCCGTGAGGGGAACGACCTCTGGCTTGAAATGCAGGAGTCGGGCGTGGTCAACATCAAGGAACCGGAGAAGTCCAAGGCCGCGCTGATCTATGGCCAGATGACCGAGCCCCCCGGAGCCCGCCTACGCGTCGCGCTGACCGGCCTCACCGTGGCCGAGTATTTCCGCGACGAGGAAGGCTCTGACACGCTTCTGTTCATCGACAATATTTTCCGCTTTACTCAGGCGGGTTCGGAAGTCTCCACGCTACTCGGCCGCATGCCCTCAGCCGTGGGATACCAGCCCAACCTGGCCAGCGAAATGGGCGAGTTGCAGGAGCGCATTACTTCCACCAAGAAGGGTTCCGTCACCTCGGTGCAGGCGGTTTACGTGCCGGCCGACGACTTGACCGATCCGGCTCCGGCGACCACGTTCGCTCACCTCGACGCCACCACCGTGCTCTCGCGCCAGATCTCGGAACTCGGCATTTATCCCGCTGTCGATCCTCTGGCATCAACCTCGCGCATTCTCGATCCGCGCGTCGTCGGTGATCAGCACTATGACACAGCCCAGGCCGTGAAGCGCATTCTGCAGAGCTACAAAGACCTGCAGGACATCATCGCCATCCTGGGCATTGATGAGCTCAGCGAAGACCAGAAGCTCACGGTTTCGCGCGCCCGCAAGATCCAGCGCTTCTTCTCGCAGCCGTTCTTCGTGGCCGAGCAATTCACCGGCCTCAAGGGACGCTACGTGAAGGTCGAAGACACCGTACGCAGCTTCCAGGAAATTGTTGACGGCAAGCACGACGACATTCCCGAGCAGGCGTTCTACATGAAGGGATCGATCGACGAAGTGCTCGAGGCGGCCGAGAAGATGAAGGCCACCGCCTAAAACCCCATGGCTGACACGTTCCAACTCGAAATCGTCACGCCTGACAAGCTGTTGGTGAAGGGCACTGCCGACGAAGTGCAGATCCCGGGCAAGGCCGGATACATGGATGTGTTGCCGGGTCATGCTCCGCTGATCACGGAGTTGATGATCGGCGAGATCGCCTACAAGCACGACGGAGCCACGCAGCGTCTATCCGTCGCATGGGGATTTGCCGAGGTGCTGCCCGACAAGGTGACGATCCTTGCGCAGACCGCCGAGCGCGCCGAAGAGATCGACGTAAAGCGGGCGCAGGAAGCCAAGGCGCGCGCCGAAGCAGCGCTGGCCAGGGCCGAGGTCGACCTCGACTTCGATGCAACTCTGTTTGCCCTCAAGCGCGCGGAGGTCCGCCTCGCGGTGGCGGCAAACGCCGGTTCGGTAGCGCCGCTACGCTAGCCTATTTGTCCGTTTGATGACGCGCCGGATGAACTCCGGCGCGTTTTGATTTTCTATCCGCTATCCACTATCCACTGACCACTAGCCACTGTTCTAGAACCTTATCGCCTTGGCCACGTACACGGCATCAATCGTACGCAATGCCTGTAACACAGTCTCGCTTACGTCGCTGTCCACCTGCACCACGGCGACAGCCTCGCGCGGTTCCTGCGCCACCTCGGCGCGCCCCAGCGAGAAGTTCGCGATGTTCACTTTGTGCTGTCCCAGCACTGTCCCCACGCGTCCGATTACGCCCGGCACATCGCGGTTGCGCAGGTAAATGACGTTACCTTGCAGTGGCGCTTCGACATCGATCTCGTCGATGCGCAGCAGTCGCGGCGATGTGCCATGCAGCACCGTCCCGGCCACGGTGCGCTCTTGTTGCCCGGTCTTCAGGCTTACAGTCAGAACGCTGGATGCCGCCCCGCCGGAGGTCCGGGTTTTCTTGCGCTCGTTCACGCGGATGCCACGCTCTTCCGCAATCGATCCCGCGTTCACCAGGTTGGCCTTCTCGTGCGCCATCTGGTTGAGCACGCCGGCCACCGCGGCGTTGCGGATCAGGTCGGTCTTCCAGTCGCATATGTCTCCGCTGTAGCCGATGCCGATCTCCTCCACGTTGTTCTCACCCGACTGCGCCAGGAACGCTCCCAGTCGCTCTGCCAGCCCGATGTAGGGCAGCATCTCCTCGTACTCTTCGAAGGTGACCGAGGGCACATTCACTGCGTTCTGGATCACGCCCTTCAGCAGGTACTCGCGTACCTGCATCGCGATCTGGACGCCGACCGCGTCCTGCGCCTCATTGGTCGAACCCGCGATATGTGGCGTCAGGATCACGTTTGGCGCGGCGTGAAATGGCGAATCCTTCAGCGGTTCGTCCCGGAATACGTCGAGCGCCGCTCCACCCAACTGGCCCGACTGCAGCGCAGCAACCACCGCCGCGTCATCGAGAAGCTCACCACGCGCGCAGTTCACCAGGCGCGTACCCTTCTTCATCTTCGCCAAGCTGGCCGCATTGATCATGCCCTGCGTCTGCGGGGTCAATCCGACGTGCAGGCTGATGTAGTCGGACTTGGCAAATAACTCGTCCAGCGGTACCAGTGTGATCTGCAACTGCTGCGCGAAGCTGAAGGCGACGTACGGATCGTGCGCCACAATCTTCATCCCGAACGCGACCGCACGCTTAGCAACCTCTACACCGATCTTGCCCAGCCCCACGATGCCGAGGGTCTTACCTTTGAGTTCGCTGCCCTGGAGCGACTTCTTCTCCCATTTCCCGGCGTGCGTTGAAGCGTCGGCCCTGGAAACATGCCGCGCCAGCGCAAGCATCAGCGCCAGCGTATGTTCTGCCACCGCGATGGCGTTTCCGCCCGGCGTGTTCATCACCGCGATGCCGCGCTTAGTGGCGGCCTCGAGGTCGATGTTGTCCACGCCCACACCCGCGCGCCCGATCACGCGCAGCTTGGGCGCCTTGTCCATCATGGCGGCGTCAACAAACACCGCCGAACGCACCAACAGCGCGTCGGCATCGGCTAACTCTGCCGCCAGCGCGTCTTTTTCGGGAGTAGCTACGGTCCAGTCGGACTGCTCTTTGAATACGTCCAGCGCGGATGGCGCGACTTTTTCAGCAACGACAATCTTCATATGAGGCCCCTGGAATAAAAGTCCCAGCCATCGCCGGGTGGAGCACCGCTTCAGCGGTGCAATTCACTGTTAACCGGAATTTCAGATTTGAAGGGGCACGGCTTTAGCCGTGCCGTAAAGCCGCTTCTGGAGAACTCACCGCGCGGACTTTAGTCCGCGCGGCCCTTCTCGGGTGGATTTCCGACAACTGGCAACTGCTACGCCTTCACCGCCGCGAACTGCTCAGCGTGCGTCTCCTGCACGGCGCGCACACCCGCGCCCAACTCGAACCGGTGCGATGGAGCCACTTGCAGCAATACCTGCTCCAGCGCGCCGATTACGCCGATGGCATCGAGGTAGTCGTAGTAGCCCAGGTGCGCGATGCGGATCATCTTGCCCTTCATCTCGCCCTGGCCGTTGGCGACGACCATTGCGAAACGTTCGCGGAACTCTTTCACCAGCGCGCTCGAATCCACGCCTGCAGGAGGCAACACCGCCGTCACCGCGGCTGCAGGACACGTAGGCGCGAACAGTCCCAGTCCCAGCGCCTTGGCTCCTGCGCGCACCATCTCTGCCGAGGTCTCGGCATTGTGGATCAACGCATCGCGCCCTGCCGCGAGATCGCCCTTGCCCGATTTGCGAATATAATCCAGCGATGCCAGCAGCCCCGCGATCAACGCGGTCGCCGGAGTAAACGCCGACTCTCCCTTCGCCGCAGCCTTGCGCTCCTTGCGCAGATCAAAGTAGTACCGCGGGTTCTTGGTCGTCTCCATACGCTGCCAGGCGCGCTCGCTCACCGCAAGAAAAGCGAGTCCAGGAGGAATCATGACCGCCTTCTGCGAGCCGCCGATAATGATGTCGATGCCCCAGCCGTCCACGTCGAACTGAGTTGTGCCCAGCCCGGTGATGGCGTCCACCACTAGCAGCGTGTCGGTGCCTTTCAGCAGGGAAGCGATTCCCTTGACGTCATGCCGCGCACCCGTCGAGGTCTCTGTGGCCTGCACGTAGAGTACACGCGCACCATCGAGCTTCGACTTTACTTCGTTCAGGTCGAAAGTCTCGCCGTAAGGAGCGCTCACCAGTTCGATCTGGCATCCGAAGGCCTTGGCGATATCGCGCCAGCGCTCGCCAAACTTGCCAGCGCTGAGCACCACCACTTTGTCGCCCGGCGACGTCAGGTTCGAGACCGACGCTTCCATCGCGCCGCTGCCTGAGGCAGCCAGGATCAACACATCATTTTGCGTTCCAATAAAAGTCTTGAGATCGGCCAGCGAGCGCGTGAAAATCTCGCGGAACTCCGCCGTGCGGTGATGCATGTCCGCTGCGGCGATGGCCTGCTGGGCTGCGGGAAGGAGAGGAGTAGGGCCGGGCGTAAAAAGCCGTGTCTTGCGTAGCATGGCAATTCACCTTTGCTAGTAGGGATTCCGGCTGAGGGACGCCGGACTTCTATGATAAATGCCCAGCCCCTTTCGCAGCCACTATAATTGCCTCATGAGTCTCACCGAACAGGTGCAAAAAGACATGGTCGCGGCCATGCGCAGCAAAGAAGAGCTGCGTCTCTCCACGCTGCGCATGATGAAGACTGCGTTGAAAAATAAGGAGATCGACAAGCGCGCCCCGCTCGACGAGAAAGAGGAGCTACAGGTCCTCAGCACCTTGATCAAGCAGCGCAAGGATTCCATCGAGGCTTTCGAGAAAGGCAACCGTCCCGAGCTCGCGAAGAAAGAGGCCGAAGAGATCACCTACATCGAGGCCTACATGCCCAAGGCGGTTGGCGAGGAAGAAATTGTCGCCGCAGTGAAGGCCACCATCGCCGAAATGGGCTCTCCCACCATGAAGGACATGGGAACGGTGATGAAGAACGTCATGACCCGCTTTGCGGGTGCCCGCGTGGACGGCAAAGTCGTCAGCGATGCGGTGAAGAAAGAGTTGGAAGGGAAGTAGGATGCCAGGGCTATCCGCGGAACCACCCCACGGATGCGATGGCCGATATACTTTCGTATATACATTTGCATAGAATCTTGATAGAATGACGTTTGAAACGCACGGATTTGACTGGGATGTCGGGAATCGTCAGAAGTGCCAGAAGCATGGCGTTTCCATCCCAGAAATCGAGGCTGTGTTTAAGAACGATCCGTTCGTTGCACCTGACCCAAAGCACTCGCGTGCCGAGGAGAGGTTGATCGCCATCGGCACGACTGACGCCGGACGGAACGTCTTTGTTGCATTTACACTGCGTGCAAAAGACGGTCAGCGACGAATTCGGCCGGTTTCGGCTCGGTACATGCATTCGAAGGAAACCGTGTCTTATGAACAAACCCACGATGAAGAAGAAGAGAGTGCCTAGGCTCATGACCGATGACGCTGCGGAACAATTCCTGGCCCAAGATCTCTCGGACTTGGACTATTCGCAGTTCCGGCGTGTGCACTTCGAATTCGCTAAGAAGGACAAACAAATCAATATGCGCCTCCCCGCACCGCTACTCGCCGCTCTCAAGGCCATGGCCAAAGAGCGCGGGATCCCATACACCCGCCTGATACGGGAGGCCTTAGAACGCGCGGTGAACCGTTCTGCCGCCTGAGGTACTCTGAGTAGCGGTCCATGTCTTACCAGACCACAGTTGAGCAACTTTACGAGCTCGGCCATGAGCTGGCCGCCACGCCCTCGCACAAATTTGACCTCGCGTATGTGCGCGAGATGCTGGCCGCGCTCGGCAACCCAGAGCGCCGTTTCCCCAGCGTGCTCATCGCCGGAACCAACGGCAAAGGCTCGACCGCAGCGACGCTATCGTCGATACTCCGCGCCGCCGGATACAAGACCGCGCTCTACAGCTCTCCGCATCTGGTGAGCATTAACGAGCGCATTCGCGTCAACGGCGAGGCCATTGCCGACGCCGAATTCAGCGAAATCTACGGTCGCGTCGAGCGCATCGCCCAACAATTGGTGCATGGCGGCAAGCTCCCCTGCCATCCCAGCTTCTTCGAGATGCTCACAGTCATGGCCTTCGAATACTTCGCCAGCGTCGGCGTCGAGATCGCGGTGCTAGAAGTCGGTATGGGAGGGCGTTTGGACGCCACCAACGTTGTCGACCCGCTGCTCTCAGTGATTGCAGACATCTCGCTCGACCACCAGAAATATCTAGGCGACACTATCGGCGAGATCGCCCGCGAGAAGGCCGGCATCATTCGCGACAATGGCGTCGTAGTCACTCTGCCTCAGCATCCCGAAGCCAACGACGTGATTGGTCACGCGATTCTCGACCACCACGCCACCGGCATCAGCGCCACGAAATATGTTCCACCCGTCTCGCCGGGAGCGGCCGAATACTTGGCAAGAAGCGTAGTCCCCGCGCTGGGGCGCAACCGTTATCCGCTGAGCCTGATGGGCGAAGAGATCGTGGTGGACTCGCCCCTTACTGGCCGCCATCAATTTCGCAACATAGCATTGGCCATCGCAGCCGCGGAAGAACTCGGTCGCTTCGGGTTCAAAGTCACACCAAGGCAAATCGAACACGGCATTCGCCAGACGCACTGGCCCGGGCGCTTTCAGGTGCTCCCGCCCTCGCCCGTAACGCATGGGCGCGAGATGGTGCTCGATGTCGCGCACAATCCTGCCGGAGCCTGGGCGCTTCGGTCGACACTTTCCGAAACCTTTCCCGATCGCGATTTCACGTTGGTCTTCGGCGCGATGGCAGACAAGGCGATTCAGGAGATGGCCGACATCCTCTTTCCCATCGCGCAGCAGGTCGTCGTCACCCACATCGAAAATCCTCGCGCCGCGACGACGGACCAACTTCTGCAGGCCGGATCGCGAACCGGCACATCCATGGTGGCCGAACAGACCGTCGCAGCAGCACTGGCTCGCGCCGCCGAACTCACTCCCCCAAACGCTGTCATCGTCGTGACTGGCTCCATCTTCCTCGTCGGCGATACCATGAAAGCGATGGGAATCCCCGCTTAGCTATGTCCTCCACCGCCCAACGCGAAGAGCGAATAGCGAGCAGCAGACTTCTCAGCCGCCTGCGTTCCTACTTCATCTTCGCCCCGCTGATCTATCTGTACACCGCGATCATGGGTAGCCTGTCGCTGCTCTCGTCGTTCTTCGATCGCGACGGACGCATCCAGCACTGGTTCGCCTGCACCTGGGCGCGCATGATCCTCAAGACTGGCTTTGTTCGCGTTCGGGTTGAAGGGCTGGAACACATTGACCCGGCGCAGCCCGTCGTCTATGCCGCAAATCATCTCTCGGCACTCGATATTCCCGTGCTCTACGCCCGCCTGCCCACGCAGTTTCGCATCCTCGCCAAGAGTGAGTTATTCCGCTATCCGTTCATGGGATGGCATCTCACGCGCTCCGGACAAATTCCCATCGACCACAGCGACGCGCGGGCCTCGCTTCGTGGACTCAACCGCGCCAGCGATTCGCTGCGCAAAGGCATGCCCCTCGTGATCTTCCCCGAAGGCGGGCGCTCCGCCAGTGGCCAGTTGCGAAACTTCATGGGAGGTGCATTTTACATGGCGATCAAGGCGCAGGCGCCAGTCGTGCCGGTTATTCTGGTCGGCACCTACGAACTGCTGCCCATGAACAGCTTTCACCTCCACCCCGGGGTCGTCGAGATGATCGTCGGCGAACCCATCCCGACCACGGGCATGCTACCCCGCGAGATGGATAAGCTTGCCACGCGCGTGCGGGAAGTGATGGCTGAGATGTATTACTCGCGCTCGAATGTGTCAGCTCCCGAAGTTGCGTCAGACGTCGACGCCAAGGGATCGGTGGTGACATGAAACCGCGCATCGCCATTCCGGTTCCGAACTCAACTGACTCGAGCTATGTGATGCGCGCGCTGCCGCAATACGAGCATGCAGTCCGCGAAGCCGGAGGCGAGCCCGTCATCATTGATGTGACCGCCGAATCGGCCGCCATTGCCCAAAAGGTCAAGACCTGCGACGGCGTTCTGCTGCCCGGCAGTCCCGCGGACGTCGATCCCGAGAAATACGACACTTCACGCCACCCCAAGACTGCCGCGCCCGATCTCCTGCGCGACAACACCGACGAGCTGCTGCTGCAGGATGCCTACAACATGCGCAAGCCGATTTTCGGTATTTGCTACGGTCTGCAATCGCTCAATGTCTGGCGCACCGGCTCCCTCGTGCAGGACTTGACCACAAACGTGAATCACGAACCGGACAAGTCAATGGTCAATGCGCACCGGGTCCAGATCGATCCGCAATCGAAACTCGCAACGATTCTGCGCTCCGCCGGAGCGCTGTGGCCTGATGGCCCGTCGCCAACGATTTCCGTCAACTCCAGCCACCATCAGGCCACGGACACTGTTGGCGATGGTTTACGGCTCGTTGCCTGGTGTCCTGAGGATCAGGTGAAAGAAGCTTTGGAGGGCACAGCCGACGACCACTTCGTCGTGTGCGTGCAGTGGCATCCGGAGCGCACTTATGATGGCGATCCGGCCTCGCGCGCCTTGTTTCAGGCGTTCATCCGCGCCGCCGCAGAATGGCACAAGAAACTCCCACTCAAGCAGCAGGACTTCGAATCGATGCCCGGTAAGCGATAGAACCGATCTCGTAGTGCGCGGGTGCCCCGTTCTACCGTTCGCGAAGTGAACGGTAGGGCGGGGTCTTGCGACTTCTATCAGATCTATCCCGCTCGCTTGGTCTCGACCGCACAATCAATTAACCTGTTCTCTTATGCTCGATCTTGCATTCGTACGTGATCATCTGCCCCTCGTCGAAGAAAAGCTGCGCCAGCGCGGCATGGATCCCGCCGTCGTCAAGGATTTCCAGTCCATCGATTCCGAACGCCGTGTCGCCATCACCGAAACCGAAACCACCAAGGCCCGCCGCAATCAATTGACCGGTGAATTTCAACGCCTGAAGAAAGAAGGGCAAGACACCTTTTCCAACCTGCAAGAACAGAAAGAACTGAAGGAAAAGGGTGCCGCGGCCGAGACCCGCGCCGCCGACTACGATGCAAAGCTACGCGACATCTTAACCGGCATTCCCAACCTTCCGCACGAAAGCGTCCCCGTGGGTAAAACTGCGGAAGACAACGTCGAGGTCCGCCGCTGGGGAACGCCTCCGCAATTTGATTTCGCTCCCAAGCCTCATTGGGAACTCGGCGAATCACTTGGCATCCTCGATCTCGAACGTGCCGCCAAAATTACCGGCGCACGTTTCGCCGTCTATTGGGACCTCGGCGCAAAACTCGAACGCGCGCTCGCCAACTTCATGCTCGACCTGCACACCCGCGAGCATGGCTACACTGAGGTTCTGCCGCCGTTCATAGTCAACGCCGAGTCCCTGTATGGCACAGGCAACCTGCCGAAGTTCGAAGCAGACCTGTTCAAGGTCCCGCATAACGATAAGAACCTGTACCTGATTCCGACCGCTGAAGTCCCCGTCACCAACCTCTATCGGGACGAAACTCTCGATGCCGCACGCCTGCCCATTTCACTCACCGCCTACACGCCCTGTTTCCGCAGTGAAGCCGGTTCCTATGGGAAAGACGTGCGCGGCATCATCCGCCAGCACCAGTTCCAGAAGGTCGAACTGGTGAAATTTACCAAGCCCGAACAGTCGTACGAAGAGCACGACAAGCTAACCAAAAATGCGGAAGAAGTTCTTCAAAAGCTCGGCCTGCACTACCGCACCGTCGTGCTCGCTACCGGTGATATGGGGTTCTCCTCGGCTAAGACCTACGATATCGAGGTGTGGCTGCCGGGCCAGGGGCTATTTCGCGAGATTTCTTCCTGCTCCAACTTCGAGGCTTTCCAGGCGCGGCGTGCCAACATTCGCTACCGCCCCGAGGGCGCGAAGAAAAGCGAGTTCGTGCACACCTTGAATGGCAGCGGACTCGCAGTCGGCCGCACCTGGGTTGCGATTGTTGAGAACTATCAACAGGCGGACGGCACCGTGCTGATTCCCGAAGTCCTGCGCCCTTACATCGGCGCAGACCGCATCACGCCCAGGAAGTTCTAGCCCAGCAGACAGTGCTTACTCTGCGTCGCGATGCACCGTCTCCATCGCAAATGCTGGAACGCAAACCGCGATGTACTCCGCACCCTCGGCCTCGGGTGTCGAATACCGTACCCACTCGCCGGGATGCGTAATCACAGCCTGTCCCGCCTGCACATCGAACTCGCCATCCTTGTAGCTAACGTGCAGCACGCCCTTGAGGACAATCGTGAACTCCTCGAACTCCGGCGTCTGTCCCGGCTCAACCCAGCCTTGCGGACTGCGCATGTGGGCAACGCTTACTCCCGCAGTCTTGCTGTTGACGCGTCCGACGTACTCATCGATCAATTTCGGTTTGTTACCGGCGGCGGCCACGCGGGTTGTCTGGGAGATTAAAGTCGGTGGCATAAATCTCCATGCGACGCGATCAGAATGCGTCGAAACATGAAAACAGAAAAGCTACTGCCCGAGCAACCGGTGTTGCTGCCCCGTATGCCTGATTGTTGGCTTGAGTTCCTCGGCAGCGTCTTACTGCCCCAGGATTTTTTCCCGCAGGTCCTCAGGAATCCGTTGCCGGATTTCCTCCGGAAGCTTGTCGAGACCCATGCGCGCACCGGTCATGGCCGCGTCCTTCACCACCATCGGCGCCGGAGTCGCAACCGCCACCAGCAGCCACAGCAGCATGGACAGCAGGAACCCGCCCAGCGCGCCGATCTCCAGCCAGAACGCATGCACGGGCCGGAAGTGGCGAATCACTCCATACGCTAGCAGGAACACGAACATCGACAGCGAAGCCAGCACCAGCAATCCGATATCGATGCCGCGATGCAAGCGTTGCCTCGAGTGGCAGTGCTCGCACTCCGCCAGGTGCGCCTCGTAGTCCCCGCGCATCTCCGGAGCCAGCCCCGATATGTCATAGCGCCACCCGGCAAGTATCTTGCCGATGACGCGATCAGTGCACTCTGCCACTTAGCAAACCTTGCCCCCGAAGAGCGCCGCCGGGGCGCTTGATGGGGCGAAGACTACAGCCGAATTGCCGCCAGCGGTTCATGTTGTACTGCGAGCACCAACTGGTTGCGCACAAAATTGCGCTGCTCGCCCAACGCATGCTCTGCCGTCATCCGCGCGATTTCCGGATGGTTGTTCTGCTCCGAAAGGTGCGCCAGGATTACATATTCGGCACCTCCATCATAGTCCGTCGTCAGAAAATCCGCGAGCGCGTCATTCGACAAATGCCCCACCCGGCTCATCACCCGCTGCTTTACCG
>Ga0070765_100002394_pt1 | contig 11758 bp, 14 predicted proteins | sample HubBroMetageWFT5_FD_71516 | JGI IMG/M metagenome (GOLD analysis project Ga0070765, IMG submission 71516) | Warmed and freeze-thawed soil microbial communities from the Hubbard Brook experimental Forest, New Hampshire - Hubbard Brook CCASE Soil... | ecosystem: Environmental > Terrestrial > Soil... | reverse complement strand
TCGAAGCTGCGGGGATATTTGGCCAAATCCTCAGTCGGTCCAAATTGCAGAGGATTCACGAAGATGGAGACGGCTACCACGTCGCTCTTTGCCTTGGCATCGCGCACTAGCGACAGATGGCCTTCGTGCAAAGCTCCCATGGTGGGGACGAAGCTGAAACGTTTTCCTTCGCGACGCGTATCACGGGAGGCGGAGCGCATCTCTTCGATCGTTTTGCAGATCTTCATCGTGCGCTGCGGCCTCAGGTGGACGGAACCCAGGTTATCACCACCTGCATGCTTTCCAGCGCTCCGGCGACCAAGGCTCTGTTCTTTAGAAAGCGGGCTTTCTCTTCGGCAGAGGTGGGCGTGCTCGGCTCTTGAATTGCCACTACGCGCCCATACGGCCACGCTGACGGGGGCAGATTCGCGAGCGCATCAGGCAATTTGTTTGGATCGATGATCTGCTGCAGGTTATCGCCAACGTCCAGCAATCCGATACCGTCGACTCGAACGATCAAATACGGATTTCGCCAGGCTTTCATATCCCGCACGGCGGCATATTTTTGCGGATCCGCGGGCGGGATTTGTTTGATTCGAGCCTCCGGGGTGGTCGCTGTGGCCGTGTCCTCCGGCGCTCTAGGCGGCTTGGCGCAAGCTGCGAGCGCGGCCAGGCTCACGACCAAAGCACATCGACACAGGTATCTCATCCCAGCAGTTTACTATCGACGCATCCCGCGTTTGCGTTCGAGCACTGTTTCGAGCGCCTGCTGCGTTTCTTTCGATAGATGGTAGGACTCGCGATCCGCCGGATACTGATGCGAGACTACGTTCTCCTGGAAAGCGTGCACCGCATCGGTGATGAGCGCGGCTGCGTCGCCGTAGCGGCGAACGAACTTGGCCGGCGGAGTAAAGGTCAGATTCAGAATGTCGTGGAAGACAAGCACCTGGCCATCGCAGTCCGGTCCCGCGCCAATGCCGATAGTTGGGGTCGCGATCTCTTCCGTAATCATGGCTGCAACCTCGCGTGGGATGCCTTCGAGAACTAAGAAGGCCACGCCTGCGCGATCAAGCGCCACAGCGTCGCGCATGAGCTGTTCGATTTCCGATAGCGATTTGCCCTGAACCTTGTAGCCGCCCATGACGTTCACCGACTGCGGGGTCAGCCCGATGTGGCCAGCCACGGGAATTTCGGCGTCGATCACGCGGCGAATCAGGTCGGCGCGTTTCTCTCCGCCCTCGATCTTCACGACTTCGGCGCCAGATTCCTTTATGAATCGGGCCGCGTTGCGTAACGCGTCATCCGCGCCGACGTGGTAGGAACCGTAGGGCATGTCGGCCACGAGCAACGCGTGTTTCACGCCCCGACGTACGGCTTTGGTGTGATGAAGCATTTCGTCGACCGTGACCGAGAGTGTGTCGGGGTAGCCAAGCATGGTCATGGCCAGCGAGTCGCCGACTAGAACAATGTCGATGGCAGCCTCGTCCACCAGGCGGGCGGTTGGATAGTCATAGGCGGTCAGGCAGGTGATGGGTTGATGTTGAAGTTTGTTCTCGCGAAGGGAAGCTACGGTAATCTTGTGGCGAGGTTCGCCGATCGGTGTAACGCTCACGATGTCCTCCAGTGCCCCTCCGCCTTGGCGGATAGAGCCCGTACACATCTTGGATGCTTCTGGAGCTATTGTAGACCCGGAAGTGGGGATTCGTCGATGGCTGTGAAGGTGTCGAAAAGGAGGGTAGATTATTGGACCTTAGAAAGCAATGTAAGACAGTTGTAATACGTCTTACTGAGAGGTAAGATTGTGTGATGCGAGGCTACCGCACAGTCATCAGTTCCAAGGGGCAAGTCGTGATTCCGGCTGAGTTGCGTGAGGAATTCGGACTGGAGAAAGGCACTCCTGCCACCTGGAGTGCAGAGCAGGGCCGGCTGGTGCTGACCCCGATCACCGAACGGCGACTGCGCGAGATCAGGGGATTCCTGAAGCCTGCTCCCGGGACGCCGTCCATGTTTGAGGACTTGTTCGCAGAGCGCGAACGAGAGCGCAAACGAGAGAAGCGATGACTTCCGCATTCTCTCGTGGGAGCGCGCGGCGATATGTGCTCGACGCCAACGCTTTGATCGGTTTATTCGAGGACCGTGAGGGCACTGCAGTAAAGGTGGAACACCTGCTGGAGCAAGCCCTGAGACAGGACTTACCACTCTTGATGTCGGCTGTAAATTGGGGCGAAGTCTTCTACATCGCATGGAGACGTCATGGCGAATCGAAAGCCCGGGAAGCCGAAACGAGGTTGCAGGAGATGCCCGTGGCGGTCATCAGTGTGGACCAGGAACGAGCCTCTCGGGCTGGCGCGCTGAAACAGAAACACAGCCTGGGTTATGCCGATGCGTTTGCCGCCGAACTGGCCATCGAACGTGCCGCCTGGCTGGTCACGGCAGATCCCGAATTTTCGAAAGTTGGGAAAGCGCTGTCTGTCTATTCGCTTCCACGACATGAGAAGTAGGAGTGCCGAGCTTGTTCCACTCGGCGTAATCTACCGCCCCAACGTGTGGAGCGTGTTGCGGTAGCGAGCCATGATGCTGTTCAGCTTTCGCCACTTTCTTCTCGAATCTTGGGTCGTAGGGCGTAAGTCGGTAATCACCGTAGGCCGCTTCAATCAGGAAAAGCCTCTGCCCGTCCCCTGTGTGCAGTCGCCCCATCACTTCCTTGGGCAGAACTACCCCAAGCGAGTTGCCGAATTTTCGCACCTTGAGTTCAATCACGATTCCTCTCCGCTGCTGCTCAACCACTTTGCTAGTAATTCTATATCCTGTTCGCCCTTAGCCAGGCCATCAGCGCACATGAGTTTTTGGCATAAACTGGAAAAAGCTGGCCAAAGCGCGTAGGTTCATAAATGCGCTTAGCCGTTTGGTTCTCGGTTGCTTCAATCAGTTTTTTTCCTATTGTCTTCGGTGATTGAAGCGACAATCACATCGCGCCATACGATTAAAATCCGCTCGGCAGCTACGCCCGTCATCACCGCCACGGCCAAGTAGGCGCCCGACCTGAACGAATTGAGCGCTTCCATGAGATACCAATCCACGATCGGGTCGAGATTCGGTATTTGGCTTCTGATGCGATTCAGGAATAAGCCGGCCTCGTATGGCACGTATTCACCGTTCTCCAGACAGGTTTTCCCCCATTCGGTCACTTGCCCCAAGGAAGGTTTGACGGGTAAGTGTCGTCGTTGCACGTTCCAGGGGCCACGATTCCCTGGATAATCAGACCCCAAACGCATTCGCGAATCGCGTCCTCGTCGGCCTTGTCAAGATTGCTGTGCGAAAATTGAGTGTCCGCTGGCAGGAGTCCGGTCTGCTGGGCCTTTTGCTTTACCCAGCTTGCAATGGCACTCAGCGATACGATAGCGACTGGCTTCCCATGCCAAGCTCTTGCCTAGTGCGAAGCAAACGAGTCATACACTAAAATCCGCAGTCTTCCCGTTCAAGTGACATCGCACTCTCCGGTGCGGAACTCCCCAGACCAGCGATACACTTACGCGCTGGCCGCGTCCTGATTTCCCAAGGGCAAGAAATATTGCGTGCCTTTGATTGGGGCGGAAACTTTTCGCAGCAGCTCTTGCAAGTCCTCGTTGCGCTCAACAAAATCAATCTCCGAGGTGTTCACGATGAGCAGGTCCGATGAGGTGTAGTGAAAAAAGAAGTGTTCGTACGCCTTGATCACTTCCTCGAGATATTCTTCGTTGATCGCTTTCTCTCCTGGCGCGTTCTTTTTCTTGAGACGCTTCTTCAGCACCTCGGGAGTGGCCTGCAAATAGATGACTAGGTCGGGCGTGGGGAGCTGTTCACGAAAATAGTTGTAATAGCGATTGTAGGTTTCGAGTTCCTGGTCGGTGAGGTTGAGGCAGGCGAAGAGCTTGTCTTTCTCGAAGACGAAGTCGGTAACCACCGATTTCTGCGAGCGCGGTCCCAGGTCGAGAGCGCGGAGCTGTTCGAACCGGCGGATCAGGAAAGCGAATTGCGCCTGGAATCCAGCGCCGTGTTCGCCGTCGTAAAAGGCACGCAGAAAGGGGTTGTCCTCCGCTTCCATGACGCGCTGCGCGTTGAGACGATCGGCAAGAACCCGCGTCAGGGTGCTCTTTCCCACGCGTATGGGACCTTCCACGGCAATGTAACGGGGTAGTTCGAAAAGGTTGGCCATGGGATCGAGCTTCGAATGGCAGGATATCCCGACAAAGCTTTAAGCGCAATTGCGGGAAGAGTAACCCCTATTCACCACGGGGACACAGAAGCACAGAGAAAAATCCTAGGAATGTGGCGTCTCACTAATCCTGTGCTGTAGACAATTGGAAAACGGGCCGGACTCAGTTCTTCTCTGTGTCTCTGTGGTGAAATCGACATCCCTGCAGTTACAATCGGCGCATGTTGGGTTACGTCGTTTCGGGCATTTGCGGAGCCATCGCTGCTTCGGTGGCGGGCTACCGGTCCATGGCGCCGACGGGGCAGTGGTATGGCCGAACTTTCACCGGACTAAAACCCGGGGCCAGGCAACTGGCACTGACTTACGACGACGGTCCTAACAACCCACACACTCTCCGTCTGCTGGAAGTTCTTGCCCGACACAACGTAAAGGCGACATTTTTTCTCATCGGGTGCTACGTGAAACAAAGGCCCGATATCGCGCGCGAATTGGTGCGAGCTGGGCATGTCGTCGGCAATCATACTTTCAGCCATCCCAATCTGATCTTTGCTTCGGCGCGCGAGACCGCGATACAGTTGCGGGATTGCGAGCGGACCTTGACCGATGCGGTGGGGGAGCATTCAAGGCTGTTTCGGCCTCCTTTTGGTGGACGGCGGCCGGCTACTTTGAAAATTGCCCGTGCGCTTGATTTGGAGCCTGTGATGTGGAATGTCACTGGTTGGGACTGGAAGGGAAAGCCAGCGGATTACGTTGCAAGAAAAATGATCCAGCAGATTCGTGGCGGCGATGTGATTCTGCTGCACGATGGCAGCCATCAGAGCTTCGGAGCGGATCGTTCGGAAACCGTGATCGCGACTGATCGGCTGATTGCCCGGTACAAGTCCGAAGGATACGAATTCGTGACCGTTCCGGAAATGATGGGAAAGCAAGCTATCAGCTCTCAACGGTCAGCACTCAGCTAGAGCCTGCGGCGCTGCGCAGCTGACCGGGTCGAAGACCCGGTCCCATAGGCCGTCCCCACGTGGGGACGGCCGCCCTCGGCCGTCCAGTCGAGCAAAGCTCGACAGCTACGCGTGTACTGACGCGAATGCTTGTTTGGCAACGCTGATCGTTCGCTGGATATCTTCTTCGGTGTGGGCTGTACCTAGGAATGCGGCTTCGAACTGCGAGGGCGGCAGGTAGACTCCGTTGTCCAGCATGGCGCGGAAGAAGCGGCCGAAGGCCTCTGTGTCGGATTTAGCCGCCGAATCCCAATCTGTTACTGGACCGGGAGTGAAGAACCAGGTGAACATGGAACCCACGCGGTTGTGGCAGAGCGACACGCCCGCATCTTTGGCTGCTGCCGCCACTCCGTCCACCAGTTCTCCGCTGAGCTTGTCGAGACGTGGATAAATTTCTTGCTGATTGTCCCGCAGATGACGCAATGTGGCCAACCCCGCAGCCATGGCGAGCGGATTCCCGGAGAGGGTGCCCGCCTGGTACATGGGCCCAAGCGGCGCCACCATGTTCATAATCTCGGAAGGTCCGCCGTAGGCTCCCACCGGAAGTCCGCCGCCAATAATCTTGCCCATCGTGGTTAAGTCTGGCGTCACTCCGTAAAGCTCTTGCGCGCCGCCGAATGCCAGGCGGAATCCGGTCATGACTTCATCAAAAATCAGTACGCTCTTCTCCCGCTGGGTGATCAAGCGCAGAGCGGCTAGATATCCGCCTGGGGCAGCAACGCAACCCATGTTTCCCACGACCGGTTCGACGATGACGCAGGCGATCTCGTGCTTGAACTTCTTGAACGCATGTTCGAGCGCGTCGGTGTCATTGAAGGGCAGCGCCAGCGTGAACTGAATGAATTCTTCCGGGACGCCGGCGGAGCCCGGGATGCCGAGCGTCGCAATACCGGAACCAGCTTTCACCAGGAGGGCGTCCGCGTGTCCGTGATAGCAGCCCTCGCATTTTACAATGTACTTGCGCTTGGTGTAAGCACGAGCCAGTCGAATGGCGGACATGGTCGCTTCCGTCCCCGAATTGACGAACCGGACTTTCTGCATATGAGGGAACGCGGACAACACGATTTCAGCCAGGTCAGCCTCGGCGGGAGTGGAGGCGCCAAAGCTGGTGCCGTTGCAGGCGGCGTCCATAATGGCTTCGATCACTTTGGAGGGAGCGTGCCCGAGAATGAGTGGACCCCACGAGCCGACATAGTCGATGTACTCGTTGCCATCTGCGTCAAAGATATGCGAACCTTGCCCGCGCACAATGAAGGGCGCGTCACCGCCTACGGAACGAAAGGCACGCACTGGCGAATTGACGCCGCCGGGAATCATCTGCTCGGCGCGTTCCTGCAGCTTGCGGGATATCTCCGTTTTGCGGGCCATGGGCTCTCCGGAAGGAAATTGGTCATAACATCGTAACAGCGACGGGCGTTATCCGGCGGAACCCGGGTACTAGCGATTGCCGGTTTTTTTTATGTTTCTCGGTTCGACCCTACAAGCGATAACATTATGGTATAACCCGTGGCGTTAACAGGAATCAGGGATATGTGCACGAAAATACAGAGAAGTGGCTTGAGCTTTGCAAGGAAGCTTCAACCGAACAGGACCCAGAGAGGCTTATGAAACTGACGGCAGAAATCCTCCGGCTATTGGATGAGAAAGACAAACGTCTACGCGATCACTCTCGCGCTCAATCTGCTGATTAGCTTTAGACTGCACCGCCGTCCGCGAAAGACAGCTCTCGCGTCCAACGCACGGGGTAGTGACACCAAAGCTGGGCGTCCCGTAAAGGGCTGGAATTCACCTGATATTTACAATTTCGCAACAGTCCTGAAACACGCGGTCGGTATTCTCTTTTCAGTACACACACCCTTCTAACCGGGAGGGTTTCAAGGACAGCTTCGGGGGGCTCCGAGCTGTCCTCATTTTTTGGGCTGGTAATTCTACCAGCGACGGCTCCCGCTCATTTCAGATACGCGCGAACCAGTCCAATCAAGTCTTCGCCCAACTCTTCGGGCGAATCCACGGCATGATCCGGATTCATAATATGCAGGCGGACATGGTCCTCAAGGACCTCAGCCATTAATCCGTTAACTCCACCACGAATGGCAGCCAGGAGCATCAAGATGTCGGCGCATTCATCTCCGGCGGTAAGGGCGCGCTCGACGGCCGCGAGCTGACCGCGAATTCGCTTGATACGGAACCGGAGTTTTTGTGTCTCTTTTGAAATCTCGGGAATTTTATCTGCCATTTCTCCTGCTTTCTCGAGTTTTTCCCTTGACAATACCCAAGGGGGGTATGATATAAGATTTTTGGCGCGAAATCCACAGCGCCCGCAGGAGAGACTAAGGAAGTATGCAGACGGTGTTTGGACCTGAGCCTCCGAGTAGTATTGGGGGCATTCCGGTGTAGAACAAGCGGTAAGGTGTCCCGATAAGCTTCATCCTGCCTATCGCCTCACCTCTGCTTCTTCTGACCGACAACTGAAGAACGCGAGGGATCGAGGCTGGTGCTGCGAGGCACACTTCTTCCTTCTGCAAATTCGAAAACGCGCGAATCGCGATACGACCTACGCGGCGGAGTTACGGCCGCTGACGCAAATCGTTGGCAGTTCGCAAGGCCGGAGTTTTCCGTGCATTGGTTCGTCAAGTTTTGGATTGTGGCTGCGCTGATTCCATTCTGGGGCGCGGTGGTCGCCGTCTTGATTCACCGACTGCAGAGCGACTCGAAACTTGAAAGTTTGGCAACGCAACGCGGGAGCAAAACCCAAGCTGGAAAGCACTGGTGAGGCGTGCCTGTTTAAGGCAATGCAATTCAACCGGCAGGAACAAGGCATGCAAGAGGAAGTCATCGTCGTAACCGGCAACACGGATGTTGAGATGCCAGCGGTTCGCGGGCGGCTCGTCCGCTCCAAGTGGGCGCGCAATGTCCTGACGTTCCTCGTCGTCTTCGGACCCGGCCTGATCGTTATGGAGGCCGATAACGACGCGGGCGCAGTGTCAACTTATGTCCAAGCCGGTGCCCAGTATGGGACCAAGCTGCTTTGGCTGTTGCTGTTGTTGCTCCCGGTCACTTATTTCATTCAGGAGATGGTGGTAAGGCTCGGAATCGCGACGGGCAAGGGCCACGCCACGATGATTTATCAGCGTTTCGGGAAGTGGTGGGGATTGTTCTCATTGATCGATCTTCAATTGGTGAACTTCCTGACCCTGGTAACGGAATTTGCCGCGATCGCGTTAGCGCTTGGCCACATGAACATTGCGCCCAAAGTTGGCGTACCCGTTGCGGCGGCCGGCCTGATGTTCATGGTACTGACTGGAAGCTATCGCCGGTGGGAGCGCGTAACCGTTTTTCTGTGTTTGCTGGACACTGCATGGCTGTTCATCGCTTTTAAGCTGCGTCCGGCGACCTGGAGTGGGGTGGTTCATGACACGTTGGTCGCGGGTTTGCCTGCTGGTGGATTTACCACGGGCTTGGTGTTTCTGATGGTCGCGATTGTGGGAACCACGATCGCGCCGTGGCAGTTGTTTTTCCAGCAAAGTTGCGTGGCCGATAAACGGCTGCGTTTTGCGGACCTGAAGTGGTCAAGGTTGGATACCTTCCTCGGAGCCGTGTTCACGATCGTAGTCGCCGGCTGCATGATGATCGCGGGCAATGCCGCCAAGCTCCACGGACTTGCATTTTCTGATCCCGCGCAACTGGCCCATGATCTTCAGCCGTTCGCCGGCGAGGCGGTCCGCAGCGGGCTTCTGTTGCTGATGATCAATGCGGCGGTGCTGGGCACGACCGCGATCTCACTCTCCAGCGCCTGGGCTTACGGGGAAGTGAAAGGCTGGCCGCACAGTCTCGAGATGCCAGTGAGCAAGGCGAAAGGCTTTTACGCGACTTATGTCGTTTGCGTCGCGCTGGCCGCTGCCATCGTGCTGATTCCCGGCGCGCCTTTGCAGTTGATCATCATCGGCGTTCAGGTATTCGCGGGCATCATGCTGCCTTCCGCCATCATCTTTTTGCAGTTACTGCTCAATGACAAACAGGTACTCGGCGATGAGTACGTGAACCAACCTTGGAACAACTGGTTGAACTGGACCATCATCATTGTCCTCTTCATTCTTTCACTCATTCTGGCGGCCCAGGTGCTCGCCCCCAACCTGTTCCCTGCAACTTGAGGGAGAGAGGAGAAGCGCAAACATGGGTGTGATGGCTTTGCTGAAACCAACCACGATTAGCAACGTGTCGGAGGATCAATTTGTAGTCGTTCATCCGCTTGATGATGTGCGGGAGGAAAAAGTGGACACGGCCTCGCTTGGACGTATGTCCATGACCCCCAGCGTGAGGATCTCGCTGATGGCTTTGCGGGGATACCTGGTGCTCATGATGTTGCTGGTTCTGTACCACGTGATCGATCTATCGGGAGCGTTGGGCCAGAGTATGCACTAAGAATATCCTTAATCTTTATGAACCTTTTAGGGCGTTCTGTAGCAACGTCACATCGAATTGGTGGTTGAACTCTACAGAAAGGAGGATCCCGACAATGTCCTGCATGACTCTATTCGCGGAACCGATGGCGATGGCGACGACGCAGCTCGTGAGGGTCCACCACGAAGATGCCCCTTTGTGGCAGGTGGAACGTGAGGCGGAACACAAGCCTTTGCGCATGAGCTGGGTCGTGGTCACCGACGAAAATGGCAAACGGCAGCTCCGCATGCACTGGGTTGCAATTGAGGGCTGCTGAGAGCACTGGGCTCGAGCTGTACCTTTTACGAACCCTGCGTAGACTGGGTGGATTGGCGCATCGCCGACCTCGCGTTGGAGAAGTCGCCAACCACCCAACCGGATGACTATAATAGTTAACCGTAGTTAATGTTCCATGGTATACTTGCGTTAATTTACCGCAAAGAAATCCGGCGAGTGGAATCAGCCCTCACGGAATGGGTTGGCCCAGATCATTCGGCTGAACGTAGAAAACACGAGAAAGCAGGCCCAGCCCGTCAATATCACTGCGCGCTGGGTGATCCTTGTGCTCTGGGCGGCTTTCACTGCGACACTTCCGTCGTTTGCACAGCAACCGGACGCGCCTACGGCGAAGCTGGATACCGCCCCCCAGCCAAACGCGGTCAATGAGGCTGACCCACCCGCAGAGGAGGGTGTGGAAACCATGTTTCCACATTTCAAGGACACCCGCTTCTGGCTCTCGGGGCAGATGAATTTCATTTTCCAGACCCACCCTCCATTCCCGGCGGCCTACAGCGGGGAACACAGTCTGAGCCCGAACTATGAGAAAGCCACGTCGCGTGTACTGACCCTCTATACCGGTGTGCGCCTTAACAACTCCACCGAGATTCTGGTAGACATCGAAGAGGCTGGCGGAGCGGCCCTGAGCGAAGGCTTCGGGCTCGCGGGCAATACCGATCTCGACATCGTGCGCAATCCCTCATTGAGCAAAGCGCCTTATGTAGCGCGAGCCATGATTCACCAAGTATTTGCGCTGAGCAAGGACAAGGTCGAAAATGAGCGCAGTTATCTGTCGCTCTTCGATGAACTGCCGCGCCGCCGGTTGGAACTTCGCTTCGGCAAGTTCAGCATGGTGGATTTTTTTGATATCAATTCCGTTGGCTCGGATACTCACTATCAATTTACCAACTGGACCGTCGACAACAACGGCGCTTATGACTATGCAGCCGACACGCGCGGCTACACCGTCGGGGTTACCGCCGATTATGAAGACCGCAACTGGGGTTTTCGCTTCGCCGAAGCTCTCATGCCCAAGGTCGCGAATGGAATTGATCTGGTTTGGCGGCCGTGGCAAGTCCACGCGGAGAACTATGAATTCGAGTTACGTCACGGCGTGATCCCGAAAAAAGCCGGCGTGGTCCGTCTACTCGGCTATACCAATTACGCCAACATGGGGATCTATCGCCAGGCGGTGGCCAACTTTGAAGCAGGCCTCACCACCACTCCAGATATTACCGATCATCCCTGGCACATCACCCGCAAGTACGGATTCGGCGTGAACCTGGAGCAGAATCTCACTCATTACCTGGCTGCATTCGGCCGCTTCGGCTGGGATAACGGTAAGACGGAATCCTTCGCCTACACGGAAGTCGATCAAACCTTTGACCTGGGACTGGGAGCGGCCGGTGCCTGGTGGCATCGGAAACAGGATCGGGCAGGCATTGCCTTCGTGACCAACGCAATTAAGAAAGATCACCAAATCTATCTCGCCGATGGCGGACTCGGCTTTCTGCTCGGCGATGGCAAGCTGAACTATGGTCGCGAGAACATCGTGGAGTCTTACTACACGGTCCATGTGTGGCGCGGCATTTACGTGGCTCCGGGCGTGCAGCACATCAACGATCCGGGATACAACCGCGATCGCGGGCCGGTGATTGTGCCCTCGTTCCGCGCCCATGTGGAGTTCTAAGATTTCCGTACGCGCCGGGCTCGATACTACTTCTCGACCTTCACACCCTTCCAGAATGCCACGTATCCCTTAATCTCCTTGGCCGCCGGTTTCGGCTCCGGGTAATACCACGCCGCGCCCTGATTCCGTTTGCCGTTCACTTCGAGGTCGTAGTAGCTGGCTGTGCCCTTCCAAGGG
>Ga0070765_100002393_pt1 | contig 11760 bp, 8 predicted proteins | sample HubBroMetageWFT5_FD_71516 | JGI IMG/M metagenome (GOLD analysis project Ga0070765, IMG submission 71516) | Warmed and freeze-thawed soil microbial communities from the Hubbard Brook experimental Forest, New Hampshire - Hubbard Brook CCASE Soil... | ecosystem: Environmental > Terrestrial > Soil... | reverse complement strand
TCGCGCGCCTGTTGGATCTGGATTTGCAGCTCTTCAGTGGAATGCGCCGCGCCGTGACTTTGCGGCGATGAGACGCCCATGGCCTTGACGATCACGCTGGACATGCCATCAAGCAGGTCGATAGCCCACCGAAAAGTCTGCAGAAACCATTGGAACGGCAGGGCGACCAGAAGCGCAACGCGCTCTGCCTTCGCGAGGCTGACGGTCTTTGGGACCAACTCGCCAAGCACAACGTGCATCGCGCTCAGCAAGGCGAAAGCACAAGCCAGAGCAACAGCGTGAGCGAAAAACACGGTGCGCGTGCCTGGGGTCCCGTGCCAGATTTGCTGCAATGCCGTGGCGAACGTGGCTTCGCCGAGCGCCCCGATGGCCAGGCTTGTCAGCGTGATCCCCACTTGGACCCCGGACACGACGCGGTGCAAATCGGCAAGCAAACGCTCGACGACCCGCGCCCGCATGTCGCCTTTGGCGACAAGCTGGCGGACACGGGAGAGCCGGACGGCAACGAGGGAGAACTCCGCCGCGGCGAAAAAGCCGTTAAGCGCGACGAGCGCCAGCACACCGATCAGCCGCACCGCGAACATTGTTTCTCAGTTGTCCCCTAGCGGCATTGTAGCAGTCCGCACGCGGCGCGCGGAGCGTGCGTGTCTTCTCTACACACGCGTGATGGTGACAAAGATTTCTTCTCCGCTCAGGGCCAGTTTGACGCCGCCGTTCTGGGCCGGCCTCATTTCCAGCCGCTCAGCAAGCAGCTCGTTACGCAGGAAGGCTTCGTGCGCAGTGATGGCTTCCGCGATGCGTGGCGAGGCAGAATAGCTAACGACGATGCGGTCGGAAATATCCAGGTTTAGAGCCTTGCGCTGATCTTGCAGCATGCGGTTAAAGTCCCGCGCGAGACCTTCCTGCAGGAGGTCGGGCGTCAAAGTTGTGTCGAGCGCAAGAAAAGTACCTTGTTCCAGGCTGCACTTGAGGTTTTCCGGACCTTCAAATGTAATGACAATTTCTTCCGGGGCTAGTTCGAACACTTGGTCGGCGACCTGAAGCGAATATGGGCCGCCCTTGAGGACCTGGGCCGGATCCGCATTCTCCAAAGCTTCTCCAATCGCCTTGAGATATCTTCCGGCGCGAGGCCCAATTTTTTTGGCATCCGGCTTGAGACGCAACTTCACAAGCGTCTTCTCGTCATCAATCAAAACGAGATGCTTCAGATTGGTTTCTTCAAGAATCTGCGCGACGTAGTCAGAGTTTTCCAGGACGCGCCGGTCGGCCTGATCCTTCGGGCGCACGTAAAGTGTGTTCAACGGCTGACGAATCTTTACCTTACTCTGAGTGCGAAGACCCAGCGCGAGGTTCTTGATGCGGATCACCGCTTCAATGCTGTGCTCTAGCGCATCGTCGATGAGCGAACTGTCCACCTGCGGATACATCGTCAAATGAACGGACTCTGGCGTCGAGGGATCGACGGAACGGACCAGATTCTGATAGATGTCCTCAGTCAAGAAAGGCAGCGCGGGGGCCATGACGCGAGTGACAGTCGTCAACACCTCGTAAAGCGTTTGATAGGCGTCCGGCTCGCTTTTCCAGAACCGCCGTCGCGAGCGGCGCAAATACCAGTTCGAGAATTCTTCGTCAAACGCCTGAAAGGCCTCGACTAACTTGTAGTGCTCGTAGCTCTGGAAGGCATCGTTTGCCTCGGCCACCAGACGCTGCAGTTTGCTCAAAACCCAGCGATCCAGTTCGTTGGTGACCGGAAGAGCGGCACCGCCTGGCTTCCAGCCGTCGGCTCCAGCATACATTACAAAAAAGCTATAACAGTTCCAGAACGTCAAGAGCTTGCGTCGGGCATCGCCGTCAATAGTTTGACCAGCGTTTGCAGCCGGGTGAAGGTCGGGAAAGTTGAGATTCTGCGCGGTCTTTTGTTCCGTGTAGATGTAGCGCATGACTTCAGCGCCGAGCGCCTCCGCCGCTTCATCAAACGCGATGGAGTTGCCCTTGGATTTGTGCATCTCTTCCCCACGCGCATCGCGTACGAGTGCGTGACCAAGCAAAGCCTTGAACGGAGCGCGCCCGTCCATCATCGCGCTCATCGCCAGCATGGAATAAAACCAGTTACGGAACTGGCCCGGAAAACTTTCGAGGACCAAGCCCGCCGGAAACCATTTCTCCCAATAAGATCGGTCGGTCGAATATCGCATCGTGCTGAACGGCACGATCCCCGCATCCAGCCAGGGATTGCCTACGTCCTCGATGCGCTCCGACAAACCTCCGCACTTCTCGCAACGGATCTTGACTGCGTCGATATAAGGCCGATGGGGAGAATTACCTTCGAAAACTTCCCAGCCTTCAACTGCCTTTTCTTTCAACTCTTCTTTACTGCCGATAACAACAAAGTGGCTGCAATCGCCGCAGACCCAGATCGGCAGAGCGAGCCCCCAGAAACGCTTCTTGGAGATCATCCAGTCGCTCATGTTGCGCAGCCAGTCTTGCTCACGCGCTTCGCCTTCGGGAGGAATCCACTTGATGTCTGGCACTACACGCTGGATGCGGTCGCGCCAATCCATTCGAATGAACCACTCATCGACGGGGCGAAACACCAGCTCTTCTTTGCAACGCCAGCAATGCGGATACACGTGCGGATATTTCTCGCGCGCCACGAGCATGCCGCTCGCCTTCAGCGCTGCAATGACGTCATCCGCCACTTCGTTCGCGTTGCGTTTGGTAAATTGTCCAAATCCGTCCAGGAAAACCGAGCTGTCGTCCAGCGGCGCGATGAACGGAATGCCGTTCTCTCTGCCAAGTTGCTGGTCTTCGGCGCCACATCCAGGCGCGATGTGTACGAGTCCTGTGCCTTCGGCTTCGCTGATTTCCTTCCAGGCAATCACTCGATGGGCTTCCGCGGCGGTTTTGCCGCCACCGGTTTCCCCATACGGAAAAACGCCTCCCGGTGTTTTCTGCGCAGGGAGTTCGTCAAAGGGCCCTTGATAGGTAAGGCCCACCAGATCCCTGCCTGGAAGTTCTTCGACAACTTCGACGCCCCCGCTTCCCTTCAAGATCGTTCGAATGGAAGGCAGCTTGTGCGTTTCGTGCTTCCCTTCCACCTGTAAGTCCTGCACCCGATCGTGCTCGAAGTTCCCTTTCGCAACATAGTAGAACCAGTCCCCGTGCTTGACCTTCAGGTATGTCATTTCCGGATTCACAGCAACAGCGACGTTTGAGGTCAATGTCCAAGGTGTCGTCGTCCAAATCAACAGAGCAGTTCGTTCCTGGCCCCTGATCGGAAAACGTACAAAAACCGAAGTGTGCGTGGTGATGCGCCGCCCTTCGGCCACTTCCATCTGCGAAAGTCCGGTCCCGCAGCGCCCGCACCACGGCATAACGTCGTGCCCGCGGTATATAAAACCTTCCGTATGGCACTTCTTCAGAAACGACCAGATTGTGTAATTGTTCTCGTCGGAAAAAGTAAAGTAGCTCCCGCCATACTCGGCGGATCCAAGCTTCCGCACAATCTCACTAGCCCGTGCAGTCTCTGTGTAACCGCTCGGCAGCTTTGCAGTCACTACCCGATCTCCGTCCGCCAACGCGTCACGCAATGCAATCAAAACTTTGGGATCATCCCAGTCGCACCAATACCCCAAGCGAATCGATTGCTCGGTCTGCCGCGCGGCATACGTCAACACACGTTCCTTGCACGCGCGAACGAAATTCTCCATGCCAAACTCACGAATCTCACGCTTGGTCTTGAGCCCCAGGCTCTTTTCGACTTCGACCTCCACCCACAATCCCTGGCAATCGAATCCGTTTTGATACCGCAACGCGCGTCCCCGCATCGCGTTATACCGCTGGTACATGTCCTTCAGTGAGCGTCCCCACGCGTGATGTACACCCATTGGGTTATTCGCGGTAATCGGTCCGTCCAAGAAAGACCAATTCGGACCATTGGCATTCTGCTCGCGAAGCTTCTGAAAAATACGATTCTCCTCCCAGAAGCGCAAAATCTCGCGCTCCATGGCAGGAAAATCGGGCACTCTCGGCACTGGTTTGTACATGCTCATGGTTGTATCCAACTAGATTATCACAGCGCGCAAACCCCGCCGTGGGCCTCGGTTTGGTAAACTCTGCCATGCCTTACAGCCAGACGGTGACACGCGTCACGCAAGCCATAAGCGATACCTTTGACCAGATCTATCCATGGTTCGGCCAACCCGCGGATGTGCTCCGCTTTAAGCCCGCCGATGGTGGCTGGTCCATCGCGGAAATACTTGAACACATTACGCTGACGACCCATTTCCTTCTGATTGTTGCGACTAACGGCTGCACGAAGGCAGTAAAGCGCGCCTTAACTCAAACGATCGAAGACTCAGAAAGTGATCTGGCGAAATTACAATCTATAAGCCAAAAGGATTCATTCCCCTGGATCAGGCCGAAGCATATGGAACCGAAGGGTGAACCGGCATCCGAAGTCCTGGCCACGATGCAGATTCAGCAGCATCAGTGCGTCGAGCTTTTAGAAAAGCTCCAGAACGGAGAAGGTTCACTCTTTAGAGTCAGAATGTCCGTTAACGCATTGGGTCGAATCGATCTCTATCAATGGATTTATTTCATTGCCCAACACGCTAGAAGACATGTAGCTCAGATGGAAGAGAATCTAGCTGAATGGCGTCGAGAAAACCCGAAAAGGCTTTGAGTGCGGCGATGGTTTTCTAATCTGTTCGTCGCTACTAAGCTGCCCTGCCCCGGTTGCACCCACTCACCCTCTCCTCTAAACTCAAGTTTTACCAGCAGCGCCTGGGAGACTGCTTGCGGACCATCCTTCGTTTTCTTATCTGGACAATTCTGGTGATTGCCGTTGTCGTTGGAGCGGTGGCTTGGAGATTCATTTACCGCCCCCTTCCTCAACTCGACGGCTCCGTTCCCCTCCCCGGCCTGCAAAAGGATGTCACCGTAGAACGCGACAACTGGGGCGTTCCGCACGTCCGCGCCTCTTCCCTCGTGGATGCCGTCGAAGCCCAAGGCTACGTAATGGCCCAGGACCGCCTCTGGCAACTCGATCTCATGCGCCGCGCTTCCCGCGGCCAACTCTCTGAAATCGTCGGCCCGCTCGCTCTTAAATCTGACAAACAATTCCGCACCTTCGGATTTTCGCGCGTTGCGGAACGCGAGTTCGCCACGATGGACAAGGATTCGCGCGTGTTGATGGAAGCCTACGCCCGCGGCGTGAATGTCTTCATCGAACGGCATCAGAATCGTCTGCCACTCGAATTTACTCTGCTGAAATACAAACCCCAGCCTTGGCTGCCTACCGATTCGCTCGTCATCGCGGGCTACATGTACCAAACACTGACCGATACCTGGGAGAGAGAGTTAGACCGCGCCAAAGTTGAGGAACGTGTGGGAACAGACCGTTCCAAGGATTTATTCTCGCCCGATGCGCCGATGGATCATTTTGTCATCGGCGACCCAGACGTGCCTAACGACGGCTCGCAAGCCTCTCGCGTCGATCCCGACGATGAGGACGATGACGACGACTTGCCCACCGACACCGTTCTGAAAGCTGAGCGACGCGGTACTGGCAGCGTTCCCACTCCGGAGACTTTTGCGGATCTCACCTCCGCGCTGTGGCCCTCAATTCATGGCTATCTAGAAGAAACGCAAAGCGAAGTCCGTCAAGGTCTCGGGAGTAACAATTGGGTCGTCAGCGGCGCACACACCGCAACCGGCAAACCTCTTCTCGCTAACGATACGCATCTCGAGCTCTCCGTTCCTCCTATCTGGTATGAAATTCATCTCACGGCCCCGGGCTTCAATGCGAAGGGATTCACGCTGCCCGGCGCCCCGCTCATTGTCATCGGCCACAACGACCGCATTGCCTGGGGCTTTACAAACAATGGCGCCGATGTGCAAGACCTCTACATCGAAACGTTCAATCCCGCCGCACCCGATGAGTACCGAGTGAATGGAGCCTGGGTCAAGGCGCATGTCTTTGACGAAGCCATTCACGTCAAAGGCCAACCGGATGAACACCTGAAAGTCGTCGTCACGCGACACGGCCCGGTCGTGCATCGCGAGGGTGACAAGGTTTACGCGCTTCGATGGACCGCGCTGGAACAGGGAGGTCTTGGAAACCCGTACAATTTGCTCGCCAAGGCGCAAAACTGGCACGAATTTCGAGACATCATGAAGCGCGTTTGGGGCCCCGCTCAAAACGCCGTCTACGCAGATGTGGACGGCAACATCGGATACGTGATGGCGGCCCGCGTACCCATTCGCAAGAAAGGCCGCGGCGAGGTACCCGTTCCCGGCGAAACAGACGAATACGAGTGGACGGGCTACATTCCCTTCGAACAACTTCCGCAAGCGCTGAATCCAGACAACGGCCTAATCGTCACCGCCAATGCCCGCGTAGTCGGACCCAATTACAAGCCCTATCTCACGGATCGCTGGGAAGAGCCCTATCGCACCGCCCGTATCTACGATCTCCTGCACGACAAAACGGATCTTCGTCCCGTCGACATGCTCAAGGTCGAAACGGACACCTACAGCTATCCCCATGTTTTTCTTGCGGACCAATTGTCTTCCGCGGCGAAAAAGGTTCAACCAAAGGACGCGCGTGCGAGAAAACTCGTGGACGCCTTGAAAGACTGGAATGGAATCGCCGATGCAGATTCTCCCCTGGTGTCTTTTCTAGTGATGTCTCGCCGAGCGGCTATGGAATTAATCCTTGAGCCATATCTTGGAAAAGACGCGAACGTTTATGAGTGGCGCAGTACCGCGTTCCTCCAAAGAGTCCTGACGGACCGCCCGGCGAAGTGGCTGCCGCCTGCTTACAAAACCTACGATGAACTGCTTGCCGCAATAGCCGACCGTGCCGTCTCCATGCTCGCAGAACAAACAAAAAGCGAGCGCGCCAATGACTGGCAGTGGAAAGAGCTGAATTCCCTGGACATGCTTCATCCCATCGGCCGCGAGGGTTTCCTCAAACAGCTGCTCAGTATCACCGGCAAGCCGCAATCCGGCACCGGTTACAGCGTGCGCGCCGCGACAAAACGCCACGGCCCATCCATGCGTTTCATCGCCAATCTCGCCAACTGGGATGACTCCATTCTCCTCCTTCCCGCAGGCGAATCAGGCCAGGTCGGCAGCGGCCATTACACCGATCAGTTTTCCTATTGGTATGAAGGCAAACCGATCGTTGCTCCGTTCAGCGATGCGGCGGAAGCAAAGACACGGAAACACACGCTGAAGCTAACTCCATTCTGATGATTCGGATCAATCTCATTCGAACATGCCCGAACTACCCGAAGTAGAAGCTGTCGCCCGAACGCTTCGCCCGCTCGTTGGGCGAAGAAAGATTCGCTGCGTTCACGTCCTGCACCCAATCGCCACAAAACCGCAGAGCCCCGCGCAAATTGCCCGCCTTGCCGAGAGTCAACGAATGAAGTCCGTCCAAAGAAAAGGCAAATATCTCTGGCTACAGCTAGCTTCCGGAATTATCACGCTGCATTTCAAGCTAGACGGCCACCTCCTATGGTTTTCCAATGCGAAGCAAATGGCCGAAGTCGCTAACCAGCCCAACTCAGGAGTCCACGTTGACGTAGCATTTGAACTGGACAAAGGAGTTCTGGCATTCGCGGACCAGCGCCATTTCGGCCGCGTTCAAGCTTGGAAATCCGTAGAGACCTGCCCCGCGCTTGCCGGTCTAGGCGTAGACGCGATTTCGCCCGATTTCTCAGCCTCCCGCCTCGCCGCACTGCTGTCCGCGTCGAAGCGCCCCCTCAAGGAATTTTTGCTCGATCAAACACGCGTCGCTGGCATCGGCAATATCTACTCCTGCGAATCCCTCTGGCATGCGCGCCTCAATCCATTCCGCCGCGCAGACTCTCTGAACCCCTCGGAAGCCCGTCGCCTCCACAAAGCGATTGTTTCCGTTCTCGCGCGTGCCTTAGAATGCTGTCTGCATCCGCCGCCGGATTTTCGCGATGCCAGCTGGTGGTTTCAAGGTTTGGAACAGACTCTTCGCGCATACGCCCGCGAAGGAAAATCGTGCCATCGCTGCGGAGAAGCAATCAAACGCATCGCGCAAGGCGGCCGTTCAACTTTCTTTTGTGCGCACTGTCAGAAATAAAATCCAAGGACACAGGCCGATCGCGTGAATTCACCTGTCCCCAAAAAACCCGAGCCGCCCAAGAAGCCCGATTTTGAGCGCTCGCTCGCTCGTCTCGAAGAGGTCGTCCGCCGCCTGGAAAGCCCGCAACTTTCGCTCGACGACGCCATGAAGCTCTTCGAAGAAGGCGTCGCTCTCTCCCGCGAATGCCAAAAGCAACTGGAAGAGGCCGAAGGCCGCGTCGAAATTCTGCTGAAAAAGGCTGACGGCAAACTTACTCCCCAGCCGTTCGATCCCGAAAGCGAGACCGAATCGTGACCTCGCCGCGACTCACCGGCACGCCAATCTCCCGATTGGCGTGCGTCCCCCCTTTTCTCGGCCGCATCCAATCCGCTCTACAATGAAACTCCCTCTTTTTTTTGAAGAAGATCGCGTAGCGGTCGATGCCTCCCTCGATCGCTTGATGCCGCCGGAAACCGCCCCGCCACCTTCGATTCACCAAGCCATGCGCTACAGCGTCTTCGCAGGTGGAAAACGTATTAGGCCGATTTTGTGTCTAGAAACCGCCCGCATTTTCAATTCGAATATCGCCCCCGCACATTATCCCGCGTGCGCCATCGAATTCATCCACACGTACTCTCTGATTCACGACGACCTCCCCGCGCTCGACAACGACGACCTCCGCCGCGGCAAACCCACCAACCACAAAAAATTCGGCGAAGCAGCCGCCATCCTGGCCGGCGACGCGCTTCTCACTCTGGCATTCGAAACTCTCGCCGCCACTCCCGTCGACCCCGCCCGCCGCGTTGCCATCGTCGCCGAAATCTCCAGCGCAGCAGGCACAATCAACGGCATGGTCGGCGGCCAAGTCGCCGACCTCGAAGCGGAAGGCAAGCGCATCAATCCGGAAATGCTCGAATACATTCACCGTTCGAAAACCGCCGCGCTAATCCGCGCTTCCATAACTTCCGGCGCCCTGTGCGCCGGCGCCTCCACTGAAGATGTTGCCCGGCTGCGAAGTTTCGGCGAATCCCTCGGCCTCCTCTTCCAAGTCACTGACGACATTCTCGACGTCGAAGAGACTTCTGCCGCACTCGGAAAAACTGCCGGCAAGGATGTCGCGCAGCAAAAAGCCACCTACCCCGCCGTTCACGGTCTCGAACGTTCGCACCAAATCGCCAGTGACCTTGCCGCAAAAGCCATCGCCGAACTCGCGCCGTACGGCGACCGTGGCTCGCGCCTCCGCGACATTGCCGTCTACCTCGTCCAACGCCGCGCTTGACGCGGTCCACGCACCATGAAACCCAAAACTGCCCGCAAACGCCTCGACCTTCTTCTAGTCGAGCGCGGCCTCGCCGAATCGCAACAAAAAGCCCAAGCGATCATCCTCGCGGGCGAAGTCCGAGTGAACAACATCGCCGTGCAGAAGGCCGGAATGCCGATTTCCACCGAAGCCCGCATCGAGGTAAAAAGCCGCCAGCTAAAATATGCCAGCCGCGGAGGCCTAAAGATCGAGGGCGCTCTTGAAGATTTTTCGATAAATCCAGCGGACCTTGTCTGTCTCGACATAGGCGCCTCCACCGGTGGCTTCACCGATTGCTTGCTGCAGAAAAGCGCTGCGCGCGTCTATGCCGTCGATGTAAACACCGCCCAACTCGCATGGAAGCTCCAGCAAGATCCGCGCGTCATCGCCATCGAACGCAACGCCCGCGAACTGACGCCCCAAGATATCTCTGAGCAGGCAGATCTCACCGTCGCCGACGTTTCTTTCATCTCCGTTTGCAAAATACTTGGCTCCGCCGCGGCATGCTCCAAGCCAGGCGCGAATTTTCTTATTCTCATCAAACCCCAATTCGAGCTCAGCCGCGAGGATGTCGGCCCAGGTGGAATTGTGGATGACGTTCGCCTGCACGAAAAAGCCATCGCCAGCGTTCGAAGAGGCGCCGAAGCCTCCGGCCTGACTTGCATAAACGTCCTGCCAAGTCGTTTGACCGGCGCAGAAGGCAATCAAGAGTATTTTCTCCACGCTCGCAAAGGAGTCCTGAAGTAGAATCCCAAACAATCATGCAGCCATCTCCGCTCTTCAAGACGATCGGCGTCATCTCGCGCCCGCGCCGCGCCAACCTTTCCGCCGTCGTCCCACAACTCCTCGAATGGCTCGAAGCTCGCGGCCTTCGAGTTATCTATGACGAGGAGACCGCCTCTGCTCTCCCCACGCCGACCAGGGCTTTCACCCGCGAGGAACTTGCTGACCAGGCGCAAATCCTTCTCGTGCTTGGCGGTGACGGCACCCTACTGGCAGCCGCGCGGGTAGCTGCGTCACGTTGCATTCCCATTCTCCCCATTAACATGGGCAGTCTTGGGTTTCTCACCAGTTTCACTGTCGAAGAACTCTACCCCGCTCTCGAAGAGACGCTCGCGGGAAGATCATCAATGAGCGAGCGCGTCATGCTACAGGTCGAGCACCTGCGGGCCGGGGCAGTCGTGGATCGCCAGCACGTACTGAACGACGCCGTCGTCAACAAAAGCGCCCTGGCTCGCATGATCGAACTGGAACTCTTCATCGATGGCGACTTCGTCTGCCGCTACCGCGCCGACGGCCTTGTCCTTGCCACTCCCACCGGGTCCACCGCCTATTCCCTCTCCGCCGGCGGCCCCATCGTTCACCCCGCAGTCGAAGCCTTCGTCATAACTCCGATCTGCCCCCACACCCTCACCGACCGTCCCGTCGTCGTCCGCGATTCCTCCAATATCGAAGTCAAGCTGGCGGGAGACGCCGAATCGGCTTTCCTAACCTTGGATGGCCAAAAAGGCATTCCTATGCAATCTGAAGATCGCGTTCGAATCACGCGTTCCCCCAAATGTCTCAAACTGATCCAGCCCCCGAAAAAGTCCTACTTCGAAATCTTGCGCAACAAACTCAAATGGGGCGAAGTGTAATCCTGGCTCCATCTAAGCGTTGCCAATCTTAATCTTCAAAGGGCTGTCACTACGGGTGGTCGCTCCGGCCAGCTAGGCAAGTGCCAGGTTCAAATTCTCAATCGCTTCGTCAATCTCCGCGGTGCTCTTGTACCCGACGGTAACGCAATCAACACCCGCATTCCTGAACGCAAACCTCATGGCAGCCTTGCGGTCCTCACGGTTGAACGTACCCTCTCCCACAAGCTTCATGCTGACTATGCCCATTCCTTCTTTGCGTATCTGCTGGACGTGACTGACAACTTCGCTGACGTTGCCCAGTCCGTCGGTGTTGTAATCCTCGGCGTCCATTCGGGTGCCCTTGTGATTCATCCGGATCATGGCGATGTCGAGCCACTTGTTTCCGGGCACTTGCCGCAACGCCGGAAGCCCGTGAACCGACGCGCCGTGACTTACAATAGCCTTCCTCGACTGCGCCTCCAGAATTCCATCCTGCCACCTGCTCGAGTCCGCCGGCCACGTCGCGGTATGTTGCCAGTGCAATAGCATGACGTCGAAGTACTCGGTATTCGCGAGTCTGCGCAGCTCGTCGAACTTCTCTTGCGGATTCACACCCTGCCGCGTCGTCACCTTCGACATGAGGCGATAACTATCACGTGGAATCCCCTTTAGCGCCACACCGAGCATCCTGTGCATCTCGCTGTAAGACTCAGCAGTCTCGAAAAAGCGAATACTGCTGT
>Ga0070765_100002390_pt1 | contig 11762 bp, 9 predicted proteins | sample HubBroMetageWFT5_FD_71516 | JGI IMG/M metagenome (GOLD analysis project Ga0070765, IMG submission 71516) | Warmed and freeze-thawed soil microbial communities from the Hubbard Brook experimental Forest, New Hampshire - Hubbard Brook CCASE Soil... | ecosystem: Environmental > Terrestrial > Soil... | reverse complement strand
ACAGCCCATCGCATCTCTTTCTGCCCCCAGTGCTCTGTGTCTCTGGCCATGGGTCCGCCACCCGAAGGAGCACTCAACCTCGCCGCGTGGGATATGATTCGCGATTTGGTTGGCTCAGACCCCGCGCTGAACCAAGCGGCCTGGGAGAACCTGAGTGGAATCCTTGGTCTGCTTCCCGCAACCGGAACCGACGGCGCCTCTCGTTCCGCGCCAACCGGCGGATACTTCGAGTTCTAACCTCTCACCCCGCAAGTCCTGCGGATCGTACCTCGGGAAGTGCTAATCGTCTCCAAATTTCTGTTCCCAGCTAACCCTTTTCGCCTTCCGGCGGTCTAATGAATCAACGACAGCAGGGAACTTCGCATGGCCCGGCTGCGTATCTCTGATCAGATGCTTGAACAAGAATCGGTTGGGCGGGATTGAGACCCCTCGCCTGATCGTGCCCGGGACCCCCACGCACCTCCCCGGAGGCGTGGGGGTGTGTCACATGCGAATACTTCTTGATATCGTGCGGCAATCGCTCGCCACTCTCTGGGCGCACAAGCTGCGTTCCTTCCTCACTATGTTTGGAATCGCCTGGGGCGTGGGCTCTCTGCTCCTGCTCGTAGGCCTGGGAGAAGGCTTCCGCAGCGGCCAGCAGAAGAACATGGCCGAACTTGGCCGAGATATTATGTTCGTCTTCCCCGGGCGCATCCCCGCCGTGGTCGGCAGTTATCAGTCTGGGCAGCCTTACAACTTTACCTATGAGGACTATTTCGCCATTCGCGACCAGGCCAGATTTCTGCGCGCGGTTTCTCCTGTGCTGGAGCGCGAAGACATCCGCGCCGTCAGCGATTTTGGGTCCACCAACGGCCAGATTTTCGGCGTGACTCCCGCCTACAACCAGATTCGCACCCTTCCCACCGACCCCGGACGCTGGTTCAATGACGATGACAACTCCCAGCATCGCCGTGTGGCCGTGGTGGGATGGGAACTGCTCAAGAACATGTTCCCTGGGCAGCCCGCCGTGGGCAGCACCATCCTGCTGAATGACATGGATTTCAAAGTGATCGGCGTCATCCCCAAGATCGGAAAAGAGGGCAACAACGGCACCAACAACCGGATCTTTGTCCCGTTCGACACAATGCGCATGCTTTTCCCGCTCAAGGCACAGAATGCGGAGAATGCCATTTCCTTCATCAACTACCGGCCCGTCGAGAAAGAACTGCACCTCGAAGCCTTGCATGAAGTTCACGCCATCATCGCGCGGCGCCACGGTTTCGATCCCAGTCTCGACGACGCCTTCAACGACTGGGACACGATCGACGGCGCCATCCGCGTGGCAAAAATCTTTGACGCGATGGATTATTTCCTCGGTGTGGTGGGAATCGTAACCCTCGGCTTGGGCGCCATCGGCATCATCAACATCATGCTGGTTTCGGTTAGTGAACGAACGCGGGAGATTGGCCTGCGCAAGGCTCTGGGCGCCACGCATCGCAATATCTTGACTCAGTTTTTTGTTGAAGGAGCATTCCTCACCGCATTCAGCGGCGGCATTGGCCTGGCAATCACCACAGCGTTCGTGACTCTGCTGGCGCAGTTGCCTTCGCCGGAGGGATTCGACACGCCGCGCATCGTGCCCGCTTCCGCCGTGATTGCTATTCTTTCGCTGTCGCTGGCCGGCATCGTCGCCGGTCTTTATCCCGCGCGCAAGGCCGCGCTGCTTCCCCCGGTGGAAGCCCTGCGGCAGGAGTAACCGAGTTTCGAGCGAACGAGTTTGGAGTAACTATGCTAGGCGACCTGGGCACACAGGCTTTCAACGCGCTGAAACACAACCGCCGCCGCTCTCTGCTCACCATGCTGGGCATGGCCTGGGGCATTGCCACGGTCGTCTTGCTGCTGGCTTACGGGACCGGCTTTCAAAACGCTTTGATGATTGCCTTCCGCACCTTCGGCGGTAACCTGGTGGCCATCTTTCCCGGGCGCACTTCGCTGCAGGCGGGCGGCAGCAAGGCCGGAGTGCAAATCCGCTTGACGCGCGACGATCTCGACTTCCTGCGCTCCGAGGTCCCCATGCTCACCCGCATTTCCCCCGAGGTGGATAAACAAAGTCAGGTGGCTTTCGGCACGCGCAGCGCCAGCTACGGCGTTCGCGGAATTTATTCGAGCTACGAGAAGATTCGCGCTCTCGACGTGGGTGATGGCTCATTCTTCGGCGAGCGCGACGACTTCACCCATTCCCGTGTGGCCGTCATCGGCTCCATCGTGAAGAAGAAACTTTTCTCCGGAGAGAACGCGCTGGGCGAAAGTATTCGCATCGACGGCATCTCCTACAAGGTGGTCGCGGTCCTCAGGCACACCATCTCGAACGGCGACGAGGACATGAACTCCCTGGTCTATGTTCCGTACAGCGCCATGAGCGACCTGAAAAACAGTTTCTATCTCGACGGCATCATGATGGATTACGAAGGCGACCACAGCAAGGTGGTCGAAGCCGTGCGCAACTCCATGGCCTTTCACCACAACTTTACCCCCAAGGACGACCGCGCTATCTACGTTTTTGATGCCGTCAAAGACCTCGCTGACCTCAACATCATCACAGTCGGCATCAAGGTTCTGCTCGGCTTCATCGGTTTGCTCACGCTCGGCATCGGAGGCGTTGGCCTGATGAACATCATGCTCGTCTCCGTAACCCAGCGCACTCGCGAAATCGGCGTCGAAAAGGCTTTGGGAGCACGCCGCTGGCACATTCTTTTTCAGTTCCTCGCCGAAGCTCTGGTGATCACCGCCATTGGGGGCCTGCTGGGCGTGATTCTCGCTTACGTGGTTTCCTGGAGCGTAGGCTCGCTCACGCTGTGGAGCGCCTTCATCGAAGACGCCAGCGAGGGCGACATTCATCTCTACATCGATTCCGCCACTCTGATCTGGTCGACGGTGATTCTAAGTTTCGTGGGAATAGTCAGCGGCATGCTCCCGGCAATCAAAGCGGCAGGCCTCAATCCCATCGAAGCGCTACGCTACGAATAGAAGACCTTTATCCGCACTGTCATCCTGAGCGCAGTGACTGCTTTTCGCGACGGGGAGCAGTCACGAAGTCGAAGCATCACTCACAGCTCAACAGTGCGAGCAGCTAAGGGTTCTGCTTTACAATCCCCCTGTGCCCGAAACGACTGCCACGCGCCTCGATCGCGTCCTGGCGCAACTCCGCCTCTATGAGCATCCCTTGCTCAATTTCTCCGCCCGATCTAAAGGCGAAGGCGTGGAAGTCGTCATCCAGTTTAAAGACCCGTCCGTCCCGGTACACACATATTATTTCGATCTCCATCCCCGTGACCTCGACCACCCGCAGTTCGAGTGGAGCTTCCAGCGCCAGCTTTACGACGCGTTGCACGATTACTTCGTTGAAATGTTCATCCGCACTCCGCAAGACCGGGCCGAGCGCCGCCGGAAGGAATTGTGAATCAGCTCCGCCAAAAGATCGAACAGGAAATTCGCGAGCGCGGCCCCATTCCCTTCTCGCGATATATGGAACTCTGCCTCTACCATCCCGAACTTGGCTACTATTCCAGAAACGCGCAGCAGTTCGGCAAGGCCGGAGATTTCTACACCGCAAGCGACGTCCACGCCGTTTTCGGCCGCCTCCTGGCCCGCCAGTTCGAAGAAATGTGGCGCGTGCTCGGGTCGCCCGAACAGATCGAACTGCTCGAACTCGGCCCCGGGCGCGGCCTGTTTGCTCAAGACGTACTCGACTGGTCGGAAAAGAAGTTCTCGGATTTCTATCGCGCCCTGTGCTATATCCTCGTCGAAAGCTCTGGCCCGTTGCGCCAACGAATCAAAGAGACTCTGGGGCATCACCTCGAATCCGGAAGAGCGGAACTCGGCGCGCTCGATGGTTTCGGCAAAACTTCGGGCCGCAACACACCCACCGTCGTGTTCACCAACGAATTCTTCGACGCCCTCCCGGTTGAAATCCTAAGCAAGAGAGGTTCTTTGCGAATCGACACATGCGACGGCCGATTCATCGAGACGTGGGTACAATCGTTTCCGGAGGAATTGGAATTCCTCGATCGCCACTCAGTCCATCCCGAGCCAGATGAACGCATCGAAGTGCCTCTAGCTGCCCAACGCTTCATGGAGCAAATTGCTGCCAACATCCAGCATGGCTTCCTCGTCGCGATCGACTACGGCTACACTCGCGATGAGCAGCTTGCCGGACGCCATCGCGGAACGCTGAAGGCCATCCGCCAGCACTCCCTCACTGCCAACCCTTATGAAGCTCCCGGCGAACAAGACATCACCGCTGATGTCAACTTCACTGCGCTTGCCGCCGCCGCCGAAAAACACGGCATGCAAACGCAAAGGCTGATCACGCAATCCCAATTCCTGATGGGCATCGGCGAAGCCAATCAGTTTGCCGACGCCTTCGAAGAATGCCGCCTGCCGCAGGAACGCGCCAAAGTAGCGTTGCAACTCAAGCACCTGGTCACGCCCGCAGGCATGGGAGAAAGCTTTCAAGTCCTAATCGCGAGTACAGGAGTCCAGCAGGAGAGTGTCAAATCGTTATCAGGCTTGAGCTTTGGCAGGGACGCGTTCGTGCCGTGAACTCGAGGGAATCTCCAGGCTCATTTCATTCCGAACCGGGCGCCAAGCCGGGTGAGGAAGCTGCTTTCCCTGTGGCAACCTCCGAATATTCATAAACCCCGCGCCCCGACTTCCTCCCCAACCTTCCGGCCTTCACATACTCCACCAGCAGAGGCGCCGGACGATATTTCTCTCCCAGAGTTTTGTGCAGATACTCAAGAATATTCAGCCGCGTATCGAGTCCCACCAGATCGACGAGTTCGAACGGCCCCATGGGATGATTCAATCCAAGCTTCAGCGCTTTATCAATGTCCGCCGCCGACGCAATCCCTTCCTCGAGCATGTAGAACGCTTCATTGCCGATCATCGCATTGATGCGGCTGGTAACAAATCCCGGCGACTCTTTGATCACCACCACTTCCTTGCCCATCCGCTTGCCCACTTCAACCGCGGTCGCCAGCGTGTCATCATCGGTCTCCAGAGCCCGCACCACTTCAATCAGCTTCATTTTGTGTACGGGATTGAAGAAGTGCATCCCGACGCACTTCTTTGCGCGATATGTGACGCTGGCAATTTCCGTAACACTGAGAGAAGAAGTGTTCGACGCCAGAATCGTTGCGGGACGGCAGATCTTGTCTAGCAGAGTGAAGATTTCAATCTTCGATTCCATCTCCTCCGGAACCGCTTCAATCACCAGTTCCGCTTCGCGTGCGGCTTCTTCTACCGAGCTGGCATATTCCACTCGACGAAAGGCGGCATCGGCGTCGGGCGCCATCACCTTCCCCAACTCCACTGCCTTGTCGAGATTCGCCCGGATTTCGCTCTCAGCTCGCCGCAACGCAGCCGGCAGCAGATCTTCCAGAATGGTGCGATAGCCGCCAATCGCCGCGGCGTGGGCAATGCCGCGACCCATAATACCGGCGCCGATCACGGCGACGGTTTTAACCTCCGCCACTACGGGCCCACCTTTTCCAGGTCCGCAATTGCGGTATTGATAGCGCCGCTGGTGGCGCGCAAACTCTCCGCCAGTCGCTTGCGCTCCTCGGTATTCATGGCGGGAATGTAGATCGAGATACGGCGAAGCGTGGCCGTAATGTCCTCCACGTAATTCATTGCACGAATCAATTCACCAGTTACTGGCATGAGGGCTCCTGTATATTTTGTCGGCTTTTTCAGCTGACTCTGATGGCTCCCTGCCCGTTCCACTGTCAACCACAGCATCGCAAGCGGGAATCCTTATTCTGGACGTGTCCGCGAATTTAGTAAAGGCAGCCATCCCGCATTGTCGGCGGCAAATTCCTGTCCCGCTCAATCGCGTGCCCAATTGTTAACAATGATTTAACGGGAACCACATATAATCGCAATCAATTCTTTTAATGGGCCGTCGGCGCACTCTGCGAATCTAACGTTTATGGTAGACAAGCCCTTAAAACGTTATATTTTTGCGAGCGATTTCGATCAGACGCTCACCTTCAATGATTCCGGCTACGTGCTCGCCGAATTGGTCGGCATTCCCACTGCGGAGTTCGAACGCAAAGCCAAAGGCATGGCCAAGATCAACCTGGTGCAGCAGGGAGCGGAGCTCGCTTACCTGTTGCTCCACGATCCGGAGTTCAAAGCCAAAGTGCGGAAGGAACATCTTCGCGAAGTAGGCAAGCGCATTCGCCTCAAGGGCGACATCAAACTGCTTTATCAACTCCTCGAGGCAGGGATCGACGGACACTTCTTTGATTTTTATGTTCTCTCCGCAGCACCGGTCGAAGTGATCCACTCAGCTCTCGAAGGCATCGTTCCATACGATCACATTTTCGGCACCGAGTTTCGTTACAAGCCCTCCGGCGAGATCGACACCATCGTTCGCGCCACCGCCGGCTACGGTAAGGTCGCCGTGCTCGACCAGTTGTTGACCGAACATGTCACCGGACCAGATCACGTCATCTATACCGGGGATGGCAGCTCCGACATCAATGTGATGCTGCACGTCAACGCGCGCGACGGCCTTACCATCGCAGTCTCGGAGTCGCCGGATATTTCGCAGATCGCAAAGCGCACCGTGCTGAGCACCAGCGCCCTCGCGGTCCTGGCGCCCATTCTCGAAGAGGTCGCGGGATGGGAACGCGCCCGCATTCGCACCTTCTTCGAAACCAAAGGCATGCTGATCCAGGAGTGGGAGCGAGTTCGCACCGACTGGCTGACGGTGCGTCCCGCTATCACTGAGCCCGCAGAGCCAGTAAGCGTTGCGTAACGAATCTACGGAAACGAGACCGTCTAAGGCTCAAGAGGAGCCGGTTGGGCAAGCGACCCATGACGTTCCCTGAATCGCATCGCGGCTTCCCGCCCCATATACCGCTCCAGTAAGGCCGGTTCGGTTTTCCGCAGATCCACCACGACCAGGCCGTCGAGCACATTCGAAAACTTCCGGTCCACGTTGAAGCCGATCAGTTTTCCGCCGATCTTCGCGTATTGCCGCAACAGAATTGGCAGTCCTTTACCGTCCGCTTCTACGTCAGTAATCGGCTGCGACAATTCATCGATATTGCGCAAAGCGTGGCACATGGCCCGGCAATCCCACGGTCTCAACCCCGCGGGACGAAAGGGACGCCGCGGCTCGATCAATCCCGACAACTCGTCTTCCTGCATACGCGCTTCGAAAAAGCGGTAGATCATTTCGCGCGAAGCTTTGCTGTAATCGTTGCTGATGCTAACCGCGCCAAACAGCACGGGAACCCCAGCATGTGTCGCCACCAAACGCGCGATCGCCTTCCACAACAAGAGCAGCGGAGCATACTGCCGCTGATACTCCGGCCTTACGAAAGACCGTCCCAGTTCGAGCGCCGGACCGATCTTCTCAAATACCCGCGCGTCGTAACGGAATAGCGTGTTCGTATATAGGCCGCCCACGCCATGTTCCGCGAGAATTTCAGCCGTGTTGCCGGCGCGATAAGCCCCCACGAGTTCTCGCTTGCTCTTGTGCCACAACAACACGTGCCAGTAATAACGGTCGAAGCGGTCGAGATCTCTGCTCTTGCCGGTGCCCTCGCCGGCCCTACGAAACGTAACTTCACGCAATCGTCCCAGTTCCAGCAGGATTCGGGGCGTCTCATTCGCCCTCGCCAGATACACCGCCAGATCGCCATTTTCTGCCAGACAACGATCGCCTAAACTAGGATCGGCGGCAAGACCGTTCAATTCTGCCGCCAGCAATTCCGCTGGCTCCGCCGCAGCGATCGGCGCCTGCACTTTCTCAGAGATTTTCGAACGCACGGCCTCAGGCCAGGAAAACTCCGGCCTGCTCCGCCGCGCCAGCAAGTAAGTGCGCCAACGCAAATACTCAATGGCTTCCCGGTCATCCGCAATGCTGCTCACGGAATCGCCCGGAATCTCGCTGCCCACGCGCACTTCCACAGTTCGTTCCTCTTGCTGCAGGAATTCCTGCAACAGAAAAGCGGTTCTCAGCCGGGGATGGATCATCCCGAAAAGATGAAAACCCACGCTATTCCTGCCGCAAAAATAAACCGGCAGCGCTGCCGCTCCCGTCCGCCGGATCAGCCGGGCCGCGGTATCGTTCCACGCGGGATCGGCGATCTCAGCCTGCGGAAACTGCCAATGCGAAACCTCACCCGCAGGAAACACAGCCAGCATTCCGCCGCCCCGCAGCCATGCCAGCGCCTCTCGAACCGCGCTCCGATTGATGTCGCCGCTGCCCTGGATCACGCCGCTACTTTCAAATGGATTCACGAAGATGCAATGGTGCGCCAACTCAGGCACATCACGCAGCAGATAATTCGTCATCACCTTCACATCTGGGCGCACCCGGGTCAACAGCACTGCCAGCACAGCTCCATCCAGCATTCCAAACGGATGATTAGCCACCACAACTACGGGTCCGACCGCAGGAATCCGCGCCGTGTCGGCCGCATCCACGCGCAGATCCACGCGCATCTCCGCCAGCAGGTTTTCCAGACCAAAGCCCTCGGGAAATTGCCGCACCCGCCGGTAAAGTTCCCGCACTCGATCCACTGGAAGAAACTTTCCCGCCAGCGCCGGGATGCCGGGAAACTCCGCAGCCTGTGCCAACACTTCCGCTGGCTGTTGATCGTCGCGCAACCGGTTGGAGGGCATGCTACAGAAATACAGCAGCCGCTTTGCAGCAGCGTGAAGGTGAAGTCAAAAGCTGATGAAATGTGGATTGCGCGAAACTCGAAAGTAACCAAAAGCGGTGGTCAGTGGCCAGTGGCCGGTGACCAGTATTGGCAGGATGACGAACGAGACTGTCACGTCGGCTAGAGAACTGGTCATTGACCACTGGCCACTGAACACTGCCCTTTACGCCTCGAGCCGGAAGCGCGTCTCCGCCAGCCCATAGAGCCTGCGCCAGACCAGCCGGTTTATCGTCACCACCGTCGCCGCCATCATCATGGTCGCGGCTAGCAGCAGATGGAAATCGCCGCTGTCGGTAGCCTGCTGGATGGTCGCACCCAGCCCGGTCGTCGTGTAGATCTGTCCTTTGAAATGAAAATACTCGGCGACGATGCTGGCATTCCACGCTCCGCCAGAAGCCGTTACCATCCCAGTCACCAGATACGGAAAAATTCCCGGCAGAATCAGTTTCTTCCAGCGCGCGATGCCCCGCACCCGGAAGACACTGCAGCATTCTTTCAAATCGGTCGGAATCGCCATCGCGCCGGCGATCACATTGAACAACACATACCACTGCGTGCCCAGCAGCAACACAACGATCGAGGCCAGCCCCAGTCCGCCTCCTAGCCGAATCAGCACCAGCAAAATTACTGGCAGCAACGCCGTCGCCGGCACCGAAGCGGCAATCTGCGCCAGCGGCTGCGCAATGCGGGCCAGCCGCGGATTAAACCCGATCGCCACTCCCGCCGGGATCGTCCACAGCGCCCCGATCAGCAACGCCAGATTCACGCGCAGAAATGTCGCTCCCAACCCCAAGGCAGTCGCATGCAATTCGGCATTCCCCAGGCCGCTAAGAATAATCACGACCCGAACCACGCCGTAACCGATGCCACCGAGCGTCAGCACGGCTATCCCGCGCAGCAGCCAGTCCCGCCACGCAGACTGCGTCTCCACGGGACGTTCTTCTTTATGCTTTTGCGCAAAATACAAAAGCAAACGCTCTCCCAGCGGTCGCAGAGTCTTCTCTCGGATCCTCGCAAGCCCGATTGAACGCTCCACTAGGTTCAACACCCACGATCGCGGAGCGTCAGTGCTCTCCACTTGCTCAACCTTGAACTTCTCTGCCCACGCGATCACTGGCCGCCACACAAACTGATCCAGCAACACGATGACCAGCACCATGGTGGCGACGCCCCAACACATCGACGCTGTATCACCTGCACTGGCGGCGGTTTGCAGATACGAACCCAGGCCGGGTAAACGAAAATCTCTCGACCCCAGCACAAACATTTCGCACACCATTAGCGCGAACCATCCCCCGGCCACCGACATCATCGAGTTCCACACCAGCCCGATCGCCGAAAAGGGCAACTCCATCTGCGTGAAGCGCTGCCACCAGCTGAAGCGGTAGATTTCCGCCGCCTCCCGCATATCTTTTGGAATGCTCTTCAGCGAAGCATAAAAGCTGAAGGCCATGTTCCAAACCTGCCCGGTGAAAATCAGAAGGATCGCGCCCAGTTCCACTCCGAGTTGCCGGCCCGGAAAAAGCGCCACCATGGCCAGCATTACGCCCGGAAGAAAACTCAATACAGGGATCGATTGCAACACGTCCAACAACGGAAGCATGAAGCGCTCGGCCCGTGGGTTATAGGCCGCAACATAACCGTAGACGAGCGCGAATCCCAGACTGAGCACATACGCGATCGTGATTCGCAACAGCGAATACCCCGCATAGGCCGGCAGCGCCCGCAAGCTGCTTGAAATCTCAACCGTCGGAGTAAACGGTCCGAACCACGAGTGCCCGGCCGTAACAACCCCATAAACCAGCGCAATCCCCGCGCCGAACATGATGACATCGGGCAGACGCGATACTTCGATCCGCGGCAGTTGCGTCAACAACTGGTACGCCGAGAATCCCCGCAGGGTAATGCGCTTCTTCATGCCCTGGCGTTTTCCTCTCAGGAACGGTCGATCAGGCTTTCGGTGTCGGAGCCGAATCCTGGTTCTCAGCAGCCTGCGCCGTGGCCGCTGTGTCGGAGGGTGCCGTTTCCGTCAGCGTCGCTTCCGTCAGCACCAGTCGGCCACTCTCGCGGTCGTAATCAAAAATCTCCGCATAGCGTCCCCAGTTCGTTGCAGTATCGAACTGACGCTGCACTTCCTCTGCGGAAAAGTGCTCATCAAGAATGTCGTGAAAGAATTCGTCATTGATCGAGTGGTCCGACTTCCGCTTCAGAATGCTGTCAATCTGCCTCAGGATGGTGACGTGTTCCAGCGCCGCCTCGCGGAACAAAACCTTGCGCGTCTGAATGTCGGCATCCGCGAACCTCACTCCCTGCCGCGAAAGTTGGACGTCGCCCTCCTTCAACCAGGCGAAACCCAGCAACTGGCAGGCTTCCAGGATGGGTAGCAAGTCCTCAACGTCCATCACCAGTTCTTCGCTCAGGCGGAAAAGATCCTCACGTCCCCCGCGATCATGCAGCAGTTCCACCAACCCCGCAATTCCGCCCACGCGGGCATGCGGCAAAATCTGATACTTGCTCGTTCTCACCGGCGGTTGCCCCTTCTTTAATCCTCCCGGCGGCACCACAATTTCGCCAGTGCTCTCCGGATCGGGCAGCGCATGTTCGACGTCCGGCTCCGTCATAATTTTGTAGATGTAGTCCACAAGTTCCACAAATCGTCCCGACTTACGGTCCCGAGGATGCAAAATACGCACGTTGAAATCCGCGCGAATACGCGCCGGATTTCTCCCCAGCACCACGATGCGGTCCGCCAGCATCACCGCCTCTTCAATGTTGTGCGTCACAATGAAGATGGCGCTGGTCGGCATCTTCTTGTTCAGCCACAGCTCCAGCAATTCGCCGCGCAGGTTTTCCGCCGTGAGCACGTCGAGCGCAGAAAAAGGTTCATCCATGAACAGCACTTCCGGTTCCACCACCAGCGCCCGCGCGAAGCCCACGCGCTGCTTCATCCCGCCGGACAGCTCCTTGGGATAAGCCGTCTCAAAGCCATCTAGACCCACCGTATCCAGCATGCGCAGCGCCCGTTTGCGCCGCTCCACA
>Ga0070765_100002389_pt1 | contig 11772 bp, 5 predicted proteins | sample HubBroMetageWFT5_FD_71516 | JGI IMG/M metagenome (GOLD analysis project Ga0070765, IMG submission 71516) | Warmed and freeze-thawed soil microbial communities from the Hubbard Brook experimental Forest, New Hampshire - Hubbard Brook CCASE Soil... | ecosystem: Environmental > Terrestrial > Soil... | reverse complement strand
TCTCAAAATAAAAACTGTCGCCAGGCTTTAGCCGATACTCCACTTCCGCCACGGAAATATGCAATCGTCCCCGCAACACATGCAGAAACTCTTCGCCCTCGTGGGTGTAGGATTCACCGCTGCCAGCACGCGGAGAAATGCGAAACAGATGCGGCTCCATCACTGTGTTTCCCCACGCCAGCAACTCCATGCGGACGCCGGGCCCGGCTTCGAGGACTTTGCGCTTGTCCGACGGAACCAACCGGCTATTCGATTCCGCCGCATCGAAAAAATCCAGGATGTTGGTCTTGTAGAATCGCGCCAGTTTGCGCAGCGTGCTCACCGATGCGCTCATCTGAGAACGCTCCAGGGCGCTGAGAAATCCCACTGAAATGTCCACCCGCTTTGCCACTTGCGCCAAAGACTGCCCGCGGCGCAGGCGCATCTGGCGGAGGTGCACGCCAATGGCGCCACTGACGCCATTCGCGGGGGAGCGCACCAGCCCTTCCCGCTTGAGCAATTGTGCGATTGCGGGCGCGTTCAACCCCCGCACTTTGCGCAAAAATCGTGCGCGCTTTAGCAGTTTGATGTCTTCGGGCGTATACAGTCGATACTTGCTGATGGTGCGATGAGGCCGGGTCAGACCGAGACTCTCCCACGAGCGAATGACTGATGGAGAAACGCCCACCAGGCGAGCCACGTCGCCGATTTTCAAGTAGGGTTTTGGGTCGGCGGGCTTCATTTCTAAAACTACGCTCCCCATGTCTCTCTCGAACTCGATAACAGCACTATTTTTTACTTGACAGCGTGCGGCGGGTTCTCTAACCTTGCGCGATTATAGCAAGGTTTGATTTTCACGCAAGCATTGTTAACTGGCAATCTTTCATCCTCGAATCGGGAGGTGCACAATGCATCCGTCTCCGCGTCGTGTTTCGGCTTTCGGGCTAGCCCTGCTCGTCTTACTGGCCATTGTCTCCGTTGCAGCATTCGCACAGAGCACCGGCGGCCGGATTCTCGGGCGTGTCGCCGATCCCACGGGCGCGGTTTTGGCGGGTGTAAAAGCCACACTGGTAAACGAGGCTACAGGTGCCAGTCGGAACACACAGACGAATGACAGCGGTGACTATACCTTCGTCGAGGTTGTGCCCGGCACCTATCGAGTCGAATATGAGTTAGCCGGATTTAAGAAGAGCGTGCAAAAAAGTGTCACTGTCGACGTCAACCAGGTGGTCACGCTTAATCAGGTACTGCAAATCGGCGCAACTCAGGAAACCGTTGAGGTAACTTCGGAGGCGCCACAGGTAGACACAACCAGCACGCAGCTCGGAGCCGTGATCAACGACCGCTCGGTGAACGAATTGCCTCTAAACACCCGCGATACCTACCAGTTTCTGCAGCTTCAACCGGGGGTGCAATCGCAGTTGGGCAGCAGTGGCAGCCTCTTCTACGGCTCAGATTCCGCCGGCTCCGTTTCGGTGAACGGCGGCCGCGGACGCTCCAACAACTTCAGCGTGAATGGTGGAGATGCCAACGACCAGTTCGTTAATTTACCAACGATCCAACCCACACCTGACAGCATCGAAGAGTTCCGCGTCATCACCAACACCTTCGACGCCGAATACGGCCGCAACTCCGGAGCCGTGGTCAATGTGATCACGAAATCCGGAACCAACAATTTCCATGGCAATGTCTACGAATATTTCCGCAACAAGGTTCTGAACGCGCAAGGTTATTTCAACACCGTCAAGCCTCAGTTCAATCAGAACCAATTTGGTGGGACGTTTGGCGGGCCAATAAAAAAAGATCGCACTTTCTTCTTTGTATCGTATGAAGGACGCCGCATCGTGCAAGGACAGTCGGGTTCGCAGGTTATCGTCCCCACCGGACCGGAAAGGACCGGGGACTTTTCTGGCACGGGCGGACCCTTCGCCGGCGGTATTGATGCCAGCTCAGGCACTCCCTTCGTGGCCCAAGTTCTGGATGGACGGTCTGGTTGTGACAAAGCGCTCGGGGTAACTTCGGTCGCCGGTCTTCCCGTACAAACGAATCCGGCAACAGGTTCGCCCTACATTCCCTGGTCTGAGGTCTTTCCCACCGGAGTCATTCCCACTCCGTGCCAGGATCCAGTAGCCGCCAACTTACTCCAAAAATATATTCCGAACGCCAATGTCGGATCAAATGTTTTTCAGGCGGTACCTTCGGGAACCGACTTCCAGGACCAATTTACAATCCGCTTCGACCACAAGATTACCGATCACCAAAGCTTCACCGCTTATTACTACTACACGGACGACGCCAATTTTCAGCCGTTCTCGTTTTTTCAAGCGGCGGGCGCCAATATTCCAGGTTTCGGAAGCGACAATGACTCGCGCTATCAGCAAGTAAATTTGAGCCACACTTGGACCATCGGGAACGCCTTGGTGAACGAAGGGCGTTTCACCTACATGCGCGAGGGGCAACGTGGTTTTCAGCAACCACAAACCAACAACGCCGTAACCGCATCGTGTTCTTCCGCTGTGGCACAGTTCTGCTTCACCGGCCTTTCGGATTCGTCGGCCATCAATGCTTTGCCGGGCAGCGGTTCGGCATTCGGAATTACCCCGGGGCTCGGCCCCACTCACGAGGGAGTGCCGTTCATCACGATTTCGGGCGGTGCAGTGATCGGAAACAACTTCGAGGGCCAGTTGCCTCAAGTGGGGAATAGTTTTCAATGGTCAGACAGCCTCACTTGGGTCAAAGGTAATCACACCATGAAGTTTGGCGTCGACGTCCGTCGCGCGCGTTTTGACCAGACGCTCTATTTCAATGTGAACGGCGCTCCTGTGATCAGCGGTTCCAGTTCCAACGCCGTAATTACCAACGATGGCGACAACTATGCTGGATACCTTCTAGGCCTGGTAGACTCCTATACACAAGGCGCAGCACAAAGCGAAGTCATCCGCAGCACTTCGCTCTACCCGTTCGCTGAGGATAGCTGGAAGATCAAGCCCAACCTCACACTCAATTACGGCCTTCGCTGGGAACTCGATACTCCGCTCACCGACATCAGCCATCACGTGCAAACCTTCCGCCCCGGGCAAAACTCCACCGTCTATCCGTGCACGCTGACTCCCGCAGAACAAGCCAGCTTTGGGCAGCCCAACTGCCTCAGTGCAGGCGTGCTTCCGACCGGGCTCGTGTTTCCCGGTGACAAGGGAGTTCCCGCAGCCCTTACGCAGACCTACTACAAAGCTTTCGCCCCACGCATCGGACTGGCTTATAGTCCCGACGCCACTGGCGGTCTTCTCGGCAAGCTTTTTGGCAGCGGTGGAAAGACCAGCATTCGCACGGGGTGGGGCCTGTTTTACAATCCGATGGAACAATTGGTCATGGAGCAGTTCGGCGCCGAGCCTCCCTTCGGCGGAAGCACCTTCCTGTCTGGCACCTTTTTCAACACGCCATTCGTGAGTCAGGCTGGGACAATTAATCCGAATCCCTACAATGGAATTCTCAGTCCCACCCCAGGTCAACCGCAGGATTGGCAAAGGTTCCGGCCCATCGAACTTTTCGGCGAATTCCAGCCGCACATGCGGACGCAGTACACTGCCCAATACAATCTGAACATCCAGAGGGAACTTGCCAAGGACCTAATGTTTCAGGTTGGATACGTCGGCACTCAGGGTCACAGGTTACTGGCTTCGCACGATATCAATCCATCCGATCCGCAAACCTGCCTCGACATCATCTCGCTCGCGAATACAAATTCTGCTAACGTGAGTTCGTTCGGCAGCCCAGCGACCTGCGGCCCGACCTTGGAAGACACTCAATTTACTATCTCGCCGACAGCAGTCGCTCCCGCGGGCGGATTCCACGTCCCTTACGGTCCCAACGGCCCGACGGTAATTCCAGCCGGGGCTCTCATTGGTTCGGTTGCGCGCACTGGCCTCAATCTGGTTGGACTGCGTCCGTATTCTTCACCCACCTGCAATCCGTTCAATGGTGTTAACTGTCCCGCCGATGGTGTTCCCGTGTTCACCGACATCTTCGCCGAAGATACGATTGCCACCTCCAGTTACAACGCCTTCGAAGCCATGCTTGAAAAGCGCTTTTCAAAAGGCTTGCAGTTCCAGGCAGCCTACACCTTCAGTAAGTCCATGGACGAGGCATCAAGCTTCGAAGAGACGCTCGATCCTTTTAACTTTAAGAACAGTCGTGCCCTGTCGCTTTTTAACTCTGCTCAGCGCTTCGTGATCAGTTATTTCTGGGATCTTCCCATCCCCAAACACTCAGGTCTGGTAGGTAAATTTGCCAATGATTGGGCAATCTCCGGCATAACAGAATTCCAGAGCGGTTTTCCTATCCGATTATCGAACGATTCAATTAACGCCTCCAGCGACACCGAACTGATCAACAGCTTTTTCTTTGTTGGCACAGAGGCGCCACAACGAGTCGCCCCCTTCACCACGCTGAACCCAAAGAACAATGGCGGTTACTGGTTCAACCCTTCCGATTTTGCAAATCCACCCCTGGGTCAATTCAACACCGGCACACAGCGCACCATCTGCTGCGGCCCAGGGCTGAACAATACCGATTTCTCAGTGCACAAACTGATAACGCTCACCGAAACCAAGTACGTGCAATTCCGTGCGGAAATCTTCAACATTGCCAATCACACACAATTTGCGAATCCTGATGGCAATCTGGGCGACGGCGCGCTGTTCGGTAAAATAACCTCGGCTCGCGACCCACGCCTGGTGCAGTTTGCGCTAAAATTGTTCTTCTAGCCTGAAACCCGGGCGGTCCTCGCGTCCGGACATTCTAATGGCCGCACAAGCGGCTTGAGATTCCTGGAGACCCGGATGTACCCCGAATTGCAAAAGGAGCTCGAAACCTTCGAGCGTCGCACGCCCAAGTCCGCTGAATCCCACAAGAAAAACCTGAAGCGCATCCCACTCGGAGTTGCCAGCAACTACCGCGCCTATGATCCCTACCCGATTTTTGTGAAAGAGGGAAGCGGCTCCCATTTTCGCGACCTCGACGGCAACGACTATCTCGATCACAATCTCTGTTTCGGCGCGCTCATGGCCGGACACTGTCATCCTGCAGTCATGAAGGCCGTCGAAAAACGTCTAAGCACCGGAACGATGTTTGGCATGCCGCACGACATGGAATGGGAGCTCGCCGAAGAAATCTGCAATCGCTTTCCGGTGGAGATGGTTCGCTTCGGTAGCAGCGGCACGGAAGCCACCATGCACGCCGTTCGTTTAGCCCGCGCCGCCACCGGCCGCGACAAGGTCTTAAAATTCGAAGGCGGCTATCACGGCCTGCACGACGCCGCGCTGGTCAGCGTGAAACCTCATGCCCCGGAATTTGGCGACCCCAACGCTCCCACTTCGGTTCCCGGCGGCCTTGGTGTGCCCAAGGCAAGCATAGCCAACATCCCAGTCGCTGCCTTTAACGATCTCGCCAGCGCCGAACTTCGCTTCAAGCAGAATCCTGGAGAAATTGCCGCCATCATCCTTGAGCCCATCATGATGAACGTCGGCCTCTGCATGCCGCAGTCCGGATTCCTCGAAGGCCTCCGCGAAATTGCCACCAAGAACGGTGCGCTCCTGATCTTCGACGAAGTAAAGACAGGAGCCAAACTCGGCTGGGGCGGAGCCTCAGAATATTTCGGCGTGAAGCCCGACATGATCTGTCTTGCCAAGTCCATAGGCGGTGGATTGCCGCTCGCTGCGTTCGGTACGCACAAGTCGGTCATGAATCTCATCTCGGAGCACAAGGTCTTTCATGGCGGTACCTACAACACCAATCCAGTTTCGATGGCCGCGGGCCTCGCGACTTTCCGCGAAGTACTCACGCGCGCAAACTACGCACACGTAAACAAGCTCAGCCAGAAACTCAACGCCGGATACCGCAAGACCATCACGAAGGTAGGCCTGCAAGCCTACATAGCGAGCGCCGGCGCCAACGGAGCTCTAATGCTCTATCCCAGAGAGATCCGCAACTATCGCGATTGGACCGCCATCGACATCGACCTCTGGCGCCACTACTGGTTCGGCATGGTAAATCGTGGCGTGATGCCACAACCTTATTGGTGGGACGAACAGTGGACGATTTCGGTCCAGCACACCGAGGCCGACATCGATAAGCATCTGGCCGCCTTCGAAGATGTAGCGCCGGCGCTGGCTAAGGCCCAACAGGAACGCACAGCAGAAGTCGCCGTGCAGACGTAGCTAGTTGCCTCTCTACAAGGATGGTGGAGCAGCGCTTCAGCGCTGCGACGAGGAAAGATTTTGTCAGCTAACGGCCAAGACGCGCATCAACCTCACCTCAAGCGCGTACTCGGCCGCTTCGATCTGGTGTTGCTCTTCGTGGTCGCCGTCTTCAACCTTAACGTCGTCCCCAGCATCGCGGCCAACGGCGGCGTCACCGTCTGGCTCTGGATCATCGCCTTGCTTCTATTCTTCTGGCCACAGGGCATCGCCGTCATCGAACTCGCTCACCGCTATCCCGGCGAAGGCGGCGTGTACCTGTGGGCCAAAGAAGTCTTCGGCGACTTCCACGGATTTCTCTCGGGCTGGTGCTACTGGACCAACAACATGCTGTACGTGCCCACGGTCATGCTTTACTTCGTCGGCGTATCTGTGTTTGCCATGGGGCCCGGCCACGCCGCGCTCGCTGACAACAAGAACTTCGCCATGGTGGCTTCGGTCGCTCTGCTGGCGTTTCTCACTGTGCTCAATATCATTGGCCTGAGCGTAGGAAAATGGCTGAACAACCTGGGCGGGATCGGTACCTTTGTCGCGGCCGCCGTTCTCATTGGATTGGGTGTGACCGTATGGTCGCGCTTTGGAGCTTTGGTCTCAGCCACCGATTTCAAAATTCCTGCCGACCCCAAGTTCGTCCTCAACTCATTCGGCGTGATTTGTTTTGGATTGGTGGGACTCGAACTCGCCTCCGTGATGGGCGACGAAATCCGCGATCCCCAGAAAACTCTACCCGGCGCAGTCGCCTGGGGAGGCGTGATCTCGGGCGCTCTCTACGTAGGCGCGACCCTCACGCTGCTCGTCGCCATCGGGAAAAACGACATCAACGTACTGCAGGGAATCGTGCAGGCGGTCAGCCACATGGCAGGCAAAGTCGGTGTCGCGTGGATCATCGCGCCCTTCGCAGTCATGCTGAGTTTGTCAATTGCCGGAATCGGTTCCGCCTGGATGGGCGGCTCCGCTCGCATTCCATTCGTCGCTGGCCTCGATTCCTACATGCCCGCGGCCATGGGAAGAGTTCATCCCCGGTACGCGACGCCGCACGTGGCCCTGATCGTCCAAGGCATCGTGTCGCTCATCCTCATTGTCCTCAACTTCACCCTGTCCGGGGGCGTACAGGAAGCGTTTCAGAAAATGCTCTCCGCTGCCGTGGTGTTGCAGTTGGTTCCATTTCTCTACGTCTTCGCTGCGCTGATAAAGTTTGCCGTCCGTGGCTCCCTCCAAGGATGTTATGGCAGGGGAACGCTCATGTTTGCGGGGGTGGCCGGGTTCATCACAACGACGCTCGCGATCGTTGTGGCCTATTTCCCCGCCAAACAAATCACGTCGTTGTGGAAGTACGAGGTCAGCATGTTCGGCATCACCCTGGGCTTCATCGCCTTGGCAGTATTTTTCTTCTACGGATACAGCCGTCTGAAAGCACCAGAACCAGTTCGTGTGGAAACGGGCGACCCGCCCGTTCATGCAAACGGGTTTTAATCGTGCCGCTGAATGGAACGGGAAGGGCACGACTTCAGTCGTGCCACTGAGCTGACAACAATGTTGGGCCTTCAGGCCCTGAGGCAAGCGGGAGGTTGAAGACCATGCCAGGTGGAGTTAAAGCTGACGTTCGCACCTACCAGATGTATGTTAACGGCGAATGGATAGACAGCAAGTCCAACAAGACGTTCCCAATCTACGATCCGTCAACCGAAGAAGTGATCGCGCAGGTTCCCGAAGCAAACGCCGACGACGTCAACCGCGCCGTAGCCGCCGCGAAGGCGGCTTTCGAAGACGGACCGTGGGCCTCGACCACGGCGCAAGAACGTGGACGCGTCCTCTTTCGTCTCGCTGACAAAATCCGCCAGAATGCAACCATGCTGGCCGAACTGGAATCGCGCAACACCGGCAAGCCCATCGTCGAAGCCGAATTCGACATATCCGACGTAGCCACATGCTTCGAATACTACGGCGGCCTCGCCACCAAAATTCTGGGATACGTAAACCCGGTTCCGGACAATGCCGTGAGCCTGACATTAAAAGAACCCATCGGCGTTGCCGGTCAAATTATTCCCTGGAATTACCCGTTGCTCATGGCAGCGTGGAAACTAGCGCCAGCATTGGCCGCGGGCTGCACCTGCATTTTGAAACCCGCCGAGCAAACGCCAATCACTGCGCTCGAAATGGCCAACTGGTTCGCTGACGTGGGCCTGCCGCCGGGCGTGGTTAACATCATTACCGGATTTGGCGAAAGCTGTGGCGCGCCCCTCGTCCAGAATCCCGACGTAAACAAAATTGCCTTCACGGGCAGCGCGGCCGTAGGTAAAATCATCGTCAAACAGGCAGCCGAAACGGTGAAGCGAGTTACGCTCGAACTCGGCGGCAAGTCGCCCAACATTTTTTTCGCCGACGCCGACTTCGAAGCCGCCATCGACGGCGCGCTCTTCGGCGTCTTCATCAATCAGGGCGAAGTCTGCTCCGCCGGCAGCCGCATCCTGGTGCACAAGCCCATCTACAAAAAGTTCGTGGATGCCATGACGGAAAAGGCCAAGACAATTAAGTTGGGTTCGCCCGCTGATCGCGACACCAAGATGGGCCCGCTAGTCAGCAAAGATCAATACGATCGCGTACGCTCCTACCAGGAACTCGGCAAGAAAGAAGCCAAGCTGGCCACCGGCGGCGGCCGCGCCGAGAAGTTCGCAAAGGGCTACTACGTCGAACCCACCATTTTTTACGACGTGACCAACAACGATCGCATCGCCCGCGAAGAAATTTTCGGCCCGGTCGCTGCGGTCATCCCATTCGAAGATGAGAAAGACGCAATCAAAATCGCCAACGATTCACCGTACGGCTTGGCCGCCGCAGTCTGGACGCGAGACATCTTCAAAGCATTCCGCACAGTAAAATCCCTGCGCGCCGGAATCGTTTGGGTGAACCACATGCAGCCAACTTACGTCGAAGCCCCGTGGGGAGGCTACAAGCAATCCGGCTTTGGCCGCGAACTCGGTCCGTGGGGAATCGAAGAATATCTCGAAACCAAACAAGTGCACATAAATTTAAACGAAGCCCCAATCGGCTGGTACTGAAACAGAAGATGAATTTGGACACAACTTAGCCCTGTCATTTGGCAGTGAAACAGGAGATGAATTGGCTACAACTTTAACCCTGTCATCCTGAGCTACGGAGTCGAAGGACCCCTACACGCGTTAGCGACGATCACGACAGCAGGGAATTGGCACAGAAACGTAGAAGAGAAATCGTCATGAACACGATTCAACTAAAAACTCCAATCCCGGGCCCAAAATCCGAAGCGCTAGCCGCCCGCCGCAACAGCGCGGTTCCGCGCGGCCTCTCGCACGGAACTCCGATCTATGTAGCCAAGGCCGAAGACGCCTGGCTCGAAGACGTAGACGGCAACCGCTACATCGATTTCGCCGGCGGCATCGGCTGCCTCAACGTTGGACACCGTCATGAGTCCGTGATGGTTGCGATACGCGAGCAACTCGAAAACTTCCTGCACACCTGCGTTCAAGTCACGCCGTACGAAAACTACATCCGCCTAGCCGAGCGAATGAACCAAATCACCCCCGGCAACTTCCCCAAGAAAACATTATTTGTGAACAGCGGCGCCGAAGCCGTCGAGAACGCAGTGAAAATCGCCCGCGCCCACACCGGACGCTCCGGAATCATCGCCTTCGAAGACGCGTTCCATGGACGCACCATGATGACTTTGGCGCTCACCAGCAAAACCCATCCCTACAAAGCTGGCTTTGCGCCATTTCCCGGCGATGTCTATCGCATTCCCTATGCTTATTGCTATCGCTGTTCCTATTCGCTGAAATACCCGTCGTGCGATCTGTACTGCGCCCGCCATCTCGAAGACACATTCAAACGCGTAGTCGCATCCGAAGACGTCGCTGCTGTAATCGCCGAGCCGGTCTTGGGCGAAGGAGGATTTGTCGTACCCCCGCCCGACTTTTTCCGGGTGCTCATCGACATCTGCCACAAGCACGGCGTTCTCTTCATCGCCGACGAAGTTCAAAGCGGCTTCGGCCGAACCGGCAAAATGTTTGCCAGCGAGCACTACGGCATCGAACCCGACATTATCGTTACAGCCAAGTCGCTCGGCGGAGGCTTGCCGCTAGCGGCAATCACGGGTCGCGCCGAAATCATGGACGCACCTGGCCCCGGCGGCCTTGGTGGCACCTTTGCCGGTAATCCCGTCTCCTGCGCCGCCGCCCTCGCTGTGTTGGATATCTTCGAGCGTGAGAACCTGTTAAGTCGCGCGAATGAAATTGGAAACAAATTCCAAAAGCGCGCCAAAGAATGGCAGAAGCGTTGGTCCATTATCGGCGATGTGCGAGGCATAGGAGGAATGGTTGCGATCGAACTAGTGAAGTCCTCCGACAAACGTGAACCTGCCGCGGATGAAACCAAAGAAGTGACGCAGTATTGTTACGAACACGGCTTGATTACAATTACAGCAGGCTCGTATTCCAATGTGATCCGCGTTCTAGTCCCGCTGGTCGTAACCGACGAGCAGATGGACGAGGCGATGAATATTCTTGAGTCGGCTCTGCACACAGTAAGCGAGAAAAAAGGGCTGGTAGAACAGCCAGCCTAACAAGTGGAGGACGGGCGTCTCGCCCATCCAGTCGAGCGGAGTTCGACTGTAGAAGAAAACTACGAGGTCCGAAAAAATGTCAGTAGCCGCACCCCCTCTAACCAAAGTTCCCAACTACGTCAACGGTCAATGGGTAGAATCCATCGCCACGGAATGGCTCGACGTCACCAATCCCGCGACCGGTGAAACCCTCGCGAAAGCTCCCCTCTCTGATGCCGCCGAAGTCAACGCCGCAGTGGAAGCCGCCGCCGCAGCCTATCCCGAATGGCGACGCACTACGCCCGAAGACCGCATTCAGCCACTATTCAAACTGAAGCAGCTTCTCGAAGATCACATCGACGAACTAAGCCGCATCATCACTCAGGAAAACGGCAAGACCTTCGCCGAAGCCAAAGCCGAGTGGCGCCGGGCAATCGAAAACGTCGAAGTTGCGTGCGGCATTCCGATGATGATGCAAGGCTACAACCTCGAAGACGTGGCCCGCGGCATCGACGAAATGATGATCCGCCAACCTCTGGGCGTAGTCGCGGCGATCACGCCATTTAACTTCCCAGGCATGGTTCCATTCTGGTTTCTGCCTTACGCGATTGCGTGCGGCAACACGTTCATCCTCAAACCCTCGGAGCGCGTGCCGCTTACCATTCAGCGAACCTATGAATTGCTTGCTCAGACCGGACTGCCGAAGGGCGTCGTGAATCTCGTGAACGGCGGAAAAGCCGTCGTCAACGCATTGCTCGATCATCCCAAAGTGCGCGCCATCAGTTTCGTCGGTTCGACTCCGGTTGCGAAGTACGTTTATGAGCGCGCCGGCGCTAACGGAAAGCGCGCGCAGTGCCAAGGAGGCGCCAAGAATCACGTGATCGTTCTCCCCGACGCCGACATGAAGATGGCCACTCAAATCATCAGCGACAGCGCCTTCGGCTGCGCCGGCCAGCGTTGTCT